>Ga0114984_1000420_pt1 | contig 16537 bp, 15 predicted proteins | sample Shrwel1BS1Day1_FD_96987 | JGI IMG/M metagenome (GOLD analysis project Ga0114984, IMG submission 96987) | Subsurface microbial communities from deep shales in Ohio, USA - Utica-3 well 1 S-1-Day1 | ecosystem: Environmental > Aquatic > Deep subsurface > Shale gas/oil reservoir > Produced water/Flow...
ACAAGATCGCGCTGCGCGTTGCCGAGTTGGGTGTGGACTGCCTGCGCATCAACCCGGGCAATATCGGCCGCGAGGATCGTGTGAACGCGGTGATCAGTGCCGCCAGGGACCGGAACATTCCGATCCGGATCGGCGTCAACGCCGGCTCCCTGGAAAAGAGCCTTCAGCGCAAATACGGCGAGCCTACCGCCGATGCGCTGGTGGAATCCGCCATGCGCCACATCGACATTTTGGACCGCCATGATTTCCAGGACTACAAGGTCAGTCTCAAGGCTTCCGAAGTGTTCATGACGGTGGACGCCTATCGGAAGATCGCCAGCCAGATCGAGCAGCCGTTGCACCTTGGCATCACCGAAGCCGGTGGTTTCCGTTCGGGCACGGTCAAGTCGTCCATCGGCCTGGGCATGCTGTTGATGGACGGTATCGGCGACACCATCCGGGTGTCCCTGGCAGCCGATCCGGTCCAGGAGATCAAGGTTGGCTACGATATTCTCAAGAGCCTTCGCCTGCGCAGCCGCGGCATCAATTTCATTGCCTGCCCGAGCTGCTCCCGGCAAAACTTTGATGTGATCCAGACCATGAATGACCTGGAAGCCCGGTTGGAGGATGTCAATACCTCCCTGGACGTTGCCATTATCGGTTGTATTGTCAATGGTCCGGGGGAAGCCAGGGAAGCCGACATCGGCCTGACCGGAGGCAGCCCGAAGAACTTGTTCTACATGGACGGCAAGCCGAACCAGAAGCTGGATAACGCCAGCCTGACCGACGACCTGGAGCGCTTGATCCGGGAAGAAGTGGCACGCAGGAAAGAGCAGGAAGAGGCCATTATCGCCCGCTCAGACGACTGACCAGCCTCACGTTCATCAGTTAACCATCAGAAGCAGGTAAGGGTTTCATTTGGCTAAAATTCAGGCAATTCGCGGGATGAACGATATCCTGCCGGAACAGACGCCGGTATGGCAGTTTGTGGAAACGGTCGTGCGGAGGGTTCTCCGACAGTATGGCTACCAGGAAATCAGGATGCCGATCGTCGAGCAGACGGATCTGTTCAGGCGCTCAATCGGTGAAGTCACCGATATTGTCGAGAAAGAGATGTATACCTTCGAGGACCGGAACGGCGACAGCCTGACTCTGCGTCCCGAGGGCACGGCCGGTTGTGTACGCGCGGCGGAGGAACACGGTCTGCTGTTCAACCAGACCCGGCGTCTGTGGTACATGGGGCCGATGTTCCGGCACGAGCGGCCCCAGAAAGGTCGCTACCGCCAGTTCCATCAGATCGGTGTTGAGTGCTTTGGCATGAGCGGCCCCGACATCGATGCCGAATTACTGATCCTGACTGCCCGCCTGTGGCAGGCGCTGGGTCTCCCGGGCCATACCCGTCTTGAAATCAACTCCATTGGCACTGCGGAATCCCGGAGAATCTACCGGTCTGCGCTGGTGGATTACCTGAGCCAATACAAGCCGGAACTTGATGCCGACAGCCAGCGCCGGCTGGAGACCAATCCGCTGCGCATCCTGGACAGCAAGGATGCCGGTACCCGCAAGATTCTCGAGAATGCGCCGCGCCTGGATGATTACCTGGACGAGGAATCCCGGGCCCATTTCGAGCGTCTGCGTGAGTTGTTGGACGCGGCAGGTATTGAATATACGGTTAATACGGCCCTGGTACGGGGTCTGGACTATTACGGCAAGACCGTTTTCGAATGGATCACCGAGAGTCTTGGAGCCCAGGGTACAATCTGTGCCGGTGGCCGCTACGACGGGCTGGTGGAACAGCTCGGCGGCAAGCCCACATTTGCGGTCGGTTTCGCCATGGGGATAGAGCGCCTGATCCTGTTGCTGGAAACCCTGGACCTGATTCCGGACCATGTCAACAGCAACGCGGATGTCTACGTGACTGCCATGGGCGAAGGTTCCGTGGCCCAGGCCCTGGCACTGGCGGAGCAGCTTCGCAACCAACTCCCGGACTATGTGGTAGTCACCCATTGCGGCGGCGGCAGTTTCAAGAGCCAGATGAAGAAAGCGGACAAGAGCGGGGCGCGTTATGCCGTTATTCTTGGCGAGAATGAAATTGCCGGAGGTACCGCCGGCCTGAAACCGCTGCGCTCTGACGAATCGCAAAGGGAAATTCCCCAGTCGGAGCTGGCTCGGGCACTGGCGGACGTACTTTCAAACTGAATCCAACGTTATAAAAGCAATAATTTCCAACAGGAGTCATCATGGCTGAACTGCGCACCGAAGAAGAACAGGTCGAGGCGATCAAGGATTGGTGGAAGAGAAACGGCAGTTCCCTGCTGATTGGTATCGGTGCCGCACTCGCCATCGTGTTTGGTTGGCAAGCCTGGCAGAACCATCAGGCACAACAGCGGACTGAGGCGGCGAACCAGTTTGCCAACCTGCTGAACGCATTCAGCAGTCAGGAGGACGAGTCTTCCGGTAAGACGGTGGCCTATGTCGCGGAAAAGCTGCGGGAAGACTACGCAGACAGTGCTTATGCGGTCTACGGCAACCTGATCCTCGCCCGGCAACAGCTGATGGAGCAGGGTGATGCCGAAGGGGCCATCGAGTCACTCAAGTGGGCCCTGGAAAAGGCCAGAGACCACGCCGCCCTGGCGCTGGTGGTGCAGATTCGCCTGGCCCGTGCCCAGTTTGATGCCGGCCAGTATGACGAGGCACTGTCCACGATCGGCAGCGTCAGCAATGCCGGAACCTTTGCGCCAATCCTTTCGGAACTGAAGGGTGACATCCTGCTGGCCCGGGGTGATCAGGAAGCGGCCAAAAAAGCCTATCTGACCGCCCGTGAACAGAGCTCCCAGGGCCGTAGTGGCATTCTTGAACTGAAGCTGTCTGACCTGGGTGTCAGGGAGGACGTCTGATGCCGGGCCTTCGTTTCAGCAGCCCGAAACCGTTTCTGCTGGCAGGACTGCTTGCCTTGGCGGGACTCAGCGGATGCAGCACCACGGACACCTTTGAGCAGCCCGCTCCGGTCCCGGAGATTGATCCGACTGTAGAGTTCAAGCAGGTCTGGAGCATGACGGTGGGTGACGGCCATGATGGCGACTTCCTCTACCTGGCGCCGCTGAATGCCGGCGATACCATTTACGCAGCATCGGCAGACGGCGAACTGGTGGCAGTTGCTCCCGAAAATGGCAAAGTCTTCTGGGAGCGGGAACTCAAGGACCGGATCTTTGCGGGCGTTGGTGGCGATGGCAACCAGTTGTACCTGGTGACAAGGGAAGCTGATTTGCTCGCGCTCTCCCGTGATGGCGGTGAAGAGCAATGGCGGGCTTCGCTGCCGACGGAAGTCCTGGCGGCGCCCCAATCGAACGGATCCATGGTCGTTACCCAGACCATCGATGGCCGTGTACTGGCGTTTGACGCTGCTGACGGTACCAGGCTCTGGCAGTATGAGGGCCAGGTACCCGTGCTTTCGATGCGGGCTGCTGCGGCTCCGCTGGTGGGGGGCGATATCGTTATCGCCTCCTTTGCCAATGGCAAGTTGATTGCGCTGTCTGGCGATTCCGGGCGCCCCCTCTGGCAGTATGAGGTCGGCCAACCTCAGGGCCGTACCGAACTGGAGCGTCTGGTGGATATTGGCGGCCAGCCGCTGGTCCTGGAATCTGCGCTGATGGTGGTGGGTTACCAGGGCAAGCTTGCGCTCCTGGATATCCGGACCGGCCAGGAAATCTGGAGCAGGAAGGCATCCAGCCTTTACTCACCGATGATTGGCAATGGTTCCATTTATCTTGCTTCGGCCAACGGGGACATTGTCGCCCTGCGGGGTTCCGATCGCCGGGAATTATGGGTACAGGATCGCCTGTCCTGGCGCCAACTGACCCAGCCGGTGGTATCGGGAGATTACCTGGTGGTGGGTGACTATGAGGGTTACCTTCATGCCCTGTCCCAGGAAGACGGCAGCCTGCAGGGCCAGCTTGAATTTGACGATGAGGGTATCCGCGTACCGGCACAACGCCTGAGCAATGGTAATCTGCTCGTTTTCGGAAACAGCGGCCGCCTGGCGTCGTTCGAACTCAGGCCAGCAGAGTAACGCAGCATTATGACCCCAGTAATTGCCCTTGTCGGCCGGCCGAACGTCGGCAAGTCGACCCTGTTCAATCAGATGACCCGTTCCAGGGACGCCCTCGTGGCGGATTTCCCCGGTCTCACCCGTGACCGTAAGTACGGTGAGGGCAACTACGAAGGCCAGCGGTTTATCGTGATCGATACCGGTGGTCTGACCGGCGAGGAGGTTGGCCTTGATGCCGAAATGGCTCGCCAGTCCATGCAGGCGGTCGAGGAAGCAGACATTGTGTTGTTCCTGGTGGATGGTCGTGCCGGCCTGAGTGCCGGGGACGAGATGATTGCCGATCATCTCCGCCGGAGTGGTAAACAGGCGCACCTTGTGGTGAACAAGACCGACGGACAGGATCCGGATGTCGCGGCCGCGGATTTCTATGGCCTTGGCTTTGAATCCGTGTACCTGATTGCCGCATCCCACAACCGGGGCATCCGGTCCATGCTGGACGAGTTGCTGCCGCGCCCGGAAGACGCCGAAGAAGACCGGGCTGACAAATACCCGGGAATCCGGATCGGTGTGGTGGGTCGCCCGAACGTGGGTAAATCCACCTTGGTGAACCGCATGCTCGGCGAGGATCGGGTGGTGGTGTACGACATGCCCGGAACCACGCGGGACAGCGTCTACATTCCCTACGAACGCCAGGGCAAGCAATACACATTGATCGATACCGCCGGTGTGCGCCGCCGCAAGAACGTTCGTGAGGTGGTGGAAAAATTTTCCATCATCAAGACCCTGCAGGCCATTGATGATGCCCATGTGGTGATTCTGGTGATCGACGCCCGGGAAGGACTGGTGGATCAGGACCTGCACCTGATCGGTTTTGTCCTGGACGCCGGTCGTTCACTGGTGATTGCCGTGAACAAATGGGACGGCATGGATCCGGACGACCGGGCCCGGGTCAAGGAGCAGGTGCAGCGGCGCCTGGACTTCCTGGATTATGCGGACAAGCATTATATCTCTGCATTGCACGGTTCCGGTGTGGGTGTCATGTATGAATCCGTTGAAGCCTGCTATGAATCGGCGATGGCCAAGTGGCCGACCAACCGTCTGACGGCGATCCTGCAGGATGCGGTTGCCCAGCACCAGCCGCCCATGGTTCATGGGCGGCGAATCAAGCTCAGGTACGCTCACCAGGGTGGGTCAAATCCCCCGGTCATCGTGGTCCATGGCAATCAGACCGGGGCTTTGCCCGGTGCCTACAAACGGTATCTGGAGAACACCTTCCGCAGGGTGTTGAAGGTGACAGGTTCCCCGATCCGTTTCGAGTTCCGCTCCGGCGAAAACCCGTTCGCCGGCAAGGTGGACCGCCTTACGCCGCGCCAGAAGGTCAAGAAGGACAACGACCTGAAGAAGGGTCGCCGTGATCGTAAAACCCGTCAGAAAAGCCTCAAGCGTTAACCGGGGAGGCTCACGCCAGCCCGGCGTCCTCCACCTGTTTTGCCTGTACCGCGGTAATGGCGATGGTAAAGACAATGTCTTCCACCAGAGCTCCGCGGGAAAGGTCATTCACTGGCTTGCGCAGGCCTTGCAGCATCGGGCCGATACTGACCACGTTGGCACTGCGTTGGACTGCCTTGTAGGTAGTGTTGCCGGTGTTCAGGTCCGGGAATATGAACACGGTGGCCCGGCCGGCCACCTTGCTGTCCGGCGCCTTGCTGCGCCCGACGCTCTCGATGGCTGCGGCATCGTATTGTAAGGGGCCGTCGATGAGCAGGTCCGGTCTCCGTTCACGGGCGATCCGGGTGGCTTCGCGAACCTTGTCCACATCCTGGCCGGTGCCGGATTCGCCGGTGCTGTAACTGATCATTGCCACCACCGGCTCGATGCCGAACGCCTCAGCCGATTGCGCGCTCTGAATGGCGATATCGGCCAGTTCTTCGGCGTTCGGGTCCGGATTGATAGCGCAGTCTCCGTAGACTACCACCTGCTCTGGCAGCAGCATGAAGAACACCGAGGAAACCACGCGGGCCTGGTCGTGGGTCTTGATCAGTTGCAGGGCAGGGCGAACGGTATTGGCGGTAGTGTGCACAGCACCGGAGACCAGTCCGTCGGCCTCATCCAGGGCAACCATCATGGTGCCCAGCACCACGTTGTCTTCCAGCATGGCCTCAGCCAGCTGCGGGGTCAGTCCCTTATGTTTGCGGAGATTGACCATGGGGGCCACGTAGCGGCTGCGCACGGCAGCAGGCTCAATCACCTCAATGTCATCCGGAAGGGCCAGCCCCAGGGTTGCGACAACGCTGTCGATTTCTTTCCTGTCACCGATCAGCACGCAGCGGGCCAGCTTCCGCTCGTGGCAGGTAATCGCGGCCTGGATTATTCTGGGTTCGGTGCCCTCGGGCAGAACAATGCGCTTGTTGGCGGCCCGGGCTCTTTCGGACAGCTGGTAACGGAACGCTGGCGGAGACAGCCGGCTCTGGCGTTCCACCCGCAGGTGCTCCCGTAGCCACTCCGCATCGATTCTGGGGGCGACAGTATCCATGGCCTGTTCGATCCGCTCCGGATCATCCAGCGGAATGGCGGACGACAGGTTGGCAAGCATGTGGGCGCTTTCATAAGTGTTGGTGTCGGAGCCCAGTACCGGTAACCCGGTATCCAGGGCCCGCCGGCAAAGATCGATGACGGATTCCGCCGGCATCAGGCCTCCGGTCAGCATCAGTCCGGCCAAAGGCACCCCGTTGAGCGCTGCCAGAGCAGTTGTAACGATGATGTCCTCCCGGTCACCCGGGGTAACCATCAGAGTGCCGGGCTTGAGCGTATCGGTCATATTTCTGATCGTTCGGGCGCACTCCGATACAGTTTTCACCCGGCGCTTCTCCATGTGCCCGGCATTGAGTACCTTAATGCCCAACTCCCGAACGATGTCGGAAACTCTCGGGGCGAGTAACTCCGGTTGCCAGGGCACTTCGGCCAATAAACGGAGCTGGCCTTTGCTGAATACCTGACATTCTTTCCGGTAATCGATTGCCGCTGCCGGCTCTTTGTCCCGGTGCAGCGTCAGGCCGGATTGTTCCGGTTCTCCCACCTTGTTGAGGATCGCGGCAATGACGTCGGGATTGTTGGCGTCGGCATAGAGCCGGCGGGAAAAATCCAGTTCCTCGTCCAGTTCCTCTGCGCTGCAGCTTTTCGGGGTACTGACCAGAATGACTTCCGAGCCCAGATTTCTTGCCACTTCGACGTTCAGGCGGGCAATGTAGGCTTCGCTGCGGTCAGGCACCAGGCCCTCGATCACCACCACGTCAACCTTGCTCGCTACCTTGTGGAATTCGGCAACGACGTTCTCCATCAGCAGATCGGACTGGTGCCGGTTGAGCAATTGCTGGGCTTTCTTCAGCGGAATGGGTTCCGGTGTGTCCAGGTGGCTGCGGTCACGGACGAAAGCAACGGAAGAATCCTGGCCGGCGTTATGCCGGGCTTCGGCCTCGTGTACCGAGTGGCTGAAAGGCTTGTAAAAGCCGACGCTGACGCCCACGCGCTCAAGTGCCCGTAGCAGCCCCAGGCAGACCGAGGTAAGGCCTGCGTCCATGGAGGTAGGGGCGATAAAAAGACTTTTGGCCATAGCGATTATCCTGGCGTTCCGGGTTCGTTTGAGGCGATGGCAAGACGAGCGGCTTCCCGGGCAATCACCAGTTCTTCATTGGTGGGAATCACCAGTACCGGGAACCTCGATTCCGCGCTCTCGATATGGCCGTCACTGTATTTGCCGCTGTAGCGGTTGAACTGGTCATCAATGTCGAAGCCAAGGAGCTGCAGGTTACCCAGGGTTTGCTCCCGCACCCGAGCGCTGTTTTCACCAATGCCGCCGGTGAACACAAGGGCATCCAGGTGGCGCAGGGAGGCCATCATTGCACCAATGTACCGGGCCAGCCTGAAACAGAACACTTCGATCGCGATCAGTGATGGCTCATGGTGGTGTTCGGCCAGGTCACACAGTGTCCGCATATCATTGGTCTGGCCGGACAGCCCGAGCAGTCCGCTTTCATGGTTCAGCACGTGGTGCAACTGGTCCTGGGCGACGCCCTTTGATTTCAGGTAGTCAAACAGGCCGGGGTCGATATCGCCGCTGCGGCTGCCCATGACCAGACCTTCCAGTGGGGTAAGTCCCATGCTGGTGTCGGCACTGAGGCCGTCACGAATGGCGGCAATGCTGCAGCCGTTGCCAAGGTGGGCCGATATGATGGAAGTGGTGGCCGGGGTCTTGCCCAGCCTTCTGGCCGCTTCTGTCAGCATGAAGCTGTGGCTGATGCCGTGAAAGCCATAGCGACGCACCCCCCAGTCCCGATAATAGGAGTAGGGCACGGCATAGAGGTAGGCTTTCGGCGGCAAAGTCTGGTGGTACGCCGTATCAAACACGGCAACGTTCGGAGTGTTCGGGTACAACCTCAGGGTACTGTCGATCCCCGAGAGGTTAACCGGGTTGTGCAGGGGCGCGAGGCTGGCACACTTTTTAATGGCCTGGCGGACCTTATCGTCTATCAGCACGGCTTCCCGGAAATTCTCGCCACCGTGGACAACCCGGTGCCCGATGGCGGCGGGCGTGCCCGCCAGCAGTCCGGAGTCTGCCAGGGCCTTGGTCATGGTCTCCAGGGCTTGCCGATGGGGCGCCCCGGCCGGTAACGGAATGTCGCCTTTTATTTCGCCGATCCGTGCCACTGCGTCGTCGTGGTTCAGGCGTTCCGCGAGTCCGGTGGCGGTGCATTTCAGGCTGTTTTCCTCAAACAGGGCGAGCTTGAGGGTGGAGCTGCCGCAATTGACCACCAGTATTGTGTTATCCATAAGCCGTTTCCCCTGGTTTCAGACCGGTATCCGGTGATGCTCTTGTAGCCAGGCCTCAAACTCCCTGGCCGGTTGGGCCCGGCTGTAAAAATAGCCCTGGGAATAGTCGCAGTGTTCCTGCCGGAGGATCGTGGCCTGGCCTTCTTCCTCCACACCCTCGGCAACCACCTTGAGACCCAGGCTGTGCGCCATGTTGATAATGGCACGGACAAGGGAGGCATCTTCCGGTTCCTTGATGATATCGTTGACAAAGGATTTGTCGATCTTGAGCACGTCAAAAGGATAGCTTTTCAGGTAGCTCAGCGCAGAATATCCGGTTCCGAAATCATCGACGGACAGCCGTACGCCCGCCTGATCCAGCTGATACAGGATGGCTGCCGTTTCAATGGAATTGTCCAGAAGCAGTCTTTCGGTATTCTCGCGGCGGGCCTGGGCCAGGGCAAGTTTGAGGCGGTCCAGTGCGAGCATCCGGTTGGGCAGGCCGGTGAGGATGTCGTAGTTGGCCTGGCGGAGCAGTTGCTGCTCATACCGTTTACGAATGCTGACATCCTCGCCGAGGATCAGGTAGCCGGTGACCCCGCCGCCGTTGTCCTTTATGGGCGTGACCACCAGCTGTTCCCAGAAGCGTTCGCCATTTTTGCGGACACTGTTGACCTCACCCTGCCAGACATCAACGCGCTGTACCTGCAAGCGGATGGATTGCCACAGATGCTGGCGCTCACGGTTCCGTGTTCCTTCGCCTCCCAGCTCCGAAGGATGCTTGCCAACGATGGAATTACGGTCAAATCCGGTCAGTTGGGAGAACTTCTGGTTGACGTACTCAATGCGCCACTGACGGTCACAGATCAGAACCGATGAGGGGCTCTGTTCGATAGCTTTGGAGAATTTACGGATCTCTGCGGCGTCCCGATTCTGTCTTGCGACATCAGTGTTGAGCCTTTCCCGCATCTGGTTGATAGCGTCGACGACCTGCCCCAGCTCATCTTTGCGGTTGGCCCTTGAATCGGGACGGTCCAGGGTAAGGGGCTGGGACAGGTTAGCGAGAGAGAAGTACCGGGCATAGGCGGCCATGTCCGAGAGATGTCGGGTTACCAGGTGCCGGAAGATCCAGAGGATGAGAATGGATACAAAGAATATTTTCAGGAATTGAGTGGCGAGTATCACGCCAATCTTCTGTTTCATTTCCCGGTATACCCGGTCCAGACTGGCGGTGATGGTCAGTTCACCGAGTGTGAAACTCCGGTCGCCGTCGTGCACCAGCGTGAAACTGTGGGTTTTGGTCTCAGCACCCCTTGGAACACTGCCCATGACCAGTTCGGAGTCGGGTTCGATCCGCAGCCTGAGGTGGGCAATGTCGGGCAGGCTGAGAATACCCTCCATCTGGGTTTGCAGGAGCTTCTGGTCCAGAGCCCAGAGACTCCCGGCCAGACTTGAGGCATAGCCGGATTCAATGACCTTCAGGCGCTGGTCGATCAGGCTTACATCCTTGCGATAGTCCGAATACAGTTGAATACCTGAAGCGATCACGGTGAAGACGGAACTGAACAGGAGAATCCACGCCATCAGCTTCAGGGACAGGGGCGAGCTTGTGCGTAATCGCTGGAAATGTTTCAAAGCATTCGGCATGTCGTGAGTACAGCCACCCTGAAGGGATAGGAAACCGTAGCCTTCGCCACAATCCCGAATATAGCAGTTGTCTTTGGCAAATTCCCTGCAACTGCAGGAAAACTGTAGATAATTGTGTGATCGATTAGTGTTTTTGTGTATCTGTGCGCGAAAGGCTGGTTTGACCTGGATCAACACCCTGCATTCAGGGCCGGCGTAACCTGAGCCTGATCAAGTTTGAAAAGTGAAGGAGAGCAGCTATGTATATGGACGCTGTAGTGATCGCAGGGATTGTAACTGTACTGCTGATGGTGGGCTTTTTCGTTGGCGTGGGCATCTTCGTGATGAAAGATCAGAAACAGCACGGACACCAGGCCAAAAAGCACCAGGGCAAACATGGCGGAAAGCCGGTCTGACGGATTCAGGTGCCATTCAGCAGCGAAGCTGAACCCTTCCCGGGCAAGAAAAAATTGGCGTCCCCTAGGGGGTTCGAACCCCTGTTGCCGCCGTGAAAGGGCGGAGTCCTGGGCCACTAGACGAAGGGGACGCAACGTTTTCAAAAGCTTGCCTCGTCGAGGTGGCGCGTATATTAAGTAAGCCCCGGGGCGGTGTCAACGCTTTTTAAAAAAATTCTGCCGTACCCTTTCCTCTTTTTAACCTGTGCATCCTTCAACGCCCCACGAATCAAGGCGCGGGATTCATCGCCTGGTCCAGTTGCAGAGCTATAGCCCCCTTGATGGCCTGGCCAAGCAGCGGATTTTCGCCAATAGGTGGCGCAAGATGGATTTTTACGCCATGGTCTTGTTCGAGGCCCTTGATCATTGCCGGGACGTCCTTTCTCAGGTGTCGGCCAGCCGCCAGGAACAATGGAACGACCGTATACTCGATAATGTTTTCGGTGAGTCCTTCAGCAATGGTCTCCTCCAGGGAGGGTGACGCCAGCTCCATGTAGGCAATTCGCGAGCCTGCAAAGGCCTGAAGGGTCGGCGCGGCGAGCTGTTCAAAGGTTTCACGCCAGCGCTTGTCGCTGCTGCCATGGGCCAAAAGAACAATGCGATGGCTACTGGTCATTCATACTCCTCGGTAATCAGTTAGGGGAAACCCGTCGTAATCCTGCACAATTGTGCTCCTCGGAGGAGGCTCCTTAAAGATATCAGGGCGTGGATTAATGTTCGATTGGAAAGAGATTCTGGATTTCTGGTTCGGGGAGCTTGACGATCAGGGGCTACCGGACCGTTTTCATCGCAACCGCTGGTTCCGGTCGGATCGGAAGTTTGATCAGGAGGTGCGTCGGCGGTTTCTCTCCATGGTGCTTTTTGCTTCCGAACAGGGCCTGGACCACTGGCGAACCGAGCCGGGCGGGGTCCTGGCCGAAATTATCCTGCTGGACCAGTTCTCCCGGAACATTTTCCGGGGTGGGGCGCTCGCATTCGAGCAGGACGTCCTGGCACGGAAACTCTGCCGACAGGCGATGCACAAGGGACAGGATATGGCACTCGTTCCGGTCCAGCGCGCTTTTCTCTATATGCCATTGCAGCACTCCGAGCGTCTGGAAGACCAGGACCTCTCGGTGGAGTGTTACGGTCAGCTCGCGGCCACCACCAGCGGCATTCCTGGTGATTTCATGGCCAGCTTCCTGGAATCGGCGGAAGACCACCGGGCCATCATCCGGAAGTTCCGGCGGTTTCCCCACAGGAACCGGGCGCTCGGGAGAACCTCGACTCCCGAAGAGAAAGACTATCTCGAGGGAGGGAAGTCGTTCGGGCAGTAACTTTCCTTTCTGGTTTTGTTCTTCCGGCGTTTGTTACCATTTTGTATAAAAAGCGTACGGTTAGACCGGTATCTCATTGGGTCCTGATAGAATGAGCCAGAATTCAGGTAATCCGGTCACCACAGGAGCCGGATTTGCCCCTCATTTTGTTACGGTGATTGAAGATGCTGAAATGCAGTCGGGACATTGCTTTGTCCCTGTGTTTGCCACTGATGGCGATCGCGAGCCTGCAGGCTCAGTCAGAAACGCTTGATGACAGCCTCCTTGAACGTATGGCCGAATCCGCGCCCCGGCTCGATCCACAAGTACTCTCCATGGCAGTCAACGCATCCCGCTGCGCGATCGGGAGCGGCGTGGCGATGCCCGAGCGCCTCGCCGTCATCGACTTTTCCCTGCCTTCCAGCGAGGAGCGGATGTGGATTTTCGATGTCCGTACCGGCGATCTTTTGCTCAGAGACCTGGTGGCCCATGGTCGTAAATCCGGCAACTTCCGCTCCACCGCATTCTCGAATGTCGAGGGCAGCAACATGTCCAGTATCGGGCTGTTTCGCGCCAGTGAGTCCTACTACGGCAAGCACGGGTACTCGTTGCGCCTGGATGGTCTGGAGCCGGGCGTGAACGATCATGCCCGTCAGCGTGCCATTGTCATTCATGGTGCGGACTATGTGAGTGACAGCTGGGTGGATCAGTACGGTCGTATAGGTCGCAGCCTGGGTTGCCCGGCCGTGGATAACCAGATCATTGAAGAGGTGGTCGACAATCTCAAGGGTGGCCAGCTTGTCTTCAAGTATTATCCTGATCAGGAGTGGTTGCAGAGTTCGGGTTTCCTGCATTGTGAGGATACCCGGATGGCTGCCGCCGCCGGCAACGAGGCAGGTCAGAGTTAACTGTCTGCCTGAAAATTCAATGAATTGCATGGCGTTTGAGCAATTTTTCCGGTCCTGTAAAAAAGTTGAAAAAAGAGGTTGACGGCCGGAGTCTGATCCGTAGAATACGCCTCCGTTGACGGCAATAACCGCTCAGCAATGCGGGAATAGCTCAGTTGGTAGAGCACAACCTTGCCAAGGTTGGGGTCGCGAGTTCGAATCTCGTTTCCCGCTCCAGATTCCGAAACCCGGCTTTTCTCAAAGCCGGGTTTCTTCATTTCAGGCCCATTTCAGGCCCCCGGTCAGTGGCAGCGCCCGACCCTCCTCTCGGTTATACTCGGCAGCCATACCCAACACTTCTCAGGCGGGAGGCGTGCAGCATGAGAATCTATTCACTTTATTCGTCACCCTGCGCCGTCATCCCCGGTTGGACCGGATCAATCAAAACGGAGAATACCTGAACGTGCCTTTGTTAACTCTGGATTCGGTTTCCCTTGCGTACGGCATGCACCCGCTGCTCGATCATGCCTCACTGGTAATCGAGGCCGCTGAGCGTGTGTGCCTGCTGGGCCGTAATGGTGAGGGCAAGTCCACCCTGCTGAAGATCGTCAGTGGCGAAGTCACTCCGGACGACGGCACCGTGCGCCTGGATGACGGTGCCATACTGGCGGTGTTACCACAGAACCTGCCGACTGACGACGCCCGAACCGCCTATGATGTGGTTTCCGGCGCTTTCCCGGAGACCGGAGAGTTGCTGGCCGAATTTCATCGGCTCTCGCAGCAGGCTGACGAAGCCAGCCTGGAGAAGATGACAAGGGTGCAGGAGCGTCTCGAGGCCCTGGACGGTTGGCGCCTGGACCAGAAGGTCACCACCATTCTGGGGCAGTATGGTATTGACCCGGATCGGCGCCTGAACACGCTTTCCGGGGGCTGGCAGCGTCGGGTTTTGCTGGCGCGGGCCCTGGTGGCCGAGCCGGACATCCTGCTCCTGGACGAGCCGACGAACCATCTGGATGTGCCCGCTATCGCCTGGCTCGAGGAGGCGTTGTCCCAGTTCCGCGGAGCCATGCTATTTGTCAGTCACGACCGCGCGTTCATCCGCCGCATGGCAACCCGGATCGTCGAGCTGGATCGTGGCAAGCTGGTCAGTTTTGCGGCTACCTATGATCGCTACCTGGAGCTCAAGGAAAAAGCCCTCGAGGAAGAGGAGCGCCAGAACGCTCTGTTCGACAAGCGGCTCAAACAGGAAGAGGCGTGGATTCGCCAGGGCATCAAGGCACGCCGGACCCGTAACATGGGCCGCGTGCGGGCGCTCAAGGCCATGCGCGAGGAGCACCGTCAGCGGCGGGTACGGGGCGGAACGGCAAGCTTTGCGGTGGAAGCGGCCGACCGTTCCGGTAAGCTGGTGGTGGAAACCCGTGAGGCCGGGTTCGCATATCCCGATGGCACCCGGGTGATCCGGGACATGAATCTGACCATCCTCCGGGGCGACAAGATCGGTCTGGTGGGTGAAAACGGTACTGGCAAGACGACCCTGGTGCGTTTGCTGCTGGGTGATCTCAAACCCACCGAGGGGGCCATTCGCTTAGGCACCAATCTCGAAGTGGCCTATTTCGACCAGTTGCGCGGTGAGCTTGATCTTGAGCGCAACGCCCTGGACAACCTGTCTGAGGGGCGGGAATTCATTGAAATCAACGGCCAGAGCAAGCACGTTCTGGGTTACCTGCAGGAATTTCTGTTTACCCCGGAGCGGGCAAGGTCTCCGGTTCGTGTGTTCTCCGGTGGCGAACGGGCCCGTCTGCTTCTCGCCAAGCTGTTCAGTAAACCGGCAAACATCCTGGTGCTGGATGAGCCTACGAATGACCTGGATGTGGAAACCCTTGAGCTGCTGGAAGAGCAACTGGCGGAGTTCAAGGGCACCGTCATCGTGATCAGTCACGACCGTGAATTCCTGGATAACGTGGTGACCGAGACCATCTTCCTGGACGGCACCGGCAAGGTTCGGGAATACGTGGGGGGTTACTCGGACTGGCGTCGTCAGGGGGGGCGGTTTCCCTCGGAGCAGGGCGGTAACCGGCCAGACAAACAGGATAAGCAGTCAAAGGTGGTGGAACCGGCCAGCGCGGATTCCGGCAACGAAAAAGCGTCCGCTGGCCCGGCGGCACCCAAGCCGAAACCCGCCAAGTTGAGTTACAAGCTCAAGCTGGAGCTGGAGAAGCTCCCTGCCAGGATTGAAGCGCTTGAACAGGAGGTGGCTGAGCTGCAGGAAACCATTTCAGGATCGGATTTCTACGCCGGGCCAGCCGAGGAAGTCGCGGCTACCCTGCAGAAACTGACCGAGGCGGAGCAAAGTCTGGAACAGACCATCGAACGCTGGATGGAGCTGGAAGAGCAGGCTGGCCAGTAAATGCAAGAGGGCGGGCAGCCTCAGCCGCCCTTCAGGTTCAGGCGTTTACTATCAGTGAATCCGCACCGCCAGAACATCACATTCGGTGCCGTGGAGGACACCGTTGGCAGTCGAGCCAAGCAGCAGTTGAAAACCTTTGCGGCCATGGCTGCCGACAATGACCAGGTCCACATCCTGTTCTTTCGCCAGCCGATGGATCTCGGATTCCGGCCGACCCACGGTAACGACCTGGTTCTCCTTCCCTACGCCGTACTCATCCCCATATTTGCCCAACTGCTCCCTGGCAGCCTTGTCCAGTTGCTCCTGAAGCTCGGTCAGGTCCATGGGAATGTCGCCGCCATAGGCATAGCCCACCGGTTCAACAACGTGTACCAGCATCAGTTCGGCGCCATGGGCGCTGCTGATCGCTTTTGCCTTGTTGAGTACCTGCGGAGCTTCTTCCGTCAGGTCAATGGCAACGAGCATCTTCTTGTAGGCGGACATCGCATCACTCCTTCGCATCGGGCTTACATAGGAAATAGTAGTCCAAATTTAATCGAAAGAGTGTAGCGGGAAACTGACAGGTATCAATACAGGGGCAGGAAAAATGAAGTCTGACGGGTAATTACACCCGGTCAGCGCTCGGCGGCCAATCAGGAAGCGGAATTTTGCAGCAGGTCGATTGTGGTGGCCAGGGTCTTGAGTTCGCCCTCGGCCGGGCCTTGTCTTATCGTCGCGATCAGGCCGATGGCAAGGGATAGAAATCGCAGGCGGGCGTCTTTCATCGGGTGGATTTCCGTAGTAATACTGTGTTGTTATTGTCGACCAAAGTCGCACTTTGAAGGTAAATTAACGGTAACGGCCGATCAAGAATTTTTGCCGCGGGCGGAGACTTTTTCACGCCTTCACCAAGAAACAAATTGACAAACGCTCGGTTTTTTCCCATCGTGTTCCCTCACGATTCAAACGACTGTATGAATTTTTGGATCGGAAGATCGGGCAGTGACCGAAATCTCGCTGCACGGGCGGCCGCTGAGACGGATCAGGTCCGGCGG
>Ga0114984_1000424_pt1 | contig 16493 bp, 10 predicted proteins | sample Shrwel1BS1Day1_FD_96987 | JGI IMG/M metagenome (GOLD analysis project Ga0114984, IMG submission 96987) | Subsurface microbial communities from deep shales in Ohio, USA - Utica-3 well 1 S-1-Day1 | ecosystem: Environmental > Aquatic > Deep subsurface > Shale gas/oil reservoir > Produced water/Flow...
CAGCTGCAAATGATCGTCTTTGTGCTGCGGCCCGCCAAACAGATACTGGCGTAACAGCTCCTGATCTTCTTCCGAGAGCTCAGTGGCCACATGGCTGACGAAACCATCCCAGACTTCCTGCATATTGTGCTTGAGGAAGTTCAACAGCGTGTACGGGAAACGGTCTTCCCGGGCCTTCTCCACCGCATCCAGTACTGGTTGCATGCTGGCAGGTACCTGATTGTCGCCTTTCGCCCAACGCGTCCAGCAATCCAGGGTGTAAGCCAGCAACTGACGGCGGAGTACATGGCGGGCTTTCAGGAAAACCGCTGGTGGCTCCACCGGGGTATCCAACATGCGACTGGGGTCGGCATAAAACACCAGATCATGGGGGCGGCCATTGGCGACCGTCAGTACAAACGAATTGCCATCCTTGCGGCCACCCCGGCCCACGCGTTGAAGGTAATTGGCCTGCGCCGGCGGTACCGAGCAGAGCAGCACGCTGGAAAGGTCGCCGATATCAATCCCCATCTCCAAGGTAGGCGTGGCCGACAGCAGGTTATACTCCCAGGGCTTTTCGCCATTGATAAAGCTGTTTTCCACCCGCACCCGGTCACTGGTGGCCAGAAGGCCGGTGTGTTCGTGGGCGATCACCCGGTGAATCTCGCCATGGCGAAACAAATTCCGGTACAAGGACTCACGTACCGGCACAGGATTTTCATACGCCAGCGACGGGTCAGCAGCCGTGGTTAATGGTAAACCCAACCAGTGTTCCGAATGGCTGGTTGGCACATGCAGTGGCCGGTAGCCGGGGCATTCCACTGCCGCTACTTCAGTGGTGATGGCCAGTTTTTCCGGGTTAAGCAGCCAAAGTTTTCCGCCTTTATCGCTTAGCTCCTGCTGCAAAATCCCGGTAGTGCATAGTGCGTCCAACGCCTCGACCAGCACATGCTCCAGCTGCTTGCGGTCTATCAATGCAGAAGGGTTCAGGCAGGCCAGCCAGCGCTCAATCCAGCTCTGGCTGTTATTGGCGCTGACCAGCGGCACATAGCCCTCGCCTTTGGTAGTTGCAGGATATTTCGGTTTGGGGGTACCTGGTCCCAGTGGTGGCACAAACGACAGTTTGCTCAGCAAAAACCGTTTGCCCTGGTTATAGCGGTAGGCTTTCAGGCTTTCCAGACCCACGGCGCCCATGTCCGCCAGGTGTTGCACCAGACCCACCATGAAGCCGGAAGCCGCTTTTCGGCCAACTCGGTAGCCGAGGGTGTTATCCACGGTTTCCGCCCAATGAGCGGCTGCCTGCTGCACCGGCTCTACCGGCCATTCCAGCGCGGCGATGCCCAAACGGTTGAGTGAACGCCCCACCTGGGAGCGCCAGGCCACGTCTTCGAGAACCTGCCAGAGCATACGCTGGCGAATCAGGCCCAACAGAGGCCCGGGATCCTGTACCTCACCGGCTTGCTCGAAATACTCAAAATCCGAGCGGAAACGCTGATCCGGCGGCATGAACTCCCGCAGATAATCCGTTAAAGGCAGGTGCCCCTCTTTTTCGGCGTGGTTCAGCCAGTAATTTTCAAAGGCGTCCGGGATATCAGTCAGTGCCGACGGCCCGGCTTGTGATTCCAGCAACTGAGTCAGCGCCATGCGCACATTGTTCTGCCAGGTTCGGGCCGCAAAAAAGCCGGCCCGGTGGGTGGCGTCCTGCACGGAATCGCTGAACGTCAGCAGTTTTCGGTCGTCGTTATCGCGGCTACTGAACAACTGGTTAATGGCGACGGCACTGAGGCTTGCGGCACGAGCACCGAACACCACCAGAGCGGACTTGGCCGAACAATAAGGGCAGTCATGTTCATGCACCACTTTGTTCACATTGTCCCGCTTCACTTCTTTAAGCTGATGAGGCTTGCTGACTCGCACCAGGGCCTCATTGCCCGCCTGGCAGCTCTTGCAGGGCCCCGAATGCTCAATGGCAGCGGTCTTTCCGCACTCCCGGCACACCTTGAAATTATCCAGCATGAAACCGGCGGGCGATTGTTTCTCGCCATGCTGCCAGGGCAACAGCAAACTGGTTTCCCGGCCATTACTGAAGAACGTTGAATAAATGGCCTGAAGCTCGGTTTCTACCCAGTCATCCGATACATGGCCACCCTCCATGCGGGTGAGCCAAGCCGTGCCATGGCACTCCCGGCACTGCACCAGAGGCAGGCGGACCTGTTGCTGGTCTTTGGGTGCCTGGTCATCGCCGAACGCCAATAGAGGTGGCAGGTGAGCGGAGGCATTTTCATCCACCGAATCATCAGGAGATCCATTAACGGCAACCGGCTCCCGCAGGTTACCCACAATACGGCGCAGCTCCCGCGACCACAGCTGCAAACGCAACTGCACAAAGGGCCTGCCAAACTCGTTTCGGGCATGAGCCATCAGGGAAAGCAACGCCAGCAACGCCTGTTCGGGTTGCCGGGCGAATCGGGCAGGAATCTGGGCAGCCAATTTTTGCACCAGTTCCTGGAACGTCGGCGTGGTGGCACTCAGCTTGAGTTGGCGCAGAAAGTTTGCCAACTGGCCGTGCTGCTTCAACTGCTTGCCCAGGGCAATCCGGCCGGTTTCATCCATCAAATCCGGTCCGGGTTCAGAGCTGAAATACAGATCGTACCCTTTTGCCAGATAGGCATTCAGGCCCTGGTGCAAAGCATTACGAAGATCGTCCGGGCCAATATCGGGGTTCAGATTCAGGTAGGCGATGTTGTCCAGAAAGTCGGAATCCGCCTGGCGCTGCTCGGCAATCACCGAGTCGCGGCGGAACGGGCTGGAGAAGATATCCGTGGCGTAATCCAACAGGCCCTGAACCGAATCATCGCCGCCAAGGGTGGCCGAGGTGCCCACGCACACAAGCTGGTCTGCCGCCATGTCAAAACGGGCCCGCAACCGACGAATCAGCAGTGACAAATCCGTGCCCTGGGCGCCATCAAACGTGTGCAGCTCGTCTACCACCAGGTACCGCAGGGTGTCCGGGCCGTTTTGCGCCCACAGCTTCTGGTCTTTCGGGCGCATCAACAGGTAATCGAGCATTTTGTAGTTGGTCAGCAGCACATCCGGCGGGTTGTTGCGCAGCTCATCCTTGCTGGTAATCACCTGATCCGGCCCCATCACCTTGGTGCCCTGGCCGTCACCGCCAACAAACAAACCGACCCGCAAGCCTTTCAGCGCCGGCTGGTTATGAATTTCCTTGGCAAAACGCTTGGCCTGGTCTGTGGCCAACGCATTCATGGGGTAAATCACAATCGCCTTGATGCCGGCACCAGCACGCAGACAGTGATCCAGCACCGGGTACATGAAACACTCCGTTTTACCGGAGCCTGTGCCGGTAGCTACCAGCGTATTGGCCGCCTTGCGGTCAGAAGCCAGGCGTTTCCATGCCTGTTCCTGATGGGCATAGGGAGGGAATTCGGTATTAAAGCCGGAAAAAAAGTCCTGCCCGGCATTACCCGTTAAAAACGGCAAACCCACCGACACATAAGGCCCTTTGATAAAAGCCTCGCCATCTTGCTGCTCCTCCACAAGGCGGCGAAACTCGCCTTTGAAGGGCGCCGTTTCGGTTTCGTAACCGGTAACAATGAATTCACGCAGGGCTGCCGAGACTTCCGTGGCTAACAGGCCGGGGATCATGAGGGCTCCGTTTCAGGGGTCAAACAAACTGGCTTAAAGACTGTCGTTGGTACACAGTCATATAGCGTCAAGTCGATGCAATGCAACAGCCCAGGGCAACCTGCGCCCACTGGCTTTCATCCTCCGGTAGCCTTGCCTGGCTTGATCAACCGAAATCACTTCGTGGATTACCAGTTGCTCAACAACCCATAAGGTTCCATTGACGAATATCGCCTCACGCTCAGCCGCTCGCCTTAGCGCTTTATCGCCCGTCAGTAAAGGGCATTTCTCCTGAAAGGCCAAGGCAAGAGCAAAACAATCATTACGGCTGGGACCGTTGTATTTCCGTGTGTATTCAAAGGCGGCCAGCATTCCGGTTTCATCCAGCTCTCCCAGCCCCAAGCCAAGATCCAGCAGATAACCATGCTGGTCCTCCAGCTCCTCGTAGAAAAGAATATCCGGCACCCGAAACTCATAGGGCAGACTAAACAGTTGCCGCAGCAAGCCTCCTTCTTCCAAATCGATTAGGATATTGGCGTCACTGATCAGCAATTGCATCAAACGCCTCCAACTTCCGCATCTGATGGAATTGCATCAAGGGAAGTTTAAGAAGCTCAGCTGCCTTTGACTCACCCACAATTCCCTCTGCCAGCGCGCGATAAACCAGCTGCTGAAACAAAATAGTGCTTTCCTGGGACACCTGGTCTCCGGGCTCCTGCTTTCGCCATCCAGCGGCAGAAAACCGTTTGATCAATTTATCAAACAGATTGTCAGAGATAATCTTCAGTACTTTGAGGCGGTAGAGGCAGGCCTGCATACTCAGGCCATACTCGTGTTTGAGCATGTACAGCTCACGAACCTCGACGCTGTGGCGAGACTCACCTATCTGCGCTTGCGCGCTCTCGGCGGGCAACAGGAACGCAGACGCAAAGTAGTTACACGCCTTCTCCTCATCCAGATCCGGCGACAACCGCCCTTCTAGAAGTAAATGACCAAATTCATGAGCCAACGTGAACCGTTGGCGGTCACCATGCCATTGATTAGACACGACGATTAACGGCTGTCCGGCCACAGTTGCCTGCAAGCCGTCAAACTTGCCGGCCACATCGACATCAGTAGTGATCACCAAAATGCCTTTGGACTCCAGAACATCAATGACATCCGGCAGTGCATTCAGGCCCAGCTTCCAGCTTCGGCGAACATGATCGGCAACGTCTTCAAGCTCTGTGTAATCGGTTACAATCTCAGGCAAGTCTTCAACACCCGTAAATCCGGAAACCGGAAAACCAGGCCACAAGTCCGCCAGCTCCTGCCAACGCTCAGCCTGGTCAAGAACATCCGCTTCGATACGATTGAGCTCGGCTTTAGTGGTGCTGGCCCGTTTCCGATATTCGACACGGTTAAGTGACACCCGAACCGGTCGGAAAAAGTACTCGGAGCGCACACCGAGGGTCCGGGCCAGCCGGATAAGCACTGCAGAAGACGGCATGCTGTCATCATGCTCGTACTTTTTAATCATGTTAGCACTTACCCCAACCTGCTCCCCCAATGCCTTCATCGAAAGGCCTGCAGCAGCTCGGGCGCGTTTCAGGCGTTCACCAATCATAGACTCACCGGTTTACAAAAAATACAAAACAAGATTAATCGTAAACCCAACTGAGCGCGATTGCTACCAGGCCAGCTCACAAGAATGGGCGATCACTCTCCAGCGAAACGACGTACCCTTCACGCACAAGCTTGCCAATCAGCTGAGCAAAATCACCAAGGCTGGAAATCCGCTCGTGAACGCCAAATGTCTCAAGGTAGCCATTACAGGCTGCCACCACCCCGACGGCACCTGAGTCAGGAATCTGAATGTACAAAGTTTTTCCGTACTGACTTGCCTGCAATGCCTGCTGAATCAGTGCTGTTTTCCCAATACGACGGCGCCCTGAGATTTGTAGAAAAACCAGCGACCGTGCGCAAGAATTCTTTCCATCTGGCGCAGCTCAAGGTGCCGACCATAAAACTGCCACTCTTTAGGATTCGCCATAAAAGCCTAATATAAAATATTTTACCTTATCCAAATCCAGCAGCCATCTCGTTGTTTATCAAAACAATAAAGCATGACAACATTAAGCAAACCTGCACACCGATTGGCTAAAGCGCCTCTGGCGAGGTAACAACTCTGTCGATAAAGTCGACACGGCTGTTGAGGGAGTAACCGTATCCTTCACCCTCAAAATACACCAGGCTGGGATGGCCCCGCTCGATGCCCCAGAGCCACTTCGTATCGTGATGTAAAGCCCTTCTGATAGACAGACCCAGCTTAGTCCCGTAAAGCCGGCGCCAAGCGGAAACCGCCTTGCGCCCGGAATCTCCAACGTCATACAGCTCTATGCTGCCGTCTTCGAGATAATCCGGCTCTGTAACCATTCTCAGGAACGCTGTATTACCCGGTTCGGTCTGCCAGGCCACGGGAAAGCCAACCAAAGCAGAAACCGGATCGCCCTTCACAACGGGCACGAATTCCAACAAATCTACCGTAATCACAATATCTTTAGGCCAGTAGACATAGCTCTCACCGGACACAGGTGTTTCCGGCAGGCGAATGGAGTAGATCGCATAGGGCTCGCCACAGCCAAACTCGCAGGACAATTGACTGCCAAGCTTTCCAGCGACCTGCTCCAACCGGCCACGGACAAGATTCACGCCAGCCGCTCTCGCTTGTTCCGGCGTTTCCAGCAGTTCTCCATCCATTTCCGCTGGAAGGAAAATCTGACTAATCTCACCCATACTCCCATCGCCAGACAACATGCCAGCGACAAAAATAGCTGCCCCGATTCCTGCACCGAGATCTGACCCCAACTCACCGACAACCAAATCGGTCGCCATGGAAGCATGAGTGGAATGGTCAATGTAGTCCCATTCACGAACATATTCGGTCTGGCGTATCTTTGCGGTGAGTTCGTTTCTGACCTCGGTTTCTGCAAGATAGCGGGCCAGATAGCCAATGCGAACATATTCGTCTTCTGTTAGCTCTGCCTCTTTTACCTCCGGGTTATCTACGCTGTCCTTGATGTAGGGAGACATTGAGCAACCGGATATCAGGGCAAACGCCAAGGTGGCTAAAATCAAACGGAAAAGCGGGAGCTTCATCTGTAATACCTTGTGTGGATTAATATGTTCCCTTGTTCTCTATCAGGAAAATTTTAACTAGATCCGGCTCAACACTACGAACCACCCAAATCACTCTCCAAAGCCACTTCCAGCAACTTCGGCAACTCCACCACCTCATCCAAAGAGAACAGGCGCCACCCTTGGGCAGCCAACATAGCTCTCTGTGGAGCACGTTCGGCTGACACCCAGACGGCAACCCGGTGATCGTCCCAGACAAACTCGAATTCACCGGCCACCTCGCCAGTGTTCAGCTGGATTTCCCCGCCGCATTCCGGTACCGGCAAATCGCTCTTGAGGATGTGGTTCACAACGGGAATGGCTGCTTCGTCCACCTGTTGCGCCCATTCCGGTAATCCGTAATGAAGATCACCCAACACTTTGCGGGCGGTATACACACGAAATTCTTCGACGTTATCAAACACCTGAAAACCGGCACTAGTTGCCAGCTTGAAGACTTCCATCTCCTCGTTGAGGATCAGGGCGGTTGGTTCGGAAAGGCCTTCCTGCAAGCCTTCCGGCCATGCCAGATCCAGAAAGGCCTTAAGTTTGCCGGTATCAGGGTCTCTGAGCTCGAATTCCTTCTCACCCGCCGGCAGGCCACGGTCCGTAATCCAGGCATTCACTTCATCCAGCGCTTGTTCTTCTTCCGCATCGGCAATCCCTCCGGGTGCGGACTCGCCCTGCTCTATGACCTGATAGCCAGTAGCAGAGTCCTCAGGCGGCAACTCGTACAAGGTATCCAGGAAGGTATTGGCGGCATCAGCCAGCAAAGCTTGGCGCTGACGCAAAAACTCCGAGTAGTTTTCCGGTTTCCATAGCTCCGGATCTTGCGGAATCCATTGGCTCGCCAAAGCCCCCGGATGCTGGTTTTCCACTTCCGGGAAATAATCCTGCGGAGGCCGGTTGCTGATCTGCAGATTGCTGTTCTTGGTCAGGAAACAGAAATTGCCCAACGCATTAATGGCCTTTTTATCGTCATGGCGATTCTTCTTCAGAAAATCCCTGGGGAAAATATGATGCACTTCCAGCGAGGTATTCTTGCCCAGCATGCCCTTTTTCAATGGCAGGCCGGAGCCCCAATCCTGAGCTTCACCAACCCGGGTAAGCATGTACAAAATGGAATAGAAGCGGTTGCCTCGGCTCCAGCCAGTGAAATGTTCCGGACGAATGCGCAGGTTGCCTCGCCAAAGTTGCAACTCCCGAATCAGCGCATCCAGCCCTTCCTTGGGGCCGGCATCAAGAAGGATATTGAGGTCGCGGGACAACACGCTCTCTGTGGAACCAGAGTACCGACCCCAGATCGCCGTCTGCACATACCAGAACAGGATTTTGTTCTGCGTTTCCACATCCTGAGCCGCTCCGCCGGCATCATCCAGAAAACGGACCAGTATCGGAAACGCAAAATGCCCCGTCAGCACCTGCTGGTGGTCCAGCCCCAGCCTGGCACCGATCAGATCCAGAACCGTATTGGTGTGGTTAATAGCCCGCTGCAAAGCAGCGTTGAAGGTACTGGCATCCAGGTCGTGCAGTGCTGAAAACCGGGCGTCGCCAGTGGCAATGGTGGTCACACTCCTCAAGAGCCAATCCAGACTGAAGCCAAAACCCGCCTCGCTCCATTCATCCAGCGCCTTGCGCATACGGGAACGGGCATCGGGCTCCACCGAACAGATACGAGCCAGTGCCAAATCGCCTTTTGACAGCTTGCGGCCACCACTGTTGACGCGGTTGAAGATATCCACCACCACATCCAGCGTCATTTCCGGGCCTGAGACGTCTTCGATGTGGACATCAATATCACGGATATTCCGGAGTTTTATCAGGCGCTTGGTAAGGCTGGAAGTTCGCTTGAGATCTTCCGTGTATTCCAGAATCTCATCCTGAATGCGATCTTCCTCGCCCTCTTTCATCAACCTGGTGACATCCACCCACAGCGGGTTACCCTGCATCTTGGACGCCATATAGAACGAAAACTCTTCGGTTTCCGCATGAAAGTACAGGCCGTGAAAGGCATTGGCATCGCCATCAAAAAAGGCCGGCGGCTCGCCCTTGATAATGCCGTACAGCGAGGTCATTCGCTGCTGACCGTCCAGCAACATTTTTACCTGCTGCCCGGGATTAACATCCGAAACACCACGCCCCTTGGCCTGGGAGCTATCAGTGATCCACGCCAGCAAGCTGCCTACTGGGTAGCGCTTGTACAGCGAACGCACCAGGCCGCGCACCTGGTCTCGGTTCCAGACATAGCCGCGCTGGAACTCGGGCAGGGCGATCTGGCCGAATTCGATTTGGTCCAGTAAGGTCGAGATCTTCATATAAACCATTGTCCATTATCGACATTTTTAAAATCAGGAGCCCTATGAATCACTCGATCAAAGCTTAGGTAAAGCCGGAAAAGATCAGCCGCTCCTGACGCGTTATTCTTCGCCCAACTTTTTCATGGCCAGCTCTAAAGACTCACTTTGTAGGGTATCGCTATGCCCGTTCACCTTACTTTGTAATGATGACGTAGACTGAGCGAGAGCAGCTCTGCTGCCAGCGATCTTAATAAGTCGGTCGAGTAAATGAGTCGCATCGTCCTTACCCTGTGCTTTCCAGCGGGAAATAGACTGTGCATCAAAGCCAAGCATGTCCCTGGCACCTTTTTCCGCCAGCCGTCTGGAGGGCCTGATTTCAAAAATATTTTCGTCCGGAAAATCATCCGCATCCCACAAGGAGCCATCTTCCAAATGAGAAACGATGATTGCATCCAGGCCTTGCCCAAGTAATGGAGTGATTGGCGTGTTGCCCTGAACACTTTTATAGTTTCCTTGCCCACCATCAGAGAATAACTGTCCCCCAACTTTCCTGGGCGTGAAAAGTACTGGAATGGCGGCAGAAGCCAGAAGCACCTCTTTTTGTTCTTCAGGGCTAAGGGCTTGCACGTGCTTGAAAATAGACTGCTGCGTATCAAACCGCTTTATCACTTCGCCTTTGATGAATTCCGTTATTGCATGTAAACGACCGCGATAGGGATACAGCGAAACGTGGAGAGGAATGCCATTCGAGAGCTCTTGGGGGCATAGATAGCGATCGAGAATATCCGTCAACGGAGAGGTGTCCACAAAACCCGTATCAGCCCGATTACCGGCCCATCCCGCAAGAAGGCCAAGTCCCAATTGACCCACGCCTGTCAAACCGGCTGCAACCAGCATGCTTAAGTACCGAGGATAAAGCTCCGGATTGAACCCCAACACATCTTTAGTGGCAACAAGATCCCAAAGCTTATCCAGGCGTTCCGCCGCCTTGCTAATATCTCCTGCCGCTGAAATTAGCGCGCCATTTAGCGCGCCAATGCTGGCGCCTGAGATCATCTCTATTTCGATATCGTGTTCAGCGAGTGCAGCAATGAGCCCCGCTTGATATGCACCTTTTGCTCCTCCGCCAGAAAGAACCAGCCCTATTTTCATGCTATATCCCTATCTATAAAAATTTCATCCACGAACTCTCTGCCAAGTCGCTCGGCACTGATTAGATGCGGTACAGCCAGCAACTCCTGATTTGCAGCGCATTGATTGCGTACCAAGCTAACGAATGGGGCTCTATCCTCTGTAGCCCAATCCGACAGGAGGTCTACACCTTGAACCACAGCTGATAGGGACAAAGCTGAATCAGCTGATTGGTTCAACCATCCTGCTCTGGGGACTCGAACCTTAGGCTCGATTTGTAAATCCTTAGCAAAGCGCGCCACAACCCGGTCCCTCAAATAGCGAAGTAGCTTGTCCGCTTCCTGCCCTGGATAGCTCTGCAAATAGAATCCGAAATCCCCCCACCACAACTCCTCCAATACTCCGTAGCCGCGGAGGCTGACGGGCAATGGATTCAACATACCAGATTCCCATTTATGAAATACGGAATCCAATTCTTGACGTGCTTTAAGTCGACAATCTATCTCCTCAATAGCACCCGTTAACATCTGAAACTGACTATTAACTTTAACCTCAAGCTCAGCAACCCTTCCTTTAACCTCAATAGTTTGATAGGCAAGGGTCTCTGTATGATTCTGCAGATTTTTCAACTCATCGACTACAATACCTAACGTTCTATTATTAAATGAGACCACATCCATAACATCAGTTAACTGGTCTATCGCTTCCTCAACGACATCAGTCAATTGTGTATTTATAGAGTCTTGTCGACGCCGGGTTTCTCCAGAAAAAAAACCTACCACTTCTTTAAAAAAACCTTGATTTTCTTTCTGAACCCGGGATTGTTCCTTAACATTGTTAAGTCGACTAACAAGCTTGACCGCACACTTATCTTTGAGCGCAGGAAACAACTCTACAGCTGTAGCAACATCGTTGGTCATGCCAATCTCTCCTGCAGATTCTGTCGAGCATCACCTTGCAACTCATCGGTGTCTTCCATCATCCCTGGCACATTTTTCGCGATAGCCCTAAGCCCATTAAGCAGCTCCGCTTGCTCATTCTTGCTTTTTTCTTTGTCATCAATACCCTGCAACAAATCGCCGCGAACCACTTCAACCTTTCTCTCTAGTTCATCAAAAAACTCCTTCAAAGTGGACCGGACCGGCATTTCTACTTCTTCTTTGACTTCGTAGCGCCAATCTTTCCCGTTTTCTTCAATTGTTTCTTGAGTTTGAGAATTCAGTTTATCGAGCGAAACCTTGTAAACATCAATATCGGCTTCATATTCGTCATACCCCCAATCAGTATCAAAGATTCCACCAAAGAACCTTTTAACATCACCTGTCCAGGAATCTTGACGCTTAAGCCGCGTAACCGTTTTGGTATCTTCAGAAATACCATCACCCATTGCAAAATCGCCCAACCCTAAAGACCTTGCCTTGAGATTGGAGGGAATTCTCAAATTAATTTCAAAACCCTCTTTACCTAGTCGCTGAGTAACATCGCCTAATATTTTTTCTGCCTCGGTTGCAACATCTAGCCTTAGCTTTTTATCAAATTCCACAATCGCACTATCGACAGACTTCGACATTTTCTTATTAAGATTTGAAACCGCAGGCTTCAACGCCTTTTCAAATCCATTGACAAACTCCTTGGCTTCTTTCTTTTTCCTGAATTCAATCTCTCGTTTGCTCGTATCTAGCTTATTTTCATCCGATGTAGAATCTTTATCTTTTACATCATCGGAACCACCCATAAATGCCGCTAAACCCATTGCTCCCAGGCTAGATCTTTTCTTCTGACTGACGGTAATGCTATCTCCTGCATCAGCGCGCTCTCCAGCAGTTCCTTTAGTGACCGCTAGCTCCTTCTTCTGACTCTCTATAACTCCATCTTTAAATAGCTTTCCGGTAATACTTCGGGCCTCATTAATGGAGTCAGCCAGTGTGACCTCAATCTCTTCTTTAAGCTTTCCGAATAATAAGTCGGCTTCCTCTTCTTTTCTGTCCCGAAGCTCTGAAATTCTGTCAACATCGGATTTCAAAGACGCAATGTATCCCTGGAGCTCAACAGTTGTTTTTTGCAACGCAGTTTCGCGACCGTTAACAAAGTTCGATATTCTCTCCGCAAGGGAAGCAAGCTTGGACGCTGTTGAGTCAAGTGCATAGTAAGCAGCATTCTGGTGAGCTGCATGCACCACTTTTTCTAATGGCAATGCAAAACCCGAATCCTCCCAGTACCCTTTTGCTTCATCCAAGACTCGATCAGCATCATCAAGCTCTGACTGCCAACGCCTTCCAAAGCAGTCTCTTGCAAATCCCTCCACCCAAGGGTGTTCTTCAGGGTCTGGCAGCTTTCCGTTCTCACGTATATATTTCTGTACGACCTCTCCTAAAAACGCCTGCTGAGCGGAGACAGCAAATATACTATCCTCGGGGATAGAGCCTGCCAGAAGATTACTAACTACCTTTTTTACACCAGCTTCATCAGGGTCGTTATGTGAACGCTGGTCAAACTTGTTAACAAATGCATACATCCGCCCTTTTGCGATATCTGCAATTGCGTTAACTTCGTTTCGTAAGCTTTCATCACTTTCAGACTTGAGCTGGGTGTAATTCAGTACTGTAACTACTGCTGAAGCTTTTCGTAGTTGATCTCTAAGCATCAATTTAAGGTGCTTCTGTCCAGCTTCGTTTGGTCCCGGAGTATCAAGTAAGGTGAGATTACCCAATCCACTTTCTTTTTCCGACAAAGAAGTGAACTCAACTTCAATAACGGGTAATTCATGCATTTCGTCGTAGTCAGAAAAAGGAAAATCCTGCTCTAACTCCCGACAAATCCGTACCAGGTCGTTAACTATTCGAAGGAACTCAAAAACACCTTGCCGGCCCTCGTAAACAGGTTTCACCTTTTCACCGCTTTTAATGAAGTCAATCACTTCTGCCATATCAGCGGATTCATCATATAACTTTGCTACGTGCTCAGGCTTACTCCTTACAACCTCATCCAGCTTCTGACAAAGTGCATTGATCGGGGCATTATTATCGAAACGTACTACCGGAGTATTTTGACCTTTGGAATGACGAATAAGAGTAGGAATTGACGTCATAGGACCGTTTCTATTGGGAAGGATCTCATTACCTACAATAGCATTAATTGTTGTCGACTTTCCCGCTTTCATTGTTCCTACTACGGCCACTACCATGTCCATGGAGTCAAGCTTGTGCCGCTCTCCTGAGAGCACCTCCAAGCCTTCTTCCAAAGTTTTTGGATCAAATGTTTGGGCGGAATCATTTTCCTCAGGAATTAACCCCGGTGCACTCTTAATACTAGAAAGTAAATGGCTTTCCAAATCGATCAATCTGGATGCCTCTTTCCTTAATAATTCCAAATTATCTGTGTGCATATCCTTTTTCCTTTCAGCTACTAGGAGTCGTGTTTCGAGAGACGGCAAGCCTTAGGGGAGGCATTAGCCAGGGCTATGGAGAGACTCAGGATCCATCCCAAACTATATTTCCAAGATGATGTGCCACATTCCCAGGCGCACTAAATTGTCGCTTTTCTAGTCATACCAGCTAGAGAATCAATCATGTAACAGGATTATTCGAACTGGAAGCCGGCGTTACAAACCGTCACAGTTTTATAATGACGGACTTTTCGATGCGCCAGCTCCAAAGAACCTCAAAGATAGATATAAGCGTATGCCCCCCTTGATCCATCAGAAATCGCGGGAAAATCATTTAAAGTGAGCCTATTTTCGACCATGTAATCGAGTTGGAGTACTCGTCCCTTGATAATTTCATGGGCGCCAGCAGATTGCTGACCGATTTCTTTCAAAATGGCTTCTGAATCAGCATGCACGCGTTCGCTCGTCAGCTTTCTTAAGGGATCCCTTCGCACTTTCAGAAAATCTCTACCAAATACCTGATGCTGGGCTTTAAGCTCCTGTGCAAGATGTTGCGCCAATGGAATTTCGCCCAACTCGGCCATGGTCTGAATTCGACCTTGGGATGCCATGACCCAAGCCCTATAGCACACAGCGAACTCCTCTGGTCGCTCTTGCTCTAGCTTATTGACAAGCATTTCTCTCAAGACATTACGAAAATAAATACTTGCATTTTCTAACTTACTGTCGGCATCTAAAAGCTTACTTTTCGAAGTTTCTTGGTCTTGGATATAGTGAATACTAGAGAGCGCTTCCAAGGCGCTACACATGGGTGCCAGATGCTCGATAAGGTGCTTTTTTTCGAGCCACGCGTGTGCCTCGGAGAGAGCCTGCAGTTTTTGGTCGACTCCTTCTATCTGTCGCTGTACCTGCTGCAATTTTCGGTAAATAAGCGCAAATCCCGCAACATTGACCGCCAGATTGGCGACCTGTAGACCCATTAACATTTGCGGGCTGGACAAGATACTGGGAAGCCCTGTTTTTTCAGATGCCTCCGCACCGGCCTCGGTAAGCCAAACAACAATCTTTTTATTGCCGACACGCCGAATCACTCCCCCCACACGCTCAAGAGTTCCGTCCGCAAGCCCCTTGGCAATTTCCTCAGAAAGCTCAAACACCACATTGATGTTAGTCATCAAACGCCCCTTCTAATGGCCCAACTTCCTGCTCAGCAATCCATTTTTGACGCAACATAGCAATATGCAGAGTACAAGGCACTGTTACCCGATAGGCCGGCCCGGCTATATCGGCTGCGGTCCACAGACCGGCCAGAACCCAGCCCAAAGGGCCGAGGAACATCGCGCCTGCCCGCCCCGTGGCAAAGCTGGCGCCAATCGTTAAACCATGGCCCAATAACTGCCGGGCAACAGCCGAAGCAATTAAACTTGAAGCCTGATACATAAACACTCTGTACAAATGGGGTGCTAGTAGCGACACCAGTGAGGCACCTGACAAAAACGCCTTGTAATCTTTATGGTTCATGCCAGCATTGCGTAAAACTTCCTCCAACTCTTCCCGCTCCTTCCCTTTAGCCTCCTTTGCTGCCTTTCGCAAAAGCTCCTGGATCATTCGTTGTTCAATATCAACAATGGAGCCGTTACTGATATTTTTTACCCCCACTTTACTCGCAGCATCTTTAACAACCTCCGAGTATGAAGGCCCCGACTTCCGGAAAATGTTTACCAAGGTGTTTCCGCCAAACAGGCAAATTTCGTCATAAACTTTGGCACTATAGCGAGCATGATCCGGATGATGGCGTTTATACTCAGGGCTCCCACTCAACCCTTCTGTAGATGCTTTAAGAATGTACTCAACCAGCGGTTCGAGCTCTTCGTTAGATGCAGAGTCCAAAAGATCTCGCGTCGTAATAACCTCACTGCTCATATTTTTTTACCTTTAATTAGAGCTATTCCTGAAAACCTCCCAAGCCACCCGATAATCCTCCTCCCGATCAGGCCGGAAGAACGGGGCTTTGTATTCCACGGTGCGTTCTACTTCGCCGCCTGGGAGGGTGTCGTCCAGGTAGGTTTTGTAGACGGTGCCGGTTTGCATGTGCTGGATATCCTCCCAGCCCAGTGCGACATCTTGGGTCGTTAAATCCGGTGATTCGACGGCGTAGTGGGTGCCTTCGTTGAGTTCCTTCTTGCTGGCTTTCCTGGGCAGGCCTACGCCTACCAGGCCTTTGCTGGGGGTGAAGACGATGCGGCCGGTTTGGTCGTAGTAGGTTTCGGCTTCGTATTGGCGCATGACGGGGAACTGGACGCGGTAGATGGTGAGCAGTTCTTCCAGCGTGAGACCTAGGGCCTGGGCAACGAGGACGTCGATTTCGACCAGTGCCTGGCGGCGGGCGTAGTCGGTGCGCAGCGCGTTGTTTCTTTGCCACTCGGGGGTGAGGTTGGCGAAGAAGTCCTGTGGCAGCGGGGCGATGGGTTCGCGGGTGGCCCAGTGTTGTTGGCGGAAGCTGTCTTGCCAGTTGGATTGCCAGAGGTCCGCGTAGTGGCCTGAAATACAAAGCAAGCCAAGAGCACGAACCCTCGCCAGAGGAACGTCCAGCAATGGGAATGTTGCCAAAAGCTGCCCGTACAAATCTGACTTACCTGTTGATTTCAGAAAGAAGTCATACGCGACAGAGAAAGTTGCAGCCGCGAAGCTCACCAGCTGCTTTTCGTCCCTTATGACGGTGCTGACTGCGGTATTGATGTGACCAGCCCCTTTTGGCATCACCGTGCTGATGAATGAACGCTCAGACGATGCACCGAACATGCGCCGATTTACGAACCGATAATACTCCGTCACCAACCGCTCCCGATGCTCGCCCTCTTGCACCCAGGGCACACGCGGGGTGCGGTCGCGGTAGGTGG
>Ga0114984_1000425_pt1 | contig 16457 bp, 17 predicted proteins | sample Shrwel1BS1Day1_FD_96987 | JGI IMG/M metagenome (GOLD analysis project Ga0114984, IMG submission 96987) | Subsurface microbial communities from deep shales in Ohio, USA - Utica-3 well 1 S-1-Day1 | ecosystem: Environmental > Aquatic > Deep subsurface > Shale gas/oil reservoir > Produced water/Flow...
AATTATATCAGAGCCGGCGGGCTATCGCTGCCAGTCGAAGTGACGGCAATCGCCTTTTGAGGCCAAAGGCCCCCAGCTCTGTTCGGTGACCCGGATCTCACCATTGCCAGCGACCGTCACAATGGTCGTCGCCCGGGTGCCATAGTCCTCACCGACGATGAACGGGGACGACAGGAAGCGTTCCGTTGCCAGGCCCACCCCGGTGTCCGGCAGCAGGTGGTCCGGAGCCGGTGTCGGGTCCTGGAGCAGCGTGATCAGCCGTTGATGCAGGCAGTCCGCGTCGGCACCGGCCATGGAGACTGCCTCACCCACGGACTCCCGCAGTCGGAGCAGCTTCGGCCACGGGGTTTGCAGCAAATGATTACTGAGCCCGTATACTCCTCGGTGAATGCTCCGGCCCGGATGGGCGTCCCGGTTGCTGTAGTACCAGCCGCCATCGGTTCCAAGGCTGATGAGGTTGAAGCCCGCATAACGATCCGGATTGTCGCCGAGATCACGGAACAGGTCTGCACCCGGCTCCGCCAGGGCCCGCAAGGGTAATTCCCCGCGAGTCGTGCGGCCAGCCTCGGGGGAGCCCTCCCGGACATTGGTCACCGCGCTGATCCGGCCATCCCTGGTGACGGCCAGCCAGGTACCGCCGGACTGGAGATCGCGGCCGGCCAGTACCCTCTGGCCGGAATCGGTGGTCCACCAATCCATGGGTGCGCTGGGGCGATGGAAAAACTCGTCCCGGTTGGCGGCTACCACCAGAGGAAAATGGTAATTCTGGCCAAGGGCAAAGGCAATGAGGCACATGCTCGGTAATCAGTCTCCGGAAGGTGAATGGCAAGCCGTGAACTTGTTCCGTGCGATGTGTATCATACCAGCCTTGATTCTCGTGGGCGTAAGCGGCTATGACCCTGGTAATCGTATTTGCATCGTATCTGGCATTGGGCGCACTGGCAGGAACCATGGCGGGCCTGTTCGGTATCGGTGGTGGCCTTGTCATCGTACCGGTACTCATCTTCAGCTTCGAAATCCAGGGCATCAGCCCGGAAATCAGTGCTCACCTGGCGGTGGGTACCTCCCTGGCTACCATCGTTTTCACCTCGATTTCCTCGATCCGGTCCCACCACAAGCACCGCGCCGTGCGCTGGGATATCTTTCGCCCGATGACGGTGGGGATCGTGGGTGGGGCGGTCCTCGGTGCCTGGACGGCAGCCTTCATGAGCGGCGATCTGCTCCAGCTGGTGATCGGTGTGTTCGTGATGCTGGTGGCCCTGAAAATGTTGCTCGAGGTCAAGCCCAAACCCGGTCGGGATATTCCCGGGCCGGTTGGCCTCGGTGTGGTCGGTGGCGGTATCGGCTGGGCGTCAGCCATCTTTGGTATCGGCGGCGGCACCCTCACCGTGCCTTATCTGAGCTGGTGCAACGTCCGTATGCAGAACACCGTGGCTACCTCTGCCGCGTGCGGGTTGCCGATTGCTGTCGCCGGCGCCTTAGGCAACATCTGGACCGGCTGGCAACACCCCCAGCTGCCGGAATACAGTCTCGGCTTCATCTATGTGCCGGCCCTTCTGGGTATCATCCTGACCAGTGTGTTTTTTGCCCGGTTCGGTGCCAACCTGGCTCACAAGCTGAATGCCAGGGTCCTGAAGCGTATCTTTGCGATGGTGCTCCTGGTGGTGGGGCTCCGTTTTCTCCTGAGCTGAGAGGTAACCGATGCTGCAGCATCCCCGGTTTGACCCGGTGGCCATTTCCCTGGGCCCCGTCAAGATTCACTGGTACGGACTGACCTACCTGGTCGGCTTTGTCGCCGGATGGTGGCTCGGCCGGCTACGGGCGCGAAAACCCTGGTCCCCGGTCACTGAAGAACAGATGGGCGACCTCCTGTTCTACCTGGCCCTCGGGGTCATCCTCGGTGGCCGCTTCGGTTACGTGCTGTTCTACAACTTCGACACCTTCCTGGCTGACCCGCTCTGGCTTTTCCGGGTGTGGGAGGGGGGCATGTCCTTCCACGGCGGCCTGCTGGGCGTCATGTTTGCCATGTGGTGGTATGGCCGCAAGGTTGGCACCGGCTTCTGGCGCCTGGCGGATTTTGTCGCACCGCTGGTTCCGGTGGGGCTGGGTGCCGGCCGGATCGGCAACTTCATCAACGGCGAACTCTGGGGCAAACCAACCGACCTGCCCTGGGGCATGGTTTTCCCCCACGCCCCTGACAGCCTGGCGCGCCATCCCTCCCAGCTGTACCAGTTTTCCCTTGAGGGTGTCGCCCTGTTTGTCATCCTGTGGTGGTTCTCTGCCAGGCCCCGCCCGCGAATGGCCGTCTCCGGCCTGTTTCTGGTGTGCTACGGTATCTTCCGGTTCCTGGTGGAGTTCGTGCGCCAGCCGGATGCCCAGCTTGGTTACCTTGCGTTTGACTGGCTCACCATGGGGCAGGTGCTCTCCACGCCCATGATCGTCGCCGGTGCTGCGCTGATGTTCATCGCTTACCGGAGAAATGCCGAATGAAAGCCTACCTCGACCTGATGCAAGACGTCGTCGACAACGGGTTCGACAAGGGTGACCGCACCGGCGTCGGCACCCGTTCGGTATTCGGACGCCAGCTGCGATTCAACCTGCGGGAAGGCTTCCCGCTGGTGACCACCAAGAAAGTTCATTTGCGCAGCATCATCTACGAACTGCTCTGGTTCCTGCGTGGTTCCACCGACAACAACTGGCTGAAAGAGCGCAAGGTCTCGATCTGGAACGAATGGGCCCTGGAAGACGGAGACCTTGGCCCCATCTACGGCAAACAGTGGCGCAGCTGGCAGTGCCCGGATGGCAGGGTGGTCGACCAGATCAGCGAGGTCATCGACCAGATTCGCAACAAGCCCGACTCCCGTCGCCTGATCGTCTCCGCCTGGAACCCGGCGGAGCTGCCGGATGAATCCATCAGCCCCCGGGACAACGTCCGCGAGGGCCGCATGGCACTGGCCCCGTGCCATTGTCTGTTCCAGTTCTACGTGGCCGACGGCAAGCTCTCATGCCAGCTGTACCAGCGCAGTGCCGACCTGTTCCTGGGCGTGCCGTTCAACATTGCCTCCTACGCACTGCTGACCCACATGGTCGCCCAGCAGTGCGACCTGGGTGTGAGTGAGTTCGTGCATACGTTCGGTGATTGCCATCTGTACCAGAACCACCTGACCGACGACATCGTGTTCGAGCAGCTGAAGCGGGAGCCTCGTTCTTTGCCCAGGCTGGTCATCAAGCGTAAGCCTTCAAGTATCTTCGAATATGAACTTGAGGATTTCGAGTTTGAGGGGTATGAGCCTTATCCTGTGATCAAGGCGCCTATTGCTATTTGACCTCGAGTCTGGGATCACGGTCCTCTGGTTCTGGAGTCGGCAGTGCAGCGGGTGGGGCTTTCCGAAAAACGCTGTGAATACGTCCGTGTACGCTTGGCTTCGCCATCCATGGCTCCGCACATTTTCGGAAAGCCCCACCCGCTGCACTGCGGTCAGGCTAAAGAGATCGAAGATCAATCAACGTCAGTCATCTGGCATAAATGACCGTGATCCGAATTAATGGGCAGTCCTGTGGTGTAAATTCAGGATAGGCGGACTGAGTGGTCTGATCGCAAGAGGCCGGGAATACCTGTCCAAAAATGTGCGGAGCCATGGATGGCGGAGCCCAAGCCGCGCATGGATGCCTTGAGGCGTTTTTTGGACAGGTATTCCCGGCCTCTTGCAGCCCCCAATCCCGAACCAAGACTCCAATGCAAGAGGTCGAAAAATGAGAAAGGCCCTGATAGTAGCGATGTCCCAGAACCGGGTCATCGGCCGGAACAACAAGCTGCCGTGGTACCTCCCCGGGGACCTGCGTTACTTCAGGCAGGCGACCATGGGTAAACCCATCATCATGGGGCGGAAAACCTGGGATTCCATTGGCCGGCCACTGCCGGGACGGATGAACGTGGTGATTTCCCGTAACGGGAGCTGGGAAGCGCCGGCCGGTACTGTTGCCGCCAGATCGCTCAACGACGCCCTGGTGAAAGCCGCTGCACAGGCTGAGCTGGAAGGGGGGGATGAAGTAATGATTATCGGTGGCGGCCAGATCTACGCCGAAGCGCTGCCACTGGTGGATCGAATGTACATTACCCAGGTGCACGCGGAAGTGGACGGGGATGCATTCTTTCCGGAAGTGAACTGGGATGAGTGGGAAGAAATCGGACGGGAGGATTTCTCCGCGTCCGACAACAATCCCTACGACTACAGTTTCGTGGTATACCAGCGCCGTGCCGATTAACGGGCGGGGCGCTTGCCCGGCGGCTTGCCGCCCCTGCCGGCGGGCTTGCCCTTCGGGCCGCCTTTGCGATGGCCGGGCTTGCCGTCTTTCTTGAAGCCCTTTCCCGGGCCCTTGCGGAAACTTTTCTTGCCGGCAGGCGGTCCCTTGCGGTCACGGCGGGGCGCTGCGGAAATCTCCGGCAGGGCTTCCGGCGCTTCCAGCGGCAGGGCGCCGGGCTGGGCCATTTCCATCCAGCACGCCATGGCGCCAGCTACCATCGCCATATCCATGTCATTGCGCTCGGCAATCTCATCCAGCAGGGCCATCGCCTTGGGCAGTTTGCCGTCCTCGGCGAACGCCAGCAGTTGGGTCTCGAACTGCTCCACGCGCATCTTCTGCAGATCGGCAGGCGAGGGGAGCTGATAGGATTCCATGGGCGAGTTGGTGGCCCGCTCCAGGGTGCGCAGCCAGCTGCGCTCGCGCGGGGTCACCAGCAGAATGGCCTTGCCGGTCCGGCCCGCACGACCGGTCCGGCCGACACGGTGGATGTAGGCCTCGGTATCGTAAGGCACGTCATAGTTGATGACGTGGGTGATCCGGGGCACATCGAGGCCGCGGGCGGCGACATCGGTGGCAATGATGATATCTTTCTTGCCCCGTTTCAGATCCTCAACCGTCTGCTCCCGCTGACGCTGGTTCAGGTCACCGCTCAGGGGGGCCACGGCGTGGCCACGGGCGGACAGCTTCTCGGCCAGCATTGTGGTTTCGGCCTTGGTGCGCACGAAGATGATCGAGGCGTCGAAAGGCTCCACCTCCAGGATGCGGGTCAGGGCGTCGAGCTTGCGCTCGGCGTAGACCGGCAGCACGAACTGGGAGATACGCTCGACGGTGCGGGTCTCGCTCTCGATCCGGACTTCGATGGCATCCTTCAGGTAGGTCTGGGCTACCTTCTTGATCTGTGGCGGCATGGTGGCCGAGAACAGGGCGCGCTGGCAGTTGTCCGGCGTCTTCGCCAGGATAGCCTCAACATCGTCGATGAAGCCCATGCGCAGCATTTCGTCGGCCTCATCCAGTACCAGGGCCTTCAGGCTATCCAGCTTCAGGGTGCCCTTGCGCAGGTGATCCAGCATACGGCCCGGAGTACCAACGATAACCTGTGCGCCGCGACGAAGGCCCCGGATCTGGGGACCGAAATCCTGGCCACCGTAGATCGGCAGCACATGGAAATTGCGGAACTTGCTGGCGTAGGTGGTGAACGCCTCGGCGACCTGAATGGCCAGTTCCCGGGTAGGGGCCAGCACCAGGATCTGCGGCTCGGCGGTGCTGGCGTCGATACGGCTCAGCAATGGCAGCGCAAACGCGGCAGTCTTGCCGGTGCCGGTCTGGGCGACGCCCAGCAGGTGGCGGCCGGCCAGCAGGGCCGGGATGGATTTTGCCTGGATCGGCGAGGGTGTTTCATAGCCAACAGCGCTGACAGCTTCAAGTACGGCTGCATCCAGCCCCAGTTCGGCAAAGGACATCTCTGACATTGATTTACTCGGAATCCGGAGGGAGGGCATTGCCGGGCAATGCGTGATTGACCGGCATTATAGTCGGTTTGCACGGGCTTTGATACGCGCAATGCCCTCTTACTCGTATGCATTTCCCCTGATCACGCCCGGCGCCATGCTGCCGAAACTGAGCCACTTTAACTCTTCCCGCACTTTCTGCTTCAGGTCGGGTGCCAGCTGGTTCAGGTAGACCAGGCACCAGCTGCCACTCCACTCCCGGGTCGAGAGGCTGTAGACATGCTGGAACGCCTGCTCGAACCGGCGCAGACCCGGCCCGGTGAGGCTGTAATAACTGCAGCGGCCGACCTTCTCTGTCTGCAACCAGGATTCCTGCACCAGCCGGTATACCGAGGTGCGGACCAGTCGCTGGCTGATGCCCATGGGTTCCACCAGCTTCATCAGGCTGCCCAGCCACACGGTCCCTCCCCGGGGAACGATGGCGTCCCCATAGATGGTGATGATCAGCGAGCCGGCACGAAGCGGTAGTTTTTCTGGAAGTTGATGATGAGCTGCTCAAGCTGGTTTTTTGCAGACATAGGTTTTTGTCAGTTATCGGTTATCAGGGTCAACGTGTCAGTCGTAATGGTTGTCTTATTCGGCGCTGTCGGCGCGCTCGAGGATCAATGCGATACCCTGGCCAACGCCAATGCACATGGTGCACAAGGCGTAACGGGCTTTCTTGCCCGCTTTGTGGCGCCGCTCCAGCTCGTTCAGGGCGGTGGTCACGAGGCGTGCTCCACTCATGCCCAGGGGATGGCCCAGTGCAATGGCACCACCATTCGGGTTGACGTGCTCGGCGTCGTCCGGCAGACCGAGATTCCGGGTAACGGCCAGCGCCTGAGCGGCAAAGGCTTCGTTCAGTTCGATCACGTCCATGTCAGGCAATTCCAGGCCGGCAGTCTTGAGGACCTTGCGGGTGGCTGGTGCCGGGCCAAAACCCATGATCCGTGGCTCAACGCCGGCAGTGGCCATGGCAACGACCCGGGCCCGCGGCTTGAGACCGTATTCCTTGAGGGCATCCGCGCCGGCCATCAGCAGGGCGCAGGCACCGTCGTTGACTCCGGAGGCATTGCCAGCGGTGACTGTGCCGTTCTCGCGGAACGGAGTCGGCAGTTTGGCCAGCTTTTCAAGGCTGGTTTCACGCGGATGCTCGTCGGTATCAACCACCAGCGGATGCTGCTTGCGTCGGGGGATGGTGACCGGCGTGATCTCGTCGGCAAAAACGCCTGCAGCCTGGACCGCAGCGGTACGTTGCTGACTGCGCAGGGCGAAGGCATCCTGATCTTCCCGGGAGACGTTGAACTGCTCGGCCACGTTCTCGGCAGTTTCCGGCATGGAGTCGATGCCGTACTGCTTTTTCAGCACCGGGTTGACGAAGCGCCAGCCGATGGTGGTGTCGAAGATCTCCGCCTTGCGGCTGAAGGGGCTGTCGGCCTTGCCCATCACGAAGGGCGCACGGGACATGGACTCGACGCCGCCGGCAATCATCAGGCGGGTCTCACCGGTACGGATAGCGCGGGCGGCGCTGCCCACCGCATCCATGCCGGAACCACACAGGCGGTTGATGGTGCTGCCCGGTACGTCTACTGGCAGGCCGGCCAGCAGCAGGGACATGCGGGCTACGTCCCGGTTGTCCTCGCCGGCCTGGTTGGCGCAGCCGTAGAGCACGTCGTCCACTTTCGACCAGTCCAGGTCCGGGTGCCGCTCGACCAGGGCCTTGATCGGAATCGCGCCGAGGTCATCAGCCCGGACCGGGGAAAGCGCGCCACCGTAACGACCGATGGGGGTGCGGATGGCGTCGACGATGTAAGCGTCCAGCAGGCGGTTGTCAGTGCTCATGAATTGTCCTCCGAATTGCGGACGGTGCCGCGAACTTCATAGGAGCGGCCGCGGAACAGTGCCACGGTGCGGCCGTCCTGGTTGGTCAGGGTAATGTCGTAAATGCCGGTACGGCCGCCACGGGAATGCTCTTCCGCGGTAGCGGTCAACAGATCCCCCTCTTTGGCGCCGGACATGTAGTCAATGCTGCAGCCGGAAGCCACGGTGGCCCGGTCATAGCTGTTGCAGGCAAACGCGAAGGCGGAATCGGCCAGGGTAAACAGATAACCGCCATGGCTGCCGGCTTGTCCGACTTGCCGAAACCCATCAGGTCCGGGGCGAGTGTCCGGTGGCCGGCGGCGGCAATGAGCGGAATCATGTGCCGGTAAAGATAGGACCAGGATGGCTTGCCATGCAGCATCAGTACGGGTGAAGCGCCGCGGGGGGCTTCATCGACGTAGTGCATTCTCAGCCCGGGTCCTACATCAAGATAGTTGGAAAAAAACGGGTAATCCGGCAGACCCTGGAAGCGGGCTTCGTCGGTTCTCAGAATACGTATGCCATCGACTGTCCTGACTGATAGTTTGCGCAATTGCCATTATGACAACTCTCGCAAATCAGGATAAATCAGATGGCTGTTTCATGTGTCTGAGTTGCGTAACAGTGCGTAGCCCGTTTGAATCAGCAGGCAAGATCGAGCAGGCGATCCGGGTTTTCGATCTCTGCCATGGCGTCGTCACAGCAGTTCACGGCTCCGCAATCGTCAGCTGAGCACAGGGCGAGAACACGGCACGGGATGTCCTGCTGATTTTCGCCCTCGTTGCGGAACATCCGGGCGCGGGAGAGAATGGATCGGCAATGGCCGCAAAGCAGGGTCGGTACCGCGCTGCCTTCGACAAGAATGGCGTTATAATGGGTCTGTTCAGTCATAAGTATCCTCCTGATAGTCTCAGAGTAGGGCCCGAGTATGACAATACAGAGTAGGCCTTTCGCTGAGGTTTCCATCTCTATACGGATCCTTTATCCGGATCGGCCACCGGCCTCCGATTGGAGCGTTTGTCGTCCCAGGCAAGCTCTTTGGGGTCGTACCAGCCGATGGCGTCGAGCACCTTCTGGCGGGTGCGCGGGGAAAGCGTGGGCCAGAGTTCCTGGAAATCGTCCAGGCCCTGCTCCCGTTGCTTCTGCTGTTTGCTCTGCAGACGATTGATGATTCTCGGCAGCTGTAGAGCTTCTCCGAGCTGGCCAGGTACCAGCACCTCCTGCCCCATCACCTTGCGGCGATGGGTCCTGGCCGCCAGCACGCGCTGAAGTTCTGTCGCCGCATCAAGCGCAGTTTCGGTGGTAAAGGTTTCCAGTTCCAATAATGTGACTCGTTTGTCGGTTAATCCGTAACCGACCACTATAACCTGAAGCAGGCTACAGTGGCCATGTCATCGTGGTAGGCTATCGGGACGGAGTAACCGCACAGTCCCCGGTTACCGTTCACTGCTTTGGGAAGATCTGAGCTATGTACGCAAAACTTGAAACACGGACTTTTCTGGCTTTGCTTGTCGGCGTTTCCCTCGCGTTCGTGTTTCTGATGAAACCGTTCTTCGGTCCCATTTTCTGGGCAGTGGCGATCGCGCTTATTTTTCACCCGGTTCAGAACCTGCTGGTCCGCTGGTTCGGCGAACGGCCAAATACCAATGCCCTGATTACCCTGGTGATCTGCATGGTAATTGTGGTGATTCCGGTACTGGTGCTGGTGACGTCGCTGGTGGCCCAGGGGGTTGATCTGTACCAGCAGATCCAGCGCGGCGAGATCCGTCCGGGGGAGTACATTGACCAGGTCAACCAGTCCTTCCCCGCGGTCCAGGCATTCCTGGCGCAGTTTGATATCAGCTTCACCTGGTTGCGGGACCAGGCTGTCAGCCTGTTCGTAGGCGGCAGCCAGTTCCTGGCCAAACAGGCTCTGGGCATTGGCCAGAATACCTTCCAGTTCTTTATGGGCCTGGCCCTGATGGTGTACCTGGCCTTCTTCCTGTTACGGGACGGCCACCATCTTGTGGAATTGATGATCCGGGCGCTGCCCCTGGGCGATGAACGTGAGCGCCTGCTGTTTGCCAAGTTCGCCGAGGTCACCCGTGCCACGGTCAAGGGCAACCTGTTGATCGCTATTATCCAGGGAGCCCTGGGCGGCCTGATCTTCTGGATTCTTGGCATAACCGGCGCACTGTTGTGGGGCGTGGTGATGGCCATCGTGTCTCTGCTGCCGGCGGTCGGCGCTGCCCTGGTCTGGGTGCCGGTAGCCATATACCTGGTGGCGGTCGGCGATATTGTTTCCGCCATTGTGCTCACCGGGTTCGGCGTGGTGGTGATAGGTCTTGCCGATAACCTGCTGCGGCCAGTGCTGGTTGGACGGGATACCAGGTTGCCGGATTACATAGTCCTGCTGTCGACCCTTGGCGGCATTGTCATGTTCGGGATCAACGGGTTCGTCATGGGGCCTCTGGTTGCAGCCCTGTTCGTGGCTTTCTGGGGCATTTTTATCCGGGAATTCGGGCACGAGGCGCAAACGGTCCGTCATCCGGGCGCTGGCCCGGAACCTGAAGAAGAGAACACCGGCAACCGACATGACGGCAAACTGTGATAGGGTATTCATTGTTTGCCCCTGCCTGTGGAGCTAGGCACCACACAACAAGAAAAGACCGATGCCGGCGAGGCATCAGGAGTAAGGCAGGTGAGTACCATGAAGAAAACGACCCGCTCTTTCCCGATTCCAGAAAGATCACGGCCTCAAGGCTACCGGTACCCTCAATGAGGAAACCCGGAAGGCGCTCGGAATGATCGCTGTTCAGGTTGCTGCGGCCGCGCCAGGCCCGGGCCCGATCGCAGGATGCGACGGCTGACCGGGGGGTATCAGTCGAGTTTCGACAGATCCCGAACCGCACCCTTGTCGGCACTGGTGGCCAGCAATGCGTAGGCCTTGAGGGCCGCCGAAACCTTTCGGTCCCGAGGCAGGTCCGGCTTCCAGCCCTTGGCGTTGCGGGCCTCGCGGCGACGGTCCAGTTCCTGCTGACCCACCTGGACATTGATGGAGCGGTTGGGAATGTCGATCAGGATGGCATCGCCATTCTCGATCAGGCCAATTTCTCCGCCGGCGGCCGCTTCCGGAGATGCGTGGCCGATGGACAGTCCCGAGGTACCGCCGGAGAACCGGCCGTCCGTGAGCAGGGCGCAATCCTTACCCAGGCCCCTGGATTTCAGGTAGCTGGTGGGGTAGAGCATTTCCTGCATCCCGGGTCCGCCGCGAGGGCCTTCGTACCGGATGATGACCACTTCGCCCGGTTTCACTTCGTCACCGAGGATGCCAGCGACTGCCGAGTCCTGGCTCTCGAACACCCGGGCCTTGCCTTCGAACACGTAGATGCTTTCATCGACACCGGCGGTTTTCACCACGCAGCCGTCCCGGGCGATATTGCCGTACAGCACCGCCAGGCCACCTTCGGTCGAGTAGGCGTTGGCCACCGAGCGGATGCAGCCGTTTTCCCGGTCACCGTCCAGGCTCGGCCAGCGGGCGTTCTGACTGAAGGCGGTCTGGGTGGGAATGCCTGCCGGTCCGGCCTTGTAGAACTCCACTACTTCCGGGGTCGGGGAGCGCATGATGTCCCAGGTTTCCAGGGCCTCTTTCATGGTCTTGCTGTGAACCGTGGGCAGGTCGGTATTGATCAGATTGCCCCGCTCCAGCTCACCCAGAATGCCCATGATGCCGCCGGCACGATGGACGTCTTCCATGTGGTATTTCGGGGAGTTGGGCGCCACCTTGCACAGCTGGGGCACGTGGCGGGACAGCCTGTCGATGTCGGCCATGTCGAAATTCACCCCGCCTTCCTGAGCCGCGGCCAGCAGGTGCAGGATGGTGTTGGTGGACCCGCCCATGGCGATATCCATGGTCATGGCGTTCTCGAAGGCAGCCCGGGAGCCGATGCTGCGGGGTAGCACGCTGGCGTCGTTTTCTTCGTAATAGCGGCGGGCATTCTCGACGATCTGTCGCCCGGCATTGAGGAACAGCCGTTCGCGGTCAGCATGGGTGGCCAGCAGTGAGCCGTTGCCGGGAAGGGCCAGGCCGATGGCTTCGGTCAGGCAGTTCATGGAGTTGGCGGTAAACATGCCGGAACAGGAGCCGCAGGTCGGGCAGGCACTGCGTTCATACTCTTCCACCTGCTCATCGCTGGCATTGGGGTCCGCTGCGATGACCATGGCGTCCACCAGGTCCAGCTTGTGCTCGGACAGCTTGGTCTTGCCGGCTTCCATGGGACCGCCGGATACAAAAATGGTGGGGATGTTGAGGCGCATGGCGGCCATCAACATACCCGGGGTGATCTTGTCGCAGTTGGAAATGCACACCAGGGCGTCGGCACAGTGGGCATTGACCATGTACTCAACGGAGTCGGCAATGATCTCCCGGGATGGCAGGGAATAGAGCATGCCGTCGTGGCCCATGGCGATGCCGTCGTCCACAGCGATGGTATTGAATTCCTTGGCTACCCCGCCGGTCGCTTCAATTTCGCGGCACACCAGTTGCCCCAGATCTTTCAGGTGCACATGGCCGGGTACGAACTGGGTGAACGAGTTGGCGACCGCAATGATCGGTTTGCCGAAATCCTCGTTTTTCATACCGGTAGCGCGCCAGAGGGCGCGGGCACCGGCCATGTTGCGGCCGGCTGTGGATGTCCGCGAACGATACTGAGGCATGTGTTCTGGTCTCTCTTTGGTTTCCTGACAAAATCCGTACAAACAGAGGATACCAGATCAGGCCCGCCGTGCATGGTTGTTTTTGTCGCGCCAGGTGACTGTAAACAAGATATGCTTCTGATATTCTCTGTCCGGAACAAGCCAACAATTCCTGCTGACTCCCTGCTGACTCGACGACCACTCCAATCATGCATGTCCCTCTGTTTCCACTGAATTCCCTTGCCCTGCCCCGGGGGCGCATTCCACTTCAACTGTTCGAACCCCGTTACATCGATATGTTGAGCCGATGCCTCAAGGAGGACCGGGGCTTTGTTGTGGTGTTGCTCGGGGATGGCGAGGAAACCGGCCCGGTGGCCCGCTTCTACGATATCGGGACCTACGTCCGTATCATCGATTTCCGGCAACCCGAGAACGGTCTGCCGGAGGCGCTGGAGGAGGGTTAGTGCCGCTCACCGGCTCCCGGGAATACTCCTTCATCGACTCGGGCCAGCGCTCATACAGGTAGCCTGCGGTAAATATCACCCACAGCAAAAGGGCTGCCAGGGTAAAGCCATCAGTATGGATGGGGACCCGGTCAAAACGGCTGTAGCTGGCCCGTGACAGGCCGGTAATTGCCAGACCCAGCAGGATTCCCCCGATGATATCCGTGAACCAGTGCACCCCCAGGTACAGGCGGCTGATGGCTACCGGCAGCAGCGGCAGTGAAAACAATACGTAAGTCTGCCAGCGCTTCCGGTGCCGGGTCTCGCCGGCCACAAACCCGGCCAGCATGGTGACAAACACGGTGATACCCGCGCTATGGCCGCTTGGGAAGGCGCCGGAGGAAGGCGGCTGCAGTACCTGGTCCGGGCGGGGAATGCCAAGAGTCGACTTCAGTAGCCACACCAGGATAACCGTCAGGCCTGCTGCCAACAGGATGTGCAGCGCCGCGGCATAGTATCCGCGGAACGCAAGGACAAGGACCGCCAGAATACCGGCAGTAACCAGTACCGCAGGGTCGCCGACCAGGGTAATGGCGATGGCGGGGCCATCAAGCAGCGGTTGCCGAAGCTGGCGGAACCAGTCGAGGGCGAGCTGGTTGAAAGGTTCCAGTACGCCAGTGACCGCCAGCTGTCCCCAGATCAGGAGTAACCCGGAAGCAGCGACCGCCATGAGCACGGAGGCCAGCGGAAACTCGCCCTCCCGGGCTGGGCGGTCATTGGTGTAGAGGCGCCAGAATCGGTGTGACAGTTCATACTGTCGCATCCGTTGCTCGAACCAGCGGTAGGCCAGGCCGCCTTCCCCCAGCCCCATCTGGAAGCGGATGATGATCAGGTAGACCACGAACAGGGCGGCCAGGCTGACCCCCATGACAGCATAGAAATGGGCGGGAGGACGCAGTTCACTCTGAAGGGCGCTGCCGACAACAAAGCCGGGCAGGATGTAGACGGGAGCCCAGCCAATGGCCGAGGCAATGTTGAACCCCAGGAACCGGCGCCAGGGCATCCACAACGCACCGGCGATCAGGGGAATGACCGGGCGGATGGGGCCGATAAAGCGGCCGAGCACTACGCTCTTGCCCCCATGTCGATGGAAAAAGGCCTCACCCTTGTTAATCAGTCCCGGGTACCGACTCAGGGGCCAGACCGAGGTAAGCCGACCCTGCAACTGTCGACCCAGAGCGAAGCTTACGCTGTCACCGGCGACGGCGCCCAGTCCGGCCCAGGCCAGGGCTTCGGTCAGGGGCATGCCGGATTTGCCCGCCAGGGCAGCAACTGCAAACAGGATCGCAACCCCGGGCACGATGATGCCCGCAATCGCGAGGGACTCGGTGAATGCGGTCAGGAACAGGGCTGCTGCCAACAGCCCCCGACTGGCTGATAGCCACGCCGTCAGCTCGGTCAGCCAGGCAGTGCTCATGCCTCGATGGTCTCTCCCTGGCTGAACCAGGCGGAATCGGCGCCCCGTTTACGGGCCTCTTCGAGGGCCTGCCGGGCACGTTTGCGCAGGGTGTCGGTGCGGGTATCGCCGTTGCCGCGGGTGGTGCAGCCGAGGCTGACCGTGGCCTTGCCGACCACCCGCCACTGATGCTCGGCAATGTTCCGCCGGATTCGCTCAGCGATCACCCGGACACCTTCCTCCGGTGTGAACGGCAGCACCAGGAAAAATTCCGCGTTGTCCAGTGTGTACAGGGTGTCGCCAGCCCGGATCACGCCGAACAGATGCTGAGTCATATCGCGGAATAGCGACTGGATCGCGTCTTCGCCATGCAGGTCTCTGACTTCATCCACATAGTCCAGGCCAAGATGGATGACCGAAAGCGGGTGGCCGGTGGCCATTGCGCGACTGATCTCTTTCTGCAGGGTTTCGTCCAGGAAACGGGCATTGTGGGCCCCGGTGACGGGGTCCGTGATCGCCAGGTCCTGCGCGGACTGGGCCATGTGGCCGTAGTGCCAGCTGTAGAGGGCCGCCACCGTGAGCAGGATCAGCAGGCCCGTGGTAATCGCCATGGCATCACTGGCCGGATGCTTGAGGAACAGGATAGCCCCGAGAGGTACCAGCACAAGCACGGACAAACCCAGGCCCTGGCGCAGGGGCAGGATAAGCAGGTTCAGAACCAGCAGGGGCATCGCCCAGTGACTGATACCCGGGCCGTCCATGGTGATCAGCGCCGCAACCAGTCCGCTGTTCAGTCCGGCCAGGATGATCAGGTGCCCCGGAGCAGCGAGCTGGTGCCGGCGCTTGATAATGGTGTAGATGAGTCCGGCGGCAGTGAGAATGGCCATCCCGGAAGCCAGGTAGAACAGGTCATAAAAACCATAGCGCAGATTCTGGCCTGCCAGGCTGGCAATGAACAGAGTGGCCAGAACGTAGCAGGCGCTGTGGGTCCAGGTTCTCAGGCGGGTTTCGGTCATGACGCCGGCTGCTCCTGTCCGGCCATGCCGCCGTGGTTCGGCTGTGACCAGGCACTGTACACCTGAATCCGGTTGCCGCCCTGTTGCTGGGCGCGCCGCAGGGCGTGGGCAGCACTCTGCTGCAGGCTGTCAGCGTCATCGCCGATATTGAGCCCGGCAATGCCGGTGCTCACGGTCAGGAGCATTCCGTGGGATTCGAGCAGCGTCTGCAGCCCGGCGCGGATGGTTTCGGCCCGGTGCAGGGCATTGTTGGTGCCAATTCCGGGCAGGATGACCAGGAATTGCAGGTCCGCCACCCGGTAATAGGTGTCGAAGTCGCGTAACTGGGAATGCAGGTAGCGGCCAATACGGGGCAGCATCGAGCGAATGTCCTCGTCCCTTTCGTTGTCGCTCAGGTGGGTATCCAGCCCGATCATGATCACGGACATGTCGGTGCCCTCCCGCTCACTGCGCTGGATCTCCTTATGGAGATCCGCGGACAGGTATTCTCGGCTGGCGGCCTGGGTCAGCTCGTCGGTGCGCCGCAACGGCGCAAGCTGACGGCTTTTGTATTCACGGAGAAACACGAGCAGACCGGACAGCAGCAGTGTGAGCAGAAAGGCACTGATCATCTGGTGCCGGTCGGGCAGTCCGGTTGCCCACCAGGCACCGGCCATGGCCAGGATTGTCACCGCCAGGGCCAGGATCACGGCGGCGGCGGGCGGGAACAGTGAGAAGGCGACCAGCGGGATGGCATAGAGCCAGTGCGTGAGGGCCCGGGGGCCTACCACGAATCCGGACAGTAGCAGGAGCGAGAGGGTCAGGAAAAACAGGCGCTGTATCAGCGGCCAGGGTCGTTTTGCCCGGCCCGGATGGAATGTCCGGCCACTGATGACGACGCCAGAGGCCGCAGCAGCAACCGCCGCCATCATGGGCTGGCCGAGCAGAGCTCCCAGCACACTTATGGCCAGAAATGCCACGAATCCGGCTCGTGACAATCTGATCAGCAGGAATTTATCGGCCGTCTGGGCCATGGTCTGTCCTTCCTCTCCCGGCTGCTTAAGTATGAAGCATAGCGCAGCGTTATGATAAAGGTTTGGGATGCGTACTTGAAACGGGAAAGGTAAAGTTAGGCCTTTAATCCTGAATTTGACTGACAAGGTACAAGGACACGGGATGGATATAGCAGCATACATGGCAGAGGTCGGCCAGCAGGCGCGAGCGGCCGCCACACAGG
>Ga0114984_1000426_pt1 | contig 16453 bp, 12 predicted proteins | sample Shrwel1BS1Day1_FD_96987 | JGI IMG/M metagenome (GOLD analysis project Ga0114984, IMG submission 96987) | Subsurface microbial communities from deep shales in Ohio, USA - Utica-3 well 1 S-1-Day1 | ecosystem: Environmental > Aquatic > Deep subsurface > Shale gas/oil reservoir > Produced water/Flow...
CGGAAACGGTGATGCGAGCGCCAAGTTCATGGCCACCGTCCGCCAGCGTCCCGGTGTCATAGGGGTAAGCGGTATCATCAGCGGCTGTGCCGGCCAGATCGAACGGGGGTACATTCTCGGTTTTGGTGACAACGCCGGTACCGGTAGGATCGTCCATGTAAAAACGCACCTGGCTAACGTCGGTATCCGGACTGGTGAAAATGTATTGCTCACCCTGCAAGATGGCGCCTTCCAGGGGAACGGCTCCCGTCCGCTCGGGACTGTTTGACACCCAGAGTCCGTAACTGGAAGCGCCAACCCGCAACACCACCGGCACCCAGGTGGCACTGTCTTCTCCGGCAGTGATCTGCAGGATTCCGCGGTACTCACCGACCGCCAAACTGGAGGCATCTGCCACTAACTCTATACTTGCCGGCGTCACTCCTGAGACCTGCGAAAGCGACAGCCAGCCCGGGACCTGGCTGATGTCGAAAGCCAGTGCAGCGCCATCGCCACCGGTTACGCTCAGACTTTCAGAGACCGCTTCACCCGGCTCGGCCAGCAAGGTAACCTGCCGAGGCTGCGCCACCACCTCCGGCGCACAGCCATTGAACGAATACCTGACCCCGTCTATCTGCAGCGGCACAGAACCATCGCCTTCAACTCCGAACACATCCACATCGAGCGTGCCCGTAGCCGTTACCGAAAGGTGGGCAAAATGGTGCAAGGTATTGTTCCGGAACACCGTCCACGCAGGCGGCTCGGACGTACGCCAGGGCGAGAAGTCGAGAGAGATATTGCTCAGCTTGCCACCAGGGGCAACCTTCAGCCAACTCACACCATCCTCCGGGCCATAACAATGACGATTGTCTGACGTTGGCGTGTTCGTCGCAGGCACATTGACCAGCGGATAGGTTCGCTCATAGGACTGATCGTGGGCAGTGAGCACCACCTGGACACCCGCAGCCTCAAAGATCGGCCCGAGTTGATCACGAAGTGGCAGGGCAGAGGAATGATTGGTGCCCTCCGAGAATGGGGCCGCGTGCAGATAAGGTACCAGCCAGCGTTGGCCCCGGCCTCTGGCAGCTGCCAGGTCGGCGCTCAACCAGTCCAGCGCCTCCTGCGGAAGTTGCTCGTACTCATTCAGTCCAAAGATCGATACAAAATGAGCCTCACCGGCATCAAAGCTGTACATTCGACGACCGTTCCAACCTTCGGGCGTCACAAAGTAATTAACCCAGGTATCAAAGCCCTCCCCCAACAGCACTTCATGGTTGCCATAGGTCGGCATCATCGGGCTTCGGCTGGCGATTGCCGACATCTGGTCAAACCAGGCGGCAATGGAACGCTCGAGAGTGACATAGCGCTTATCGGTATTGAAATAGGCGTAGTCACCGCCCAAAAGCACCAACCGCGGATTGCGCCGGGCAATCTCCAGAATCACCTGCTCTGTTCCGGTGGCCAGCCCGTCAAGACGACCGACCAGGCCGGTATCGGCAACAAAAATTACATCAAAGTCCGCGGGCCCCGGTGCAGGTGCGGTATAACTCTCATATACCCGACTCCAAACGTCCGGGGCAAGCGCCGCACGAAACTCATAACGCGTATCAGCAAGCAGTCCCTCAAGGTTGACCAACAGATACTGACCATCAGCTGTGGAGTGACTGACCGTACCACTGGCCTGCGCCCAGGCACTCTCACCAGCCCGGCGGTAGCTAACCGTAGCTGGGGTTCCCGCAAGCGGCGAGAACCACATCACTGCCAGCGATCCGGAAGGATTGCCTTGCCAACCGGTATGCAGCTGCCCGGCCTCACCCCCCGGCTCCGGTGGCGGCTGGTTGGCAACCTGCATCAGCCCCTGAAGAGTCTGTACCACCGAACCGCCCTGGTAAAGCTCGGCACTGACCTGGTAGTTGCCATCCACCAGGTTACGGGTGTCGTAGGCATAGGCCAGATCATCCGGAGTAGTGCCGGCAAAGTCCCAGGGAACGCGGTTTTCAGTCTTGACGAGAGTCCCATCGAGATAGAACCGAACCTGATCCACCGCATTGGCATCGGCCACAAAAATATAGACCTGGTCCTGTAGCGGGGCTGTCTCAAGGCTCTGGGGCGAGCTTCGATCCGATGAGAGCGACACCAGTAGCTCGGCGGCAGACGCACGCAATGGTAAAAGGGCCAGCACCAGGAACAGGGTGAGGAGCAATCCAGTAGCACACGTCAAAGAGCGGGCGTGGCGGGGAAAAGAAAAGAAGCGCCGAACCATAACGACCACCTCCCGGGGATAGGATCGGGGGACCGTAAAAGTTCAGCATATTCAGTGCCAGCTCTCTAAGCGCCTGAAAGCTTTCCCGAAGTAAAATCATCGGGGATGCCGGCGGCATCGAGCTGTATATTTTTCTGACACTTTTGATGCAGAGAACAAAAAGGGGCTCAGCCATCCCTAGCCGAGGCCTTTCACCGTCAGAACTGATATTTCAGACCGACCCGGCCGGTATCAAACTCCGGTCCATCATTGGTGACCTGGCCGTTGAAGTCATCCTCGTCAACATCGACGTTGTAGCGATTGTATTCCGCGAACGCCGTCAGCTTTGGTGTCACCCGGAAGTCCACACCGGCGCCGACAAAGGGACTGACCTCGTCGTAGGTCTCGTTTTCATCGAACGCCTCCACATCCAGCGCAGACACGAACGCCCCGGCCTTGCCGTAGACCCCGAAGCTATCAGTCAGCGGCAGCCGTCCGACGGCACTTAGCCCGGCGCCTTTAAGCTTTGCATCCACATCATCCTCGCCGAAGTTACCGAAATCGATGTACTCCGCTTCCAGGGCAAAGAACGGTGTGAACTGGTAACCCAGCGCAACACCCAGCAGATCGTTCTCATCCTCGAACTCACCGCCGTGGGACTTGTAACCACCGTAACTACCACTTATGTACGGCCCGGCCGGATCACGGCTGACGCTTTCCTGGGCCCACCCAGCCGGGGCCGTCGCAACCGCTGCGGTCAGAACCGTGGCATACGCAAAACGTGCTTTGTAGCTCATTGCGCGTCTCCCTTTGAGGTTGGTTTCCTTTCGCCTTAACGGGCAATCGCCTCTGATGTCTTGCGATTGCTTGGCACCACCGTATCGGGATTTGACGCTGTGGGGGGTTAAAACCGGACTAAGATTTATTCACATTTGGTTCATGGGCTATCAGTTCAGTGAGGCTGTTGCATCTCGAATCATGTGCTTCGCAATGACGAGTTGCTGAATTTGCGATGTGCCCTCGTATAGACGGAACAACCGGACATCCCTGAAAAAGCGTTCTACACAGTACTCGCTGATATATCCCGCCCCACCATGGATCTGTACTGCGCGATCAGCAACACGTCCCACCATTTCTGTACAGAACAACTTGCAGCTCGAGGCATTCATCGACACCGGTTCGCCGTCATCAAAAGACCGAGCTGCCGCCTCGACCATGCATTTTCCGGCATAGTATTCGGTCTGGCTATCCGCCAGCATTGCTTGAACAAGCTGAAAGTTGGCAATTTCAGTGCCGAATTGTTTGCGTTCAGTGGCGTAGGAGACACTCTCGTTAATCAACCTCTTCGCAGTGCCTACACTCAGTGCACTGATATGCAAACGCCCCCGATCCAGAACTTTCATAGCAGTCTTGAAGCCCAGCCCTTCCAGCCCTCCGATCAATGCCTCGGCAGGCACACGAACGTCGTCAAAGATAACATCACAAGTATGGGCGCCTTTCTGCCCCATCTTTTTATCCGGCTTTCCAAGCGAGATACCCGGAAGTTTTGCATCAACTAGGAACGCGGATACACCGCGCGCTCCCTCCTCGAGTGTTCCAGTACGAGCCATTACAGTAAAAACTCCGGCTCGGGGAGCATTGGTGATGTAGCGCTTACTACCATTAATCACATAATGGTCACCCTCTCTCCGAGCAGTTGTCCTCACTGCCCCGGCGTCTGAACCGGCATCAGGTTCCGTCAGCGCAAATGAGCCAATTAGCTCACCTGTGGCAAGTCTGGGCAGGTATTGAGCTTTCTGCTCCGAAGTGCCGTCCATAACTATCCCTTGCGAACCGATGCCAACATTTGTGCCAAACATTGAGCGGAAGACTGGTGAGGTGTACCCCATTTCCTGAACAATCGCGACTTCCTCAGACATCGTTAGTCCAAGACCTCCATATTCGGAGGGTATTGAAAGCCCAAACAAGCCCATCTCTTTCATTTCACCAATAACTTCTTCGGGAATTCGGTCCTCCTCCGCCACCTGCATTTCCAATGGGATCAGACGATCACGGACATACCGACGAATGCTTTCAACAAACTGATTCAGAGTTTCCTGATCAAGTGCCATATTGGCCCCCTAAAGATTGAAAAAGTGAGGCTTTACCAGAAAGAGCCTTGAATACTCGAAACACACAATCCATACAACTCTGACCGCGCCCAAGAACCTACCGAGCACTATACCAGCGCACGCCCTCGCGATCGGTCACATAGCTCGCCTCACCACGCTCCTCAAGGTAATTCAGACAAGCCTGTGCTTCCCCGGTCGCCAGGTTGAAGATCATGAAATTGTCTTCGGTGATAGCACGACCAAACAGTATCGAAAACAGGTCAACCACTCTCTTGGGACTTCGCTCCAATGCTGCCCGCAGTCCCTCCAGAGTCTTTTCCTGACTGCCGATCAAGGCATCAATCCGGTCATGCAAACCGGTAAAGCAGTGTTGGTGGGCTGGCAATACCAGAACATCGTCTGGAATTTCTGCTTTCAATTTACGCAAGGAAGCCAGCCAGTCAGCCATCGGATTTGCGGTCGGCTCCAGGGGCGTCACGGACACGTTGGACGAAATACCCGGCAACACTTGATCGCCGGAAATCAAAAGCTTACTGTCTTCGGAATACAAGCATGCATGTTCGGGGGAATGGCCGTTACCGGTCACAATCCGCCAGCGGTGGCCACCGATGACATGCCCCTGCCCGTCTACGAGGCGCTGATAACTTCTGGGCAAGTGGGAAATTCGGCGGCCGTAGTTGTGATAATGATCGTGATATCCGTCGATAGCCGATCCCGGCCAGCCTGCAGCCCTATGAAATGCGACAAAGTCTTCGGGCACGGTTTCATCATGGGATTGCCCCACCAGCACCCTGCAGGTCAGGTACTCCATGCGGGTCATCCAGAACTCCTCTGCACCACGTTCCATCAACCAGCCTGCCATACCGACATGATCCGGGTGCAAATGAGTGACAAACACCCGTCGGATTGGTTTTCCTTCGGGCAGGGCCGACAGTATGGACGACCAAGCTGCTTCAGCATTGGGGGTATACATTCCGGTGTCGACTACGGAGAAACCATCTTCCTCCCGGAACAGCCAGATATTGATATGGGCCAGCTTCCCTGGCAGCGGGATGCGGGACCAGAACACGTCCTTTGCCACTTCAACCAGCTCGGCCGCCTCGGGCACCCGAGGCAAACTCGATGATTTCCGAACCTCCTCAGGCACAGTGCTCTCCCTGGTTCCGGGCCTCTTCCTGTAACTGTCGCCACATGATCTTGCCGGTGCCAGATTTCGGCAATTCATCCAGGATTGCTACGGATGTCGGGACCTTGTAGGCGGCCATGTGCTCCTTGCACCAGGTAATAATATCGTCCTCGGTGAGATTGGTCGGCGCTGTCGGTTTCAATACCACGAGGGCCTTGGCCGTTTCGCCCCGTCTTGAATCCGGCACGGCTATGATACAGGCCTCATGAATGTCCGGGTGGCCATACATGATATTCTCTACCTCTGCTGGCCAGACTTTGAACCCTGAAGCATTGATCATCCGCTTAAGCCGATCGACCATGAACAAGTAACCCTCTTCGTCCAGGTAAGCCAAATCGCCGGTGCGAAGAAAGCGCTTGCCATCACGTTCCAGAAAACTCTTGGCCGTGGCCTCGGGGTTATTCCAGTACTCCAGCATCACTTGCGGTCCATGCAGGATGATCTCCCCCGTTTCTCCCTGGGGAACCTCTTGGAGAGTAGCCGGGTCAACAATCCGGGCATCAACTCCGAAGCTGGCAATACCCAGGCATTGCCGTTTGCCCCGTTCAAGGGGGTTACCAAGAATAAAGGCGGCGGTCTCTGTCAGACCGTACGCTTCGTTGTAGGTAATCCCGAAGTCGTCGACCAGCTTGCGTGAAATCGCCTCTGGCATAGCTGCACCGCCGCCCATGAGTTTACTGAGGCTGGAGACATCATGATTGGCAAGCTGCGGATTCGAGAAGAAATCGACGATCATGGAAGGCGGTGCACTCCACAGGCTGACCCCATACCTCTCGATCAGCTTAAGCGCTACATCGCGGTCCCAGCGTTGCATCAGCACGGAGGTTGCGCCGTTGTAGATAGGGCCATTCATACCCCCTTGCATCCCAAGAAAATGGAACAGTGGCGCAATGGCCAGAGCAGAGAATGCCGGCGATCCGCCGCGCCAGACAGCCGATGCGGCCACTGCTGCCAACACTGTACTGTGGGAGTGCACACAACCCTTGGGATGACCAGTGGTCCCCGAGGTGTAACCAATTACACACAAATCATCATACTTGCCAGTGAACGGGTCCGGAGTGAGATCACGCGTGAGTGCATGCTGCCACTGAATCACACCTTGATCCTGCAGATCCTGCCGGGGTTCAGACACTGCAACTGGCAGCGCCAGATCTGTATCGGTCGTCAGATAATCGGAATAAGCATGGACAATCAAATGATCGATATCGTCCGAATCCAGCAGAGGCCGTGCGTTGCTGTACAATTCCTGGGCCACCAGTACGGTTCGGGCTCCGCTGTCGGAAACGCAGTACTGTACTTCATCTGCCAGGTTCATCGGGTTCACTGGAACCACCACTCCCTGGGCTCGTAGAATGGCGTAGTAGGCAATCACATACTGTGGACAGTTCTGTGAGTACAAAGCAACCCGATCACCGGGACCAACCCCACACTCCTGTTGCAGATAACCCGCCATCGCCTGTACCTGGCGGTCCAGCTCCGAATAGCTGAGCACTGAATCGTAGAAGACGACCGCCGGCTTTTGCGGGTAGCGGGTGGCCGCCACCTCCAGATTGTAATAGAGACTTGTTTGGGGCAAATCCAGAGTTCGAGGCAGTCCTTTTGGCCAGTACCTTTTGTATTCAATGTTCAATTCATCCTCCCGGCTCTATGCCTGTCTTGTTATTTGTGTCCCGGTCCAGTTACTCAACGAGCCTACTACCCCGCCCTCTCAAGAATCGTTCTGGCCATGGCAATGACGGGCGCATCGACCATCTGGCCGTCTATCTTGAATGCAGCGTCACCTGATTGGGCCGCCGCCATAACCTTGTGGGCCCACTCCACCTGATCGGGATCTGGCGAAAATCCCGCTTGCACCGGAGCAATCTGCTTGGGATGGATACAGAGCATGCCGGCAAACCCCATATTTCGTGCCCGCCGCGCACGAGAGAGCACCGCGTCTTCGTCATCGAAAACCGGGAAGACAGTGTCAATGGGTGCCAGCAGGCCCGCTGCGCGGGAACTGACCAGAAGCTGATAACGGCAATGGTCCATAACCGTCTCTGCGGCGCAAGTATTACCTTCGAGGCCGAGATCATCGCTGAGGTCCAGGCCACCGTAGCTCAGTCGCTCAACCTCCGGCACTGCCGCGATTTCGTTGAGGGCAACCAGACCACGGGCTGATTCGATCAGAGGAATGATGCTCTTTCCGGCACTAGCGACAACCCGGACATCCTCCGCTGATTCGGCCTTTGGCAGCATGATGCCGACGACATTGGCGTGGCGTGCACACAATTCCAGATCTGCCTCAAATCCTGCAGCGCCTCGGGCGTTGATGCGCACGTAGATCGGCGCCCCCCCGTGTCCACTGAGAAAGGCGTCCAGCGCCTCTCGCGCAGAGTCCTTTGCACCCGCAGGGACCGCATCCTCCAGGTCCACAATGACCGCACCGGCACCGCAGGCAATTGCCTTGGGAATCCGCTCTGCACGGGAAGCGGGCACAAAGAGCATGGTTTTCAAATCTCTGCCTGTCATGATCAGGTTCCTGTTCTCGGTTTGTGCTGGTGTCAGATCACACCATCACGTTCTAACTGGTCGATCCGGCCCGAAGAATAGCCAAGTTGCTGAAGAATGGCGGTCTTGTGCTCGCCGACGGCTGGCACGGCAGAAACCGCTTCCGGAAAACAGAGCCCGGGCGACTTCAGTGCAGGTATCGGTCCCGCCGGAGTTGCCACCTCAAGCCAACGGCCACGGGCTGCCAGTTGCGGATGTTCCCAGACCTGGGCCATGTCGTTAACTGACGAGTTGGCAATACCTGCCTCATCCAGACGGCACACCACCTCCTCCTGCGTCATTCCAGCAAAGACTTCAGCAATAAACGCGGCAAGCTCATTTCGGTTTTGCGACCGACGGGGGTTGTCGAGGTAACGCGGGTCCTGCGCCAGTTCCGGATGTTTCAGCACCTTTGCACAGAACACCCGCCACTCGCGGTCGTTCTGCAGCCCCAACATGACTGTTTTTCCATCCCCGACCGGAAACGGGCCATAGGGGTAAATGGTGGCATGGGAAGCACCCGCTCTCGCCGGGGGTTGCGCCCCCTCATAGCTGTAGTAAAGAGGGTAGCCCATCCACTCCACCAGACTCTCCAGCATGGAAACGTCGATGTGAGTTCCTTCTCCCGTCCGCGCGCGCAGCAACAGCGCCGACAGAACGGAGTTGCTGGCATACATCCCAGCGGCAATGTCTGCCACCGAGCAACCTGCTTTCACCATGCCACCGGCATCCGGTGTTCCGGTTACCGACAAGAAACCGCTCTCGCTCTGAATCAGCAAGTCATAGGCCTTCTTGTCCTGATAGGGCCCACCCTCGCCATACCCGGAAATGTCGCAGACAACCAGCTGAGGGTATTGTTCGTGCAACTGTTCAAACGACAGTCCCATACGAGCAGTGGCGCCGGGCGCGAGGTTTTGCACCAGGACATCAGCTTCTGCCAGCAAGCGCTGAAGAATTTCCTGACCCTCTGTGCTTTTCAGATTCAGTGTCAGGCTTTCCTTGGAGCGGTTTACCCACACGAAATGGGAAGACATTCCGTTGACCCGGTCATCGTAAGCCCGGGCGAAATCACCTGTGCCAGGACGCTCAATCTTGATCACGCGCGCACCCTGCTCCGCCAGCTGGCGTGTACACAAAGGCGCGGCAATAGCCTGCTCCAGCGCAATGACCGTTACCCCTTCCAACGGAAGGGGTTTGTTATTTTTTTCTGTCACAACAAAGTTCCCAGAGCTGTCGGATGTCAGAACGACCGGGGCAGCTCCAGCAGATGCTCGGCCACGTACGACAGGATCAAGTTAGTGGAAATGGGCGCCACCTGGTACAAACGGGTTTCGCGGAACTTCCGCTCCACATCGTATTCATTGGCAAAACCAAACCCGCCATGAGTCTGCAAACACACGTTAGCAGCCTCCCAGGATGCCTCCGCCGCCAGATACTTGGCCATATTGGCGCTGGCACCGGCATTGCGGCCACTGTCGTATTCCTCACAGGCACGCCAGCGCATCAGATCGGCCGCCTCGACATTGATGTGGGCCTTGGCGATGGGGAACTGAATGCCCTGGTTCTTTCCGATTGGCCGGCCGAACACTTCCCGTTCACTGGCGTACTTGCGCGCTTTGTCGATGAACCATCGACCGTCACCGATGCACTCGGCGGCAATCAGTGCGCGTTCGGCATTGAGGCCGTCCAGAATGTAACGAAAGCCCTTACCTTCCTCTCCAATCAGGTTCTCGGCAGGGATTTCCAGGTTATCGAAGAACAGCTCATTGGTTTCGTGGTTTACCATGTTGGCAATCGGCTGCACCGTCAGCCCGTTACCAATAGCGTCATGAAGATCCACAATAAAAATCGACATTCCGTCGGCTTTTCGCTGAACCTCTGCCAACGGTGTGGTGCGAGCCAACAGGATCATAAGGTCTGAATGCTGGATGCGGGAAATCCAGACTTTCTGGCCATTCACCACATACTTGTCGCCCTGACGCACCGCAGTAGTCTTTATTTTCGTAGTATCGGTACCGGTGGTAGGCTCAGTCACCCCCATGGATTGCAGACGCAATTCGCCCGCCGCAATTCTTGGCAGGTACTTCTGCTTTTGTGCTTCACTCCCGTGACGCAGCAGGGTGAACATATTGTACATCTGACCATGGACTGTACCGGAGTTGCCGCCGGCAAGGTTGATTTCTTCCAGGATGACGGAGGCCTCGGACACGCCCAGACCGGATCCGCCATATTCCTCAGGAATCATCGCGGCCAACCAGCCCGCCTGAGTCATTGCCTCAACGAACTCCTCAGGAAAGGCTTTACGCTCATCCACGCCACGCCAATAGGCCGCGTCGAACTCGGCACACAGACCGCGGACACCTTCGCGAATTTCCTCATACTTCTGCAGTGATGGACTATTCATCTATTTCTTCTCCTCGAATTCAAGTTCTGCTTCGTGAGCAGGGCCGTCTTCGTTAGCTGCCCAAAGCAATGCCTTGCCTTCGTCGGCCAGTCGACCTTCTACTCGGAATGATTTGTTAACGGTTAAGGGGCGCAACCCTCTATACGACAGGCGCACCGGTCGCAGACTCGGGTTAGCATCGACAAAGGCCTGTACCATCAGTGTCGCAATTAGTGGGCCATGGACAACCAGGTCCGGATAGCCCTCTTCCGTCGTGGTATAGGGATGATCGTAATGAATCCGGTGGCCGTTGAAGGTAACTGCGGAATAACGGAACAGCAGAAGCGGCGACGGCGTGACCGGCTGGCTCCACTGGGCCTCGGCAACCGGCTTGTCCAGCGACAGCCGCGGCGCCGCCGGCGCCTTGTAGACGATGTCCTGCTCCTCGCTCAGGCACAATTCGCCGTTCTGCCAAAACTCATGTTCCACCGTGACAAACAGCAACTTGCCGGAGCGGCCGGTTTTCTCGTTGACCGCCTTGATGCGGGACTGACGCTCCCCCGGCTGACCGATAGTCAACGGCTGATGGAAGTTGACCCGGCCGCCGGCCCACATCCGGGTGTTGCCCTCGGATTTCGGCAAAAAACCGCCCGGCGCAATGTGGCCATCCGGCCCGGTGGCGGACGGCGGCATGGGAATCTGGAAAAACGCCCAGTGCCATAATGCCGCAAGGGCATCTCCTTCCTGCGGGAAAGGGCGGTCCAGCATCGCCGCAATGCGACCCGCATGCGAGGGATCAAGGCGATCCAGGCAGGACTCCTGCTTACCAATCCATTCTTCGGGAGAGCGAGACATCATGGATCCTCTATCAATCTTTATTCTGGGTTTTGAATAATAGTAAGAATGCCGATATACAAAGCTGAAGAGAATTCGTTTTTCCACAAGGGTGCGTTTGGTTTCCATGAACACCCCGGTGGTTTAGACTGAGCGTCCCTTTGTTAGCCTGCTGACTATCTGAACCATGCACTTTGATATCCCTGACCTGCGCCTGTTTATCCATGTCGCTGAAGCCAACAGCCTGACCGGCGGTGCCCGCCGAGCCAGTCTATCCACCGCGGCGGCCAGCATGCGGATCAAGTCGCTGGAAGGGCAACTCGGCAGCCGGCTGTTCTACCGTGACAGCCAGGGTGTGGAACTGACGCCCGCCGGCCATGACCTGCTGGTTCATGCCCGAGCCATCATGCGCCAGGTGGATTACATCAAGGATGAGTTTTCCCAGTATGCGGAGGGGGAATCAGGCCATTTACGCATCTTCGCCAACACCACGGCGGTGAGTGACTTCATGCCCGACGTGCTGGCACGCTTTCTGGTCAACCGCCCGGGTGTGACCATTGACCTGCAGGAACGGCTGACCCACGACATCATTCGCGGGGTGGTTGACGGCTCCACCGACCTCGGCGTGGTCGCCGGCCCGGTGAAGGCCAACAAGAAGCTCGAGATCATTCCATTCAGCGTCGACCGGCTGGTGGTGGTCACCCCGGAAGGTCACGAGCTGGCCACCCGCCAGACCCTCTCCTTCCGGGAGACCCTGGAATACCCCCACATCGGTTTGCGGGAAGGCAGCACCCTGTTCAATTTCCTCAAGGACCAGGCCAGCGAAACCGGTGCAACCCTGCAGATGCGGATCCAGGTGTTCGGCTTTGAATCGGCCTGCCGGATGGTCAGCCGCGGTGTCGGCATCGGCATCCTGCCCCGCTCCATCGCCCGCCGCTATGCCGATTTCCTCGACATCGTCACCATCGACCTGGAAGACGACTGGGCGGAACGGGAGCGCAGCCTGATTGTCCGCGAACTGGATGCCTTGCCGAGGTGTGGTAAGGAGCTGGTGGAGGAGATACGTTCGCAGATCAGCCTGACGACGCCAGACTGACCATCAGGCAAATACACCTTCGCCCCCCCCCGAACGTCAGCCTTGTTCAATCCGGATGACAAAGGCCAGCCAGCGCTTCCTCGTACTCGGCTCTCATGCGTTCGACAATATCACCAACTGGCGGAAGGTCATTGATCACCGCCACCCCCTGACCGGCCCCCCAGATATCCTTCCAGGCCTTAGCTTTGGATCGTCCATCCTTGAAGCTCATGATGCTCTTGTCGGCCACCGGAAGCTGGTCCGGGTCAAGGCCGCTACGACGGATACTTTCCTTCAGGTAGTTGCCGTGAACGCCGGAAAAATAATTGCTGTAAACGATTTCAGAGGCCCCTGAGTCCACCAGACACTGCTTGTAATCCTCAACCGCGTTGGCTTCTTTCGAGGCAATAAAACGTGTGCCAACGTAAGCAAAGTCTGCGCCCATAGCCCGGGCCGCCAAAATGGAACTGCCCTGGGCAATCGACCCCGACAGGGCGACAGGGCCCTGGAAGTGTTTGCGCACCTCACCCACCAGGGCAAACGGTGACAAGGTGCCGGCATGACCTCCGGCACCAGCTGCAACCAGGATCAACCCATCCACCCCCGCTTCCAGAGCCTTCATCGCATGGCGAAGGTTAATGACATCGTGCAGGATAATGCCACCATAGACATGAACCTCGTCGACAATCTCCTTAACAGGGGCGCGCAGCGAAGAAATGATAATTGGAACCTTGTGCTTGACGCAGGTTGCCACGTCCCGTTCCAGTCGCGCGTTCGAGTCGTGGGAAATCTGGTTAACGGCAATCGGGCCGACCGTCCGATGCGGGTTTTCAGCCTGAAAGTCCGTCAACTCCTCCTTCATTTGCTGGAGCCAGTCGTCCAGCAATTCCGGCTCACGCGCATTCAAAGCGGGAAAGGAGCCAACTATACCCGCTTTGCACTGGGCTTTTACCAGTTCCGGGTAGCTCACCGTGAACATCGGTGCTGATATCACCGGAAGCCTGAGATTCTGCAGAATCGCCGGGATTCGATCGCTCATTGCCTGTAACTCCTTTAACGTCCAGTCTTTTTCAGAATCAACATGTCGGAAACACCATCCTGGACGACTTCATCATGTTCATTCACAAGTTGCAGGCGGCGATTGACACGGCCTACCCGTTTACTGGTTCCTTCTTCGAAGTCGAGGATGGTCAGTCGAAGTCGCAGTGTCATCCCGACGGTGATCGGCTTGACGAACTTCCAGTCGCTGAGGGACATCATGGCTACCGCCGACTTCTCGAAAATCCCCAAGGTGTGCATCATCCCCGTCGCGATTGCGATACCAAATGCGCCATGAACCAAGCGCTCGCCAAAACGGGTTTTACTCGCGAAGTCCTGATCACAGTGTATTGGGTTCCAGTCGCCGGAAAGCATCGAAAAAAAGGTCATATCTGTTTCGGTTACCGTTCTGCCAGTGCTTTCGAAGACTTCGCCCTGCTTGAGATCTTCAAAATAAAGACTGTGATCCATTTCAATTCCCCAGAGCCCGAGGCTCGTTATGTTCGTGTGCAAGGTTGTGTTCGGCAATTTCCCGTAATTTGCCGCGCTGGACTTTCAAACCATTGGCGCTCTGGGTGACAGGGTACTCGTCAACAAACCAGACCCGGTGAGGCACCTTGAATGCCGCAAGGTGCGCCTTCGCAGTCCCGACAACCCGGTCCTGATCTACACTGCCCGATTGATCATCGTGCACAAACGCTACGACCCGAGGCGTGTTCCCTATTTCGACCGCCACAATGTAGGCATCCAGCACACCCGGTATCTCTTTGATGACTGCCTCGATTTCGGAGGGACTTACCAGAAATCCACCCAGGCGGATGGCATCGCCCATACGGGACAAGTACACCAAAGAGCCATCTTCCCGCAGGTAGCCGAGATCGCCCGTTCGAAAGTAGCCATCGTCCGTAACCGCCTTCGCCGTTGCCGTCGGATCATTCAGGTAGCCAATAAAGTTAGAGGGTGAGGCAATCTCTATTTCACCGGATTCACCGTCCGTTAGGAGTCCTCCCGATTCGGTATCCCGAATACGGATTTTTGCCCGCTCTCCGGCCGCCGGCTGACCGCCACCCTCGATTCGGTGGAGGACTGGCATATCCCGACGCTGTGCAGAGAAAATAGCCAACACCTCACTGGAGCCATACAACCCTAACAACGGAATATCCCTGGCCCAGGCAGCCAGCGCGTAGTCGTCAAAACTCGATGTGAAAGCGCCGAAGCCGAACATCCGGGCACTGGGGAATGGCCGCTCACCGTCCGCGACGTCAATCAGTTTGCGGTACAGTTCATCACTGCCAAAAATATGGCTGACGCCATGCTTGCGGACCAAAGCCGCCGCCTCTGCGCCATCAAAGGCGTCCATCAGAATGGCAGGACAGCCTCCGGCAATGGCAGCAAGTGCAGCATTTAGCCCGAAGGCGCCACAAAACGGTAACACCGCGAGTAAGGCTGCCCCCTCCTGGTCCATGCCATAGCTTTGCGCACAATAAAGGGCATGGCGAAACAGATTCGCTTGGGTCTGCATGACCAGTTTGGGCCCACTCGTGGTACCCGAAGTCGAGAACAGAATAGAGACCGCATTCGGATCAGGGGCCGGCGCTGACCGGGCCCGCCCAGTGGAAGTCCGCTCACCGGAGGCCTGTTCACCGGAAGAAAGTTCCGTGGCGATCGTTACCGGGATCCCATTCAGACTCGATGGCTGATCGTCCACCTCCCCCAACAGAACGATTCGCTCCAACGCCCGGAGATCCTCCGGGCGGACCTGACTGAAGATCTCTACAAAGTCGATGTTGCGGAACCGCGCCTGCATGATAAGCAGTCGCGGTGCAGCCTTGCCAAGAATGTAGCTGATCTCATGGCTCTTGAAGCGGGTATTGACGGGCTCCAGAGTCGCACCGATCCGACACAGTGCGAAGTAGGTCGCCAGCCAACCCACGCTATTCACCATCCATACCGCAACCACGTCACCCTTGGTTATACCGAGGTGGCAGAGCCACGCCTCTTGCTCTCGAATCAGCGAATCAAACTGCCGGTAGCTGACTAACTGCTCATGTTCGATGAAGGCAATGGCTTCTGGCACAACTGCCAGTTTTTCGGCGATCAGCTCATACAATAATCGATCGTCACTCATGGCCAGGCTCCCGAAAACCATCAACCGCGCTCAAAGATAGCGGCGACGCCCTGTCCACCACCAACACACATGGTCTCCAGTCCATAACGGCAGTCTCGCCGTTCCATTTCGTGCAGCAAGCTGGTCATGATGCGGACACCGGTTGCGCCGATGGGGTGACCCAGAGAGATCCCGGAACCATTGACGTTGAGGCGGTCGTGGTCATCCCAGCCCCACTCCTTCAGGACAGCGAGCACCTGGCACGCGAAGGCTTCATTAACCTCGACCAGTCCCATATCGTTGAAACCAAGACCGGTTTTGCGGAATAGCTTTTCGACGGCAGGCACCGGGCCAATGCCCATCGTCGCCGGATGGCAGCCGACGGCGGCCCAGCCCACCATAAATGCCATGGGGTCGAGGTTCAGTTCGGCCAGGCGATCTTCCGCCACGATCAGGCAGGCGGCCGCAGCGTCACTTTGCTGGCTGGCGTTCCCGGCCGTCACCGTTCCACCTTTGATAATGGGGCGGAGGTTTGCCAGCGTTTCCATCGTTGTTGCAGAACGAATACCTTCGTCCCGCGAGAACAGGAGCGGATCCGCTTTACGCTGGGGAATGCTGAGCTCGACGACTTCCGCATCAAAGCGACCTTCATCCCAGGCAGCGGCGGCCCGCTGGTGGCTGCGAACCGCATAAGCATCGGCTTCCTCGCGGGAAATACTGTATTTCTCGGCCAGATTCTCGGCCGTTTCGATCATGCCGGAGATATAACCGAAACGATCCTCCGGTTGGGAGCGCTCACGGCCCCGATCGAGACGGTCATGCATGGTGAAGGAACCTGCCTTTTTCCCCCAGCGGACGTCGGTGGAGTAGTATTCGATGTTGCTCATGCTCTCCACACCGCCAGCCACAACGACATCGCAGGCCCCCGACTCGATCATCATCACACCGTTGATGATGGCCTGCAGGCCA
>Ga0114984_1000427_pt1 | contig 16452 bp, 13 predicted proteins | sample Shrwel1BS1Day1_FD_96987 | JGI IMG/M metagenome (GOLD analysis project Ga0114984, IMG submission 96987) | Subsurface microbial communities from deep shales in Ohio, USA - Utica-3 well 1 S-1-Day1 | ecosystem: Environmental > Aquatic > Deep subsurface > Shale gas/oil reservoir > Produced water/Flow...
CCCCCATGGTAAACGCGACCGAGGTCATCAGAATGGGCCTCAGGCGCACACGGGCGGCTTCCTTGGTAGCTTCTAACAGTTTCATGCCCTGATTCTCAAGCGAGCGCGCAAATTCCACCAGAAGTATGGCATTACGCGCGGTAACGCCGACGGTAGTCAGAATGCCGACCTGGAAGAACACGTCGTTGGGCAGTCCCCGAACCATGGCCGCGAGCACCGCACCCAGTATGCCCAGCGGAACCGAAAGCATAACGGAAACGGGAATGGTCCAGCTCTCATAGAGCGCGGCGAGTGCCAGAAACACCACCAATATCGACAGCGCGTAGAGCAGTGGTGCCTGGGCACCGGCCTGGCGTTCCTGATACGACATGCCACTCCAGGCTCCGGCAACACCGTCCGGGAGTTGGGCAATCAGGCGTTCGATCTCGGCCATGGCCTCGCCGGTGCTGTAACCCGGCGCCGGTTCACCCTGAATCTGGCGTGATGGAACGCCATTGAAACGTTCGAGACGTGGCGAGCCATACTCCCAGCGCCCACTGGTGACTTCACTCAACGGTGTCATGGTGCCATCGGCGGTCCGCAGATACCACTCGTCGAAGTCTTTCGGCAGCATCCGGAATGGGGCATCACCCTGGAGGTATACCCGCTTGACCCGGCCCTCATGAAGAAAGTCGTTGACATACTGCGAACCCCAGGTCACGGATAACAACTGATTGAGTTCGGCAAGCGATATGCCCAGGACCTGTGCCTTGTCATGGTCTATGTCGACTTTATAGCGTGGATTGTCGGCCAGACCATTGGGGCGAACCCGGGTGAGAACCGGGCTTTGGGAAGCCATTTGCAGTAGTTGACCCTGAGCCGCCATCAGCGCCTCATGCCCGATCGCCCCGCGATCCTGCAAGCGCAGCTCGAAGCCCAGTGCCTGCCCCAACTCCGGGATCGGTGGCAGGTTGAATGCGAAAACCCGGCCGTCGCGCACCAGACCGGCAAGCGCCCGGTTCGCCCTCTGAATAATGGCACCAACGCTTTGGGTTTCGGGGTCACGCTCGCTCCAGGGCTTCAGATTGACGAACGCCAGTCCCGCGTTCTGCGCCCGACCGGCGAAACTGAAGCCGGCAACGGTAAAGATCCCCCGCACCTCATCCTGCTTGAGAAAGTAATCTTCGATTGTCTTTATCGAATCAATGGTACGCTGCTGGGTCGCACCCGGGGGCAACTGATACTGCACCACAACGAACCCCTGGTCTTCCGCCGGCAGGAAGCCGCCGGGCAAACGGGCGAAGAGAACCGCCACCAGGGCGACGATACCCACGAACGCCAGGGAGTAGAGCCAGGCATGGCGTGCGGTATGGCCAACCAGTCGGACATAGGCACGGGTCAGACGCCCCAACCCCGATTCGAACCAGCCAAACCACTTTTGTAGCAAGGTTTTATCGTGGGAAGGTTTCAGCAGCCGGCCACACAGCATGGGGCTCAGAATCAGGGCGACCAATACAGAGAGAACCATGGCCCCGGCGATACTCAGGGAAAACTGCCGGTAAATCGCCCCGGTGGAGCCGGGAAAGAAGGCCATGGGAATAAAGACGGCGGAAAGGACGACACCGATGCCCACCAGGGCGCTGGCGATCTGCCCCATGGACTTTCGTGTTGCCTCCATCGGGCCAAGCCCATCCTCATGCATAACCCGTTCGACGTTCTCCACCACAACAATGGCGTCATCCACCAGCAGGCCGATGGCCAGCACCAGACCAAACAGGGTGAGCATGTTGATGGAAAAGCCGAAGGCCGCCATGATCGCGAAAGTGCCCAGCAGCACCACCGGGATTGCGATCGCCGGTATCAGGGTAGCCCGCCAGCTCTGGAGAAACAGCAGCATGACCAGGACCACCAGCGCGATGGCCTCGATGATCGTCTGGACCACCGCGTCGATGGATGCCTGCACGAAAGGTGCGGTCTGGTAGGGGTACCGGATCTCCACCCCTTCGGGAAAGTAGGGCCGGAGCTCCTGGATGCGCGCCTTGACAGCCTCCGTGACACCGAGCGAATTGGCACCCGGCGCCAGGTTGATGCCCAGGCCGGCCGCTGGCTCGCCATCATAAAAACTGTCGATGTGAACCGCGCCACCGCCCAACGCGACGCGGGCAACATCCCCCAGGCGCACCCGGGAGCCGTCGGGCATACTCTTGAGCAGAATGTTGCGGAACTCTTCAACTGAGGTGAGCAGGGTCTGGGCGGTGACCGTGGCATTGAGCTGCTGCCCCTTAACCGCGGGCAGCCCGCCAAGCTGGCCGGCGGTAACCTGGGCATTCTGCGCCTCAACGGCAGAGCTCACGTCGGCAACCGTCAGGCCGTAATTGTTCAGCGCTGAAGGGTCCAGCCATATCCGCATCGCATATTCCGAGCCGAAAACCTGCACGCTGCCGACACCGGTCACCCGGCCTATGGGCTCGGCCAGCTCGGAGCTGACGAAATCAGCCAGATCCTGTTTGCTGAGGCGGCCATCGGTCGAAACGAAGGCCATCACCATCAGAAAACTGGTGCTGGCTTTCTCGACACTGATCCCCTGCTGGCGCACCACGCCCGGGAGCCGCGGCTCAGCCAGCTTGAGCTTGTTCTGCACCTGGACCTGGGCAATGTCCGGGTCGGTACCGGCTGCAAAGGTCAGGGTAATCGTGGCATGACCCGAGGAATCCGCTGTCGAGCTCATATAGAGCAGGTTGTCGAGGCCGGTCATCTCTTGCTCGATGACCTGAACCACGGTATTGGACACCGTATCTGCCGATGCGCCCGGGTAATCCGCCTGAATCTCTACGGCCGGTGGCGCCACCGTGGGATACCTTTGCACCGGCAAAACAAAGATTGCCATGATGCCGGCCAGCATGGCGACGATCGCCAGCACCCAGGCAAAAACAGGTCGGGAAATAAAGAAATTGATCATCCCGCGGAGCCCTCTTTTCCGGAGGAGTTCGTCTTCGGAGTATCCATGTCACCGGCTTGCCCATTGCTGGCCGGCTGCAACGGTATATCGGCCGGGACTGGCTTGGCCTCGGCACCGGGACGAACCTTTTGCAGACCGGAGACAATCAGGCGATCACCCGGTTCCAGACCCTTCTCAACCAGCCAGAAAGCGCCAACCGCCCGGCTTGTTTCCAGCTGACGGCTCACGACTTTACCTTCGGTGTTCACCAGCAGCCCCGTAGCCTCTCCCTGAGGGTTACGGGTTACCCCCTGCTGCGGGGCCAGGATTGCATTTTCCCGAACCTCCTCAGTTAACCGGACGCGCACATACATCCCCGGCAAGAGGTCCTCATCCGGGTTGGGGAACACCCCCCTCAGACTGACGGAACTGGTACTTTGGTTGACGGTTACATCCGTTACATCGACGCGGCCCCGATGAGGATACGCCGAGCCGTCTTCGAGCAACAAAACGAGCTCGGCCTGATCGGAGCCGCTCTGTGCACCGGTTCCTTTGCTCAGGGACGACCGAATCTGCCTGAGTTTATCGACCGGCAGCTGGATATCGACATACATCGGGTCGAGCTGCACCAGGCGAGCCAGCGGCTGGGTCTGGTTGGCGGTGACCAATGCACCTTCTGTGAACAGTGTCGGGCCTGTGCGTCCGCTGATGGGTGCCTTGACTTCAGTATACTCCAGCTCGATACGTGCCGTTTCCACCATGGCCTCGGAACGCGAAACATTCGCACGCGCACTTTCCAGAGCCGAGAGAGCTTCATCACGCTGGCGCTTGCTTACCGCATTCTTTTCGAACAAATCCGACGAGCGTGCCCACTCCCGCTGCGCCTGGCGCAGCTCGGCCCGGGCACGCTCCAGTTCCGCCTGTGCCGTGTCATAGGCGGCCTGATAACGCTTGGGGTCGATTCGGTAGAGAACATCGCCCGCATTCACCGCCGCGCCCTGTTTAAAAAAACGCTCCTGCAAAATACCGGTGACCTGTGGCCTCAGTTCTGAGATGCGGTAAGCTGCCGTCCTGCCGGGCAATTCCATCGAAAGGGTCACCTGCCGGGGCTGCAACTCAACCACACCCACTTCAGGGGGCGGCGGGGCAGAACCCGAGGCACCCGCCTGATCGGACGGACTGTTGTCGCAGCCGGCCAGCAACACGACCACCGCCCAGACCGGCAGGATATGGACCCCGAATATACGCGCCACCAGGCTCTTCTCTATCTGCATGTCAATAACCTCTCAATGAGCGAACGACCCAAAGACCGTATAAATTAAGTATGCACTACACTAGAACCAGGTCGACAGAACGATTGACCCGAACTGATCGAAACGGTCCTGTTCCCCGAACTCCTTGCTGCGCCACAGGTAGGTGTACGCCACCTGCCAGCGATCCCGGGTCAGCGCCGCACCCACCTGGGCATCGCCGACCCATTCGCGACGATCCACGGAGTGACTGTCCTCAAAGGTATTGCCATCAAGCAGCAAATTGTGAGCCATGTAGCGACCTTCTACGGCAGCAAATGTGTACCAGCTGAAGCCCTGGTCACGCTGAAAGGACGATCGCCCACCGTGCGCGGGAGCAACGGAGGGGATGCCGAAACTGCGTTCAAGCCCATCCCCGAAGCGAAGCGCCAGGCCGCTGGAAGCATAGGTGTACAGATTACCCAGCGCAAACCCGGCAGACGGACCGTATTCCACCTCCAGACCGGCAAGAGACTGCTGAATGCGCCAACTGCGCTCGTAACCGACATTGACAACCGGCTCATTGTGAAGCTGATGTTTCCAACCCTCCGGCTTTTCGGAAGCAATCAACTCGTGAAAATTTCGCTGGATAACTTCGGCGCCGGAAGCCGGACCCACAATGCCCACATCAAACTGCAGACTCTCTGCCAGCCGCCAGCCATCATGCTGACTCTCGTTCAGCAGCGAGATTCCGCCGAGCAGCAGGCCGGCGTAAGGACGATCATCCTTAATCAATGTTTCGGTTTCAATATCTTCTGGCGTATACATCTGTTGGCCGAGGCGGTAGGCCACGCCAACAAGGCTACTGGCCGACCAGCCCGGCAGCACTTCCGCGAAACGACGCGACCAGTGTCCATCAGCGGGCTCAAAGGCCCAGATTCCCTCTATGCCGTTGGTATAGTGACCATCGCCACCTGCAGAGTACAGATCGTTTTCCACTTTCAGAGTGAGCAGGCCGTCGGCGGAGGCCGACGTGGTGAGGGCACCGAGCAATAGACCCCAGCACCAATGGGTCTCCACATATCCGAGCTGCACTAAAGAATCCTCTGTCAGGACCAGATCGGGCTTGCCGAAAAAAATGTTTGCGTCCAGCCTTTATCCCGCCTCGAGAAGACGAACCCCTGCTTCAGGCAGCTCTGCCATGATGAATGGAATGAGATGCCGGCCCGTAATTGGCGTTCACTCTAAACTGAACAGAGTGAACGATCAAGGTGGCGATTTCCGTAATTATATCTTCGTCCGAGACCTCAGGCGGGCAGACCACACCCTACTGACAGACCAAACTCCGCTGGCCGGTGGCGCTGTTTACGAATGTCACTCTATGTTCTGAACCTGCTCCCGCATTTGCTCGATCAGCACCTTCAGGTCTACAGCTGCCCGAGTGACATTGGCATCGATGCTCTTGCTGCTCAGGGTATTGGCTTCGCGGTTCAGCTCCTGCATCAGGAAATCCAGGCGCCGGCCAATCGCGTCATCCCGCTTCAGGGTATCCGAGACCTCGCCGATGTGGGCATCGAGGCGATCCAGCTCTTCGGCCACATCGCTCTTCTGGGCCAGCATCACCATTTCCTGGGCGACCCGATCAGGATCCAGCTCGACACCGGCTTTCTCGAACCGTTCCCGCAAATTGCGCTCCTGGGCCTCAAGCAGTTCCGGCATCCGGGCGCGAACATCCGCCACCAGTTTGCCCATGGTCTCCAGGCGATCCTCGAACAAGGGACGCAGCCGCTCCCCCTCCCGCTCACGAACAGCGACCAGCTCCGCTATGGTATCGGCAAACAGCTCCGCCGCCGCGTCCCTCGCAGCGCTGTAGTCCTGCTCCGGCACCGACAGCACACCGGGCCAGCGGAGAATGTCGAGTGCGCTGATGTGGGCCGGGTTATCCAGCATCCGGTTGATATGGTTGGCGGCGTTGTTCACCGCCTTCGCCATTTCGTCGCTGATCTCGAAGCCTTGGGCCGTGTTCCCGGTGGATTGAAGGCGCATGGAGATATCCACCTTGCCCCGCCTCAAGCCCTTGCGCAACTCCTCCCGGAACCGGTTCTCCAGCTCCCGGAATGCCTCCGGCAACCGGAACGACGGCTCCAGGTAACGATGGTTCACGGTGCGAATCTCACAGGTCAGCGTGCCCCAGTCTCCACGGGCATCCTTCCGGGCAAAGGCGGTCATACTCCGGATCATATCGGCTCCAATCATCATGTTTGGCAGATCACCGGAGTTTAACAGGCTCTTGACAGTTGCGGCGAACCCGACCAACCGGCAGGGACGATCCGCCTGTGTTCTCCGGTGAGCGTGTTATACTCGCTGTCTTTTCATTACCCCTGCCCGGACCCGAGTCCGGACATTCAGATTCAGATACAGGACACACTATGCGACCCAGCGGCAGAACGCCCGAGCAACCCAGAGACGTCCGAATCACCCGGAACTACACCCGCCATGCCGAAGGCTCCGTGCTGGTGGAATTCGGGGACACCAAAGTGATCTGCACCGCCTCCGTCGAAAACAAGGTACCGCCCTTCCTGCGCGGCGAAGGAAAAGGCTGGATCACCGCCGAATATGGCATGCTGCCCCGCTCTACCGGCAGCCGCATGGGCCGGGAAGCCGCCCGCGGCAAACAGGCCGGACGCACCGTCGAAATCCAGCGCCTGATCGGCCGCTCCCTGCGCGCCGCCGTCGACCTCTCCGCCCTGGGCGAACACACCATCACCGTCGACTGCGACGTCATCCAGGCCGACGGCGGCACCCGCACCGCGGCAATCACCGGCGGCTGCGTCGCCCTGGTGGATGCCCTGAACTATCTGGTGGCTGAAAAGCGCGTAAAAACCTCCCCGCTCAAGCAGATGGTGGCGGCACTTTCCGTGGGGGTCTACAAGGGAACACCGGTCGTCGACCTGGACTACCCGGAGGATTCCGAAGCCGAAACCGACATGAACGTCATCATGACCGACAAGGGCGGCTTCATCGAAATCCAGGGAACCGCCGAAGGCGCACCGTTTGAACAATCAGAACTGGACAGCATGCTGATCCTGGCAAAACAGGGCATCGAGCAGTTGTTTGAAATCCAGAAAACAGCTTTGGAAGGCTAATACGGAAGTCTGGGCGCTGGCAGGGATGCCGCTCCCCAGACTGTTGAAGGCCAGGGATGGCCTGAAACAAGCGTACATGGGTGAGGCCGAGCGCTTATGAAGCGCAGCTTCATGCGACAGCCGAACGACTGCAATCTGCGATTGCAGGCTGGACCCCGCAGGGGTGCTTGCAGCGTGTCTGGGGAGCGGCATCCCTGCCAGCGCTTCCCCGAAGTCGAGATAAAGTTTAAAAACCAACCTCGATGTCGTAATCCATGATCACCGGCGCGTGATCCGAGAACCGGGTTGAAGTATCAATCCAGCCATCCCGGACGGTCTTGCGAATCCCCGGCGTCAGCAACTGGTAGTCCACCCGGATACCGGCATTCCGACGAGCGCCCTCCACCTGCTCGGGCCACCAGGTAAACTGATTGCTCTGCTTGTTCACCTCGCGGAAGGCATCAACACAGCCCATCTCATCAAACAGCCGATCCAGCCACGCCCGCTCGTGGGGCAGGAAACCCGAAAAATCGAACTTGTGATAGAGCGGACTGGCATCCGTCACATGGTGGGCCGTTTGCAGGTTGGCACAGAAGATGAACTGGCGACGCTTACGCAAGGTCTTCTGCATGTGCAGACCGAAGGCATCCATGAACTCGTCCTTGTGATCCAGGACGGTCAGATCATCCTCGCCGATCAACTCCTCCTCACGACCGAGCGCACAGGGCGCCAGCACACTGGCCACGGACACCTTGTCGAAATCCGCCTGAATGAACCGGCCTTCCCGGTCCGCCTGCTCGCTGGCAAACCCGTACATGATCGCCTTGGGAAAGTGACGGGTATAGATACCGACACCGCCATGCTCGTTCTTCTCGCCGTCAATGAAGTAGGCTTCGTAGCCCTCGGGAATGAGATTGTAGTCTTCGATCTCATAGGCACGCATACGGTGATCCTGAACGCAAACCACGTCAGCGTCCTGATCGGCCAGCCAGTCAAAAAAACCCTTATCAACAGCCTGGGCGAGACCATTGACGCTGATTGATACTACCCGCATACGTGTTCCCTGATTCGGTTTGTGTGTATGATACCGTTTTTACGCACTAAATAAAGAGCCACCCCCGCCAGAAGCCTTGTCATGCACGACTATCAACGAGATTTCATCGAATTCGCCATCCAGCGGAACGTGTTACGTTTTGGAGAGTTTACACTCAAATCCGGCCGCACCAGCCCGTACTTTTTCAATGCCGGGCTGTTCAACACCGGAAACGACCTGCTGCTGTTAAGCAAATCCTATGCCGCCGCCATCAGCCGCAGCGGGCTGGATTATGACATCATTTTCGGTCCCGCCTATAAGGGCATTCCCTTGGCCACTGTCACCGCCATGGCCCTGGCTACAGAAGGTAACAGCAAACCGTTTGCCTTTAACCGCAAAGAAAAGAAAGATCATGGCGAGGGCGGCAACATCGTCGGCGCACCACTGGAGGGCAAAGTGCTGATCGTGGATGACGTCATCACCGCCGGTACTGCCATCCGTGAATCCATTGACCTTATCCGGGCTGCCGGCGCAGAGCCGGCAGGCGTACTGATCGCCCTCGATCGACAGGAAAAGGGTAACGGCGAACTCTCGGCCATCCAGGAAGTGGAAAAGGAATTCGGCATTCCGGTGGTCAGTATCATTCGCCTGGAACAGGTACTCGACTACCTCAAGGCAAACCCGGAGTTTGCCGGTCACGCGGACAAGGTAGCCGATTACCGTGATCAATACGGAGTCTGACTGATGGGCAATCGTCTGTCTGTGTATTTCTCGGCATTGCTGCTGGTAGCGGCCATGGGCGCCTCACTGCCGGCCGATGCCCAGATGTATCGTTACACCGACGCACAGGGCCAGGTAGTAATCAGTAACACCATTCCCCAGGAAGCCACAAAACGGGGCTACGACATCCTGGGTAGCAACGGCCGGGTGGTCGAAACCGTCCTCCCTGCGCCGACCAAAGAAGAGATTGCGGCCCGTGAGGCCGAGAAAAAACGCCAACAGGAACGGGAACGCCAGCGCGAGCAGGACGAATTGCTCCTCAGGCGTTACAGCCACCCGGATCAGGCGGTTGAAGCCATGCACCGGAAGGTGCGGGAAATGAATGGCCTTATCCAGCTCAAGCGCGGCAACATCCAGGTGATTTCATCCCAGCTCAACAACGAGCAGAGCCGTGCCGCCGACATGGAGCGGGCGGGCCGGGATATTCCGCAGGCAACGCTGGACAAGATCCGGCGGCTCGAGTCCCGGCTCGAGGAAATCGAGCAGGATATCGCCAACCAGCGTGAAGAAATTGTGGAGCTCAAGCAGAGCTACCGGGAGGATATCCGGCGCCTGGAAGTGATTACGGACAAGGAACGAACGCTGCCTCTGGAATTTGCCGACGAGCAATAGGGCAAGCGCCGAGACAGGGGCAGGATAGAAATGGGGTCAGATGAAAGTCTTCATCTGACCACGTCTTCTTCACGTCAATTCAGGTCAAGCAGAGGCCGTGCTCTTCCTGGCAGCTGCGGAGCTGCTGCTCTTGCGGGCAGTAGTCTTGCGAGCGGCCGGCGTCTTCGGTTCAACACTTTTCCCGGCTTCCCGGGCCGCCTCGGACACTCCCTCGGCCGTTTCGGAAACTGTTTCCGCACCTTCAGCCGTTTCCTTCTCCAGCCTGGCCACCAGCTCAGCAGCGAAGTTGCCGAAACGGGAGTTCAGGCTACGCAGCTGCCCGAACAGGCTCTCGCTGTAACCATCGTAGCGCTTACGCAGGTTCTTCACGCTGTACTCGCGAGCTTCGGATTCCAGCTTCTCGGCATACTCGAACGGTTTGGCAGTGATTTTCTTCTGTTGCTCTTCCGCGGCGTTGATGCCCTTCTCGACGATTTCCTGAATCTGTTCCTGGTAAGACTTGAGTTTACCCATGATGGACTCTCCCTGGTTTCGTGAACATTCGTCAGGCCCGCTAACCATTTACATGGCGGGCCTTCTTGCGATCTCACTGACAAGGGTACGGGCAAAAATTAGAATGTTCATACTAAAAACCGGCTACCACCGGAAGAGCACCCAACTCGGTACCAGCAGGTCTGATTCGGTCTCCCGGATCCAGCCACCGCCATCGGCAGGCACCAGGTAATACTCGGGGCCGACCTCAGGAACCACCTTGATTTCCATAAGCTGACCGTTCACCCGGTACTCGTAGAACACCTTGTTCCCACCGGCGCGGATAACAATAGCGGGGCCCTCGTTTTCCGGCTGGTAATCGGTCACCACCACCGGCTCTTTCGGAGTCTCTACCGGAGTCTGGTCCAGCGCCCCCTGTTCCTGGGCCAATGCGGCCAGTGGCAGGCCAAGTAGCAGTATGGCGGGGTAAGCGATTCGCTTCATTTTCGTGATACCCTTTCGTCAATCCAGTTCAGTACAGAATTGCACAAGCCAACCAACGCTTCAATCAGAATCCGGATCCGTATTTCTATGAATGAAAAAAAGACCCCGCCCGTGGTGCTCGTCGACGGCTCATCCTATCTTTTCCGCGCCTATCACGCACTGCCGCCTCTGACCAATAGCAAGAATCACCCGACCGGGGCCATCAAGGGCGTTATCAGTATGATCCGGCGCCTGGAGCAGGATTTTCCGGGCTCGAAAATGGTGGTGGTCTTTGACGCCAAGGGCAAAACCTTCCGGCACGAGATGTACGAGGAATACAAGGCCAACCGCCCGCCCATGCCGGACGACCTGGCGATGCAGATTGAACCGATCCACAAGATCGTCCGCGCCATGGGTCTGCCCCTGCTGATCGTTCCGGAAGTGGAGGCGGACGATGTCATCGGCACTCTGGCTAACGAAGCCACCAGCAAGGGCATCGACGTGGTAGTCTCCACCGGTGACAAAGACATGGCGCAACTGGTGAGCGACCACGTCACCCTCATCAACACCATGACCGAGACCCGAATGGATCGGGAAGGCGTGGTGGAAAAGTTCGGCGTCACGCCGGAGCAGATCATCGACTACCTTGCCCTGGTGGGCGACAAGGTCGACAACATTCCAGGCGTAAATAAATGCGGCCCGAAGACCGCCGTCAAATGGCTGCAGACCTACAAGAACCTGGACAATCTCATCGAGCATGCGGACGAGATCAAGGGCAGGATCGGCGAGCACCTGCGCGAAGCCATCGACACCCTGCCCCTGAGCCGGGAACTGGCCACCATCCGGACTGATGTCGATCTCGAGTTCGGACTGGAGGATCTCAAGCTGCGGGAACAGGACGACGAACAACTGCTGGATCTGTTCAAGGAATACGAGTTTCGCAGCTGGGTGGACGAGCTGGAAAATAACAACAGCACCGGCACGAATACGGCCAACAACGACTCGCCCGCCCCGAAGGAAAAGCGTTACAGCATCATCACCGGGCAGGCGGAACTGGATGACTGGGTCAAGCGCCTGAAGGCCTCGGACCTGTTCGCCTTTGACACCGAAACCACCAGCCTGCGTTATATGGATGCCGGGATTGTTGGCGTGTCCTTCGCGGTTGCGGCGGGCGAAGCCGCATACGTACCCCTGGCCCACGACTACATGGGGGCACCGGAACAACTGGACCGCGACAAGGTACTCAGGCAGCTCAGGCCACTGCTGGAGGATCCCGGACAGAAAAAAGTTGGCCAGAACCTCAAGTACGACAAGAACGTGCTGGCCAACCATGGCATCGATCTGGAAGGCATCGCCGAGGACACCATGCTGGAGTCCTATGTCTATAACTCGGTGGCCACCCGCCATGACATGGACAGCCTGGCGCGCAAATACCTGGGCGAACAGACCATCACCTACGAATCCATCGCCGGCAAGGGCTCCAGGCAGTTGAGTTTCAACCAGATCGATCTGGAAAAAGCCGGCCCCTATGCCGCCGAGGATGCCGACATCACCCTGCGCCTGCATCAGACCCTGGCCCCCCGACTCAGGGAGACCGGCAAGCTGGATTCCGTCTACCGGGAGATTGACCTGCCGCTGGTGCCGGTATTGTCGCGTATGGAACAATGGGGCACCCTTATCAGCGCCACCGTGCTGAGAAAGCACAGCCAGGAGCTGGCCGAGCGTATGGGCGAGCTGGAAGAGGAAGCTCACAAGGTGGCCGGAGAAAACTTCAACCTGGGGTCCACCAAGCAGCTGCAGGTTATCTTCTATGACAAGCTCGGCTTGCCGGTCATCAAAAAGACACCGAAGGGCGCGCCATCGACCGCCGAGTCGGTGTTGCAGGAGCTGGCCCAAGAGCACGAACTGCCGCGATTGATCCTCGAACACCGGAGCCTGAGCAAGCTCAAGTCCACCTATACCGACACCCTGCCGGAGCTGATCCACCACCGCACCGGACGAGTCCATACCTCCTACCACCAGGCGGTCACCGCCACCGGCCGGCTGTCTTCGTCGGAGCCCAACCTGCAGAACATCCCTATCCGGAGCGAACAGGGCCGGCGCATCCGTCAGGCGTTCATCGCGCCGGAAGGATACAAACTGGTGGCCGCGGACTACTCCCAGATCGAGCTTCGGATCATGGCGCACCTGTCCGGCGACAGGGGCCTGATCAACGCCTTCGAACACGGCGAGGACATCCACAAGGCCACGGCCGCCGAGGTGTTCGGCGTCAGTCTCAAGGAGGTCAGCTCCGATCAGCGCCGCAGCGCCAAGGCCATCAACTTCGGTTTGATCTACGGCATGTCCGCCTTCGGGCTGTCAAGGCAACTGGGCGTGGAACGAAAGCTGGCCCGGGAATACATTGACCGCTATTTCGAGCGTTACCCCGGTGTGCTGAAATACATGGACGACATCCGCAAACAGGCCCACGAGGATGGCTTCGTGGAAACCCTGTTCGGTCGTCGCCTGTACCTGCCCGAAATCAATGCCCGCAACAAACAGATGCAGCAGGCCGCAGAGCGCACAGCGATCAACGCTCCGATGCAGGGAACCGCAGCGGACATCATCAAGCGGGCTATGATCGAAGTCGACACCTGGCTGCGTAACCAGCACGCGGGCGAGGCCCGTATGACCATGCAGGTTCACGACGAACTGATCGTGGAAGTAAAGGAATCCGCCCTGGACAAGGTCCGGGACGGGCTGGTGAAACGGATGTCAGCTGCGGCGGAACTGGCCATTCCCCTGGTAGTGGATGCCGGCGTCGGTGACAACTGGGACGAAGCCCACTGATTCGACTTTGCTGACTGGCCGGCTCGGTCCCTGGCCCGGCCGGCTTCCATACCCCAAAACGGGGCATAGCTCCTTCTTCTTGCACCGTCGAGTGACACGGCAGCCGCTTTGCCATCCGGCCTTGTCCCCATCAGGGACTCCGGAAACCGCCTGGCCGGCGGCCTAAAGGCCATGCCGCGAATAACGGCACAAAATTCGCATCCTGAACATTGTCGGTTGCCGGGTTCGCACCATAACGAACTGCAACCAGGTTGTGACACATATTCCGAGGCCGTAACCATGAACACTCTGGCATCTGAACGAGGCTGGCTCCTGGACCCTCACCTGCTGAAACTGGTGCACCAGTGCCGCCGGCTTATTCATTCCGAGTTCGGCGTCAAACTTCATCTCACCGAACAGCATCTCGAACAGCAACTGGCGGACTATGCGGGGAAAAGCCGCTCCGGCCACCTGATCCGGACATGGGAAACGCTCAAGGCGCAGGTGCCGCAACTGCAACGGGATTCGGAAAACACGGAAGACGGAGAAAATCCAAAGCGGATGTATCGCGGTCAGGCGATTGCCGATGGTCAGCCCGCGAGAGCGGTTGAGGAAGGAGAGCCGAAAGACGGCACGCCACCGAGGAAGAAAAAGGTGATCTACCGCGGCCAGGTGATCGGCTGACGGCTCTGGCCGCCAGCCTCACATTCACACAATTCGCGTCAGTCGTCCTGGATGGACAGCTTGTCCACCGAGCTGGAGAGCTGGTCGGCTCCGGGGGCATCGGCGCCAAGCTTGATCATCAGGCGCAGATCATTCGCCGAATCGGCATGGGCCAGAGCATCCTCGTAGGTAATGGAGCCTTCGGAGTATAACCAGTACAAGGCCTGGTCGAAGGTCTGCATGCCCACCTCACCGGATTTCGCCATCAGTTCCTTGAGCTTGTGAACCTCACCTTTACGGATAATGTCCGATGCCAGCGGGGTATTGATCAGCACTTCAATGACCGCCTTGCGCCCCTTGCCATCCGGTGTTGGTACAAGCTGCTGGGCCACAATCGCCTTGAGGTTCAGGGACAGGTCCATCCAGATCTGGTTGTGCTGTTCGGGTGGGAAGAACTGGATGATACGATCCAGCGCCTGGTTGGCGTTGTTGGCGTGCAGGGTCGCCAGGCACAGGTGGCCGGTCTCGGCAAACTGCACGGAATACTCCATGGTCTGCCGGGTCCGCACCTCACCGATCAGGATAACGTCCGGGGCCTGACGCAGGGTGTTTTTCAGGGCCACCTCGAAGCTCTCGGTATCGATCCCCACCTCGCGCTGGGTCACGATGCACCCCTGGTGCTGGTGCACGAATTCAATCGGATCCTCGATGGAAATGATATGCCCGCGGCTGTTCCGGTTGCGGTGCCCCAGCATGGCGGCCAGGGAGGTGGACTTACCGGTACCGGTAGCACCCACGAAGATGATCAGGCCCCGCCTGGTCATGGCCAGATCCTTGATGATATCCGGCAGGGCCAGGTCTTCAATCTTCGGAATCCTGACCTCGATCCGTCGCAGCACCATGCCGCACAGGTTGCGCTGGAAGAAGGCGCTGGCACGGAATCGGCCGATGCCCCGGGCACTGATTGCAAAGTTGCACTCGTGAGTGGCGTCAAACTCCGCGCGCTGCTTGTCATTCATGGCGCCATAGACCAGCTCACGGGTCTGTTCCGGGGTCAGGGCATTCCTGGTAACCGGGAGGACCTTGCCATTGACCTTCATGCTCGGCGGCACACCTGCAGTAATAAACAGATCCGAACCACCTTTTTCCACCATCAGCCGCAACAGTTTTTCGAATTCCATCTTGTTACCTGTTTACCTCAGAAGTTATCCGGCATCTTCGCCTTGGCGCGCGCCGCCTCGCGGGAAACGAGGCCTTTCTGCAGCAACCGCTCGAGGCACTGGTCCAGGGTCTGCATGCCGAGCGAGCCGCCGGTCTGGATGGCAGAGTACATCTGGGCGATCTTGTCTTCCCGGATCAGGTTCCGGATGGCCGGGGTACCGATCATGATCTCGTGCGCGGCAACCCGTCCGCCGCCCATTTTTTTCATCAGGGTCTGGGAGATAACCGCCTGCAGGGATTCGGAGAGCATGGACCGCACCATGGACTTTTCCTCGGCCGGGAACACGTCCACCACCCGGTCGATGGTCTTGGCTGCCGAGGTGGTGTGCAGGGTGCCGAATACCAGGTGACCGGTTTCCGCGGCGGTCAGGGCCAGGCGGATGGTTTCCAGGTCCCGAAGCTCGCCCACCAGGATGATGTCCGGGTCTTCCCGCAGCGCCGAACGCAGGGCCTCGTTGAAGCCCAGGGTATCCCGGTGCACTTCCCGCTGGTTGACCAGACATTTCCTGGATTCGTGCACGAATTCGATCGGGTCCTCGATGGTGAGGATGTGCTCATAGCGGGTGTCATTGATGTAGTCCATCATGGCCGCCAGCGTGGTGGACTTACCCGAACCCGTAGGCCCGGTCACCAGCACCAGCCCCCGGGGGACGGACGAGACATCCTTGAAAACCTGGCCCATGCCCAGATCTTCCATGGTGAGCACTTTCGAGGGGATGGTCCGGAACACGGCACCGGCGCCGCGATTCTGGTTAAAGGCGTTGACACGGAAACGGGCGACACCGGGAACCTCGAAGGAAAAGTCGGTTTCCAGAAATTCTTCGTAATCCTTGCGCTGCTTGTCGTTCATGATGTCGTAGATCAGGCCGTGCACCTCTTTGTGCTCCATCGGCGGCAGGTTGATCCGGCGCACATCGCCGTCGACACGAATCATCGGGGGCAAACCAGAGGAAAGGTGCAAATCGGACGCACCCTGTTTGGCCGAAAAGGCAAGCAGCTCAGTAATATCCATAGGGTTCCTCGGAGGGCTTTTTCTTTTAGTCCAGAAGCGGCAAACTCACAGTATGAGCAGCATAGCAGACAACATCGGGAGCGTAACCCGACGCATAC
>Ga0114984_1000429_pt1 | contig 16380 bp, 14 predicted proteins | sample Shrwel1BS1Day1_FD_96987 | JGI IMG/M metagenome (GOLD analysis project Ga0114984, IMG submission 96987) | Subsurface microbial communities from deep shales in Ohio, USA - Utica-3 well 1 S-1-Day1 | ecosystem: Environmental > Aquatic > Deep subsurface > Shale gas/oil reservoir > Produced water/Flow...
GCCACCACCGAACGCATCCGGCGCCTGCTGACCCTGGCACCCGGAGCCAGAAACCGGCCACACCACCCCCGCAGCAGTCCGCGCACGCCGGCACGCTTCCAGCCTCCTCGCTGAAGTGGTGCTGCTCTCCCGTAATTCCGCCACCACCGGCAGGCGGATGTTCCGGTAAATGTGCGTGATCTTCATGAGGGGATGTGCGAATGGCGGGTTATTTTGGTGCCCGGGCATGCCCTGACAAGACCCATTGGCACCAGCATGGTGCGATAACCCCGGACAAAACCTCCGGAATGTCCTTTAGATTTATCATTCCCCAATATTTATCAATCAGTTACTACAGATGGCACAGAGCTTGATTGTTTTCCGCTACGCAGCGAGAAGTCGGTGACTGAAGACACCATCAAAGCGCAACAATCTGACCAAGAGGTCAACTAGGGTTCCGGCCTGCAACCGAGCAGGTGACTGGTCCGAGAGTTGACGACCTTTTCCAGAGGTTACACGGCGGGACAAAAGCCCGGGAGGATCGCTCAGTGACAGGCGCCTCTCGTTTTTTGAAACCCGAACCAGGAGGAAAAGGCGATGCTCGAGACAGCAACTCCCCTCTACGACGATCTGATTCCCGGCGGATCCCACTGGTCCTTTGTCATGCGTCGCGGCCATGTCCTGCGGCTGATCGATGAATCCGGCGGCGCCAATGTTGGCATGCTGATGTACAACCCCGAGAACCCCCTCGAACGGTACAACATGCCGGACACCCTGAAAAACCAGCACACCTTCCTGCTGACAAAAGGCCACGTGCTGCTGTCCGACATGGGTCGGGTGTTCGCCTCGATCATCCGCGACGACCTGGGCTGGCACGACACGGTCTCCGGCACCTGCAACGCCGGGCTGGTGGAGCGGCGCTGGGGCAAAAAGACCTACCAGGAGGCCCATAACCACTATCACCGCAACGGCCTTACCAGCTTTCTCAACGAGCTGGCCAAGTACGGCCTGGGCAAGAAGGACCTCACCGCCAACCTCAACTGGTTCAGCAAGGTACAGACCGATGAGGAGGGCAACCTGGACTATGTGCGTGATCACTCACACGCCGGAGCAGCCGTGGATTTGCGCTTCGAAATGGACACCATCGTGGTGCTTCACACCTGCCCGCATCCCCTCAACCCGGCCCCGGAATACCCGAGCCGTCCGGTGCGTTACCAGCTTTTCCGGGCTGCCCCGGTGACCGATGCCGACCCCTGCAAGATTTCGTCGCCAGAGGCCACCCGGGCTTTCGCCAATAACGCCCTGTACCACCTGTTCCAGTAAGCGGAGGCCGGAGATGATCAGAGAAAGCACACTCAACGCCGACAACGCCGCCTTCCGGGAAACCGTACCGGCGGGCGAATACTTCCTGAAAGTGGTGAAAGCGGGCGAGACCATTCGCATCCTGGACCTGGAGGGCAACCAGGCCGCCGACACCCTGTTCTACAACGCCGACAACCCCACCGAGCGTTACAGTGCCGTGGACACCATTCGCGAGCAAGGCAACGTCTACCTTACCGCGGGCTCAAAGCTGATATCGTCCGAGAGCAACGTGATGCTGGAGATCACAGCCGACACCTGCGGTCGCCACGATACCCTCGGCGGCGCCTGCGCTGCCGAGAGCAATACCACCCGCTATGCCCTTGAGAAAAAGTGCATGCATGCCTGCCGCGACAGCTGGCTGGTGGCCGTCACCGAGCATGAAGAGCTGGGCATGAGCAAGCGGGACATCACCCACAACATCAACTTCTTCATGAACGTTCCGGTGACGGCCGACGGGGGGCTGACCTTCGCCGATGGTATCTCCGACGCCGGCAAGTATGTGGAACTGGAAGCCAAAATGGACGTGCTGGTGATGATTTCCAACTGCCCGCAGCTGAACAACCCCTGCAACGGCTGGAACCCCACACCAATCGAGGTGCTGGTATGGAACTGACCCAGCCGTGTTTCAACAAGGTTCTGGTCGCCAACCGGGGCGCCATTGCCTGTCGCATTATCCGAACGCTTCGGGCCATGGGGATCACCTCGGTGGCGGTCTATGCCGAAGCCGATGCCGACTCCCTCCACGTGCGCCAGGCTGACGAAGCCTGGCCACTGGAAGAGGGTTCCGCCGCAGACACCTACCTGAGCCAGGACAAGCTGTTCCACATCCTGGCCGGGAGTGGCGCCCGGGCCGTGCACCCGGGTTATGGTTTTCTCAGCGAGAATGCCGGCTTTGCACGGCGTTGCGAGGCTCAGGGCATAGCCTTCCTGGGGCCGACCCCGGAGCAGATGGAACAGTTTGGCCTCAAGCACACCGCCCGTGCGCTGGCAGAGGATGCCGGCGTGCCCCTGCTGCCCGGCACTGGCCTGTTGAGCGACCTGGATGAGGCACTGTCCGAAGCCAGTCGCATCGGCTACCCGGTGATGCTCAAAAGCACCGCCGGCGGCGGTGGCATCGGCATGTCGCGGTGCTACAGCGACGAGGATCTGGCAAAGACCTTCGAATCGGTACAGCGCCTGAGCCAGAACAACTTCAGTAACGGCGGTGTGTGTTCCTGGAAAAGTTCGTGCAGCACGCCCGCCACATCGAAGTGCAACTGTTCGGGGATGGCCAGGGTACGGTGGTTGCCCTGGGTGAGCGGGACTGTTCTGCCCAGCGTCGCAATCAGAAAGTCATCGAGGAAGCACCCGCCCCGGGCCTGTCCGATGACGTCCGCCAGCGCTTGCATGCCACCGCCCGCGCCCTTGGCGAGCAGATCGCCTACCGCAGTGCCGGTACCGTGGAGTTCATCTACGACCCGGCCACCACAGAGTTCTATTTCCTGGAAGTAAACACCCGCTTACAGGTGGAGCACGGCGTCACCGAGCAGGTGTACGGCGTGGATCTGGTGCGCTGGATGGTGGAACTGGGGGCCGGCACCCTGCCCGAACTGTCAGAACTGGGCAATAACCTTGCCCCGGCCGGCCATGCCATCCAGGCCCGGATCTATGCCGAAGACCCCAACAAGGACTTCCAGCCTTCCGCCGGCCTGCTCACCAACGTCAGTTGGCCGGATGACCCCGCCCTGCGGATCGACACCTGGATCCAGCCCGGCACCGAGGTCTCCCCTCTTTATGACCCCATGCTGGCCAAGGTAATTATCCATGAGACCGACCGGGAAAGCGCCCGCAACCGGCTGATCAGCGCCCTGGATAACAGCCAGCTCTATGGCATCGAAACCAACCGCACCTATGTGAGCCAGGTGCTGGCTGATGATCGGTTCAGGGAAGGCCGGCTGTTCACCCGAACACTGAATGAGTTCAACTACCAGCCCTCGACCGTGGACGTGATCAGCGGCGGCACCATGACCACCATCCAGGACCACCCGGGGCGCATCGGCTACTGGGAAATCGGCGTACCGCCGTCCGGGCCGTTCGACAGCTATTCCTTCCGCCTGGGCAACCGCCTGCTGGGCAATGAAAAAAGCGCGGCCGGCCTGGAAATCACTCTCAGGGGCCCGACTCTGGTGTTCAACCGGGCCACGCAGATCGTGCTGGCCGGCGCGCCGCTGGACGCCAGCCTCGATGACCGGGCCGTACCCTTCTGGGAAATACTGGACGTAGCTGCCGGCGCCACCCTCAAACTGGGTGCCACCACCGGCGAAGGCGCCCGGGCCTATGTGCTTTTCCGGGGCGGACTGGACTGCCCGGCCTACCTCGGCTCCCGCAGCACCTTTACCCTGGGGCAGTTCGGTGGCCATGGCGGCCGTGCACTGCGGGCAGGCGATGTTCTCCACCTGCCGGATTCCGATCCGGTGGACAAGGCACGGTTGGGTAAGGGCCTGAGACCCGCCCTGGGCAAGACCTGGAAGCTGCATGTGACCTATGGGCCCCATGGCGCCCCGGATTATTTTACCCGGGCTGACATCGACACCTTCTTTAACAGTGAATGGGAAATCCACTACAACTCCAGTCGCACAGGTGTGCGTCTGATCGGCCCCAAACCCGAGTGGGCCCGCAGTGACGGCGGTGAAGCGGGCATGCACCCGTCCAACATCCATGATAACGCCTATGCCGTGGGCACCGTGGACTTCACCGGTGACATGCCGGTGATCCTGGGTCCGGACGGCCCCAGCCTGGGAGGCTTCGTCTGCCCGGTGACGGTCATCAGCGCCGACCTGTGGAAGCTGGGCCAGCTCAAGGCCGGTGACAAGGTGCAGTTCGTGCCGGTCAGCCAGGACCAGGCCGTGGCCCTGCGGGAAGCGCTGGACGAGACGGTTGCCACCCTGACTCCGGCGTCGGCCCGCATTACACCCGTTCAGCCGCAAACCCCGATACTGGCCACACTGACCACGGATGAACATGAAACCGGGGTGGTTTACCGCGCTGCCGGCGACAACTATGTGCTGGTGGAATACGGCCCCATGGAACTGGATATCCGTCTGCGCTTCCGGGCCCATGCACTGATGTTGTGGCTGCGGGAACAGTCCCATCCGGCCATTCTGGAACTGACACCCGGCATCCGCTCGCTGCAGGTCCATTACGACAGTCAGCGGCTGAGTCAGCAGGAGCTGATGAACCTGCTGATCAGCGCCGAAAAAGCTCTCGAGAAACAGCCGGAATGGGACGTGCCCGCCCGCATCGTGCACCTGCCCCTGTCCTGGGATGACGACGCCTGTCATACCGCCATCGCCAAGTATATGCAGTCGGTGCGCAAGGATGCTCCCTGGTGCCCCAGCAACCTGGAATTCATCAGGCGCATCAATGGCCTGGACAACATCGACGAGGTCAGGAAAACCGTTTTCAACGCCAGTTACCTGGTTATGGGCCTCGGGGATGTCTACCTGGGTGCGCCTGTGGCCACCCCCCTTGACCCTCGCCACCGACTGGTGACCACCAAGTACAACCCGGCCCGCACCTGGACCGCGGAGAACTCCGTGGGCATCGGCGGCGCATACCTGTGTATCTACGGAATGGAAGGCCCGGGCGGCTACCAGTTTGTCGGCCGCACCCTGCAGATGTGGAACCGCTACCGCACCACCGAACACTTCGAGCCGGGCAAGCCCTGGCTGCTGCGGTTCTTTGACCAGATCCGCTTCTACGAAGTCTCTGCCGGTGAGCTGCAGCAGATCCGCTAGGACTTCCCCAATGGCGACTACCCGATCCGTATCGAGGAAACCCGCTTCAACCTCAAGGACTACGAAGGTTTCCTGGCGGAAAATGAAAGGGAAATCCGCAACTTCACTGCCCGCCGCCAGCGGGCCTTCGATGAGGAACTGCAGCGCTGGATAGAGTCCGGGCAGATCAACTTCAGCTCCGAAACGCCCATTGAGGACATCGGTGAAGACGACATCACCAACCTGCCCACCGGCCAGCACGCCGTGGAGAGCCATGTGGCCGGCAACCTGTGGGAATGTCTGGTGAAGCCGGGGGATGAAATCAGTGCCCAGCGACCGGTGGCGGTGGTGGAATCCATGAAGATGGAAATTGAACTGCTCAGCCCGATCAGCGGGCGGGTGGTGGAAATCCGCCGCGATGCGGGCCAGGCGGTATCGCCGGGGACCCCCGTGGTGATTGTGGAAGAAATCAGTAACTGAGTCCGAAAGGCCTTTCAATAACGGGCAAAGCCCGGGAGAGCATGATGAAAACACGTAAACTGACCCGGAAAATCAGTGTCGTTCTGGGAGCGGGCGTCCTTGCCGGCTCCCTGTCTTTCAACGCCCTGGCGCAGGAGAGGGATTCCTTCAGCATCGCCTGGACCATCTACGCCGGCTGGGTACCCTGGCAGTATGCCGAAGACAGCGGCATCATGAAGAAGTGGGCCGACAAGTACGATATCGAGGTGGATATCGTTCAGGTGAACGATTATATCGAGTCCATCAACCAGTTCACCGCCGGCCAGTTCGATGGTGTGGTTGCCACCAGTATGGACGGACTTTCCATTCCCGCCGCTTCCGGTATTGATACTACGGCACTGATCGTGGGCGATTATTCAGATGGCAACGACGGGCTGGTTTCGAAGGACGTGACCAGCATCGAGGAGCTGAAGGGTGAGACCGTTCACCTGGTGGAACTGTCGGTGTCCCACTACCTGCTGGTGCGGGCGCTGGATTCCGTTGGCCTGGAAGAACGGGACATCAATGTAGTGAATATTTCCGATGCCGACCTGGTTTCCGCCTTCCAGACGGATGATGTCCGGCATGTGGCCACCTGGAATCCACTGCTGGCGGAGGTGAACAGTTACCCCGGTACCACCCTGCTGTATGACTCCAGTCAGATTCCCGGGCATATCATGGACCTGACCCTGGTGAACACCGACACACTGGAAAAAAACCCGAACCTGGGCAAGGCCCTGGTCGGCGCCTGGTATGAAACCATGAGTATCCTGCGCTCGGACAGCGACGAAGGTAAGGAGGCGCGGGCTATGCTGGGCGAGATTTCCGGCACCGACCGGGCCGGCTATGAGGCACAGCTGTCCGGTATGCGGATGTTCTGGGAACCGGCCAACTCGGTGGAATTCATTAACAGCGACGGGCCCCGCGAGGCGATGGACAGCGTGCGCCAGTTTTCCTTCGAGAAGGGGCTTCTGGGTCAGGGGGCCATGAGTCCGGACTTTGTAGGTATCGAGTTTCCCGATGGCTCCGTCATGGGGGACGAGGGTAACGTGCAGTTCCGGTTCAATGACCGATATATGCGGATGGCGGCAGACGGGGAGCTTTGATGCTTGCCTGACAGAGGTATCAAAGGCACGATTCCATTCGTGCCTTTTTTTGCTTTGCTCCGAGCCACGGGGTGATGGGAAGGCCTTCCGCCCCCCAATCCAACCTCATTCGAGCCTGATACCCGAAAACGCAATGCGAAGAACAAAGGAAGATGCAGAAAAAACCCGCCAGGCCGTGCTGGAAGCAGCGCTGACCCTGTTCAGCCGTGACGGCTATTCACTCACCACTCTAAGCCGGATCGCCCGGGAAGCAGGTTTCAGCCGAGGCCCGATCTACTGGCACTTTGATTCCAAGGATGACCTCTACGAAGCAGTGCTTTCGTACTCCCAGGAGCCGCTGGAAGCATTGGTGGCGGAATGCCGGGCCATGGGCCATACCCCCATTGAAGCCATCGATCATTTCATCGAGCGCTGGTTGTGGTTGCTGGTGAACGACCGCAAGTACCGGCAATCCTTCGAGATCCTGCTCAACAAGACCGAACTGACGGACGCCATGAGCCGGACCCTTAAACGGGAACGGAAGCTGACCCGTTCCATCATTGCCCTGTTTCAGTCACTGATCGAAGCGGCCATCGAGCATGGACAACTCCATACGAAGGAAGCCCCGGCAAGGCTCGGTTTGCTCGGTTATACCTACCTGATGGGCATTACCCAGACCTGGCTGTTTTCGCCACAATTGTTTTCTCTGAAGCGGGAGGCGCCATTTTTCCAGCGGCAGTTCTGGAACCTGCTGGCCGCAAGTCACGAAAACTGAGCCTTGCGGATAGTTGGGACTCATAAAAAACCCCATCAGCGTGGACGGGGTTTTCCGTTTCGACCGTTTCGGGTCAGTCAGAACATCTTGAGATACCGCTCCACCTCCCAGGACGACACATGGTTCTGGTAACTCTCCCACTCTCCCCGCTTGTACTGCACAAAGCTGTTGAACATAGCCTCACCGAATACTGCCTTTGACAGGGAATCTGCTTCAAAGGCTTTCACCGCCTCGCCCAGGTTACGGGGCAGGTACTCGATACCCTGGGCGGCAATGTCGGCGTCGCTGTAGTTGTACATGTTTTCGTGGCGGGGAGCGCCGGGGTCCAGTTGTTCGCGGATTCCTTCCAGACCAGCCGCCAGCATCAGGGCGCCACCGAGGTACGGATTGCAGGCAATGTCCGCGGCGCGGCATTCGATGCGGCCGCCGATGCCGGGTATGCGGATCATGTTGGTGCGGTTGTTCGGTCCGTAACACTGGAAGACCGGCGCCCAGGTGGAACCGGACGCGCTGCCCTGACGTACCAGGCGCTTGTAGCTGTTGACCGTGGGTGCGATCACCGCGCTGATGGCCCCGGCGTGCTTCAGTACACCGGCAATGAAATGGTAGGCCAGTTTGCTGATGCCGCAGCCGTGAGCGTCGTTACCACTGGTTTCGAAAAGGTTTTCTCCGGTCCTCAGATCCGCCAGCGACATGTTGTAGTGGGCGCCACTGCCGGTGCGGTCGGCGAAAGGCTTGGGCATGAAGCTGGCGAAGGCGCCGTGTTTACGGGCAATCTCATTGGCCATCATGCGGAAGAACACGAACCGGTCCGCCATGGTGAGGCCATCGGCGTATCGGAAGTCGGTTTCGAACTGGCCGTTGCCGTCTTCATGGTCGAAGGAATACACATCCCAGCCCAGTTCATTCATAGCTTCCACGATCTCGTCCATGATCGCCAGGTTGTCCATCATGGTGCGGGGGTCATAGCAGGGCTTTCCTGCGGTATCCCGTTCACTTACCGGTGCGAAGCCGCCATCTTCGGTATCCCGGAACAGGAAGAACTCGGTTTCGATGCCCAGATTGAAGCGATAGCCCATGTCTGCGGCGGCGTCAAGCTGACGCCGGAAGATGTTCCGGGAGCATGCCTTGAACGCTTCTCCATGGAGATACAAGTTGCCCGGGAACCAGGCCAGTTGGCGGTTCCAGGGACAGATAGCGACACCGGCGGCGTCCGGCATGGCGGCCACTTCATCATCCGAGATGTCCTGGGGCACGCCGTCCAACGCAGCGCCGGTATAGAGTTCCGACCCTTCCATCATCTGGCCCAGGTGGGCAATGGGAACAAATTTGCCCTTGCTGATGCCGTGGATGTCCACATAGCTGGCAATGGCGTACTTCACGCCGGCATCTGCCAGCTGTTGTTTGAGGTTCTGCGTGGTCATGGTGTCTGACATGGTGATGTCCCGTTGTCCGTCGTGTTGGTCTTGCGCCGGGGATCCGGCACCGGTGGAATCTGGCATGGACTTTCCATTCAACTTACATGCCAGCATGTATGTAAATGACCTGACAAATACCTGACAAGCTTCCAAAGGAATCCGGAAATGACCGACAAATCGTGGCAAATCAATGAATTCAGGGTATCGAATCTGGAACTGTTCGAGGGCGGATCGCTCAGGGATGCCCGCCTGGTCTACCAACAGATCGGCACCCTCAACGCACCAAAAGACAACCTGGTTCTGCTACCCACGTACTACGGTGGTGCATCAGCGGGAAACCTCCCTCTGGCAGAGGGCAGCAGCCCGCTGGACCCGGAGCGCTACTGCATTGTGATCCCGGCCATGCTGGGCGCAGGAGAGTCTTCCTCGCCTTCCAACACCTCCGGTGACCAGGGCGGTGCAGGTTTCCCCCAACTGACCCTGTACGATAATATTGCTTTCCAGAAACGACTGGTGGATGACGTGTTCGGCGGCGCTTCCCTGGCACTGGTGGCGGGCTGGTCCATGGGGGGCATGCAGGCCTTGCAATGGGCTGCGGCCTGGCCGGACCGGGTCCGTGCGGTTGTGGCCAGCTGCTGTACCGCACAATGTTCGCTCCACAACTGGCTGTTTCTGGAGGGAGTCAAGGCCGCCCTGAAAGCGGACCCGTCTTTTCAGGAAGGCCGCTACAACCGTCCGCCCGAAGCCGGGCTCAGGGCCTTCGCGCGGGTCTATGCCGGCTGGGCCTACTCACAGGCATTTTTCCGCAACCGCGAGTACAAAACACTGGGGTTCGAGTCCGTCGAAGCACTGCTGCAATCCTGGGAACAGGACCATCTCACCAGGGATGCCAATGATTTGCTGACGGTTCTCGATGTGTGGCAGCGTGGGTCCGTTGGTCAATTCCCCGGCAATCGGGACGACCTGTCCCGGGCGCTCTCCCGCATCACCATGCCGGCGCACATTCTTCCCTGCAGCACCGACCTGTATTTCACCGTGGAGGATGCTCGCCGGGAGGCGGCGTTGATGCCCGGTGCCAGGCTGGAGGTGATCGGGTCAGACTGGGGCCATATTGCAGGAGGGCCGGGGCGCAATTTTGCCGTAATGGAGCAAATGTTTCGTGCCATGTCGGAAGTGCTGTCCGAATCGGGGCAGCGCACCAGTGATTAGCGCCCTATCAGAGGGCGCCACCGAGCAAGTGACGCACTATCAGGGTGCAAGCAGGCCCGAGGATATTATCGGGCTTTCGTAAAAGACTCGATAAAAACCTTATAAAACAGAATATTGGTAGTTTATTTCCGATCTGGCACGGGCCGTGCAAATTCTCCCCATAACGACACACAGATCCAGTCACAGCAACACCCGAAACTCAGGGATGCGGAGATACAGGCTGACCAATAGGTGACTAGGGTTCCGGTTCAGGGTATATCCCTGGATGGCTGGTCCGAGAGTCACCGACCTCTGCGAGGTTACACGGCGGGACAAAAGCCCGGGAGATCGAAGAACCACAGCGATTCCGTTGCCGTGTTGCTGCACAGAGGAGACCCTTGATGCGACTGATCAACCGCCATCCGGCCCGGGCCACGGCTCTGTTTCTCGGGCTACTGCCCTTCCTGCTGATCATATTGCTGTATGGCACCGCCTCCCGGGAACGGCTGGCGAATAACCCAAACGACAAGCTACTGCCCGGCCTTGAACAGATGACCAGTGCCGTCAGCCGCATGGCGTTCCAGGAAGATCGTCGCAGCGGCGACTACCTGATGTGGCAGGACACCGCCGCCAGCCTGCAACGGCTGGGGATTGGCGTGGGCATTGCCGCCTCTCTGGCACTGGTGGTGGGGCTGCTCAACGGCATCCTGCCGGTGTTCAGGGCCGGCATGGCGCCACTGGTGTCGGCCCTGTCGATGATTCCACCACTGGCGATACTGCCCATCCTGTTCATCGTGTTTGGCCTGGGCGAGCTGTCCAAGGTGATGCTGATCGTCATCGGTACTGCCCCCATTATGATGCGGGACGTGGCCCAGCGGGTGAGGGAGCTGCCCCGGGAGCAGCTCATCAAGATACAGACACTGGGGGCCAACAGCTGGCAGGTGGTGACTCGCATGGCCCTGCCCCAGGTGCTGCCACGATTGATTGATGCCGTGCGCCTGAGCCTGGGCCCGGCATGGCTGTTTCTCATAGCCGCCGAGGCCATCGCCTCAGAGCAGGGCCTGGGCTACCGCATTTTCCTGGTCCGTCGCTACCTGGCGATGGATGTGATCATCCCCTACGTGCTGTGGATTACGCTGCTGGCCATCATCATCGACCAACTGCTCCGGCTGGCCAACCGCCGCCTGTTTCCCTGGTACAACGCAGGAGGCCACTGATGAGCTTTATCACTATCAATAGATTATGGAAGGAGTACGGCCACACCGTTGTGCTGGAAAACCTCAACCTGGCCGTGGAGCAAGGGGAGTTCTGTACCCTGGTGGGGGCTTCCGGCTGCGGCAAGTCCACTTTCCTGAAAATGTTACTCGGACAGGAACAGCCCACCCGGGGTGATCTTCAGCTCGAAGGCAACGCCTTCCCCGGCGAACCGGACCGCAACCGGGGCATAGTGTTCCAGCGGTACTCCGTGTTCCCTCACCTGACGGTTCGCCAGAATGTGCTGATGGGCCTGGAACTGGAGCAGAAGCCGTTTCTCGGCAAGCTGTTCGGCAAGGCCCGGCGGGAAGCGCTGAAAAAGGTGGACCAGATGATCGAGGCCGTGGGCCTGGCCCACGCCGCCAACAAATGGCCCCACGAACTCTCCGGGGGTATGCAGCAGCGACTGGCCATTGCCCAGTCGTTCATCATGCGCCCCCGGGTGTTGCTGCTGGACGAGCCCTTCGGCGCCCTGGACCCCGGCATCCGCCGGGACATGCACGAACTGATCCTGAAGCTCTGGCGGGAAACCGGTACCACCATCTTCATGGTCACCCACGACCTGCACGAAGGCTTTTATCTCGGCACCCGACTGCTGGTGTTCGACAAGGTCCGCAAGGATCCACAACAACCGGAAGCCTTCGGCGCCACCATCACCTACGACCTGCCCATCGGCCAGACCGACCGGCAGCTCTACGAATCCATCGAAACCTCCGTATCAGAAACGGCACGGGCCCTGTCTGCGTGAGGCTCCCGTGACGACGACCACTATCAATCCCGATATCGGGCCGCTCTGCAGGCCAACCGCAGCGGTGATCTGATCCCCACTTAAACGAAACAAAGCCCGCATTTGCGGGCTTTGTTTCAATATTCTCCAGCACCAGGGAAAGGCGGATCATGTCGCGATCCTTTTCCTGCGTCACTACGGCCTGCGCGGCCTTGACATCCGGCGTGGCAATGACGATTCCCCGGCCGCGGGGGCACAGGCTTTCGCTATATCCATAGCCATGACCATGCCCCCCCTGACCATTCTTTTACTAAAGCGGGCAGTCTTTGCGTGGCCATCGACGATCTTTGCCTTTTTGCCGGCGATGGAGATGTCCGCCAGGAGGCCAACGACAAGACCCGCACCCGCGGCCGGGCCGTTGATGGCGGAAATGATCGGCTTGTTGCAGTTGATAATGTTATAGACGAGGCCCCTGGCCTCTTTCCAGGTTTTCATGATCTCCTGGGAATTCCCGATCATGTTTTCGATCAGGCTGAAGTCGCCGCCCGCCGAAAACGCCTTGCCCGCGCCGGTCACGATCACCGCATTGATGTCGGGGTCGCGGTCGATATCGATCCACATATCCGTCATCTGGGTGTGGGTTTCCGCATCGACTGAATTAAAAGACTCGGGCCGGTCAAAGGTGATGCGCAGGACGCGATCCGCCGGATAGTCAAATTTCAGCTTGTTGTATTGTGCATAACGGTCCGACATAGAGTTCTGTTCCTTCGTTGGATGGATGTTAGTGTGGGTTCAGCCTGGCAATCCAAGGACGGCCCTGGAAAGAATGTTGCGCTGGATCTCGTTCGACCCGCCGTAGATCGTTGTCGGTCGGGCCTTGTAGAAGCTCGCCAGAATGTCCACGCTGACGTTGCCGACCTGAAGCGGACTTATTGTGGCGCCATCCGGGCCGGCGGCCTCGATCATCAGCTCGGTAATACGCTGGAAGCACTCAGTTACCCAGATTTTCAGCATCGAGACATCCGCACCCAGCGTTTCGCCACGCTTAAGCTGATCCGCGAAACGGGCATAAAGCGCGGCGTGGTCTTCAACGTCGAGGGCGGCCTGGGCAAAGCGGTCACAGAACACCGGATCGTCAAATGCGCCGCAACACCGGGCAAAGCTTTCCAACTGCCCCAGGGCGTTCTGGGCAAGGCTTGGAGAACCGATGAAGATACGCTCGAAACTCAACAGCGCCTTGGCCATCGTCCAGCCCTTGTTCAGCTCGCCGACGAGGTTCTCGCAGGGCGTGCGGGCATTGTCGAAAAAGACCTCGCAAAACTCGGTTTCCCCCGCAAGTGTCCGGATCGGACGCACCTCCACCCCGGGCTGGTCCATCGGCGCCAGCACGAAGCTGATGCCCTGCTGCTTCTTTGGTGCCCCCGGATCGGTCCGCACCAGCATGAAGATATGGGTGGCGTCATGGGCCATCGTGGTCCAGGTCTTCTGCCCGTTGATGACGAAGTTGTCGCCATCGATGTCTGCGCGCGTACGCAGGCTGGCCAGATCGGACCCGGCCCCGGGCTCGGAATAGCCCTGACACCAGATGTCTTCGCAGCTGAGGATGCGAGGCAACCAATAGTCTTTTTGTTGCCAGGTGCCGAACTTGATAATCAGCGGGCCGACCATCTGCACACCCATGTCGCGCCCGCGGTTCACACCCCAGCGTTGCTGTTCTTCGTAAAAGATCAGCAGCTTGGCAGCATTCAGCCCCATGCCGCCATATTCAGCAGGCCAGGCCGGGGCCACCCAGCCCTTGGCGTGCAGCTTGCGGTGCCAATGCTCGATCTCGGCGAATTTCGGACGGTGCGGCAGATGGCGCAGCTCTTCGGGGTATTCCGTTTCGAAGAAGCAGCGCACTTCCTTGCGGAATTCCGCATCACTCATTGTGTTCCAGTCCGCCATTATGCCGCCCCCTCTTGTTCACGTGCCTTGAACCACACTTCTTTGCGGCTGTGACAGCGCGCGCCTTGGCGCGGCTGGCGAGCCGCTTGCGGACCCCCGGATCCGTTTCGCAGTCCATCCGGGCCAGAACCTCGCGCACGCCCGCCTGTGCAACCTCACGCATGACATTCAGATCCACGGCGCGATGCTGAAGGACCTGGAAGGAACCGATGGGCTTGTCGAACTGCTCACGGGTCTTGATGTAGTCCAGAGTGATTTCAAAGGCGCGATCGCTCAGGCCGACGAGCTCGGCCGCGGCAAGCGCCGTTGTATCGCTGATTGCTTCGCTGAGCGCCTCTGTTACGGCGTTGCCCCGGGCAAGTTCCTCGGCCGGAGTTGCCGAAAACGAAAGCTCACCCATCGCACTACCGTCGGTCTGTACGCGCTGGTCGACGGAACATCCGTTTGCGGTGACCTCGGTCAGGGCCAGAACCGGACCATCGTCCCCCTCGGCCACAACAAGGAAACCATGTGACCCGGCCGCGCCGACGACCCAGGCCTTGCTGCCGGTCAGCTTTCCATCTGCGTAGCGGCATGCCACATCGCCAGGCGCCCCACCGGCGCCGCGTTCCTGCCAGGCCACCGCCAGGACAGTGTCACCGCTGATCAGTTGCGCCACCTTCGGATGATCCGGGCAAAGCCGACGCAGAAGGCCAAGGCTCAGCCCGATCGTCATTACCACCGGTTCGGGGGCAATCACGCGGCCGACTTCCTCAGCGATGACGCCCCCGGCGGCCAGCCCAATGCCTAGACATGATGTTATTCACCTGTCGTCGCTGCGTGAGTTATTGCTGAGCCGGAGTGGCCTTCCAGAGGCACTTGCCACCGATGAATCCGGTGAGCAGGTCCTTGCGTCGGTACATGGCCGCCAGATAACTCTGCTTGTCCAGCTCACCACGCTTGCCGACCTCACGGTCCACGAGATTGTTGAAGCTCAGGAACCTGTTGTAATTGGCATCCTCGCGGCGACGAGCCAGAGCACCACTGAAGCCCGTTTCCGGACGCTTGCCGGCGAGTGCATCAGTTGCGCGCAACAGCACGGCGTCAGTACCCTGCCCGAAACCAGTCAACAGGATCAGGTCACCGGTTTTGGCTTTCTCCAGCGCTTCGGTGAGCAACAGGATCGGATGAGCAACGCCGGCGACGCCCAGATCCCCGATGTGGTTGTCGATCACCGCGTCGGCGGAAATGCCAATTTTCCTGGCGACGGCACCAGGAGTACGAGCCTGATCGCAGGCCAGAACAAAGTGGGCAATGTCGGAGGAAGCGCTGAACGTGGAGGTCTTTGTACGCCACGGCCGGGGAGTCGTGCTCACCGCTGCGGGAGAACTGCTGTATGAAAGGGCCCGGATCCTGTTACAAAGCCTTGAGCCAACACAGGCAGATGTGAGGGCAGTTGCCGGTGAAGTAACGGGCCAGGTAATACTCGGCTTGCTCCCAACAGTCACCCACAGTTTTTCTGGCACAATTATTGAGCAGTACCGAAAACGATTTCCTCAGGTGCACCTGGCTGTCAAATCTGCCATGAGTGGCACCTTGCAGCAGATGGTAATGCAGCATCGACTGAACCTGGCAATCAGCTACAACCACAGCAACCATAAGAATCTCCGTTACCGGCCTCTGATTGAAGAACAGCTCTATCTGATCTCGCCAACCGATACACGTGTCTCAAAACGCTCGGAGATTACGCTGGATGAAGTGGTTGAATTACCACTGGTAATGCCTGAAGAAAAGCATGGGCTCCGAATCTCTATGGAAAAGGAAGCGACCGAACGCAACAAAACGCTTAACCTGGTCATGGAGGTAAGTGCCTGGCCCATGCTGACCGACATGGTTCGTCGGGGCCTGGGATATACCATTCTCTCCTCAGCCGCGGTTCATGACATGGTTCAGAGAAACGAGGTGGCCGCCATTCCTATTACGTCACCGGAAATAAAGCGAACCCTCTCTATCGTAACCCCAACGGACCTTCCCGCCTCCGTTGCCACCATGAAACTGGCAGAAATCATCATGCAGCAAGTGGCAGAACAGGTCGAAGCCGGTAAGTGGAAAGGAAAGTTACTGTTTAACCCGAAAGAAATCAGCCAGGCGGCCCGCAAAGACGGCGGGATCACAGAAATAAACGAGTAACTTTCGAGCGATTTCTTTTGAAGCAGGCGATACAAAAGTCGATATCTATGGCTATGCACGGCTCAACGCACAGGGCACGGAGAAAATTTCAGCGGCAGAAAGCGAAAGCAACAAAGCCCGCTTATGCGGGCCTTGTTTCAATAGTGGTAGCGGGGAGCAGGCGCGAATGAGCGCCTGCGGCAGCAACAACCCCGCGCGAAGCGCGGATAAAAAGAGCTGACTCAAA
>Ga0114984_1000430_pt1 | contig 16347 bp, 11 predicted proteins | sample Shrwel1BS1Day1_FD_96987 | JGI IMG/M metagenome (GOLD analysis project Ga0114984, IMG submission 96987) | Subsurface microbial communities from deep shales in Ohio, USA - Utica-3 well 1 S-1-Day1 | ecosystem: Environmental > Aquatic > Deep subsurface > Shale gas/oil reservoir > Produced water/Flow...
TAAAGCATGACTGGAGGGTTCCGCTTTTTTCTTTCTATTTTCGAGTATCGAAGGCGATACTTCGCATGATCCTTCCAACAATCACAATAAATTGGAAACAATCATGCAGGACAAGCTCAGCCCTATCGATCGGCGGATTCTCCGCCTGCTGCAACACGATGCCGATCTCTCTGCCGCCGAGGTCGCCGAGAAAGTCGAGCTGTCGCAATCGCCTTGCTGGCGGCGCATTCATCGCATGCAGGAAGACGGGCTGATCGAGCGCAAGGTCGCCCTGCTCAACCACAAGCGCCTGGGGTTCGGCATCACGGTGTTCGTCGACATCAAGCTGTCGGCCCATGGTCGCGGCAATCTGGATGAGTTCGAACAGGCCGTGGTCGGCTACCCGCAGGTGCTGGAGTGCTACAGCATGGCCGGCGGTTCGGATTACCTGCTCAAGGTGGTGGCCAAGGACATCGCCGATTACGAGCGCTTCCTGCGCGACCACCTGCTGCAGCGCCCACATGTACACGAGGCGCACTCACATATCGCGATGAGCGAGGTCAAACGCACCACCGAGTTGCCGCTGGATTAGATCCCGGCCTGCCGCCTGGCCCTGCGTGCTCGCAGGGCCTCCATAAGCGATGGGCCAAGCGCGGTGAGTGCCGAACCGAGCACGACGACCACGGCACCTGCGTAGGCGATCCAGTTGAGCTGTTCGGGCAGCACGTGGTACGGCCACCAGGTCGAGGCCAGGGCCACGGAGACGAAGGTCACCAGCGGCGTCAGCGCCAGGGTCGCGCTGACTCTTGAAGCTTCCCAGTGCGCCAACGCCTCGGCGAAGGCGCCATAAGCCACCAGGGTGTTCAGGCAGCAGGCCAGCAGCAGCCAGCCTTGTAGCGGGCTCAGCTCCAGCACTTGCAAGGGATGCGCCCAGGGCGTCAGCAGGAGGGCGCAGGCCAGGTAGATGACCATCATCACCTGCACCGAGCTCCACGAGGTCAGCAGCTGCTTCTGCGCCAGACCGTAAAAGGTCCAGACGAAAGCAGCGGCCAGCACGGTCAGCACGCCGGTGGTGTAAGCGGTGAGCGACGTCAGCAACTCACCCAGGCGCTGATTGAAGAACAGGCCGAAGCCCAGCAACATCACCATCAGGCCAAGCGCCTGGCCCAGACTGAAGCGCTCGCGAAAGACGAACAGGCTGCTGATCAGCAACAGGATTGGCGCCACCTGGATCACCAGTTGCGTGGTACCAGGGCTGAGCAGATTGAGCCCCACCAGATACAACACGTAGTTGGACGTCAGCCCGCCGATGGCCAGCGCCAGCAGCCAGCCACCCTTGCGCCCGAGCGGGCGAAAGCTCGGCAGGCGGCGACTCGCGGCGAGATAGGCCAGCAACAGCGAACCGGCGACCGCCAGGCGGTACCAGGTGACCGTGACCGGGTCCATTACCTGGAGAACTTCTTTGAGCTTGATTGGCAGGATGCCCCACAGCAGCGAAGTGACCAGGGCAAGGAGCAGGCCGTACAACCAACGGCCGGAGGAAATATGCATGACGACCTCAGGCAGGCGGCCAACAGGACATGTCGACCGCAGCAGACCATTCTAGGAGAGGTCAGGACACCGACACAGCAACAGTTGATCCCGGTAGTCGGGCACAACTGTACCGATAGATGCGCACAACCTGACAAACGACCGGCGCCAAAAATCCATAAAATCGGCCAAAAAACGCTAAAAGGCAGACAAAAGCAACCATCTGTCGTTTTGCCATGCGTACCGCTTCGCTCGCATTAAACTCAGACCATCCAGCCCCACAGATGGAGCTTTCGCCATGTTCGGCCAACGTACCGCCGACCCGCAACCGGGTACGCATTACCGCAGTTCACGGCTCAGCGCCGTCAATGGTCAGTACTTTTTCGCCACCCGCGAAGGCACGCTGGAAGGCCCCTTCCTCTCCCGCCACGATGCCGAGCAAAGCATCACCCGCTACATCGAGCGCATGGCCATGGCCGAGAAGCTGCTGCGCCACAGCAGCGAGCACATCGATAACCTGCAGCGCCGCGAAGCGATCAAGCACAACCAGGAGTTGTGAACTACAAGCGCGCCAACCCCAGATCCTCCCGGTGCGCCGCCAGATGCGGCAGCACCGCTGCCAGCAGTGGCTCCTTGAAGGCATCCTGAAAACGATGCGCAAGCCCCGGAATCAGCTTGAGTTCGGCGCCCTTGATATGCGCGGCCACATGCACGCCGTGCATCACCGGCAAGAGCGGGTCAGCGGTGCCGTGCACCACCAGCGTCGGTACTTTCAGGCGATTGAGCAGCTCGACCCGGCTCGACTCGGCGAGAATCGCCAGCAACTGCCGCTGCACGCCTTCGGGATTGAAGGCACGGTCATAGGCCACTTCGGCCTGATGCAGAAGCAAGGCGCGATCATCATGCACCGAAGGACTGCCGAGCGCCGCGAGCAGATCGGCCTGCTGCTGCAGAGCGGCCTCGCGACTACCGGCCTCACGTCGCGCCAACAGGGCAACCAGGGCATCGCTTGGCGCTGGCAAGCCTTGCGCACCTGAGCTGGTCATCACCAGCGTCAGGCTGAGGACGCGCTGCGGTGCCAGGTCGGCCAGGTGCTGGGCAATCATCCCGCCCATGCTCGCACCCAAGACGTGGAAGGCATCGACCCCGAGGCTGTCCATCAATCCCAGGGCATCGCCGGCCATGTCACGCAGGTGATAAGGCGCGCCGAGCGACAGGCCCAGCCGGTAGCGCAGCACTTCATAAGGCAGATTGATGCTCGGCGCAGGCTTGCGCCAGGTACTCAGCCCCACATCGCGATTGTCGAAACGCACCACGCGAAAGCCCTGCTGGCAAAGGCGCTCGACCACCTCGTCAGGCCAATGGATCAACTGCCCACCCAGACCCATGACCAGTAGCAGAGCGGGGTCGCGCTCGCTGCCGACGCTCTGATAGGCCAGGCGTACGTCGCCCACGTCGGCATACCGGGTCGGCTCGGAAAGATCACAACGGTTGGCCGCAAAAGACGGCAGGCCGCAAAGCATTGCGACCACAAGGATGAATGCACGCATGAAAACACCAGAAACGCAGAACCCCACTGGAACGCGATTCTGGTGAAAGTCGTTCGACGGCGCTGCCACACAAGCATGACAGTTTGATGAAGGAGGACGAACGGTCGGCGATCGGGGTGACGATAGCGGCCGGCAAGAGCGTCGCGCCATGAAGCCCCTCGCTATGTAGGAGGGGCTTTAGCCGCAACGACCTGGAGCATCAGGCCAACTCGGCACGCAACTGCCTGGCCGCCGCGACCATGTTCACCAGCGCTGCCTCGGTCTCCGGCCAGGCGCGGGTTTTCAGGCCGCAATCGGGATTGACCCAAAGACGCTCCAGCGGGATACGCCGCGCCGCCTTGCGCAGCAGGTTGGCCATCTCGGCGCTGTCCGGCACCCGTGGCGAGTGGATGTCGTAGACGCCTGGGCCAATCTCGTTGGGATAATCGAAGCGCTCGAAGGCCTCCAGCAACTCCATGTCCGAACGCGACGTCTCGATGGTGATCACGTCGGCATCCATCGCCGCGATGGCCTCGATCACATCGTTGAACTCGCTGTAGCACATATGAGTGTGGATCTGGGTTTCGTCACGCACGCCGCTGGCGGTCAGACGGAAGGCTTCGGTGGCCCAGTCCAGGTAATGCTGCCAGGCGGCCCGACGCAGCGGCAGCCCCTCGCGAAACGCGGCCTCGTCGATCTGGATGATCTTGATGCCCGCCGCCTCCAGATCCATCACCTCGTCGCGAATCGCCAGCGCCAGTTGCCTGGCCTGTACTTCGCGGGCAACGTCCTCGCGTGGGAAGGACCACATCAGCATGGTCACCGGGCCGGTCAGCATGCCCTTCACTACCTTGTCGGTCAGACTCTGGGCATAGCGGATCCACTCCACGCTCATGGCCTGCGGGCGACTCAGATCGCCGACGATCACTGCCGGTTTCACGCAGCGCGAACCATAGCTCTGCACCCAGCCGAAGCGGGTGAAGGCGTAACCGTCGAGCTGCTCGGCGAAGTACTCGACCATGTCGTTGCGCTCGGCCTCGCCGTGCACCAGCACATCCAGGCCGAGGCGTTCCTGCGTCCGTATGGCTTCACGTATTTCGCCGTGCATGGCCTCAAGGTAATCGGCGGCGCCGAGCTTGCCCTGCTTGAACGCCTGGCGTGCCAGGCGAATGGCCGAAGTCTGCGGGAAGGAGCCGATGCTGGTAGTCGGCAGCACCGGCAACTGCAGGCGCTCGCGCTGTTTGCCGATGCGCTCGGCGAATGGCGATTGGCGCTGGGCATGACGCGGCAGGATCGCTGCCAGACGCGCCTGCACCTCAGGCTTGTGAATGCGCGTCGATGCAGCACGTGCGGCCTGTACCGTACGGCTGGCTTCCAGCGCAGCCTGCACAGCGGCGTCGTCCGGCGCTTCCAGTGCCTTGCCGAGCACGGCGACCTCCTGGCATTTCTGCACGGCAAAGGCGAGCCAGCTCTTCAGTTCGGCATCGAGCTGATCTTCTCGCGCCAGGTCCACCGGGCTATGCAGCAGCGAGCAGGACGGCGCCACCCACAAGCGCTCGCCCAGGCGTTCGTGAGCGTGACGCAACACTTCGAGGGCCTTGTCCATATCGCAGCGCCAGACGTTGCGGCCATTGACCACGCCCAGCGACAACACCTTGTAAGCCGGCAGACGGTCGAGGATGGTCGGATACTGCTCCGGCGCCCGCACCAGATCGATATGCAGGCCATCCACCGGCAGATTGGCGGCCAGACCGAGGTTGTCTTCCAGGCCACCGAAATAGGTGGCGATCAGCTTCTTGCAAGGTTCGCGCTGGATCAGGTTGTAGGCGCGCTCGAAGGCGTTCTTCCAGTCCTGCGGCAGGTCCAGCACCAGGATCGGCTCGTCGATCTGCACCCACTCCACGCCTTGCCCAGCCAGGCGCTGGAGAATTTCGCCATACACCGGCAGCAGGCGCTCGAGCAGTTCCAGCCTGTCGAAATCAGCGCCTTTGGCCTTGCCCAGCCATAAATAGGTCAGCGGGCCGATCAGCACCGGTTTGACCTGGTGGCCGAGGGCGTGCGCCTCCTCCACTTCCTCGAACAACTGCTCCCAGCTCAGGGCGAACTGCTGGTCAACGCTGAACTCCGGTACCAGGTAGTGGTAGTTGGTGTCGAACCACTTGGTCAGCTCCTGCGCATGAGCGCCACAGCAGTTGCCGCTGCTCTTGTTTGCAACGGCCCCGCGGGCCATGGCGAACAGCGTCTCCAGCGTCGGTTTGCCAGCCGCCGGGCGGAAGCGCTCGGGAATCACGCCGAAGGCCAGCGAATGGCCAAGCACCTGGTCGTACCAGGCAAAGTCGCCCACCGGCAGCAGATCGATGCCGGCATCCTTCTGCAACTGCCAGTGCTCGGCGCGCAGACGTTGGCCGACAGCACGCAGCGCAGCTTCGTCCAGCTCGCCTCGCCAATGCGCTTCGAGCGCCTTTTTCAGTTCGCGGTCGCGACCGATGCGCGGGAAACCGAGGGAATGGGACAGGGTCATGACTTGACGCTCCACAATGAATCGAGATGGCGCCATTCTCGGCATCGAACATGAGTGAGACAAACTCAAGATTTTCGCCTTGATCTAAAGATTTACTCATGTAGGCTGTATGAAGCATTTTCATCCAACTTCAAAACTGGATGAGTGAAACCTTCGCAGAGACCCGCCATGCTCGAGCTACGCCACCTGAAAACCCTGCACGCCCTGCGCGAGACCGACAGCCTGGTCGAAGCCGCCGAGCGCCTGCATCTGACCCAGTCGGCACTGTCGCACCAGTTCAAGGAGCTGGAAGAACGCCTCGGCCTGCAGTTGTTCGTGCGCAAGACCAAACCCGTGCGCTTCACCAGCGCCGGCCTGCGCCTGCTGCAACTGGCCGACGCCACCCTGCCCTTATTGCGCAGCGCAGAACGCGACCTCGCGCGCCTGGCCGGCGGCACTGCCGGTCGGCTGCACATGGCGATCGAATGCCACAGCTGCTTCCAGTGGCTGATGCCGACCATCGACCAGTTCCGCGATGCCTGGCCGGAAGTGGAGCTGGACCTGGCCTCGGGTTTCTCCTTCGCCCCGCTGCCGGCGCTGGCCCGTGGCGACCTGGATCTGGTGGTGACTTCAGATCCCATCGAACTGGCTGGCATCACCTATGTGCCGCTATTCACCTATGAGGCCCAGCTGGCGGTCGCCAATCAGCATCGCCTGGCTTCCAAGGCCTATATCCAGCCCGAGGATCTGGCCAGGGAAACCCTGATCACCTATCCCATCGAGCGCGACCGCCTGGACATCTTCACCCGCTTCCTCGAACCGGCCGATGTCGAGCCGGCGCAAGTGCGCACCTCCGAGCTGACGGTCATGATGATGCAACTGGTGGCCAGCGGCCGTGGCGTGTGCGGCCTGCCCAACTGGGCGCTGCACGAATACAGCTCGCGCGGCTACGTCAGCGCCAAGCGCCTGGGTGAGAAAGGTTTGTACTGCACGCTGTACGCAGCGATCCGCAGCGACATGCTCGACGCCCCCTTCATGCGTGATTTCCTGCTGACCGCCAAGGACACCTCCTTCGCCAGCCTCGAAGGGGTGAGCGTGGCGCGCTAAGCGCCGCTCTAATAAGGCAGCTGGCAGTCGAGCTTTTTTGTCTGTCAGCATGCTTGGCCCCGTGACGCTGCTGTAAACACCTCGCATCTTGCGCAGCCCTCAGCCCAGGTGGCAGCCCGCAATTGCCTTGTTACAACTCCTCGCTTGCCGCATCGTGACCAACAGTCATAGCATGACCGCCGGTCACAACTCTCCGCGGAATGCCCATGCGCTACCAGGATCAACTCTTCCAGCAACGGGAAAACGCCCTGCTCGACTCCGCTCGCCAGCTGTTCCAGAACGACTCCTGGGACCGCGTCACCATCGCCGAGGTGGCGCGTCACGCGGGTATCGGCAAAGGCACCGTGTACAAACACTTCACCAGCAAGGAAGCGCTCTACGCGCGAATGGTGCTGGACTGCTCGCGCCAACACCTGGCCGAACTGCAGGAAGTCGCCCGCAGCGCACCCGCGCAAGAAGCCATGCGTCGAGTGATTCGCCGCGCCTTCGAGCAGCTGCAGGCCGACCCACTGCAAGCGCAGCTTTGCCTGCTGTGCGACCGCCCGGCCTTTCAGGAGCGCCTGGAGCCCCCCTACCGCGAACAGTTCATCGAGCTGGAAGGCCAGTACATGAACCTGTTCAGTGGCCTGCTGCAGAGCAGCTTCCACGATCTGCAGCTCTCCCCTGCGCACTGCCAGCATCTGCTTTGGGGTGTGGAGGCCTGCGTCAATGGTGTCATGGCGCGCATCGCCTCCGGCGGTTTCGCGCACTGGGCCGAATACATCGAGCTTGGCGCGTACTTCGACCGCGTCACCGATTTCATCATCGCCGGCCTGCAGGGCCAGGCCGCCGCGCTGCTGGCAGCGCCCGCCAACAACGAGTAAGCCATCGCCATGTTCGCGCAACTCAGCAAACGTCCCTGGATCATCGCCGTCGTCATCGCCATCGTGCTGCTGCTCTGGCTGCTCAGCGGCGACCGTTTCGTCGCACGCGACGAGGTACAGGCCGAGCCCGATAAACCGGCCACGAGCGCCGAACTGGCGCGGGTGGAGGTGACATGGCTGGAAGCGCAGCCCATGCAGCGCCAGCATGTAGTGCAGGGCCAGATCGAGGCCTGGCGCCGCGTGGAACTGCGCGCCCAGGTCAGCGGCAGCGTGCAGAAGCTGGATCAGGACAAGGGCAACCGCGTCGCGGCCGATCAGTTGCTGCTCAGCCTCTCACCGGACGACCGTCCGGCGCAGGTCGCACGCAGCGAGGCCGATGTCCGGCAACGGCAAAGCGACGTCACCGCAGCCAAACGCCTGCGTGAGCGCAGCCTGGTATCGGCCAACGAACTGATGCGCCTGGAAAGCGAGCTGGCCAAGGCACGCGCCGAACTCGACAGCGCCCGCCTGCAGCAACGCAACACCAAGATCAGGGCGCCGTTCGCCGGCATTTACGACCAGCGCATGGTCGAGCTTGGAGACTTCGTCCAACCCGGCCAGAGCCTGCTGACCCTGGTAGACATCGACCGCCTCAAGGTCAGCGCGCAGATCGCCCAGCAACAGGTGACCCAGCTCGAGCTGGGCCAGCCGGTGAAGGTGGAACTGCTCGACGGCCGTAAGCTGAACGGTGAATTGCACTTTATCGCTGCCGCAGCCGACCCCGGCTCGCGCAGCTTCCGCATTGAGGTCAAGGTGGACAACCCGGATGGCCTGCGTCTGGCCGGCGCCAGCGCCACCCTGCATATCCAGACCGGCGAGGCCATGGCCCATCGCCTGTCTCCCGCCCTGCTCAGCCTGGACGAGAATGGCCGCCACGGCGTCAAGTGGGTCAACGATGCGCAGCGCGTTGAGTTCACGCAGGTACAGCTGATCAGCGTCGACAACCAGGGCGCCTGGGTCAGCGGCCTGCCGCCAAAGGTGGCGCTGATCACCCTCGGCCAGGGCTTCGTCCAGCCCGGCCAGCAGGTGACGACACAACTCGCGACCGAGGGCAGCTGAGATGCACGCACTGATCGCTGCCGCACTCGACCGTAGCCGTACCACCATCCTGGTCCTGCTGTTCCTGCTCTGCGGCGGGCTGGTGGCCTACATCGCCATGCCCAAGGAGTCTAACCCCGACGTCACCATCCCGATGATCTATGTCTCGGTGACCCTCGAAGGCATCAGCCCGGAAGACGGCGAGCGCCTGCTGGTACGCCCGCTGGAACAGGAGCTGCGCAGCCTGGAGGGCGTCAAGGAAATGCGCTCGATGTCCAGCGAGGGTCACGCCTCGGTGATTCTCGAATTCGACGCCGGCTTCGATGCCAAGGTGGCGCTGGCCGATGTACGCGAGAAGGTCGACACCGCACGCAGCAAACTGCCTGAGGAGGCCGACGAGCCGACCGTTACCGAAGTCAACGTGGCGCTGTTCCCGGTGCTGTCGGTGGGCCTTTCCGGGCCGATCGCCGAGAACGAGCTGGTGTACATCGCCAGGCGCCTGAAGGAGAACATCGAAGGCATCGCCGAGGTGTTGTCGGTGGAGATCGGTGGCGATCGCGAAGACCTGCTGGAAATCGTCGTCGATCCGCAGGTGCTGGACAGCTACGGCATCGACTACAACGAGCTGTTCAACCTGGTCAGCCGCAACAACCGCCTGGTCGCTGCCGGCAGCCTGGATACCGGCGCCGGGCGCATGAGCATGAAGGTGCCCGGCGTCATCGAAGACCTCGAAGACGTGATGCGCATGCCGATCAAGGTGGTCGGCGACAGCGTGGTCACCTTCGCCGACGTCGCCACCATCCGTCGCACCTTCAAGGACCCCACCGGTTTCGCTCGCATCAACGGCCAGCCGGCCATCGTGCTGGAAGTAGCTAAACGCAGCGGCGCCAACATCATCGAGACCATCGACCAGGTCAAGGCGCTGATGGAACAGGCGGGGCCCTTGCTGCCGCCGGGCGTTGAAGTCAGCTACATCATGGATCAGTCGCAGGAGGTGCAGGGCATGCTCGGCGATCTCCTCAACAACGTGCTGACCGCCATCGTTCTGGTGCTGATCCTGGTGGTGGCGAGCATGGGCATGCGCTCGGCGCTGCTGGTCGGCCTGACCATTCCCGGCGCCTTCCTGACCGGCATCCTGCTGATCTGGATGCTCGGCTTCACCCTCAATATCGTCGTACTGTTCAGCCTGATCCTGGTAGCCGGCATGCTGGTGGACGGCGCCATCGTCGTCTCCGAGCTGGCCGACCGCTACCTGCAACAGGGCCAGACGCCTCGTCAGGCCTGGGCCAACGCCGCCACACGGATGGCCTGGCCGGTGATCGCCTCCACCGCCACCACCCTCGTGGTGTTCCTGCCGCTGCTGTTCTGGCCAGGGGTGGTCGGCCAGTTCATGAAGTACCTGCCGGCCACCGTGATTCTCTGCCTGCTGGCATCGCTGGCCATGGCGTTGGTCTTTCTACCCGTGCTCGGCGCCGTGACCGGTGGCCAGGCACGTCCACAAGCGCCCACCGCCAACCGCGCCGGCAATGCCTACCGCAACCTGCTGGCTACCCTGCTCAAGCGCCCGGGTCTGACCCTGCTCGGCATGCTGGCGCTGATCGCCCTGATCTACGTCGGCTACGGGCGCTTCAACCATGGCGTGGAATTCTTCCCCGACGTCGAGCCGGAAAGCGCGCAGATCTGGCTACGCGCCCGTGGCGATCTGTCGGTACAGGAGAAAGACGCCCTGCTTCAGCAGGTGGAAAAGCAGGTGCTCGGCATGCGCGAGGTCAAGGCGCTGTATGCGCGCTCCCTGGCCCAGCCGGAAGGCCAGCAAGGCCAACTCGGCGCCGACGTGATCGGCACATTGCAGTTCCAGTTCGTCGACTGGCACCAGCGTCGCCCGGCCAAGGACATCCTCGCCGACATGAGCCAGCGCACCGCCGGCATTCCCGGCGTGGTGCTGGAGTTCCGCAAGCAGGAACAGGGCCCCACCGACGGCAAGCCGGTGAAGCTGCAGATCAGCGCGCTGGATCCGGCACTGGGCGAGCAGTGGGTCGAGCGCATTCGCGGCGAGATGCAGAACCTCGGCGGCTTCGTCGACATCGAGGACGACCGCGCCCTGCCCGGTATCGAATGGCGCATCAAGGTCGACCGCGAGGCCGCCGCGCGCTTCGGTGCCGACGTGCTCAGCGTCGGCAACGCGGTGCAGATGATCACCAACGGCCTGAAGCTGGCCACCTACCGCCCCGAGGATGCCACCGATGAGGTGGACATCCGCGTGCGCCTGCCCGGCAACTGGCGTTCGCTCGACCAGCTCGGCCGCCTGACCCTCAATACGCCGGCCGGCCAGGTGCCGCTGAGCAACTTCGTCGACCTGCAGCCGGCGCCCAAGGTCGGCACCCTGCGCCGCGTCGACGGCGAGCGCACCATCACCCTGCAGGCCGACCTGGCCGAAGGTGCGCGCCTGGACGAACGCCTCAAGGCATTGCGCGAAGCGCTCGGTGAGGTGCCGGCCGAGGTCAAGGTGAAGTTCGCCGGCGAAGATGCCGACCAGCGTGAAGCGGCCACCTTCCTGATGACCGCCTTCGTCGTCGCCATTTTCCTCATGGCGATCATCCTGGTGACCCAGTTCAACAGCCTCTACCAGGCGGCGCTGGTGCTGTCGGCCATCGTCCTGTCCACCGCCGGAGTCTTGATGGGCCTGCTGGTCAACGGCCAGTCGTTCGGCATCGTCATGGTCGGCATGGGCCTGATCGCCCTGGCCGGCATCGTGGTGAACAACAACATCATCCTGATCGACACCTACAACCAGTTGCGCCGCCAGGGCCTGGAGCCTCGCGAGGCGGCGCTGGAAACCGGCAGCCTGCGCTTGCGCCCGGTGCTGCTCACCGCGGTGACCACCATCCTCGGCCTGATGCCGATGGTGCTCAGCATCAACGTCGACCTGGTCACGCCGAGCCTCGGCTTCGGCGCGCCCTCGACGCAGTGGTGGACCCAGCTGTCCAGCGCCATCGCCGGCGGGCTGGCCTTCGCTACCGTGCTGACCCTGCTGCTGACGCCCTGCCTGCTGGTGCTCGGCGCCCGCTTCGAACGTCGTCCGCCGCCGCTGGAAACCTACGATACCGACCTGCTCGACCTGCCGGAGCACCTCATTGCCCCTCGGCCGGATAAAGCGCAGCTGCAGCGCACCGACTGATGCACAGGCCACACCCGCTCCAGCGGACATGAACCCTGGCGCCAGCGTCTGGCCGCTCAGCCGTGACGGTCCAGGGCGGTGCAGGTGGTGCCTTCAACGAACCAGGCGCGCAATGCGACCTGCAGAAACGACAAAGCCCTCTCCTGGAGGGCTTTGTCGCTTCCGAGCGCATGTCTGCGCCCGAAGGGAATGGGATACCGAGCTAACGAAGTGTATGGGGTCGGCGTCCTGCCTGTTGGCCACTTCGTTAGCCCGGTGACTGGAGATTAATCCAGGCAATGGCATTGTGCCAAGCGCGCATTACATTGACGTGAATCACAGTTTTGAAAAGACCTTGAACTTCTCGCAAATCTGGCAAGTCACATCGTGGGTCAAATGCTAGCGAATTAACAGCATCAACTAATGGCAATGTAATAGTTACGATAATGGCAAATTAGTAGCATCTTTCTCGAATACCTTGAAACTCCTGCACGGAATTCATGCACAACTTCCGAGCAAGGCGCCGCCTGGGTTCCATAGAAGTAAGCAGAATGCGCAATATTTTTCTGACGCCATAAAAATAGCGCGAAAAGCGACAACTATTTTTTGGCGCCTAAAAAATATCGAAACTTAAGTCATTGTTTTTATTGATAAAAAAATTAGCTAAAGGAAGACCCAAAGAAGCGCGAACTTTTGGTTCACGTTTTGCTTGAAATACAAAAACAGCCAACTTAGTATCCGCGCCAATTGAGTGCAGCCGATTCGATTGCAGTAACGATTACGCAATCTTTAGGGCGTACTTAATGAACACGGATGTTGGTCAGTCCAAACCGACCGACTCAACTATATGAGAGAGGGACCTATGCGAATCACCATCTTTGGATTGGGTTATGTGGGCGCCGTGTGCGCCGGTTGCTTGTCGGCTCGTGGCCATGAGGTCATCGGCGTCGACGTGTCGCAAACCAAGATCGACCTGATCAACCAGGGCAAATCACCCATCGTCGAACCCGGCCTCGCCGAACTGCTCGAAGCCGGCGTCAAATCCGGCCGGCTGCGCGGCACTACCGATGTGGCGGCAGCCGTTCTGGCCAGCGAGCTGTCCTTCATTGCCGTGGGTACGCCGAGCAAGCGCAATGGAGACCTCGATCTCGGCTACATGGAATCGGTGTGCAAGCAGATCGGTGCCGCCCTGCGCGACAAGCAGGAGCGCCACACCGTGGTGGTGCGCAGCACCGTGCTGCCGGGCACGGTGAAGAACGTGGTGATTCCGCTGATCGAAGCGGCATCGGGCAAGAAGGCCGGCGTCGATTTCGGCGTGGCCACCAACCCCGAATTCTTGCGCGAAAGCACCGCGATCAAGGACTACGATTTCCCGGCCATGACCGTGATCGGGGAACTGGATCAACAGTCCGGCGACCTACTGCAGGAGCTGTACAGCGAACTGGACGCGCCGATCATCCGCAAGTCCATCGAAGTGGCGGAGATGATCAAGTACACCTGCAACGTCTGGCACGCGGCCAAGGTCACCTTCGCCAACGAGATCGGCAACATCGCCAAGGCAGCCGGTGTCGATGGCCGCGAGGTGATGGACGTGGTCTGCCAGGACCACAAGCTGAACCTCTCCAAGTACTACATGAAGCCCGGCTTCGCCTTCGGCGGTTCCTGCCTGCCCAAGGACGTGCGTGCCCTCTCCTACCGTGCCGGCAGCCTGGATGTGGAAGCGCCGCTGATCAGCTCGCTGATGCGCAGCAACGCCGCCCAGGTGAAGAAAGCCTTCGACATCGTCACCAACTACGACAAGCGCCGCATCGGCCTGCTGGGTCTGAGCTTCAAGGCCGGCACCGACGACCTGCGTGAGAGCCCGTTGGTGGAGCTGGCCGAAATGCTGATCGGCAAGGGCTACGAACTACGCATTTTCGACAGCAACGTCGAGTACGCCCGTGTTTTCGGTGCCAACAAGGAATACATCGAGTCGAAGATCCCTCACGTTTCCTCGCTGCTGTGCAAGGAGCTCGACGAGGTGGTCGCGCAATCCGATGTACTGATCATCGGCAACGGCGAACGGCGCTTCGCCGAAGTCATGGAAAGCGTTGGCGAAGACAAGCAGATCGTCGACCTGGTGGGGTTCATGGCGCATCCCACCCAGGCCAATCGGGAAGGTATCTGCTGGTAGCAAACAGCTAACAAAAAACAGAGGCGGCACCGGTCGAGTGCCGCTCGGTTGGTTATGGCGTGTCGCCAGTTCACTGCCCATACGATCCGAATCGATGTTTACAAGGAGAGACAGCATGATTCCTCTGATTTTGTCCGGCGGCAGCGGTTCCAGGCTCTGGCCGCTCTCGCGCAAGCAGTATCCCAAGCAGTTCCTCGCCCTCACCGGCAACCAGACCCTGTTCCAGCAGACGCTCGGCCGCCTGGCCATCGAGGGCATCGAAAAACCCATCGTGGTGTGCAACGAGGAACATCGTTTCATCGTCAACGAGCAACTCGCCGCCATCGGCGGCGAGGCGCAGACCATCCTGCTGGAGCCGTTCGGTCGCAACACCGCACCGGCCGTGGCCATCGCCGCCATGCACCTGCTCGCCAGCGGGCGCGACGAGCTGCTGCTGGTTTTGCCAGCCGATCACGTGATCGAAGACATGCAGGTGTTCCACAGCGCGCTGGGCGTGGCGCGCAAGGCTGCCGAACAGGGCGAGATGGTGCTGTTCGGCGTACCTGCCGAGCGCCCGGAAACCGGCTACGGCTATATCAGGACCGGCGCCCGCGCCGGGCTGCCTGGCGGTGTTCTGGCAGTGCAGCAGTTCGTCGAGAAACCCGACCTGGCCACCGCCAGCGAGTTCGTGGCGCAAGGCGGCTATGTCTGGAACAGCGGCATGTTCCTGTTCCGCTGCAGCCGCTACCTGGAAGAGCTGCAACGGCACGACCCGGACATCTACGACACCTGCCAGCTGGCGCTGAGCCGCAGCAAGGGCGACCTGCAATTCATCCGTATCGACCCCAGCGCCTTCGCCTGCTGCCCGGACAACTCCATCGACTATGCGGTGATGGAAAAGACCGATCGCGCCTGCGTGGTACCGCTCGCCGCCGGCTGGAACGACGTCGGCTCCTGGTCCGCGCTGTGGGACGTTCAGGACAAGGACGACCAGGGCAATTGCCGCTCCGGCGACGTGATGATCCATGACAGCCAGGACTGCCTGGCCCACAGCGAGAACAAGCTGGTGACCCTGGTCGGGCTGAAGGACGTGGTGGTGGTCGAGACCAAGGACGCCGTGATGGTCGCCCACAAGGATCGCGTGCAGGACGTCAAGCACGTGGTCAACACCCTCAACCGCGAGGGCCGCGTCGAGGCGCACAACCACTGCCAGGTCTACCGGCCATGGGGCAGCTACGACTCCATCGACAGTGGCAGCCGCTTCCAGGTCAAGCGCATCGTGGTCAAGCCGGGCGCCAGCCTGTCGCTGCAGAAGCACCACCACCGCGCCGAGCACTGGATCGTCGTCTCCGGCACCGCCCGAGTGACCTGTGACGACAAGTCCTTCCTGCTCTGGGAGAACCAGTCGACCTACATCCCCATCGCCGCCGTCCACCGCCTGGCCAACCCCGGCAAGATCCCGCTGGAGATCATCGAGGTCCAGTCCGGCAGCTACCTGGGCGAGGACGACATCGAGCGCTTCGAGGATGTCTACGGTCGCACCGACGCCACGGTCAGCTGACGGCCTGCAGCGCCACACCCCCTGACGTTCGTACACGGCTTCACTGGAGGAAGCACGTCACATGCCTAGGTTATTCACGTGGGTCGAAACCTCACCCGGTTTCGGCAAGCTGTGCGGTTGGCTGTGCCTGATCGCCTTGATCGCCCTTGCCTCGGAAGCGGTCGACCCGAGCTACCTCGACCCGTCGCATCAGAAATTCATTTTCCTGATCGGCGCGCTGGGTATGTGGCGTTACGGCAACGCCGCCATGCACTACCTGCGCGGCATGTACTTCCTGCACTGGCGTTTCCCGCAGATGCGCAAGGCGGTCGAGCGCATGGGGGCTGCGGCGCTGCCCGAGCACATGTTCATGGTGGTCACCAGCTTCCGCATCCCGACCCACACCACCTTCAAGGTGTACCAGTCGGTGTTCCAGGAAGTGCAGCGCATGCCGGTGCCCTGCACCGTCATCGCCTCGATCGTGGAGAAAGGCGACGAGAACTTCATCAAGGACATCATGCGTCAGGAGGTCCGTGATCGCGACGACATCAAGCTGATCATCGTGCGCGCCCGCGGCACCGGCAAACGCGACGGCCTGGCGCATGCCTTCCGCGCATTGTCGCGGCAGATGCCGCTGGAAAATGCCGTGGTGGGCGTGGTCGATGGCGACACCATGATGCTGCCCGGCTGCGTCGAACGCGCCGTCAGCATGTTCGCCTACCTGCCCAGCGTCGGCGGCATCACCACCAACGAGTTCTGCGAGGTGGAAGGCAGCAAGCTGATGCAGGAGTGGCACACCATGCGCTTCGTCCAGCGGCACATCAACATGTGCTCGATGGCACTGAGCAAACGCGTGCTGACCATGACCGGGCGCCTGTCGTTCTTCCGCGCCAGCGTGATGACCAACCCGGAA
>Ga0114984_1000431_pt1 | contig 16318 bp, 8 predicted proteins | sample Shrwel1BS1Day1_FD_96987 | JGI IMG/M metagenome (GOLD analysis project Ga0114984, IMG submission 96987) | Subsurface microbial communities from deep shales in Ohio, USA - Utica-3 well 1 S-1-Day1 | ecosystem: Environmental > Aquatic > Deep subsurface > Shale gas/oil reservoir > Produced water/Flow...
GCCCATGTCCTTTGCTTCCCTCGGTCTCTCCGAGGCTCTAGTCCGTGCGATCGAATCCGCCGGCTACACCCAGCCCACTCCGGTGCAACAGCGGGCCATTCCCGCCGTGTTGCAAGGTCGCGATCTCATGGTGGCGGCCCAGACGGGCACGGGTAAGACCGCAGGCTTCGCCCTGCCGATTCTCGAGCGTCTGTTCCCCGCCGGCCACCCGGACCGCGAACAGCGCCATGGCCCGAAACAACCGCGCGTGCTGGTACTGACCCCCACCCGCGAACTGGCCGCCCAGGTGCACGACAGCTTCAAGATCTACGCGCGTGACCTGAAATTCGTCAGCGCCTGCATCTTCGGCGGTGTCGGCATGAACCCGCAGGTCCAGGCACTGGCCAAGGGCGTCGACGTGCTCGTCGCCTGCCCGGGCCGTCTGCTCGACCTGGCCGGCCAGGGCAGCGTAGATCTGTCCCACGTGGAAATCCTGGTGCTGGACGAAGCCGACCGCATGCTCGACATGGGCTTCATCCATGACGTGAAGAAGGTCCTCGCCCGCCTGCCGGCGCAGCGCCAGAACCTGCTGTTCTCGGCGACCTTCTCCAAGGACATCACCGACCTGGCCGGCAAGCTGCTGCACAACCCGGAGCGCATCGAGGTCACCCCGCCGAACACCACGGTCGAGCGTATCGAACAGCGCGTGTTCCGCCTGGCTGCCAGCCACAAGCGCGCCCTGCTGGCCCACCTGATCACCCAGGGCGCCTGGGAACAGGTGCTGGTGTTCACCCGCACCAAGCATGGCGCCAACCGTCTGGCCGAGTACCTCGACAAGCACGGCCTGCCGGCGGCTGCGATCCACGGCAACAAGAGCCAGAACGCGCGCACCAAGGCCCTGGCCGATTTCAAGGCAAACCAGGTGCGCATCCTGGTCGCCACCGATATCGCCGCCCGTGGCCTGGACATCGACCAGTTGCCGCACGTGGTCAACTTCGAGCTGCCCAACGTCGAGGAAGACTACGTGCATCGTATCGGCCGTACCGGCCGCGCCGGCCGTAGCGGCGAGGCCATCTCACTGGTCGCCCCGGACGAAGAGAAACTGCTGAAAAGCATCGAACGCATGACCAAGCAGAAGATCCCCGATGGCGATCTGATGGGTTTCGATGCCAGCGCCGTGGAAGCGGAGCGCCCGGAAGTGCGCGAGCCGCGCCAACCGCGCAATGCCGGGCAGAAGAAACAGAAGGCCGAAGGCGGCGACAAGCCCAAGGGCGAGCGCCACGGCAGCGGTCGCAAGGACAAGGGCAAGGACAGCGGCAAGGAACAGAAGGCCAAGCCGCAGGGCCAGAAACGCCGCGGCCAGGGACCTCGCAACGATGGCCAGGGCCAGGCCGCCGCGGCGATCCCCGCGCTGCCGCCGGATCGTGATCCGGAAGAATTCCTCGACGACGAGATCGACAACTTCGGCAACCGTGTCGACTACGTCAGCCCCAACCAGAACAAGCAGCAGGGCCGTGGCCGTCGCTCCGGCGGCGCGCAGGCCAACGGTGCGGCGCAGGGCCAGCCGCGGCAGAATGGCAAGGGGCCGCGCAGCAATAACGGCGGCAGCAACGGCGCGGGCAATGGCGCGGGCAAGAAGCGCCGCCAGGGCGGTGGTCAGGGCGGTCAAGGTGGCCAGGGCCGCAACGGCGGCAACCGTGGCCGCGGCCGTCCTGCCCATGATGGTCGCATCACCTCGCTTGACCGTGACGAACTGCCGCGCGCCGAGGCGGCCGTGCGCAACCCGCGCGAGAAGCAGCCGATCATCATGCACAAGGGCTCGCGCCTGGATCGCTTCCCCACCGCAGAGCAACTCGACGAGCTGAGCAACAGCTCGCGGCCGCGCGGCGAGAAGCCGGCGCTGCTGACGCGCAACCGCGACGAGTAAGCTGACGCGCAAACGAAAACGCCGCCCGATGGGCGGCGTTTTTGTTGGTGCGAGGGCGTTGAGCGTAGGGTGCGCCGTGCGCACCGATAGCTCAACAGACCTTACTTGCGAATACCTTCTACCGAGATGATCAGCTCGACGGTTTCCGAAGCCGGGCCGAGGTCCTTGGTGATGTCGAAGTCCTTCAGCTTCAAGGTGGTGGTGCCCTCGAAGCCGGCACGGTAGCCGCCCCACGGGTCCTTGCCTTCGCCGATGAACTTGGCGGCGATCACCACCGGTTTGGTCACGCCATTGAGAGTCAGGTTGCCGGTGACGTCAGCGGTGCCTTCGCCGGTGGACTTGACCGAAGTCGACTCGAAGGTAGCGGTGCCGTGCTTGGACACGTTGAGGAAGTCGGCACTGCGGATGTGCTTGTCACGCTCGGCGTGGTTGGTGTCGACGCTGGCAGTGTTGAGGGTCACGTTGACCTTGCTGGCTTCCGGGTTGGCGGCATCGAAGCTGAACGTACCGTCGAAGTCCTTGAAGGTGCCGTACAGCCAGCTGTAACCCAGGTGGCTGATCTTGAAGTTGACGAAGGCGTGCTGGCCTTGCTTGTCGATGGCGTAGTCGGCCGCCATGGCCTGGCCGCCGATCAGCGCGGAACCCAGAACCAGTGCAGCGAGGGCGTTCTTCAACATGGGTGTTCTCCTTGCGAGGTTGTCGATCTAGGTGGGCCTTGGCCCGGTTATGAATGCGTCAGCGCCCGAACATCCGCAGCAGGGTGCTGTCGCGGTCGATGAAATGGTGCTTGAGTGCCGCCAGGCCATGCAGGCCGGCGAAGATCACCAGGCCCCAGGCCAGGTATTCGTGAATGGCGCCGGCGATGTCCTCCTGCTGCGGGATACCGGTCAGGGTCGCCGGCACGCTGAACAGGCCGAACACCTCGATGCCACGGCCATCGGCGGTGGAGATCAAATAGCCGGAGATCATCACGCCGAACAGGCCGAGATAGAGCACGCCATGCCCCAGCTTCGAGGCCAGGCGCGTGAGCTGGCCGTGGCTGGCCAGCGCAGCAGGCGCCGGATTGAGCAAGCGCCACAGCACGCGCAGCAGCATCACGGCGAACAGCAGGATGCCGATGCTCTTGTGCAGGTCCGGCGCGCTCTGCCGCCAGGGGTCGTAATAACTCAGGCCCACCATCCAATACCCCAGGGCGAAGAGGCCGAACACGACCAGCGCCACCAGCCAGTGCAACAGCACGCTGACCAGACCATAACGAGCAGAGGTGTTACGCCATTGCATGGGAGGCTTCCCTAATCCAGTTTCCGAGCAAGACTAACGGCAAATCTATCGATTTAAAGCGGAAAATTTCGCTATGAAATATCGAGAAATACGATATTAAAAAGGCGTGATTCCAACCCGCCAGCTTAGTCCAGCGCAGCGCCGGGGAAGTTCGTCATACGGGGCCGGGCGGCCGTATCCGGCGGATCGGCGGGCGCGCCTTCTGGTAGGCTGTTGCGCTGATGATTGGGAGACGCACCATGAGCTTGAACGACCACTGGATGCAACGCGATCTCGACGTGTTGTGGCACCCCTGCACCCAGATGAAGGATCACGAGCGCCTGCCCCTGGTGGCGATTCGCAAGGCCTCCGGCGTATGGCTGGAGGACTTCGACGGCAAGCGCTATCTGGATGCGGTCAGCTCCTGGTGGGTGAATGTCTTCGGCCACGCCAACCCCCGCATCAACGCGCGCATCCGCGAACAGCTGGAGAGCCTCGAGCACGTCATGCTCGCCGGCTTCACCCATCAGCCGGTCATCGAACTGTCCGAGCGCCTGGTGCAGATCACCCCGCCTGGCCTGAACAAGGTGTTCTACGCCGACAACGGCTCCTCGGGCATCGAGGTGGCGCTGAAGATGAGCTTCCACTACTGGCTCAACCACGGCCAGACCGGCAAGAAGCGCTTCGTCACTCTCACCAACAGTTATCACGGCGAAACCGTGGCGGCGATGTCGGTGGGCGATGTGTCGCTGTTCACCGATACCTACAAGGCGCTGCTACTCGACACCATCAAGGTGCCCAGCCCGGACTGCTACCTGCGTCCCGAGGGCGTGAGCTGGGAGGAACACTCGCGCGTCATGTTCGCCCATATGGAGCAGGCGCTGGCCGAGCATCACCACGAGGTCGCCGCGGTGATCGTCGAGCCGCTGATCCAGGGCGCCGGCGGCATGCGCATGTACCACCCGATCTACCTCAAGCTTTTGCGCGACGCCTGCGACCGCTATGGCGTGCACCTGATCCATGACGAGATCGCCGTGGGCTTCGGTCGTACCGGCACGATGTTCGCCTGCGAGCAGGCCGGCATCACCCCGGATTTCCTGGTGTTGTCCAAGGCGCTGACCGGGGGCTACCTGCCGATGGCCGCGGTGCTGACCACCGATGACGTTTATGGCGCCTTCTACGACGACTACGCCACCCTGCGCGCCTTCCTCCACTCGCATACCTACACCGGCAATCCGCTGGCCTGCGCCGCCGCCCTGGCGACCCTGGACATCTTCCGCGATGACGACGTGATCGAACGCAACAAGGCCCTGGCGGCACGTATGGCCAGTGCCACCGAGCATCTCAAGGATCATCCGCACGTCGCCGAAGTGCGCCAGACCGGCATGGCCCTGGCCATCGAGATGGTGCAGGACAAGGCGAGCAGGACCGCCTACCCCTGGCAGCAGCGACGTGGCCTGGCGGTGTACCAGCACGCACTGAAGCGCGGTGCGCTGCTGCGCCCGCTGGGCAGCGTGGTGTACTTCCTGCCGCCCTACGTGATCACCCCCGAGGAGATCGACTTCCTCGCCGAGGTGGCCAGCGAAGGCATCGATATCGCCACCCGCGAAACCGTCAGCGTGGCCGTGGACAATCGCTATCCCGATCATCGCGATCCGGGTTGAGCGAGCCATAAGCGAAGCCCGGTGCGCACGGCGCACCCTACGAAGAAGCGGCGCCATCGCAGTAGGGATCGCAGTAGGGTGCGCCGCGCGCACCACCCCTTTACACTTGCCGCTTCGAACTTGCCGCCTGCAGCCCTCCCTATGCGCCTTTCCCGTTTCTTCATCGACGCCCCGCTCTCTCTCGGCCAGCATGAGCTGCCCGAAGCCCAGGCCCACTACATCGGCCGCGTGCTGCGACACGCCGCGGGCGACGCGGTGCAGCTGTTCGACGGCAGCGGCCGGGAATACCTCGGCGAGCTGATCGAAGTGGGCAAGAAGACGGTACGCGTCGAGCTGCACGAAGCCTTCGACGGCCTGGCCGAAACGCCGCTGCGTATCCATCTGGGCCAGGGCCTGTCGCGCGGCGAGCGCATGGACTGGGCGATCCAGAAAGCCACCGAACTGGGCGTCAGCGAGATCACCCCGATCGTCTCGGCGCGCTGCGAGGTGCGCCTGAAGGACGAACGCGCCGACAAGCGCATCGCCCACTGGCGCCAGGTGGCGATCAGCGCCTGCGAGCAGTGCGGTCGCTCGGTGCTGCCGCTGATCCACCCACCGCTGGAGCTGGACGCCTGGCTGCAGCAGGTCGAAGCCAACCTCAAGCTGGTGCTGCACCCGATCGCTGCTGCCCTGCAGAGCCACGCCAAACCGGATAGCCTGGCCTTTCTGATCGGCCCGGAAGGTGGTTTGAGCGACGCCGAAGTCGACCAGGCCAAGGGCGCCGGCTTCCACGCCGCCCGCCTGGGGCCGCGCGTTTTACGCACGGAAACGGCTCCCGTGGTGGCCCTGAGCGTGGCTCAGCAGCTGTGGGGCGACCTTCAGGGGTAAAATGTCGCCTTGACGTAACAAATTGTGACCTCAAGAGATTGCAAGACCCGCAGTCTTTGTCATGCTCTGCGCGCCGCACGCGCGACCCGCTCACCAGCAACCCGCGCTCGGCCGAGGCCGGCGCCCCGCAGCGTCGTTTCTCTTCCAATAACAAACAACGGGCCTCGGCACCGCCCAAAAGGCGGCCGCATGCCCAGGAGCATTGCATGAACGAACTGGTCTCGACCCTAAACGGTCTGGTCTGGAGCCCGGCGCTGATCTACCTCTGTCTCGGCGTTGGTCTCTACTTCTCCCTGCGCGGCCGCTTCCTCCAGGTTCGCCACTTCAAAGAAATGATTCGCCTGATGTTCACCGGCAAGACCGATGAACATGGCATCACCTCCTTCCAGGCTCTGACCATGACCCTCGCCGGTCGCGTCGGTACCGGCAACATCGCCGGTGTGGCCACCGCGATCACCTTCGGTGGTCCGGGTGCCGTGTTCTGGATGTGGATGGTGGCCTTCCTCGGCGCCAGCTCGGCGTTCGTCGAGTCCACCCTCGGTCAGGTGTACAAGGAAAAGCTCAACGGTGAATACCGCGGCGGCCCGGCCTTCTACATCGAGCGCGGCCTGGGTCTGAAGTGGTACGCCTGGCTGTTCGCCATTGTCACCGTGTTCGCCTGCGGCCTGCTGCTGCCGGGCGTACAGGCCAACTCCATCGCCTCCAGCGTCAACACCGCCTTTGGTATCGACCCGAACGTCACCGCCGCCGTGCTGGCCGTGCTAATCGGTCTGATCATCTTCGGTGGCGTCAAGCGCATCGCCCACTTCACCCAGGTGGTCGTGCCGTTCATGGCACTGGGCTACATCCTGGTGGCGCTGGTGATCATCCTGCTGAACATCGAGAAGCTGCCGGAAGTGGTGATGCTGATCGTCAAGAGCGCCTTCGGCCTCGAGGCCGGCTTCGGCGCCATCGTCGGCATGGCCATCCAGTGGGGCGTCAAGCGTGGCGTGTACTCCAACGAAGCCGGCCAGGGCACTGGTCCGCACGCGTCGTCCGCCGCCGCCGTCAGCCACCCGGCCAAGCAGGGTCTGGTGCAGGGCTTCTCGGTGTACGTCGATACCCTGTTCGTCTGCTCCGCCACCGCCTTCATGCTGCTGATCACCGGTCAGTACAACGTCCAGGCGCCTGATGGCAGCGCGATGTTCACCGGTATCGCCGGCGTCGCTGCAGGCCCGGGTTACGTGCAGACCGCGATGGAAAACATGATGCCCGGCTTCGGCAACGCCTTCGTCGCCATCGCCCTGTTCTTCTTCGCCTTCACCACCATCCTGGCGTACTACTACATCGCCGAAACCAACATCGCCTACATCAACCGCAAGGTGAAGCGCCCCATTCTCACCCTGCTGCTGAAGTTCGGCATCATCGCGGCTACCGTCTACGGCACCGTGCACACCGCCACCTTCGCCTGGGATCTGGGTGACCTCGGCGTGGGCCTGATGGCCTGGCTGAACATCATCGCCATCCTGCTCATGCACAAGGTCGCCTACAAGTGCCTGAAGGACTACGAGCAGCAGCTGGACGAGGGCAAGGACCCGGTATTCCACCCGGAGAAGCTCGGCATCACCAATGCCGACTACTGGGGCGGCAGCACCTCGGAAGACAATCTGACTGCAGAGAAGGCCGCAGCGCAGCAACAACCGCAGCGCTGATAGCTCCACGGCAGTAACGAAAAAGCCCCGGCCAGTGCCGGGGCTTTTTCATGGGCGCTCGCCTGAGCGTCTGGTCACTTCAGATCAGGCCGGCATCGGCGAGCAGTTGCTCCAGCGCCGCCAGATCCGGGATACGCACCACCTCGTCGCCGACACGTGCGGCGCCCAGCTCCAGCGGCGCCAGTTCGACATCCGCCGCCGGCAGGTCGCTGCCGACCTTGAGCGAGCGCGGAATCCCCTGCACCAGCAGGGCGATGAACTTGACCTTGGGCCGACCACCCAGGGCGTTGAGCACCGCGACGCGCGCACCACCGGCGACCTGCGCCTGGCCACCGCTGGCGGCCTCGAAGGACAGCAACGGCAAGCGCAGATCACGCCAGGCGATCTGACCGAGAAACCAGTCGGGGGTACCTTCGCTGACCTGCGGCGCGCGATAGGGAATCAGCTCGGCCACCGCCACGTTGGGCAGCAGCAGGGTGCGGTCGGCCAGGGGTACCAGCAGGCCGGTAAGACCGGCGGCGCTGTTCTGGGTGGCGACGGCTTGGCTCATTGAAAGGTCCTCAACTGCAATGTTCGGCGAGGTGATTGACCAGCGCCACGGCCAGCTCGCGCGGATCGGCGCTGAAGCTGCTGTAACCGCCTTCGCGCAGGCTGTCAGGCATGCTCGGGCTGGCGCAGCTGTCGGCGCGCTGGGTCCAGATCACCCCGCCCTGGCGTTTGACGTAAGCAGCGGCGGCGCTGCCGTCGCTGCCCATGCCGCTGAATGCGATCACGCCGCACTGGGCACCGAACTGTTGCGCCAGGTTGAGCATCATCTGGTCGATGGAAGGGCTGTAGGGTTCCGGCCAGCCGCGTTCGGCGATCTGCATCGCGCCGTCCTCGGCAAAGCCCAGCTCCCGTGCGATGGGCGCCACCACCACCTCGCCACAGCGCACCGGGTCGCCATGCCGCGCCGAGTTGACATGCCACTGGCTGTGACGGCCGACCGCCTGCGGCAATGCCGCCTCGAAACTGGCGTCGATGTGCTGGGCGTAGATGAAGCCGATGGGCAGCCCACCGGGCAGCGCATCGAGAAAGGCCTTGACCGCCGCCGGACCGCCCAGCGAGGCGGCCAGCAACCACACCTGCCGCGCCGGCTCACCGGCCTTCAGCGGCGTGTTGGCCAATGCCTGCGGCAATTCCAGACGCGTCGGGCGCTGCGCCTCGTCGAGCAGCGCCTGCAGGCTCGGCCCGACCGCCTGGGTCGGATCGCCCACCAGGCGCTTGAGCTTGCCGAACAGGCTGCGCTCCCAGCGCGGGTAATTCTCCGAATGGCGCTCCGGCGCGTGGCCCTCGCCGAACAGCACCGGGGCGCTGGCGCGCTCCAGCAGGCTGTCGACCAGCGGCGAATCTTCCGACTGCGCCAGGTCCACCAGCCACAGGTCGGTGTCGCAGGCGGCCAGCGCGTCCTCGTCGAGGCGCGCCGGGTCACTGTTGAGCACCACCTGGTAGCCGCCGCCGGCCAGGGCCTGCTGCAGCACATGACGCTGCAGCGAGGTGTCGGCAATTACTGCAATACGCGCTGAGGATTTGTCTGTCATGTCCGTTTGACCCGGTGGCTATCCACCAACTGTGCAATGGTGTCGAGCAGCAAGGACTCCTGATAGGGCTTGCCGAGGTACTGGTTGACGCCGATGGCCATGGCTCGCTCACGGTGCTTCTCGCCGGTACGCGAGGTAATCATGATGATCGGCAGGTCCTTGAGGCGCTCGTCGTGGCGCACCAGCGTGGCCACCTCGAAGCCGTCCATGCGCGGCATCTCGATGTCCAGCAGCATGATGTCGGGCTTGTGCTCCTGCAGCTGGGCGATGGCGTCCACCCCGTCCTTGGCGGTGACCACGTTCATGCCGTTACGCTCGAGCAGGCGGCTGGTGACCTTGCGCACGGTGACCGAATCGTCCACCACCATGACCAGCGTCGGGCGGTCGAGGTCAACGTCCTCGTTGGCGGCAGTCTGGCGCGAGGCCAGGCGTGGCATCAGCTGGCTCTGCAGATGCGCGTGCAGCACGCGGATGGTCGCCAGCAGGTCGAGAATCACCACCACGCGGCCGTCACCGAGGATGGTCGCACCGGAGATGCCGTGCACCCCGGCGAACTGCGGCCCGAGGCTCTTCACCACGATCTCGCGCGAGCCGGCCAGGCTGTCCACCTGCACCGCCACCGCGTGCTCGCTGGAGCGCACCAGGATCACCGGTAGCGGCAGGCTCTGGCCCACCAGCTTGGGCTGCTGGCCGTTGTTCAGCAGATCGCCCAGGTACTTCAGCTCGTAAGCCTGCCCGGCGTATTCGAAGCGCGGCGCATCGGGGGCGTAGTAGGCCTCCAGCTCGTAGGGCGAGACGCGCACGATACCTTCGATGGTGTTCAGCGGGATGGCGTAGAGGTCTTCGCCGGAGTACACCATCAGCGCACGGTTGACCGACACGGTGAACGGCAGGCGAATGGTGAAGCGGGTGCCCTGGCCGACCGTCGAGTCGATGCTCATCGAGCCACCGAGCTGCTTGACCTCCGAGTGCACCACGTCCATGCCGACGCCGCGCCCGGAAATCTGCGTGACCTTCTCCGCGGTGGAGAAGCCGGCTTCGAGGATGAACTGCAGCACCTCGTGATCGCTCAGGTCGCTGTCGGCATCCATCAGGCCACGCTCGATGGCCTTGCGCCGCACGGCCTCCAGGCGAATGCCGCCGCCGTCGTCATCCAGGGTGAGGACGATGTCGCCACCCTCACGGCCGAGATTCAGGCGGATGGTGCCGGTGTCCGGCTTGCCGGCGGCGCGACGCACATCGGCCATCTCGATGCCGTGGTCGACGGCGTTGCGCAGCATGTGTTCCAGCGGCGCGACGATACGTTCGAGCACGGTGCGGTCCATCTCGCCTTCGGCGTTGCCGACGATGAATTCGACCTGCTTGCCCAGCTCGCCGGCCACCTGCCGCACGATACGGCGCAGACGCGGCACCAGGCGATCGAACGGCACCATGCGCGTGCGCATCAGGCCTTCCTGCAGCTCGGTGTTGACCCGCGCCTGTTGCAGCAGCAGGGTCTCGGCGTCACGGTTCTTCGCCGCCAGGGTTTCCTTCAGATCGAGCAAGTCGGAAGCGGACTCGAACAGCGCCCGCGACAGCTGCTGCAGCTGCGAGTGACGGTCCATCTCCAGCGGGTCGAAGTCCTCGTAGCCGGCACGCTCGGCCTCGGCCTGGTAGCGGCTGAGAATCTGCGCCTGGGTTTCGGTGTCGAGACGACGCAGCTGATCGCGTACCCGGTCGATGGTGGCTTCCATCTCGCTCAGGGTGAAACTGACATCACTGACCTGCTGTTCGACACGGCCGCGGAAGATCGAGGTTTCGCCGGCCAGGTTGACCAGCCCCTCGAGCAGCTCGGCCGGCACCTTGACCAGCTCCTGCGGCGCACGACGGGCGGCAGCCTCCTGGGCAGCCTCCTGCGCACGCTGCACGAACGGCAGCACCGTGGGTGCCTGTATCTGCGTCGGCGCTTCACTGGCGGCGACGATGGGGCTGCGCAGGCTGGCGACCGTGGTCGCTTCCGGCTCGGCCTCGATCACGGGAGCCACTGCCGGTTCATCGGCGAGACTGGCGCTCAGGCGCTGGCGCAGCAGGTCGAGTTCCTGCTGCAGCCCTTCGAAGCCGGACTGCACGTCGAGCAACAGGCTTTCCGGCCAGGGCGCGCCCTGTTGCAGCGCCTCGCTGAGATGCTGTTCCAGGTCGTGGCTCAGATCGCCGAGACGCTTCTGCCCGGCCAGGCGCGCGCCACCCTTGAGGGTGTGCAGGATGCGCAGCATCTCGTCGATGGCATTGCCGTCGTCGCGCTGTTCTTCCCAGCGGCCGATGGCGCTTTCCATCGCCTCGAGCAGGTCGTCGCCTTCCTCGAGGAAGATATCCAGGATGTCGCTGTCCGCTTCCTCGGCGTCGTCGTGTTCGACCACGGCCTTGAGCTGCACCGCCGACGGCATGCTCAGCTGCTCGTCTGGGTTGGCCCGGAAGCGCTTGATGGTTTCGATCAGGGCATCGCCCTGCGGAACCGCACGCTGGCCGCGCACGGCTTCGAGCATCTCGGCAAGACGGTCGTGGCAAGCCTGCAGCAGGCCGAACAGCTCCGGGCTGGCGCGCAGACGACCGGCGCCGAGGCCTTCGTAGAGAAACTCCAGTTCGTGGGCCAGATCACCGATCTCGCGGATCTCGGCCATGCGCGCACCACCCTTGAGGGTGTGCAGGTCGCGCTGCAGGGCTTCCAGCTCCAGGCTGTTGTCGACGTCGGCCATCCAGCGCTGCAACGCGGCGCCGGCGCTGTCGATGATGTCGAAACCTTCCTCGAGGAAGATTTCCACCAGCTCGGGATCGCGCTCATCGTGCCAGTTGGCCAGGGTTGCGCTCTGTGGCTCGGGCTCGGGCTCGGGCTCGGGCTCGGGCTCGGGCTCGGGCTCGGCAACAGCTTCGCTCGCAAGCGGCTCGGCGTCGGACTGCAGCTCGATTTCATCGACCAGCGGCAACTCGGTCTCGGCATCGGCCAGGGGCTCTGCATCGAGCAGCAGATCGTCTTCGACCAGTGCCAGGGGCGGCAGCTCGAAGCTTTCGGCCTGCTCTTCGACGACCTCGATGGGCATGTCGTCCAGCTCAGGCTCGACCTGAGCGACGGCGGCCGACAGGCTCTGCGGAGCACCGCCCTGACGGAACTGACGGATCGCCTCGATCAGGTCATCACCGCAGACCAAGGGACGGCGAGCCTGCAGCTGATCGAGCATCTGCGCCAGGCGATCGTGGCTTTGCTGCAGCAGGCTGCCCAGCTCCGGCGAGTAGCTGTAGCGGCGGTCGACCAGACCCTCATAGAGCGACTCCAGCTCATGGCCAAGATCACCGATCGGGCTAATCGCAGCCATGCGCGCGCCACCCTTGAGGGTGTGCAGGTCACGCTGCAGGGAGGACAGCGGCAGGGTGTTGTCCGGCTCGCCGAGCCAGCGCTCGAGCGCCTGGCCGGCGCTTTCCAGAATATCCACGGCCTCTTCGAGGAAGATCTCCACCATTTCTTCATCGAGATCGGCGTCGGCAGAGAACAATTGTTCTGCGACCGGCGCCTCGACCTGCGGCTCTTCGCCCTGCTCGTCGATGCTCGGTGCCTCGATCGTCAGCTCGTCCGGGGCGTCCGGCTCGGCATCGGCCTGTTGCAGTTCGGCAGTGGCCTGGTCCAGTTCGATGATTTCCAGCCCCTCGGCGCCAGGCGCCAGCAGGGCCAGGGTATTTGGGTCGATGGCTTCGCTGAGCAGGTCGCGCAGGGCCTGCACCCGCTCGGGTTGCGGGCTGACCTGCAAGGCGGCCGCGACCTGATCCATCATGCCGATCAGCGCTTCGTGAGCCTTTTCCGCTTCGTCGAAGAAGCGCTCGCTGACGGCCAGGCTGCCTTCTTCCACCGCACCATAGAGGTCGAGCAGGGCTTCGCAGAGCTCGTCGATCTGCGGCAGCTCGGCCATCTCGGCGCCCCGGCCGAGGGTGGTCAGCTCTTCCAGCAGCGCAGACAGCTCCTGACGCTCGGACGGATGCTCGCGCCATTTGCGCAACAGGTCCTCGGCATCGAGCAGGATGTCCATGCCTTCGGCGAGGAAGATGCTGATCAGCTGCGGATCACGGCTTTCGCCATGCTGCGCCATGCGCTCGTCTTCGACGTTGGCGAGGCGCTCCTGATGCAGGCTCTGCACCCGTGCGAGGAACGCCTCGGCACCGGGGATGGCCGCCAGCGGCTGGCTCTCCAGATTATCGAGGCCGATGCGGAACAGGCCCTCGGCGCTGCTGAGCAGCTCGGCGGCCGCCAGGTCCACCTGAATCAGGTTGGTCTTGAACTCCTTGACCAGCTTTTCCAGCGGCGCGGCGATTTCCGCCACCGGCAGGATACCGGCCATGTAGGCGCTGCCCTTGAGGGTATGCAGCGCGCGCTGCAGGTCATCGGTCACCGGCTGCGGCAATTCCTGCGCGCAATCGGCGAGGAAACCCACCAGGGTATCGAGATGGGTTTCCGCCTCGTTGCGGAAGATTTCCAGCAACTGCGGGTCGAGGGGATCGTCGTCGAGCGACGAGTCGGCAACCGACTCGGCCTGCTCGACAAGCGCGGTAGCTTCGTCAACGCCCGCGGGCTCGGCTACCTGCTGGGCGGCCGGGGCGTCAGATTTTGGGGGCGTCAGGCCCTTGGCCAGGGCATGCGCGGTAGCGGCCAGCAGGTCGACGTCATCACGCTGGCGTTGCGCCTTGGCGGCGAACTCCTCGACCAGCGCCGGCATCAGCGCCACCACGTCGAGCACCACCTGCTGTACCGGCTCGTTCGGCTCGATGCTTCGGTCCAGTACGCGATTGAGCAGGTTCTCGATGGACCAGGCCAGCTCGCCGATGATCAGCGCACGCACCATGCGGCCGCTGCCCTTGAGGGTATGGAAGGCGCGACGGACTTCGATCAGCGCGTCCTTGTTGGCGGTATCGGCCTGCCACTGCGGCAGGTATTCGGCGATGGTTTCCAGCACCTCGCCGACTTCCTCGATGAAGACTTCCAGCAGCTCTTCATCCACCGGCTCCTCGTCCGCCGGCGGCGGCAACAGGCTCGGCGGCACGTCGGCGGCAGGCGGGTTGATGGCCTGTACCGGTGCGGCCATCACGTCAGCCATCGACAGCGGTTTCTCCGCCGCAGGCACCTCGGGTTCGGGCTCGGGGGCGCTGGGCAATTCGACTTCCGGCAACTCCAGCTCGGCCAGCTCAAGCTCGTCCCACTGCGGCGTCTCGGCCAGCGGGTCCAGGCTCAGCTCTCCGAGTTCCAGCACAGGCTCGGGCTCGGCATCGAGCAACGGCGCGGCGATGATTTCTTCGCTCTGCAGCGCGGGCAGTTCCTCGAGCGCGTCCACTTCGAAGGTGAAGGTGTCGCCAGCCTCGCTCGCGGTGGGCAGCTCGGTCTCGGCGTCGAGCGATTCGAGCACGACGGCGTCTTCGCTGGGCTCGGCCAGCTCGAACGTCAGCGGCTCTGGCTCGGCCAGGGGCTCTTCGAGGTGTTCGTCCTCGGCGCCCAGCAGCTCGATCTCCTGCAGCGGGTCGGCCAGCGGTGCCAGCGGTTCTTCCTGCGGCTCGACGCGATCGAGGATCGACGGCTTCTCCTTGAGCGGATAGCCCAGCGCTTCCAGGCTTTCCTCGGCGACATCGAGAATCAGGTCGCCCTGGGCGCCATGGTCTTCGGCCAGACGCTCGAGGTAGTACTCGACGCTGGTGATGGCGTCGGCCAGGGTGTCCAGGCTCTGCCAGTTGGGCACGGCCTTGCGCGCCAGCAGTTGCTCCTGGATGTAGCGGTTGCAGGCGTTGAGCAGGTCGGCGGCGCGCTGCAGCGGGATCATCGCCAGGCCGCCACGGACCTGGGTCAGCAGTTCGGGCACGCGGGCCAGGTGCTCGTGGTTCCACTGCGAGGCGATGAACTCGATGATCGCGTCCTTGGCCTGTTCCAGGCCGTTGCGCGCTTCCTTGATCACCAGCTGGTGGATCTGCGCCACATCGGTGGTCGGCAGGTGGCTCTGCTCGTTCTGGCTGTCGTCGCTCGGACCGACCATGCCGGCCAGGGTGGCCTCGACGTAGAGCAGCGCACCGGCGACGTCCATCAGCACCGCGTCGTTGGGCTCGCGCTGACCGAGAGACAGGCTGTGGACCACGTCGATCTGATCGAGGATGACCTTGCGTGGCTGACCGAAGCCGAGCACGGCCAGGGTATCGGCGATCTGCTTGAGCGGTGCCAGCAGGGCATCCAGTTCGCCGGGCTGAGTGCGATCGCTGCGCACGAACAGGTCCAGGCTGTCCTTGACCCGCACCAGCTCCTCGCACAGCGCGGCGACCACCGAGCGCATGGCATCGCGGTCGGGGCCGGCCAGACGGGCGCGCTCCTCGTCCACCACCTCGTTGTCGGGCAGTGCTTCGTCGAGACGGTACTGTTCCTTGAGGGCGCGGATGCGCGGCGACTGCGCCGGCGCCTTGGCCACGTAGAACAGCAGGTTCTTGGTCAGTTCGTCCGGCGCGGACTGGTTGATGCCGTCGGCGCCCTGCTCGACCAGGCGCTTGAGCTCCTTGTCGACCTGGCGCAGCAAGGTACGCACCGAGGTGCCATTGACCACGCTGCCGTTGGCCAGGCCTTCGACCAGGCCGGAGGCGATCTGCCACAGGCCGCCCAGCGGGGCGTCCTTGCACAGGCTTTCCAGACGCGCGAAGACGCGGGCCATGTAACCGAGATTGGTGGCCAGGTCCTGATTGCGGATCACGCCGACCAGCGCCATCTGCAGCATCTGCCGCAGTTTGCGCAGCAGCACCGGTAGTTCGGCGGTGCGCAGGCGCGCCATGCTGCCTTCCGGCAGCGCCGGCAGGCGAGTGGACATGTCCGGGGAGAACAGGCTGGTTTCCGACAGCAGCTTCTCGCCGCGGGCGGCGCGCAGGTCATTGAGCAGCGGCAGCACGACCATCGGCAGATCGCGGCGCGCGGTCTGGATGCGGTCCAGGTACACCGGCAGCTGCAGGATGGCCTGCATCAGCACTTCCAGCGCCTCGCCCTGGTTGGCCACGCGGCCCTCCATCAGCGCCTTGGCCAGCTGCTCCATTTCCTCGGCGAGCAATGCGGCGCCGTAGAACTCGACCATCTGCAAGGTGCCGTGAACCTGGTGCACGTAGGTCAGGCAGAAGCGCATGCGCGTGGGGTCCTGCGGGTTCTCGACGAACGCCTCCAGGGCCTGCCGCGCCTGCTTCAGGGTTTCCCCTATCTCGCCTTTGACCCACTCCAGGGCGACATAATCATGCCGATCACCCATAGCCACTCCACTCATAAACTTGGCCTTATCCCTTGCGGGTAAACGCCAGAACTCGCTCGTCGGCCACCGGCAC
>Ga0114984_1000432_pt1 | contig 16312 bp, 14 predicted proteins | sample Shrwel1BS1Day1_FD_96987 | JGI IMG/M metagenome (GOLD analysis project Ga0114984, IMG submission 96987) | Subsurface microbial communities from deep shales in Ohio, USA - Utica-3 well 1 S-1-Day1 | ecosystem: Environmental > Aquatic > Deep subsurface > Shale gas/oil reservoir > Produced water/Flow...
AAGCAAAGGTGTTTGCCAGAAATGCCATCTACCGCCGTCAAGGTTTGGATCCTAGCATTCGCGGCATAGATGAGGAGCCTTTCCATGCGTATCAATCCACCACTCGTTGCACTCGCCATCGGTGCCTTCGGCATCGGCGTTACCGAGTTCGCCCCCATGGGCATGTTGCCGGGCATCGCCAGCGATCTCGGCGTTTCCATTCCCGCTGCCGGCTTGCTGGTCAGCGCCTACGCCCTCGGTGTGCTGCTCGGCGCGCCCTTGATGACCCTGACCACCGGCAAGATTCCCCGGCGCTACCTGCTGATCGGGCTGATGGCCATCTTCACCCTGGGCAACCTCATGTCGGCCCTGGCCACCGATTACTACAGCCTGCTGATTGCGCGGGTGGTGACCTCGCTGAACCACGGCGCCTTCTTCGGCGTCGGCTCCATCGTCGCCGCCAGCGTGGTCGCGCCGGACAAACGTGCCGGGGCGGTGGCGGCCATGTTCATGGGCCTGACATTGGCGACCATCGGCGGCGTGCCGCTGGCCACCTGGTTCGGTGAGGTGTTCGGCTGGCGCACGGCCTTTGCGGGCATTACCGGTCTGGGCGTATTGGCCATGCTCGCGCTGTGGTTCGCCTTGCCCAACGTGCCGCTGCCGAAGAGCGACGGCGTGCTGGCTGAGATCCGCGTGCTGGGCCGTGGCCCGGTGCTGGCGGCACTGGCACTGACCGTGATCGGCTCCAGCGCGATGTTCACCGTGTTCACCTACATCGCACCGATCCTCAGCAGCGAGACCCAGGCGTCCACCGCCTTTATCACCGCCATGCTGGTGCTGTACGGCATCGGCCTGACGCTGGGCAACGTGTGGGGCGGCAAGGCGGCGGATCGCTCCGTCGACCGCACCCTGATCGTCTCGCTGAGTGCGCTGATTCTGGTCTTGTTGGCCTTCACCGTGCTGATGCGCTGGCCGCTGTCGGCGGCCGTGGCCATCCTGATCTGGGGCATCGCCAGCTTCGCCATCGTGCCGCCGCTGCAGATGCGCGTGATGGAAGCCGCCAAGGCCGCGCCCAACCTGGCCTCGGCGGTGAATATCGGCGCCTTCAACCTCGGTAACGCCATCGGCGCAGCGTTGGGCGGCGCGGTGATCAAGGCGGGGTTGGGCTACCCGGCGATTTCCCTGGCCGGCGCAGCGATGGCCGGGCTGGGGCTGCTGATGGTGCTGGGGTTTGCCTGGCGTTCCAGAGCGATGGCGGCGCCAGCTATAAGTCAGTGACGTGAGCCTCGCGGTTGGCTCCCTGTGCGTCAGGAGGCGCTCGCGGAGCCCCGCGTCATCGCGCTTGGGCAGCATCTTTGAGTGTGAAGCGAGGTGGACAAGCTTCGCGCTGTCCACCCTACCCGAGATTTCGCCATAAGGTGGATGACGCTTTTTTATCCATCGTTGCGGCGGATGTCCGGGCTACTTGCTGAGGCGCGCCTCAACGACATCTGCCGCCGCATCGCCGGCCTGCCGTCCAAACGCCTGGTGTTCGACCGCCTGATGCAGGAAGCCAAGCGCCTGCGGTTGTTCACCGGCAGCTCGGTCAACGAAATCTGCTACCAGCTTGGCTTCAAGGACCCGGCTTATTTCAGCCGGTTCTTCACCCGCAATGCGGGGGTGACGCCGGGGGAGTATCGGGTGAGCAAGGGGGCGGTGGAGTAGCGGTAAGTTGTACAGGGCTATCGGTCATTCCAACTGTTCGCATAAATCGCCAATGCAATGAGTGGAAAGAGCAGTGCTACCCCGCTCACCAGTTCTCCGCCCCCGCGAGCGAACAACAGGCTGGCCATAGCTGACCCGAGCGCTCCACCGGCAAAGAACACAGCGATATAAATCCCGTTGAAGCGGCTGCGCTGATCCGGACTCAACGAGTAGATGGCGCGTTGGCCGATCACCAAGCTGGCCTGAACCCCCACATCTAGAAGCACGCTCGCGGCCACCAGGGCGGCTAGCGAGCCTTTGGCGCCCCACGCGGCGAGCATGAGGGCCGATGCCACCATCACCATGCATGCACCAGTAGCCGCACGACTCCAACCATTGTCTGCAAGACGGCCTGCGATAGGTGCGGCTACTGCTCCCAACGCCCCAGCCAATGAAAATAGCGCAATGCTGGTTTGAGAAAGCCCGAAAGGCTGGGAAGCCAGCTGTAGTGGGATCGTTGTCCAGAACAGGGTGAAGGCCGCAAACAGATACGCTTGGTATATCGCTCTCTGACGGAGCACAGGTGTCGTCCGCCAAATCGTCCACAGCGACCCAATGAGCTCTGCGTATCCATGAGAGATAGAAGGACGCCGCACTGGCAAACTCCGTGAGAGCAGTGCAGTCAACCCAACCATGAGCGCGGCTGATCCCATGAATACGGTACGCCAGCCAAATGCGTCCGCGATGAGGATCGATACCGGGCGGGCGAGCAGAACCCCATTAAGAGCCCGCTCATGATTGTTCCTATGACATGCCCCCTACTGGACTCTCTCGTCATGTGAGCGGCGATAGGCAGGAGCATTTGTGCAGCAACAGCACTGACACCCAGCACCGACATCGCTAACAAAAACAGTCCAGATGTGGGTGATAGAGCGGCTGTCACCAGGGCGCTAACGAGTGCCAATTGGGAACAAACAACCAGGCGCCGATTTTCAACCAGGTCGCCAAGGGGAACCAGGAAGATCAGCCCTGCGCAGTACCCCAACTGCGCCAACGTCACGACGAAGCTTGCTGCCGACGCATGCATGTTCAAAGAGCTCGCAATGACGCCGATCAGGGGCTGTGCGTAATACAAGTTGGCAACAGTAAATCCGCACGCTGCGGCAAAAAGCGCCGTCATCCAGATCGGCATTAGCGGCTCGCCCTCCGAGCCCTCGTAAGCAGAATCAGGGCCGTTGGGCTGCTCGCTCGAATCGTTGAGCCGTCTCGTCTGAGCAGGAAAGCAGGGCTTACTCATTTTTTTGCTTGAGCCTTGACAGGATCGATTAGTGGATACATCGTATCCATTAATAGCGGTCAGGGCAAATCCTCAAAATGAACTCGTGGTCTGAACCTCACAAAGATTCGCTGTTTGCCACTGTTGATGGCCTAAAGCTGCACTACAAGCGTGCTGGGAAAGGGCCTGTCGTCTTGCTCCTCCACGGTAGCGGCTCCTCGCTACAAGGCGTCGAGCAAGTAGCCACCAGGCTTTCGCGCTCATTCACAACGATCTGTCTGGATCTTCCAGGGGCAGGTTTAACGGGGCCCCGGAAAGACCGTGACTACCGCATAGAAGCTTATGTGTCGGTCATCAGTCGGTTTATGCAGGCACTCCACCTGCCGCGTTACACAGTGGTCGGCAATTCTCTGGGCGGCAATATCGCCTGGAACCTAGCGCTGGATGAGCCCGAGCGCCTCGATGCGGTCGTACTGATCAATGCAACTGGTTATCCCGGAAAGACGATCCCAGCGGGACTTCGCCTAGCCCGCAACCCTCTGGCCAGGCCACTGCTGCGCCGCTGGCTACCGCGCAGTGCCACGAAGAAGAACCTAAAGGCAGCAGTTGGAAGCACTTCCACCATTGTCGACAGCGCAATGGTGGACAGAGTGCACAACCTCATGTCTCTGCCCGGCAACAGGTCTGCCTTCGTCGACCTTGCCAATACCGATCAAAAAGACCGCAGTGACCAAATCAGCCACATCAAAGTTCCAACCCTGGTGCTTCGTAGTGCCAGTATCGATGGGCAGAACTTCTCTAGCGATATCAAGAACAGCATTGAGAGGACACACCCTGATGCCGGGCATTTACTTCCTGAGGAAGATCCCGTCTGGGTTGCTGACGCTATTGAGGAATACCTGCGTTCGCTTGCAGCGAACAAGACTTTAACTTTAGGGGGCACTGCATGAAGTATTTCGTGCTTCCAGATGAAAACCTCAAGCTGAATACGTCTTCTCGCTCAACCCTGCGTGGGAGCTTCATTTCGCTCTCCGATGGCATCACCCACTACGAACTGGCAGGCCCAGAAGATGGAGAGGTCGTAGTTCTCGTTGGGGGGCTCACAGTTCCGTTGTTGTATTGGGATCGCATCGCTGAACAGCTACGCGAGGCAGGATTTCGCACCCTGGTTTACAGCTCCTACGGACGAGGTTACTCAGATCGAGTAAGAGAGCGATACGACAGTGCATTGTTCGTTCGCCAGCTTTCAGAGCTGATTCTGGCATTGAACCTAGGCAGGAAATACCACGTGGTAGGCGCCTCAATGGGAGCGCTCATTGCCATGGGACATTCCATTTTGAACACCTCAGCAGTTGCAACACTCACCGTGGCAGGCCCAGCAGGGCTTTCAGAAAAGCCGGCAGCCCTTCGCTGGTTGCAGAGCAGTGAGCGACTGTTCTCACTTTTTGCCAAGTATCTGGGAAAGAAGTGGCTAAAGAAACATGAGGCGAACGATCTAGAAGACCGCACTCATGCGCCAGAGCTTTCCGCAATGCTCAGCGATGCATTCCGATACGAAGGCTCTACTCACGCCGTGTTTGACACGCTACTTAATTTCGGCTTGTTCATGCAACAGCCTCTGTATAAGTCAATTGGTGACTCACCCATACCGACAATGTTGATTTGGGGCAGTAAAGATCGCGTCACACCGATCACTCATATCAATGATGCCAAAACTTTACTTCAACCGCAGCAATGTCATGTTCTGGATTGCGGGCACATGGTGCCATTCGAGCGTACACACTTCGTTGCTCAAAAAATCGTGTCTTTCTTGGCTGTAGGAAAATAGGGGTTCTCCTTGAATAACAATATTATCGACGTTCTCGTGGTGGGTGCGGGGCCTAGCGGAACGGCTCTGGCTATAGACCTTGTACGGCGCGGCCTTAACATCCGCATTATTGATAAAGCGGCCAAGAGTTTTGATGGTTCTCGCGCCAAGGGCGTGCAGCCAAGAACACTCGAAGTTCTACAAGATTTGGGCGCCTTGAAGGATGTTTTAGCTGCTGGATGTGACTATCCTCTTCTTGGGATCCATATCGGGCCGCTGACTATCCCATGGCGAATGATGTCCACTGATAAGCCCAAATCCGACATACCGTTTCCCAACACCCTGCTGATCCCCCAATTCCGTACGGATGCCGCCCTACATGCATGCCTCAACGAACTCGGCAAACAGGTCGAGTTTGATACGCAATTGATAGAAATCAGCCAAGACAACGACGCCGCTACAGCCATCCTGTCCGCACCGGAAGGTACAGAGACGGTCACAGCTCGCTATGTGGTGGGAGCGGATGGTGGGTCTAGTGCGATTCGTCAGAAGCTTGGTATCGCATTTACCGGTTCAACTCACGAGGAGGATCGGATGATCATCGTCGACGCGGTGACCACCGGTTTGTCTCGCAAACGGTGGCATATCTGGCCAGGTAGCAGCGGCCAATTCATTGCGGCTTGCCCTCTTCCTAATAGCGAGCTTTTTCAATGGATGATCAGGCTATCTCCAGAAGAGCAACCCAAATTGGATCTGCCCGACCTGAATGAGCGCATCCAAAAGCGCCTTCGCAGTTCGAAAGTCCTGATGCACAGCATTCGCTGGAAGTCAGTCTTCCGGCCCAACATTCGATTGGCCGAGCAGTATCGAGTTGGTCGAATTTTTCTTGCGGGAGATGCTGCTCACGTTCATACCCCAGCAGGAGCACAAGGTCTGAACACGGGTATCCAGGACGCATACAACTTGGGGTGGAAGCTTGGGCAGGTGCTCGCTGGAGCTTCAGAAGAGCTACTGAACAGCTATGAAGCGGAGCGCCAACCCATAGCTGCAACCGTGCTTGCCATTTCGACGAAAAAATATGAAGGCATTGCAAAGCGAGATCCTGCAAGCATCCGCCGAGGAAAGGATGAGAAGCAGCTAGCCATCAGCTACCGGGGCGGTGTGCTTGCTCCGGAGGGGAGCGCAGTTACTACAACCCTAGCTGTTGGGGATCGCGCCCCCGATGCAGTGCTAGAAACGCTTAATGGCCAGCCGCTTCGCCTGTTCGATGCTTTTGCGGGGCCACACTTCACCCTGATCGCCGTTGGCGATTCAGCAGCGAAAGAAGCGCTGCGTATCAAGCGCCCTACTGCTGGAGCGCAATTGAAGCGCGTTCTGATTGATACGCCGGCCTCCTTTAGCGCCGAACTCTCCTTGAAGGATGCCAAAGGCACATTACGCAAAGCCTATGGCTTGAGCAGCGACACGCTAGTACTAGTCCGCCCCGATGGGTATATCGCGCACATTGCAACACGCAACATGGCCGACTCGACCCAACTGGTAATCAATCGAATGGCGCCGTTGTAGTCGCGCCTAGCCAAAACAACAAACTACGTTAGCGGCGGGGCGATAGCCAATGAAAAGAAAATTACTGCGTGGCGCCACAGTGATCACGATGGTGTGCGGTCGGCCTGATGCTGAGCGTTTAGATCTCCTGATCGAAGATAATCAGATTTCCGACATGGCTTGCGATCTACAGGTAACAGATGCAGATGTTATCGACTTTACGGGGCGCATCATCATTCCGGGCTTAGTCAATGCACATCTGCATAGCTGGCAAGCAGGCCTTCGATGTGTGGGTGCAGATTGGACACTGCTTGAGTACCTGTCAAAAGTGCACGGCGGTCTGGCTGCTCATTACACGCCAAATGATATGAGGGTCGCGGCACTTGCCTGCGCTATTAACCAAATCAATTGTGGGACTACGACGATAGGTGACTGGTGCCACAATGCACGCACTCCTGAACATGCAGACGCTGCTATTCAGGGCTTGAACGAAGCCAGGATACGCGCAGTATTTCTGCATGGTTCTTCCCACAAAATTCGTGAAACCGCGCATCCTGTACAAGAAGTTGATCGCTTATTGGACGGCCCAATTGCACGTAATAAATTGCTTCGACTTGGAATGGCAATCCCAGGCCCACAGTACTCAAATGCGGAGATAGCCCTGGCCGATTTTCGAGCTGCAAATGAACGCAATCTTCTCGTGTCCATGCACCAAAGTGGTGGCCGTCCAGGCGCGGCCTGGGAGGCTGTACGAGATGCCAATCTGATTGGATGGCGCACGAACATCGTTCACGGTAATGACATACCGGATGACTGGATTCAGACCTTCGTTAAGGCCGGTGCCAGTTTTACCATGACTCCGGAAAACGAACTCGGCCAGGGCCATGGCTTCCCGGTCACAGGCAAGCTACTCAAACTAGGTGCTGCCCCCTCACTGGGTACAGACGTTGACTCTGTTGTGTCTGGCGAGATTCTGCTTGCTGCCCGGATCGCATTGGCTCAGCAGCGCGGGCTCGATCATGAGCGACATCGGCAGACGAAGGGGATTTTCTCGCCAACAGCCACCATCAACAGCAAACAAGCGCTTCAGTGGGCAACAATCGAAGGAGCTCGTGCGCTAGGAATTGATGATCAGGTGGGGCGCCTCGAACCTGGAAAGCAAGCCGATCTGGTCGTTATAGACCCCCGTGCTGTGAACTTGTGGCCAGCCCATGACCCTGTCGCTGCGGCTCTGCAAGCTAGTATTTCGAACATCGAAGCCGTAATGATTGGTGGCGAGTGGCGCAAGCGCAATCACAAGCTAGAAGGTGATGATTTAGAGAGTATTCGGCAAGAGCTTCAAGAGTCTGGGCAACGCCTGGTGAGTGTCTTGGAGTCGCACAATGTCATGGCTCGACTGCGGCAAAAAATTGTCCAAAAGGTTGTTCACAGGTCACTTATTAAACAAGCGAAATCGCTGTAACCCTCGATGGCATAATTCCGAGTAAAAGCTAAGCCCTGTGACGAATACAGGGCCTATATTCTAGCTTATGACTTATGCGCTTCGAATAGATTAATTAAGTTTGAGCGTTTTATTCAAGATGCATTCTAGGCCATGAATTATGAGTTTAAGTCCAAAATGGAACTCATCGTCAATGGATATGGGGGCAAGGTGTTTTGCTGATCGAATGGTAGCTGGATATAGCTCTGGATCCAACTTGTTAAATAGGACAAGCAGCTCAGTGCTTGCTCCGGGGGTTGACTGCACATCCGAAGAGAGCTGGCTGGCAAAACCAAGTACATAGTGCGCTATTGTTGTATATGCCGATGCTGCCATGTTGGGCTCAAAGCCGGCGTCAAGGAGTAAGGACAATAAATGCTCTCTAATGGCAAGGGCATTGGGGCCAACCGGTACCTGGCCAAGGATTATGGGCGCAACATTAGGATGAAATTTTAGCAGTTGATAGAATTTGGTTGCTGCGAGTGTGCATGATTCACTCCAGGAAAGTCCTTCGTAGCGGTCTTCTGCTAGCAGCCGGCTAAGGAATTTATCCGCCACATAGACCAATATCTCATCTTTAGAATCGAAATGTCTGTAAAGCGTTGCTGTGCCCGAGCCTAAACGATCAGCCAGTGCGCGTAGGTTGAAAGACTGGTAGCCAATTTCCTCTACTAGTTCTAGAGCAGTAGCGATGATTTTATCAAAGGGAAGGGAGGGCCTCCCCCTGCCGTTGGGTTTGGTGCGCCGCTGTGCTTGCACTGCCCACCAAAGTGGGCTGCCAGGCGTAGGTTGGTTCTGATCAGGAGTGTTCATGCGCGTCATGATAAACGGAGGTTGATTCAAAGGATAACCGTTGAAGGGGGTATGAGTCATTCTTTGTGCGAGAAGTTGATCAGTGATTTCCTAGGTCGGGTATTGGAACAGTTTATGGTCTGCTAGGTGGTTGACTCTTTGTTGGTGACCTGCGTATTGAAAGAAATAAACAAACCGAAGTTTTCTTTCAGGATGTCATCTGCGGGCTATGCATCGACACTATATCCATAATTTGGATATATGATTGCGTGAGGTAAGCAATCATAATATCGACAGCAAACTGACTCCCTTATCAAGGCAGCCAGCGAACGGGTATCGAACCGATAGGTATATCGGACAGTTCATTATCAAGCCTGCGCGCCAAGTCAAATGCAATAAACCAACAACACCCCGCCAGCCAGCGCCATCACCCATGGCGCGCCGAGGTGGGCGGCAAGTAGGCCGACCAGCAGGCCGCCGAGGGCGTCGAAGCCGAAGCGGGTGGAGGTGTAGAGGGAGACGATGCTGGTGCTGCTGGCGATTCTACTGCTGAACAACCGGGGACAAGAACAACCGGGGACAGACCACGATATAGGTGTTGAGGGTGCGCGCGTCGAGCGCAGTGTTGTAGGGCGGTGGCGGCTGCGGTTGTCTAAAAAGGGCGGTAATGGGAAGGAGACAGGTTGAAAAAACTGTCTCCTTCTTCGGTTCTGCATAACCGTGGCAGTACTGCGTCACTGCGCTGTGCGCTTGAGAAACACTTTCACGCCTAGTGTTTCTGGGAGTGGCTGGGTTACGAACACCTCGGCTTCGAATCCCGGGCATGGGATATCGACATCCATCATGCCGACCTCGAAGGTACGGGTTTCAAGCACCATTGCCGCTAAAAGCTAAGCCCCGGAGCGTGGCACGGAAAGGCACCTGTTTAGGTGCCTTTTACCTCTAGTCGATGCTCCTCTAATCGACACTCAATTTGACAACGTGGCGGCCGCCCGTGATCACCCGCTGCAAGCGGCCAGAAGCGATCGTCACGTGTTTCCAAAAACTGCAGCGATCAGCGTGAGGATCTTTCCTTACGGAGCAGTTCATTTGCCATCTCTATGGCCTGCTCACGTGAAGCGGCAAACAGCAGAGGGTAGCCCCAGACTTTGGCAAAAAGGCCTGCAAAAGCCTTGAAGCCCAGGCGCTTTGCCGAGCTGGGCTCGACCATGATCAGGGCCAGAACCAGGCTGCGTAACTGCGCTTTGTGCTTCTTCATCCACAGCGAGGTGCGTTTCTTTTCTTCCGGCGAGTGCTCATGATCTTCGCCTGGTGGCGTATCGCTCAGCAGCACGAACGGCTCACCGCGCTGCAGGTTGGCCGCGAACTCGTCGAAGTCCTTCTGGGGATCGTGTCCGGGCTCTTGGGCGAAACTCGTCCAGACCAGTGGGAAGTCAGTGCTATTCATCGACATGGTGGGTTCCTTTGTTGCTCAGGTGACGCCAACTGGCGGCGATGGCGAACACGCCGGGCAGGGTGATGAGGAACACCGCCGAGAAGGCGACGTACCAGCCATCGCGCAACCCGTCGCTCATTCCTCCGAGGGTAATGAGGACGACAAGCAGACTGCCGAGGATCAGGACAGCCCACTGGGCCTTGCGGGCTTCGATCAGGGCGAGGAGCACCGTGACGATCCAGAGGCCGTAGAAGGTGGGAAATACCCATAGCACGCCGGGCTCGAAGGTTATTGCCGGGGTGGTGCCCTGTGCTCTCACGAAGTCGTTCACGTAGAAGAACAACTGGAACGTCACGAAGAGCACCGCGCCGACAGTCGTCGTCAACCAGAACAAGGTGACCTTGTTCGCGTTGTGTATTGCCAACTCTCGAGTCGGTTTTGGGGTAGGCATGAGCAGGTTTTCCATGTTCAAGGTGGTAGAGGCGCGAATCGCCAGCGGCGACTCGCGTTCTGTGGGCAATCAGTACCGGTAGTCCAACGTCGCCATCAGGTTGCGCGGAGCACCGTAGGTCACGGTGTCGAAGTCACCCTTCTGCAAGGCGTATTTCTTGTCGAACAGGTTGTTGACGTTGAGGCCAAGATCGATGTTCTTGCTGAGGGCGTAACGCCCCATCAATGAGGTCAGGGCATAGGCGCTCTGTTCCCCGCCCAGCGTACTGGTGCCGGCGCCAGGCGCCTGGTAGATGCGGCTCTGCCACTTCACGCCGGTGCCGAGGGTCAGCTTGTCCCACGCGCCGGGCAACCGGTAGGTGGTGAAGAACTGGGCCGTGGTGCGCGGAAGCTGGGAATTCAGGCGCACACCGTCGCCATCCTCGGCGGTGAAGTGGGCGATACCTGCGTAGATATTCCAGCCACTGCCCAGCTCGCCCTGTAGGTCGAACTCGATACCGCGAGACTTGGTGCCATTGGCGCCGTTATAGGCATTGGCCCCACCTGGGGTTAACGCGCCGGGAATCAACTGCGCGGCGTTGTCCAGCTCGGTCTCGAACACCGCCACTGCAGCATTCAGACGCCCGTTCAGGTAGGCGGCCTTGAGGCCGACTTCCTTGGTTTTGCCCTTGGACGGGGTGAGCACGTTGCCAGCTCTGTCACGGTAGTCGGTTTGCGGGTTGAAGATGCCGGTATAGCTGACGTAGGCCGAGTAGGTGCTGTCGATGTCGTAGACCAGGCCGGCGTACGGGGTGAATTCGTTGTTCTTCTTGTAGTGCAACGTGCTGCCATTGGCGTCGTCGTCGACTTCGTAATAGTTCAGGCGCCCGCCGACTATGAGTTTCAGCGGTTCGGCCAGGGAGAAGCGGGCCGCGCTATAGACACCGCTCTGCTTGACCTCGGTGCGGGTCGGGACATGCGGCATGGCGTCGAAGTTGGGCCGCGGCGTGCCTGGGCTCAGGGTATGGATGTTGATCGGCGTAAAGCCTGCGAAGAAGGGCGCTATATCGTCCTGGCCGGCCTTGCGGCGTGAGCTCGTCGCGCCGACCACCAGGTCGTGCTGGCGGCCGAGCATTTCAAAGGTGCCGCTAGCCATCACATCAAAGGTGTTCTGGCGGCTACGCCCCTCGGACGCCACTGCAAACGGTAAGGCGCCCAGCCCGGTGGTGGCGTCAGGCCGGCCACCCAGGGAGACCAGTTCGGAGTCGCTTTCGCTGCGGTACTGGTTGAACACACTCTTGAGCGTCCAGCCGTTGTCGAAGCGGTGCTCGACTTCGGCAAAGGCGGTCTTGAGGGTGTTGTCGAAATAGCTCCAGTCCTGGCCATAGCTCTTGGAGCGGGAATAATCGATCTGAGAACCGTTGCTGTACCACAGCGGCAATCCGCCCCAGGTTGCGCCATTAGGGGTGATGTCCTGATAGTCATAGCCCAGGCTCACCGTGGTATCGGCGGTCAGGTCGGCCTCGACGATGCCGTAGAACGCCTTGCGCTCGGGCTTGTAGCCGTCAAGGTAGGAATTGCCGTCCTGATAGGTGCCCACCAGGCGCGCGCGGATGCGGCCGTCCTCGGTCAGCGGCGTGGAGACGTCGCCCATCCCGCGGTAGGTGTCCCAGCTCCCGGCGCCGAGGGAGGCGGATGCGGCGAATTCAGGAGTCGGCCGTTTGCGCACCAGGTTGATGGCGGCAGAGGGATTGCCGGTGCCGGTCAGCAAGGCCGAGCCACCACGCACGACCTCGACACGGTCATAGAACGCGGTGTCCAGGGCGCTGATGCCGCTTCCGTTGATGGTATTGCCGACCACCGTGGGAATGCCGTCGTACTGAACGTTGTTGATCAGGAAACCACGCGAATAGAAACTGGTACGTTCACTGTCGGACTGGTATGAAGTTATGCCCGTGGTGTTATCCAGTACGCTCTGCACCGTATTGAGCTGCTGGTCGTCCATGCGTTGGCGCGTAATCACCGTCACCGCCTGCGGTGTTTCTTTCAGCGTCATCGGCAGGCGCGTTGCCGCTGCCGTCTCTCCGGCGGTGTAGGAGCCGGTACCCTCGGTGGTCGCCGCGTTCATTTGGCCCGTTACGCTCATCGCTGGCAGGACTATCTCCTCCTGAGACGTTCCGGCTGCCTTGTTCTGAGTCGGCGCAGGTTCGGCAGCGAATGCGCCCTGCGCGCCAATGAGAATTGCCGTTGCAACTGCCGAGCTCAGCAGACTAGGGCGCGCGCGCCTGCAGCCGCCTTTGTATGACTCCTTGAGAAGTAGATAGGCGTCGGGCTCTGTACGCATATCGATTTGCCAGTGGGACTTCCCTGCTATTACTAGAAAGCTCATTAACAATACTCATTTGTATTTGGATGGCGCATTTAACAACAGTGGCAATGGGCCGCGATGGCGAAATCAGGCCAGATTGTTATTCGATTAGGCCAATCGTCATCGCGCCCGCGGCGATGTCGCCGTAGCGCGCGATTGCTTTAGTTGCCGAGCTGCTGGCGTGTGGGCAGATGGAATTGCTGGGTTCGCGGGGGCTTCGCTGAAGAGGAGGCATCGCCAAGACGTGCTCGCAAGCCTGCGATTTCACGGGGAAGCAGAGCGGGTTTGCGTCGAGATAGCCGGGTTCGATCAGAGGGCAATTGGGTCGGGGAGCATGATCCCGGGCACCGGAGCCATCACCGGGCCGCTCGTACGATCCGAGAGGTATCGGGCAGGTGGTTTGCCCACTGCCTTGCGGAACATGGTGACGAAGCCGCTGGCGTTTTCGTACCCCAATTCCAACGCCACCGTTTGCACACTTTCACCCTTGGTCAGCCGTTGCAGCGCCAGGATCACATGCAGTTGCCGACGCCAGCGTCCGAAACTCATGCCGATTTCCTCAAGCAGCAGACGACTCATGCTTCGCTCGCTCATGCCTATGCGAGTCGCCCAGGCGGTCTTCGAGGTTTTGTCAGCAGGGGCAGCCAGGATCATTTCCGCGAGGCGACGCAAGCGCGGGTCGCGTGGCATGGGCAGGTGCAAGTCTTCCACCGGCGCCGCTACCAGTTCATCGAGCAACACGGCAAGCAGCCGTTCCTCCCGACCGCCCAGCGCGTACAGTTCGGGAACAGCGGTCGCCTTGAGCAGTAACTCGCGTAGCAGGGGCGATACCGAAATCGTGCAGCAGGTTCTCGGCAGATCCGGCGCGGCGTCTGGTTCGACGAACAGGCAGTAACACTCCACTTCACCCGAGCCCCATGCCGAGTGGGGCAGACCTCCCGGGATCCACAAGGCGCACTGCGGCGGCACGATCCAGACGCCTTCTTCGATTTCGCAGTTGAGGATGCCGCGAACGGAGTAGATCAGTTGCGCCTTGCGGTGCTGATGCCTGGAGTTTTCCCAGTCCTTGCCGACCAATGTGGCACTCAGGGCCACAACGGGCCGCGAGACGCTGTCGACGTCTCTGGGCGCGTTCAGATCGGTAATGGTAATGCTCGACATGATATGCAGAGCCTCGGAGGGAGGGCGAGGAGTTGGCCTGATTGGAAAATACTATGGCTAACTTGCTCAATGACGTCTAGCCATTCCTCCAGTTCTGCACTACTTGGCTCCTCTTGTCGGGAGAGAGGCCAATTTTCTTGAAGACAGGCAATTTGCTTCCAGGATTCTTGTGCTCTGGAACTTCGCCAACGCCAGGGTTCAAGTTGCGTACTGCAGCGGCAAGTTCACCTTGAGCGCCATCGATTTGCTCAGGTAGCAGGTTCGTAGGCCTAAATTAGGCCCAGCGACAGGAACGGTTATGAAAGGTGCTTAAACGAGTGATGGCTATCTGGCCGATAGCAGCCGCTCCCTCACGCCTTGGTCTCGCGCTCTTGCTTCGATGTCTGGCCTGCCCGCCTTAGAGCGTAATCTGCGACAATCCCGCCTTTGCCCTGATTGCCCGACCAGATGACTGACCTCGCCACGCTGCAGAAGAACCTCGACCACATCATGATCGCCGAGCGCCATCGCTTGCGCCGGCAGTTGCATGAGCTGCAGAAGCACCCCGACGAGGCCAAGCTGGCGCAGTGGCTGGAGCGTTTTCAGGCGTCCAGCGACAAGGTGGCGGCGCGGCGCAGCAGCATCCCCGCCATGCGCTACGACGATGCGCTGCCGATTGCCGCCAAGCGCGATGAGATCAAGGCCGCGCTGGAGAAGAGCCAGGTGGTGGTGATTGCCGGTGAGACGGGGTCGGGCAAGACCACGCAGTTGCCGAAGATCTGTCTGGAGATTGGCCGGGGCGTGCATGGGCTGATCGGTCACACCCAGCCGCGCCGGCTGGCGGCGCGCAGTGTGGCCACGCGGGTGGCCGAGGAAATCGGCACGCCGCTGGGCGAGCTGGTCGGCTATCAGGTGCGTTTCGAGGATCAGAGCAAGGACGGCACGCTGATCAAGTTGATGACCGACGGCATTCTGCTCGCCGAAACCCAGCACGACCGCTTTCTGGAAAAGTACGACACCATCATCGTCGACGAGGCGCACGAGCGCAGCCTCAATATCGACTTCCTGCTCGGCTACCTGAAGACCCTACTGCCGCGTCGCCCGGATCTGAAGCTGATCATCACGTCGGCGACCATCGATCTGGAACGCTTCTCCAAGCACTTCAACGATGCGCCGATCATCGAGGTGTCCGGCCGCACCTACCCGGTGGAAACCTGGTACCGCCCGCTGGCGGCCGAGGTGGACGAGGAGGGCGAGCGCCTGCTCGATGACCTGTCCATCGACCAGGGCATTCTCGCTGCGCTGGAGGAGATCGCCGAGCACGAGCGCAGCGTGGGCAAACGCCCCGGCGACGTGCTGGTGTTCCTGCCCGGCGAGCGCGAGATTCGCGAGGCGGCCGAGGTGCTGCGCAAGGCTAACCTGCGCCATACCGAGGTGCTGCCGCTGTATGCGCGGTTGACGCCGGCCGAGCAGCAGAAGATTTTCGCGCCCATGCCGGGGCGCAAGATCGTGCTGGCCACCAACGTCGCCGAAACCTCGCTGACCGTGCCGGGCATCCGCTACGTGATCGACAGCGGCACCGCGCGCATCAGCCGCTATAGCTACCGCGCCAAGGTGCAGCGTCTGCCCATCGAGCCGGTGTCGCAGGCCAGCGCCAACCAGCGCAAGGGCCGTTGTGGGCGGGTCGAGCCGGGCATCTGCATTCGTCTGTACAGCGAGGAGGATTTTCACGGTCGTCCTGAATTCACCGACCCGGAGATTCTGCGCACCAACCTCGCGGCGGTGATCCTGCAGATGCTGCACCTGCGCCTGGGCAGCATCGAGGACTTCCCCTTTATCGAGCCGCCAGACGGCAAGGCCATCAGCGACGGCTTCAACCTGTTGCAGGAGCTGTCGGCGGTCAACCGTGAAAGCCAGCTCACGCCCATCGGCCGGCAACTGGCGCGCCTGCCCATCGACCCGCGCCTGGGGCGCATGGTGCTGGAAGGCGCCAAGCAGGGCAGTCTGGAGGAAATCCTCATCGTCGCTGCGGCGCTGTCGGTGCAGGATCCGCGCGAGCGCCCGATGGATCGCCAGCAGGCCGCCGACCAGGCGCACGCGCAATGGAAGGATGTCGACTCGGACTTCGCCGCGCTGATCAACCTGTGGCGCGGCTTCGAAGAGAAACGCCAGGAGCTGGGCAGCAACCCGCTGCGTACCTGGTGCAAGAAGAATTTCCTCAACTACATGCGCCTGCGCGAATGGCGCGATGCGCACCGGCAATTGGTGTTGATCGCCCGTGATCTGCAGTTGATGGGCAATGCTTCCCGTAGGAGCCCGCTTGCGGGCGATGATGGTCAGGCGGATCGCCCGCAAGCGGGCTCCTACAAAGAAGCGGT
>Ga0114984_1000435_pt1 | contig 16223 bp, 17 predicted proteins | sample Shrwel1BS1Day1_FD_96987 | JGI IMG/M metagenome (GOLD analysis project Ga0114984, IMG submission 96987) | Subsurface microbial communities from deep shales in Ohio, USA - Utica-3 well 1 S-1-Day1 | ecosystem: Environmental > Aquatic > Deep subsurface > Shale gas/oil reservoir > Produced water/Flow...
CCTGCACGACCTGTCCATGAGCGTGCTCAGTGCGCGCAATGCAAGGCAGTATGCCGAGATCGTCCGTAGCTGCGCGTTGCGCCGCGTGCTCATCTCGTCGACAGACCAGGCGCTGGAGATCGCTACCCGGCACACGGACCCGGACCAGGCGCTGGACGATATCGCAACTCTGTTCACGTCGCTTGATCGCTCTGCCGGTAAGTCTGAGCCGTGCAGCCTGGCTGATGCCTTGGTCGAACGCCTGGACCACTGGGACAACGTGGCCAGAGGTGAGGTCACCCCGGGCATCGCCACCGGCTTCTCGATGCTGGATCGCGCCCTGGGTGGCGGGCTCAAGGGCGGACGAGTCGTCGTGGTTGGCGCTCGCCCCTCGGTGGGCAAGACGAGCCTCAGCCAGCAGATCGGCATTGGTGTGGCGATGCAAGGGCACGGCGTGCTGATCTGCTCCCAAGAAATGCCCCGGGGTGAGTTGGTCGACCGGGCCAGTGCGAACCTGGCCGGCGTGGACCTTGGCGCGATCAGCGAGGGCAAGCTATCCGATGAGGACTGGTCCAAGCTGTCGGCCGCTGTCGAGGAGGTGCGCTCCTGCCCGCTCTACATCGACGACCAGCCCTCGCTGGCTCTGCTGGATATTCGTGCCAAGGCTCGACACGTGCGCCGCCGTGTGGGGCTGAAGCTGGTCATCGTCGATTACCTGCAGCTGTGCTCCGGCTCAGCGCAGAGAGGCAGCAGCCGGCATCACGAAATTGAGGGCTTGTCCCGCGGCCTGAAGTCGCTCGCCAAAGAACTCGACGCCTGCATCCTGGTCCTGAGCCAGCTCAGCCGCGATGTCGCAAAGGGCGGCCGGGAGCCCTCGCTCGCCGACCTCAAGGAGTCGGGGGCGATCGAAGAGGACGCCGACGTCGCGATCCTCCTGGACCCCCGCGGCCCTCTGCCCGACGGCACTCGCTTGGTGGCCGCCATCGTGGCCAAGAACCGCCAGGGCAAGCGCGGCCGCATTGGCCTTTCCTTCGAGGGCAAGACACAGCGATGGCGTGAGACATCTGTGGATGTTTCTGCTCGTCGTACCAACGATCAATCGACCTGAGGTCCAACCGTGAACACTCCCAGCCCACTTTTCTTCACTGCCTTTGCCCAGCCCCTGACTAAGCGGCTCACCGACGAGGCAGCGCTTGCCAAGGCGCAGATCGTCATCGGAGCACCCGGGCCGAACACCGACATCCGACTGGTCGAGCAATCGTCCATGGAGACGATCAACATCATCACCAACGGCGGCAGCGCTGCGCGCTTCTTGGTGCAGTGGCCCGACGGCACCTTGGCTTACGCATACCTGCCCGTCGGTGGACAGGTGCTCGATGGAGTTCGAGTCGCATTGCTCAGGGCCTATGCCAATGGGCGTGATCGCCTGGAACAGATTCACCTTGAAATGGGCGCCCCACAGGGGCAGGCCTAAGGAGAGAACATGCCTCAGATCCCAATGGGCAACTTCGGCCAGTCGGTCGCCCAGCCGCAACGCGCCACCCGCGCTGTTGCTGACACAGGTGCAGCGCAGGCGCTGGGCCAGGTCGCAGAAACCGTGCAGGGCATTGCCATCGACCAGATTGCGGTCCAGACCCGCCAGCGTCTGGAAGATCTCGAGCAGGAACAGAGTAACCAGGCAGCAACGGCCGCGTTGAAGTTCGAGACGGTGCTCAAGACCAAGCAGATGGAGTTCGCTGCCAAAGTCGAGAGCGGCGAGATCAAGCCAGAAGATGCGGAACGCTTGTGGGGCGATGAAGTCGGCGGCCTGCGAGTCGAGCTGATTTCGCCACTGGACACCGCCCTGGGCGGGCGCACCGGGGCCAAGATTGCCAACGCAGTAGCGCTTCAAGCAGATCGTGTTTCTGCCGCCTCGTCGCTGCAGATTTCTGGCTCGGTGCTTGTGGCGAAGCGAGCCCGGTACGGCGCCGAGGCCGTGGGGGCGCTCGACGAGCTTGGCAAGCAGGCAGCCATGCCCGGCGAGAGCCTGGAGGCTGTCTTCTCGAAGGCAGATGCGGTCTTTCCAACCATGGCGCAGAGAGCTGGAATGGATCCAGCCAAGGCGGCTGAGAGGCTACAGAACTGGAAGGATGGGGCGCGCTTCAACCGAGCCCGCATTGACCTGATCGGCAGTCGCCGCAGCTTGGAGGCGCTGGACACCTTCATGCAACGACTGGAGTCGGGCGATCTGGCTGGGACGCTGGACGCTGACAAACGGACCATGCTTGTCAAGGAGGCCGAGTCAGCCAAATGGCAGATCCAGCAAGGGCTCCAGCACGCGGCCGATAAGCGCGAGAAGGTGGCCGAGCGCGCAGTCGGGGCGGTCACTCGCCAGATCGAGGCCGGTGTCCCCGTGACCGTCGAAGGCTGGCAAGACCTTCGCACCAAGGTCGACGGCACCGTCTTCGCCTCCGACTTCAATGCGCTGGTCACCCAGGAGCGGGAAGTGCAGCAGGTGCTGCGCATGCCCATTGGGCAGCAGGAGGCCTACGTGCAGCAGCGCGAGGCGAGGCTGGCACAAGACGGCGGCACCATGGTTGATCGAGCCAACCTGCAGCGTATCAAGGCCACCATCGAGACGAACAAGAAGGAACTCGAGCAGGCACCCTTGCTCGCGGTGCAGCGGCTGACAGGTCGCAAGTTCGAGCCTCTCAACCTTGCTGATCTGATGGCGCCAGGCGGAGCGCATCGCGCGGCGGAAGTCTTCGCAGACCGCACGGCCACCCTCCAAGGGATGGCCCGACAGTTCGGTGTGCGCGTCGGTCAGAAGCCATTGTTTCCGCAGGAGCAGGCGATCCTCTCATCGGCAATTGACGCCGCATCACCGTCCGAGGCGGTCAACCTATTCGGCCTTCTGAGATCCGCCATCGATGACGATGACACCTATCGGGCGGTCATGCAGCAAATTTCCCCTGACTCTCCTGTGAAGGCGCGCGCCGGCATCCTGGCAGCGGCCGGCAAGCACATCACCTTGCAGGACAACCTCATTTATGACGATGTGCGTGTACCTGGAACCAAGATCGCCCAGACCATGCTGGCCGGCGAGCAGATCTTGAACCGGACCAAGAAGCAGAAGGCAGAGGACGGCCAGGCCCGCACCTTGTTCGCGCCGCCGCGTGAGGCCTTCTCTCAAAGCTTTGCCGACGAGGTCGGTGACCTCTTTCGCGGCCGGCCCGCCGCCCAGGAGCAGGATCTGCAGGCGGCCTACGCTTACTACGTCGGCAAGGCTGCTGAACTGGGCAAGACCTCGGACGGTACCGTCGGCAAGGCTCTGGCTAAGGAGGCCGTGACCGCGACGCTGGGTGCTGTGATCGACGTGAATGGTCATGGGCGTGTGAAAGCACCTCTGGGGATGTTGTCCTCCGACTTCGAGGCAAAGGCGCGGGAGCAGTTCGCGCAGGAGGTTCGCCGCCGCGGCCTGCCAACCTCGATGCTGAACGAGTGGCCGAACTACGGGCTGCAGGACTACCGCCGCGACGGGACCTATGTCCTCACGTTGGGAAATGAGACTGTGGTCGATCCGACGACGCGCAAGCCTGTGGTCATCGATCTTGATCCCCCGCCGCCTTCCGGCCTGCGCTATCGCAGCGCCGCCGACCTGATCCCCACAGATGGCGCGCCAGCTCCAGCACAGGGAGGTGCCAAACGATGAGCGGCTTTGAACTGGATGAACGCGGCGCCGACGAGATCGACGCCCGCGCGGCCGATGGTGGCGTGCCCTTCTTGCCCGCTGGCCCGTCCTTCTTCGAGGGCACCACGGGCGCGGCCTTGAAGGGGCTGGCCCGCGGCTCGGTGGCCAAGGGGGCGCTTCTGCTTGGCGATGCTGCAACGCCCGTGCTCAAGCCTTCCGCCCAGGCTGCTGACAAGCTGCTCGGCACTCGCCTGGACGCTTGGCTTGACGAGCAACAGCGGCGCAACCGCGTGACACTGGACGAGCTGAAGCCCGACCCGCACACGACAGGCTTTGCGGCCCAGGTCGTGGGTAGTTTTATGGACATCGGCAGCTCAGCCGTGCTGTTCACTCCCGAGGGCGCCGCGGTGCTGGAGGGCTATTCGCGCAAGCACGAACTCGAAAGCCAAGGTGTCAGTCCCGAGGTCGCGGCGGCCGGCGGGGCAGTAAGTGGCGTGGCCACCTTCGCGGGGGTCAAGGCTCCCATGACGCTGGGGCGGGCAGCGGTCCGCCAGGGGGCCACCTCCGTGGTCAAGAACATGGGATACGGTGCGGCGGCCAACATCAGCGCCGGCGTGGCCGAACGCGGCACGCTACGTGAGCTGCTGGAGCGTTCTGGCTACCTGGACCAGGCCCGCCTGTTCGAGCCCTACGACCAGCAGGCGATGTTGGCGGAGGGCGCACTGGGGGCACTGTTCTCGGGTGGTGCGTCCGCGCTTGAGCTGCGCAACACGCCCAAGGGGCAACAGGCCATCGATGCCGCCCTGGCCGGCCGCACAGCAAAGCACCGGGCTATCGATGCAGCGCCTGGCGTGCCGACGGACGCCCGGTCGGCCACCGCCCATGCGCGGGCGCTGGACATAGCAACGGCGCAGGCCCTTCGCGGCGAGCCAGTGAACGTGGGCGATGTCCTGGCTGATACCGCCTTCGTGCCGCGAGACAGGCAGGACGCCAGCGCGCGGGACGAACTGCAGGCCCACGTCGCCGATCTGCTGCCCACGTCGTCGACCTCTACGGCGTTGACACCAGATGCACCACGGGGCATGCGCAACAACAATCCAGGCAACGTCGAGGCGGGTGCCGATCGCTGGGAGGGGCAGACCGGCAGCGACGGCCGCTTCGCGACCTTCGAAACGCCGCAAGCCGGCATCCGAGCGCTGGCCCGCACGCTGCTGACCTACCAGGATAAGCACGGGCTGAACACCGTGGAAGGCATCATCGGCCGCTGGGCGCCTCCGGGGGAAAACAACACCAAGGCCTATGCCCGAGCGGTGGCTGATGCGGTGGGATTCGAACCCACGGCGCAGCTTGACCTGAAGGACGCCAAGGTACTGCAGGCCCTCACGCGCGCCATCATCAGGCACGAGAACGGGCGCCAGCCCTACGCCGAGGACGTGATCCGTGCGGGGGTGGATGCGGCGCTGACCGGGCGCCCGGTGGCGCCTGCTGCGAAGCCTATCGATGCGACGGTCTTGCCTGGTCGCCTGGATCTGGCCCGCAGCGATGCGAGCGCCGGAGACACGCCTTCGCGCACCGGTGTCGAGTTGACTGCCGCGAACCGCACCGCCCCCGACCTCGAACTCCCAGCGCGTGAACTCTTGGCACCGTCTCCCGCGAGTCAAGCCAGCACCATGAGCCTGGCGCCAATCCTGCCTCGAGTCAAAGACCTTGAGCCCATGCCAGTGGGCAATGTGATGGTGCAGCCCCGAGAGATCGCCGCCGGACGGCCTCTTTACCGTGAAACCTCAGTGCAGGGCTTGAGCGACTTGCTCATGGACGACCCTCGTGCGCATGTGCGGCAGATGTTCGTGGCCGACAACCGCGATCTGGCCATCGGCCAGGGCGCCAACAAGGGCGTGCAGGTGGTTTTCCGCGAAGGCGCGCTGTCGGGAGCCGAGCACCGCAAGCCCGGAACCGGCGATGTCACCGGTCGGGAGTACCGCACCGACATGCTGGCCCCGCGCGCCATCGAATCCTTCACCGTGCCTGCCGGCTTCAAGCCCCAGTCCCTGCGAGGGTTGGCCAAGCGGGCGTTGGACGAGTTCGAGCCCAGGCCCCAGCCCGATGGCTCGGTTGTCTTCGCGCGCAAGACAGCAGCCAGCAAGACCGTGAGCCAGCCGTCGGCGCCAGCCGCTGGCCGCACCGAGCCCGTCTTGGCAAACAGCGAGCGTGCCGACCCAGCCACGCCGGCACACACCGCTGATGCAGCAGTGTCTGCTGCTCAAGGGCGTGACCCAACCATGGCCGCCGCCGCCGAGGTCGTGGCGATGCGCCCCGACATGCTGGTGGTCCTCGAAGACGGCACAGAAATTCCAGCCGCCGAGCTGCTGGCACGCGCCGAGGCCGAGCGCGCACAGGCCGAACAGGACGCCCGGGCCTTCCAGGCAGCCGCCCACTGCTTCCTCAGGAGTTGAACCGATGAAAGACGAGTGCATCAAGGCCGTGATCCAGGCCGTGGGCCGCGAGATGAGCGCGCCAGAGATCAAGGCCATCGAAGACGGCATCCGCCGTGAACTGCGAAGAATGGCCGGTGATCCCGAAACGCTCAAGCTTTCGGCCGATGAGCGCCTGCTCGAAGCAGCCGACCGGGCCCGTGCGACCTTCCTTGGCGAAAAGGCGCTCAAGGCTCGGCGCGAGGCGCTGGCGGTGCTCAAGCATGCCCAGGTCGAGAAGGCCCTCGAAGCTTTCGGCACAGACAAGATCACCGGCTTGCGCCACCTGTTGGCCTTCCATGCCGATGCCAAGGGCAGCGTGCTGTCAGTGGAGAGTCGCGCCGAAGCCATCGAGGCCGAGGCATTCAGTCAGATGCTGGGCACGCTGGAGGCCACGAACCCGCGCTTCTTCGGCCTCTTGGAGAACCCGGAGGGCGTGCGCACGCTGGTGCGCGCGCTGTTCGGGGAGGACACCGGGGTGCCTGATGCTCAGGCCGGCGCGCGCGAGTTCAAGACCGTGGCCGACTTCCTCCTTCAGCGGTTCAATCGGGCAGGCGGCAAGGTGGGCAAGCTGGAGGATTGGGGCATGCCGCACCACCATTCCCAGCGGAGGGTGGCGGCTGCCGGCCGGGATGCATGGGCAGAAAAAGTGCTGCCAGTGATCGACCGTCGCCGCTACGCGAACGATGACGGCAGTCCCATGACGGACCAGCAGATGGTCGACATGCTCCGCGGCGTCTGGGAAACCATCGCCACCGGGGGTATCAACAAGATCGAGCCCGGCACACCGCGAGGGCGAGGCATGGAGGCCAACGCCCACAGCGAGGCACGCGTCCTGCATTTCAAGTCCGCCGACGACTTCCTGTCCTATCAGGCCGAGTTCGGCGAGAAGTCCCTCTACGAGGTGTTGACCGACCACATCCGAGGCATGGCCGACAGCATCGCCATGGTCGAGAGCCTGGGCCCGAACCCCGAGCATGCCTACAGGCTGTTCCGCGATGTCGCCCAGCGCGAGGCCGTCATGGCCGACCCCACCCGCAAGGGCAAGGTCGCGAAGGAGCTGGTGAGCCTGGACAACCTCTTCAACGCGATCAGCGGCAAGACCCTGCCCGTGGCCGACGAGCGCTTGGCGCGCGTGTTCGACAGTCTGCGTAAATGGCTGGTGGCCAGCCGCCTGGGTTCAGTGCCAATCGCGTCCTTGCCGGATGAGGCCACCATGCGCATGACCGCCCATGTCAACAATCTGGATCAGATGCAACTGTTCCGGGCGCAAATTGCCACGCTTGACCCCACCAACGCCACCGAGAAGCGCCTCGCGCAGCGCGCCGGCCTGGGCCTGCAATCGATGATCAGCACGCTCAACCGCTTCGGCGACGAGAGCATGCGCAACACGCTGGCCAGCAAACTTGCTACCTTTCAGATGCGCGTCTCGGGCAATAACGCCATCACGGAAGCCCGGCGCCGCGCCTTCGGCACCACGATGATGTCGAGCCTTGGGCACTTGGTGCGCGAGGTCGACGCCCCCACCAAGCTGGATCCGCTCGACCATCGCATCCTGCTTTCCAAGGGCATCACCGATGCCGACTGGCAGGTGTGGCGCCTGGCTGAGCTCGAGGACTGGGGCATGCCGGCGGCCGAGGCCATGCTTACCCCCGAGGCCATCCGCCGCATCCCCGACGAGAAGCTGGCCGGTATCGGCGGACCAGATGCCACTCCGGCGCAATTGCGAGCGGATGCCTCCACCCGCCTCCTAGGCATCGTGCTCGAAGAGACGAACATGGCCGTGGTGGAGCCTGGCGCCCGGGAGCGGGCAGCTCTCTACGCCAACTTGCAGCGCGGTACATGGAAAGGCGAGCTTACCCGGTCGGTCTTCCTGTTTAAGACGACGCCAATTTCCATGGTGCTACGCCACTGGGAGCGCGGCATGTCAGGCCCGGACGCCCGCAGCCGCGCCGGCTACTTGGCCGCCCTGGTGGCGACCACCACCGTGCTGGGTATGGCTGCCATCCAGGTCGACGAGTTGCTCAGGGGGCGCGACCCGGTGAACATGAACCCGTTCGAAGGCAAGGCCGGCGCTCGCAACTGGATGCGTGCTCTGCTCAAAGGCGGTTCACTGGGCATCTACGGTGACTTCTTGCTCAGTGAGCAGACCCAGCATGGGCAAAGCCCCACTGCGGCCCTCCTGGGTCCCGTGGTGGGCCTTGGCGAGGAAGCCTTGGGCCTGACGCAGGGCAACCTGATCCAACTGCTGCAGGGTAAGGACACGCATGCCGGCGCCGAGTTGCTGAAGTTCGCCCGCGGCATGACCCCGCTGGCCAACAACTGGTACACGAAGGCGGTTACCGATCACCTCATCTTCAACCAGCTTCAGGAGATGGCCTCGCCAGGGTACTTGGCCAGGGTGCGGCGGCGTGCGCAGAAGGAGTTCGGCCAGTCCTTCTACTGGGAGATGGGCGAGGTAACGCCCGACCGTGCCCCCGATCTTTCTGCCGCCTGGGAATGACCATGGACCAGACACGCCTTCAGCAACTCATCAGCCGGCGAGACGAGCTCGCCAGTTACGCCGCAAAGCTGGCTGCCACGCCTCTCTCGGATCGCCCCAGCAAGCCGGCCGAGCTCAAGGCCTGGGAGCGCGAGCTAAGTGAAGTGCAAGCCCTTGCCAAGCAGTTCGAGGCCCTGATCGAGCGGAAATCGCCAAAGCCGCGCGTCGCTGTGCCGGATCTCATCGCTGCCACTGACCCGGAAACCGGTGAGGGCGTGACAGTCGCCCGCGTCCGCAAGGGCCGGCGCGCCGAGATCCGCGTCACCGTCAAGCCCTGGCAGGGGCGGCGTGTTGTCGACGTGCGTCTCTGGTCCCAGTACGAGGGACAAGGCGAGGAAATGAAGCCCAGCCGCAAGGGGATCGCCTTCGATGCGACCAAGCTCAGCGACATCATCGATGCCCTTATTCAGGCCAAACAACACGTCTGAGGAACCGACCTCGCGCGCGCATTTTCTATAGAAGGGGCTGCATGGCACTGATTCGCCAAGTAATCGCAAAGAGAATCGATTGGTTCCGCGTGCTCGCGGACCTGCGCGACCGTGGCCTGACGCTGCGGGTCATCACGGCATGCATCGGCATCAGCAAGCCCACGCTGCTGGGTCTGCGCAACCAGGAGGCCGATCCCAAGATGCACCAGGGCGAGCTGCTCATTGCTTTGTGGGTGCGCACCACCGGCCGCCCACACAGCGAGGTGCCAAGGTCTGGCGAGGCACGCACCGCGCTCAAGCGCTCCTATGTCGAGTCCTGGGAGGGCGGATCCATCCACTGCCCTCTGTGCGGTACCGAGCACAGCGTGCGTGCCCCGAAGAGGTAATCAGAACGGCGCTGGACAGCGGTATTTTTCGACTGGGAACTCTGTGGCGTCGCTGCTCATCGGCGAGAAGATATAGGCCTTTGGTACCTTGTCATCGCCGACGGCGAGTAACCCGGTGCACTTGTAGCCGCAGCGGACATACCTGTCCGAGCCGAGGCACATCTCTGGGCCCTTGCGCGTCTTCAGCATGGTCGCCGGCCAGGTGAGGCAGTCGTACTTGCCACCGATGGGACAGTCGACCGTTTCAAACTCGCCAGCGTAAACGACCAGCTTGCCCTGCAGGTTGTCCAGGTCATCCAGTAGAGAGGCTGCGCACGTCGCCGCCATGAGGCTGAGCATGGCTCCGGTTATCAGTGATCGAAGCATCTTCCATCTCTCGGTTGTTGATCGAGGAATGTCGCGGCCTTGCGAGCGTTCGCGTTAACGCTGGCCAGCAATGACTGCCAGCAGCTCTACAGCTCGCTCCGCGACCTCATCGACAACGTGCTCTAGCTCTTCGCAGAGGTACGTGCCCACCACCACGCCTTGATATGCGACCTCGAAGCCACGGATCGGGCCTTGCTGATCATTCGCCGAGCTGATGGCTTCCTTGATGGACGTGAAGACGGCATCCTCGTACAAGACCTCGCCTCCATGTGACACGGCGAACGTGTACTGGCCTGGCGCGACCTTGTGGACGTTGAGCCTTGCGATGATGGACGAGTCGTCGATTTCCATGGGGTAGGGATGCGTCGTAGATGTGAGCCTGGTCAGTCGACTTTGTCGAGGCGGTCCATCACCCAGCCGTGGCTGAACCAGACTGCGGCCAAGAAGGGCAGCGACAAGAACATGGTCAGGGTTTCGAAACCGGGGCCATTCAGGTCGAATGTACTGGCCGCCCAGAACATGAACCGCTTCAGGGCTTGATAGAACACCCACGCGAAGAAGACGAGAAGCGCCCCGGAGACGATCCTTCGGTATCGATGCAGCAGCCTTGTTTGTTGGTCGCAATCAAGCATTGGAAGAAGGGGCTTTTTGAGTGGACGCCGTACCCACGGCTGACCAATGGGATGGCGGCCCGAGGCTCTTATGCAGCAAAGAATAGCGCACAGTCTGGCCGTATTGATCAGTGCACGCCGAGGTGCTATCGAAACTGCTTCAGCCGGAGCTGACGCCCTTTTCCAACACTCCCTCAAATGGGGAAGCGCCTGGCCTTGTTGGTTCTTTTGTTGGTTCTTGTGATGATCGAATCGTGGAAAGCCTAATCAGATCAATGCCTTAGATTGATTTTTCGTTTCCTTTCTCCGGCACCAATAAAACATCTCACGCCATCTCAAGGCGTATCAGAACCAGCCCCCCTCCTAGGGGTGGCTGGTTTTTTGTTGCCTCACGCAGTCTTACGTCATAGCATCACATACCAACACTTTGTTGGTATCGATGTTGGGATCTGAGGTGCCAGCGCAAGCGGTACCAACATTTCATGGAGGCGTGATGGCTCTGACGGACACTTTCGTCAAGAACGTGAAGCACTCTGGCGCTCCGGCCGGTGACAAGGTCACGGACGGGCAGGGGTTGCACCTGCTGGTCAAGGCTGCGGGCAAGTACTGGCGGCTGAGTTACCGCTTCTTGGGCAAGCAGAAAACCCTGGCGCTGGGCGTCTACCCCGAGGTGAGCCTTGCGCAGGCCCGCCAGCGCCGCGATCAGGCTCGCAAGCTGCTGGCCGAGGGGGCTGACCCCAGCGTGGCCAAGCGGGCCGACAAGGTGGCGCGCAAGCTGGCGGCCGACAACACCTTCGAAGCTGTGGCACAGGCCTGGCTTGCCAAGACCAAGGCATTGAGGGCAGAGAGCACCGATGCCAAGGTGCAGGGCTGGCTGAAGAACGACGTCTTGCCGGCCATTGGCCGCTTGCCTATCGCCGAGATCACGCCGCGTGACGTACTCGACCTGGTGCGCAAGGTTGAGAAGCGCGGCGCCATCGACAGCGCCACCCGCATGAAGCAGCTGTGCGGGCAGATCTTCCGTTACGCGGTGGCCGAGGGTTCGGCAGAACGGGACGTGACGGCTGACCTGCGCGGCGCCCTGGCGGTCCGGCGGACGGTCCACCTGGCGGCGATCACCGAGCCCGCCAAGGTCGGTGCGCTGCTGCGCGCCATCCACGGCTACAGCGGCCATCCGGTGACCGTGGCGGCCCTCAAGCTCGCACCGCTGCTGTTCGTCCGCCCGGGTGAGCTGCGGCACGCCGAGTGGAGCGAGATCGATTTCGATGCAGCCGAGTGGCGCATCCCGGGCACCAAGATGAAGATGGGCGCCGACCACATCGTGCCGTTGGCCACCCAGGCAGTCGAAGTGCTGACCGAGCTGCAGAAGCTCACCGGTCGGGCTCGCTACGTCTTCCCCAGCGTGCGAACGGGTGCACGCCCCATGAGCGAGAACACGATCAACGCCGCGTTGCGTGGCATGGGCTACAGCAGCGACATGCACACGGCCCACGGCTTCCGCGCGACCGCACGTACGATCCTCGACGAGGTGCAGGGCGAGCGGGTCGACCTGATCGAGCACCAACTTGCCCACGCGGTGAAGGACGTGAACGGCCGTGCCTACAACCGCACCGCGCACCTGCCGGCCCGCAAGGAAATGATGCAGCGATGGGCCAACTACCTGGACCAGCTGCGCGCGGGAGGCGAGGTCATCCAGCTTAGGACCGCATGAGCGTGTCTACCGCTGCCTGACGGTCTCAGGCAAAGCGGGCCCGCAAGGTGGTGGAGCACCAAGCAGGCCCTGACCACAATCAAGAAGGAGCTTGAAATGGCTGTCGATACTGTACAGAAGAAGTCCCAGTCCATCGAGGATCGAATGGAACTTGCCAAAAAGGCGAACGAGGAAATTTGCGCGTTGATTGCCTCTTGCAGAGGTCTGCACCGGACCGAGCTTGATGACATTCAACAGCGTGTCGCCCTCCGCGGGGCGTTGGCACGTATCGAGCAGTTGTCCGACATCGCTTGGACCGTATTGGCAGAGGAAGTAGACAACTTCACCGAACTGGAAGCGACCGTGGAGTTTCTTGGCCCAGTTTGACCAATTCCGGCGCCTCAGCGGCCTTGAGGCAAAGCGGAGCTCGGAGGTGCAGGAACACCGTCGAGCCTCTGATCACAACGTGCAACATTAGGAGAAGCACATCATGGCTGGACACAACGTATCTCCTGCGCGCGATCAATCGCGCCATGCAATTCAGGCTCCAATCGCATCCCCCAGGTTCTGCGTTGTCTATCTCAAGGATGGGCGCGAGGAAACGACCCCCTGGTTTTCCAATCACGGCCGCGCTCAGAAGGCTTTGTCACTGATGCAAGAGCAGTGCGGACAGGGCAATGCCGTCATCTTGCGAGACTGATCGACCGACGCCTCAGCAGTCATGAGGCAAAGCGACCCGAAGCAGTGGCGGCAACCACTGCCCGGGTCTGACCGCAACGCACAACCATTGAAAGGAACGTGCACTATGGCTAACGCAGATAGTAGCGGCACTCTGTGCCAGCTTTCGACGATCACCTCCAGCCGTTCGCCGGATGACATACGTCGGGCCCTTCTTGTCGACCGATCCTATGAATGGGATAGGTACGAAGGCAGGTTGGAAGACTTCGTTGCTGCAGGCTTGTTCAGGCTGGATGAGTTACCAGGACGGCCCGGCAGGCGGAAGACGGCATGTCACTACGGGGTCGACGGCATGCCGGTGATATCAAAGTGGCGCGCGCGACACCCAGGCGGCCGGAGCATTCAGCTCAAGAGCAAGAGCCGAGCAATCGCCTACGTGGCGATCAGCGACCACGAGAAAGAGCATCGAGTGCGTGAAATCGAAACGCGACGTGTCGAGGCGACTGTGGCAAAGGACCGGCAGTTGATCGAGACGATGCTGGAAACCGCTCGCCGGGATATCGCTTTGTCGGACCATCAATTGGCGTCGAAGTATCGAGATCAGCTGAGGGCGAGGATTCGGGAGCACGAAGAAGATCTCCGAGCACTGAGACAGGCTACAAAGCCTAAGCCCCCAAATCTCAGGCTTGTGCACTCCGCAAATAAGGGAATGTCATGAGCGGCGGCGGTTCAGCATCCCCGGCCATCCGCTACCGACCCATCTTCGGAGGGCTTTTCGGCCAGGATGGCCGCTACGTCATGGCCACCATGCCCTGCATTGAGCGGGGACTGCACGCTGTTCGACGCATGGTTCTGGAGCCGCGCACTGGCGGCGTGCTGTCAGTATCGACAAACAAGAACCAGGCCTTGAGCGATGCTCGACGCCTGCTGCGCACAGCCACGTCCTTGGCGGCCAGCCAGGCGGCGAACGCGCCATCCATGGAGCAGGCTGGCCTATGGGCCGAAGAGGACTTACCTGCTGCGCGCGAAGCCGGCGCCAAGCCGAAGCAAGTGCCGCGGCGAAGGCGGGAGGTCTTTGAGAAGAGCAGCGGCCGGTGCTTCTACTGCGGCACGGTCCTCACGCTTGATGGCAAGTGGCACATCGAGCACCAGATGCCGCGCGCGCTGATGGGCCCTGACGAGCTCGTGAACCTGGTTGCTGCGTGCGTGCCGTGCAACCTGTCCAAGGGCGATCGGACGGCGCTCGAGTTTCTTTCGAAGGCCTAGGGTGCCAGCATGGAAAGGTCGTGGTTTCGTATTGATTGGTACCTTGAGCAACTGCGTGGAGCTCAACGGACAGTGTGGTGGTACCTGGCGCGAGGCCGAATGGGCGACCGGGATGCCGCTCGTCGTGGGTTGATGTGGATCGCTGACTCGTTGACTCCCGAGGCTCTTGCCCAGAATGGTGGGGTCCTTGATCAGCGCCAAGCTGAAGTCTTGCGTGAGCTGTTGTACGACGTTGCAAAGACTGGTGACTCCCCGCTGCTGGCTGTCGCGCGAAGCAAAAAGCCACGGCATCGGCCCACGGACCTTGGCTCGGTTGAGCGAATCTGGTGGGACTGCGTGCAATTGCATCAGCACCTTCAAGCCAATCCCGGTATGAGTCAAACAACGGCGGCAGAGCTGGTGATCGGGACTTCGGGGGATATGGACCCAGAAAGCCTTGCAAAGGCCTACCGCAAATACCGTGACACCGTGGAGGCCTTTCTCTCGGAAGACCTGTGAGCCGCTGACGGACGGAAGTGGCCACGACTTCTGTCCTTGAAGCTAGAGCAGCAGGAAGCGACCATCACCGCATCTCAACACAACGAGGTGCATCAGATGGTGACGCAACCCAAGGCCCCGCCCCAGTTCCAAGCAGGCGCGCTACTGCGCGTTGAGCAGATTGTCGGGAACCCCAAGAAGGGGGTTCCTGGCCTGATCCCAGTTTCTGCGGCCACTTGGTGGCGTTGGGTCAAGGATGGCCGCGTGCCGGCTGGCCGCAAGCTCGGCCCTCAGGTCACAGCGTGGCCCATCGAGGTCGTGCTGGCCGTTGGTCAGCCTCCAGCCGAGCAGCTGCAAGTGGTGGGGGCGCCCGAGTGAGCGACAAGAGGCCTCCTTCCGAGGGCATCTATCGGCGTGTCAGCGTACGGATGTACGGCGATGAGAAGTTCATGCGCCTATCGCCGCTGCTGCCGTCTGGGCAAGCCCTCTGGATCTACCTGTTGACTGGTCCGCACACGGGCGCCATTCCTGGTGTCTTCGTGATCGGCAAAGCCGCCCTGGCCGAGGTGCTTGGCTGGGAGGACGAAGCCTTCGCGAAAGCCTTTGCCGAAGTCTTTGGCGAAGGGTTGGTCGAGTTCGACAAGAAGAGCCGTTTGTGGTTCATCCCGAATGCGATCAAGCACAACATGCCGGCCAATCCCAACGTGGTCAGGTCATGGCGCTCGCATATTGCTTTGCTGCCTGAATGCGAGATGCGGGACCGCATTTTCGAGCACCTCAAAGCTGAGCTTTTCTCTCTGTCAGACGCCTTCGGAAAGGCTTTCGAAGAGTCTTTCGAGAAGCCTTCCGCAAAGCCTTTGCCGAAGCCTTCCCCAAAGCATTCCCCGAAACAGGAAGCAGGAAACAGGAAGCAGGAGAGTAGAGATTCGCGCACGCGCTCACCCGCCGCAGAACGCGGCTCCAGACTCCCAGAAGGGTGGCAACCCAGCAGCGACGACGTGGAGTTCTGCCGTGCACAGCGGCCTGACCTCAATCCTGTTGAGGTCGTTGAGCGGTTCCGCGACTATTGGATGGCCCAGCCGGGCGCAAAGGGCCGTAAGGCCAACTGGTCAGCCACCTGGCGCAACTGGGTGCGCAACGAGCGCCAGGGGCATGGCTCCAAAGGTACTCCGTCAGTGCTTGACGCCGATGAGCAGTTCACCGCGGCCAGTTTCGAGGGAGGTAGCGCATGACGATCATGTCCGATCCCCTCGATCTCGCCCGGCATGGGGCCGGGGATGGAGCCCGTACGACCCGGCATGCCGAGTGGAGCCCCGAGGCCGAGCAAAGTGTCCTGGGCAGCTTGCTGCTCAGCAACGCATGCGCCGACGACGTTTTCCCTCTGCTTCAGGGCTCGGCCTTCTTCAATGCCGCGCACCAGGCGATCTACCAGGCCATAGAGGCGCTGATCCTGGCGAACAGGCCCGCCGACGTCATCACCGTGCACGAGCACCTCAAGCGCGACGGCAAGGACGAGGCCACCGGCGGCATCAAGTACCTGCACGACCTGTCCATGAGCGTGCTCAGTGCGCGCAATGCAAGGCAGTATGCCGAGATCGTCCGTAGCTGCGCGTTGCGCCGCGTGCTCATCTCGTCGACAGACCAGGCGCTGGAGATCGC
>Ga0114984_1000437_pt1 | contig 16196 bp, 7 predicted proteins | sample Shrwel1BS1Day1_FD_96987 | JGI IMG/M metagenome (GOLD analysis project Ga0114984, IMG submission 96987) | Subsurface microbial communities from deep shales in Ohio, USA - Utica-3 well 1 S-1-Day1 | ecosystem: Environmental > Aquatic > Deep subsurface > Shale gas/oil reservoir > Produced water/Flow...
CTGTTGATCAAGTAACGCGAGGCTTTGCGCCAGCCCCTCGGCCCGACCGCGAAGGTGAACGCCGGTTCCCGCGTGTATCGCAGCGATCTCGCTGTCAAGAAACAGCGGATTGGCACGCGGGCGAGTGGGGTAAAGCCCGTCGGTGAAATCGCTGACGATCAGATGGCGGCATGGGCGCCACGGGCTTTCTTGCGCGGACCAAAGGCTGACGCCTTCAAGATTGCGGTCGGGGTCCGCAACCATGGGCGGCGCGATCTGAATGCCACGCAGGATTATCTCCCAATCCGGCGTGCCTTCGCCGGGGGGGACAGTCAGCCGCGCGCGGACCTGATCGCCTTTTCCGATCCGCTCGCAGATCCGGTCCAGCAGAAATCGCAGCTGCGGCAAGCTGCTGGCCGAGGCGCGGATATCGTCCCACAGTTCCTTATGTGCGGGCGTGTCCGTGAGGATGGCGCCTCGGAAATCGCCACCCATGAGGCTTTCGGCAAGATCGCGCCCGGTCTGTGCCGCCCAGGGCATCAAGGGAGAAAGCGCGAGGCTCGCCAAGACCATAGCCGGAGTTGGCGGTCGCTTGGCCAGCGCCAGATGTAGCGCGGTCTCGCCAATGACATCTCGCTCAGGTAATTGGCCCGGAAGGCCCGAGAGCGGCACTCCCTGGGCTGAGAAAGCGCGCGCGATCTGGCGCAGATCATCGCCCGACAGCACGGCGATTTCACGGGCCGAAACGCCAGACTCAATCAGCGCCCGGGCTTGGGCGGCGGCGAAATCGGCGCAGGCGGCGGGATCGCGCAGACCATAGAACGCGAGGCTGTCATCCAGAACCCCGGCCTCGATATCCTGCGCTGAAACACCGCCCTGCAGCGCGTGCAGGCGGCTGCCGATTGCGGCCCGGGGCGTATAGGCGCTTGCGGGAACAGTGCCGAACTCGTCCCGCAACCGGGCAAAAAGCGCCTGCAGCGCCGCAGGAGCTAGAGGATCCAGCGAACCTTCAACCACCGGCAACGAGCCCAGGAACGACCCATGCGGCAGGGCCAGCACATGGGAAATCGGTGCAAGCCCCTCTGGCAGCGCATCCCCCAACCTTTGCCACAACTCGACCAGCGCCAAGAGATGCCGCTTGGCGCGGCTGTCTGGCAGGTGATCGACGTTCGGCACCTTCAGATCCGGCGTGGCCAGCACAAGATCCGTCAGCGCGGCGGTCACCGCCGAGATCGTCTCGACAGGCGCATTGGCAAGACTTTCGGCCCAGACCGGGTCAGGCGCCTCGGCAATGGCACGCCCCGGCGCCCATTCGGCAGAAATGGGGGCAAGGGACAATTCGGCAAGACCGGTATCGGTCAGGCGGTATTGCAGGCCGGAGCGCGGATCAGTGACGAGGAAGGGGTAGTGCATGAATGGCCTGCCATCTGCGGATCAGGAAAACTGTAACGAGGATGAGGGCTTGGGCATCGAGGTCGACTTCTTGCTTCCCGCCGAGCGCGTAGCCGAACCTGCACCGTCAACACGGTCGACGAAGCTAAAGGTTCTTGACATAAGTCACGTAGAAACCACGGACCATCCGGTGCTCCTGCATCCGTTCTCCCAGCGAGAAACCGTTCATCTTGCGAGGCGTTGGCTGGAAAATATCCAAGCCACGATCCAGAACCATCTTCCAGCCCGTATCCGTGGTGATGTCGCGAGCATGAATCGCTCCAGTCCCATCAAATGCCCAAGTGAAATCAACGCCTGTGCCTGTGCAGGCCTCGGCGATCCCGTCCAGGCATTCCCGCTGCTCCTGAATGTTCCCATCGTCAGGGGCGGTGACGAGATGCACTGCGACCTGATCCTCGGGCTGTTTGCGCCGGATCAGCATCTCGATCAGTTCCATCACGTTGCGCGCCTGATGATACTTCCGGATATAGGGGTCGGTAATGATGATTCTGGTCGCACCATCCGTCCAAGGACCAAAGATCTTGTCGAAACTGATGCCCTTGCGGTTTTCTGTGAAAACGACATGTCCAGGCTTCGGAGCAGACGCAGGGACAACGGCAACAGCAGGTGCTTGAGAAGTAGCTGGTGTTGACGACTGCTGCGCGGATACCGGCGTGGTTACAGATTGCCCCCCACTACCATCCCCATCGCCAGTCGATCGGCGATGGTAGAACTGGGGAAACTCCTCTTCCTCCAGCGTGGTGACAGGGCGCTTTGCGCCATCCGAGGCGACGTAATGGAAGTCCGCGTCCTCGAAGGTGCTGTCGATCCGCAGCAGCTGGTCCTTCACCCGCTTACGGCATTCAATCGCAAACCGCAGCAGTTCTTCAACGTCGGCTTCTGTCTCGCCTCCATTCGGGAATATCAGCTTCAGCAGACCTGACATGGTTTTGTTGATCGCGGCGCGATCCCGGATGTGGGTCTGAACGGGCACGGTGAAGAACCGATCCGGCCGATGCGAGAAGTCCTCGGCGCGCAGATGGCGTAGGATTTCGGCCAGATAGTCGACGATGAACCCATAGCCAGATGTGAACATCTCGCCCCGGATGATATCGACCTCCCAGCCGGGCAGATATGCGTGCAGCCGATCGATAAAGGCGCTGTCGTGGAACTGTGGTGGCAGAGCCTCGAACAGGTCGGTATTCTTCAGCATCCATGGAACATTATGGTCGGTGTTGCCGACGAAGGCGAAGCTGGCCTCGGCACCCATTGGATTTACACCGCGCGAAAACTGCTTGTTCGCCATGTAGTTCTTCATGATGTCGACAAGCGCCTTGTTGGCTGTCTTCTCACGGCCTGCAAACTCATCAAAGGCCACGACGTCCCAATAACCCACCAACCCAATCCGCCCATTGGAGTTGTTCACGAAGAGCTTGGGAACCGTAACTTCGCCGCCAGAGATCAGCTGACCATGGGGTGAGAACTCGGAATAGATATGCGATTTTCCCGTACCCTTGGGACCAAGCTCGATGAGGTTGTAGTTCCGCTCGACGAAGGGGACCAGGCGCAGCAACTGCAAAAGTTTTGACCTGCGCCCGAACAGGGACGGATCAAAGCCGATGCTCTGCATCAGCAGATCGATCCATTCCTCTGTGGTGAACTTGTCCCGCATCTCGCGATAGCCGTCATAGTCCACGCGGGCGATCTGAATTGGTTTTAGAGTGTCGATGATCCAGGGAGAAATCCGGCTGTCTTCCGAAAACTCGTACTGCACATCGGCGATGCACCAGATGCCCGTAACCAGCAGTTTCGGATGCGCCTTGACCGTGGCGCTGTCGATCGCGACGCGCTTGATCCCGAGGTTTTCGAACACCGCCTCATAGGCATCGGTCTTTTCGTTCAGCGCCACACTGACCTGATCGATGACCTTGTAGCGGCCGCGCTCCTTGATCGTCGACTGAACCAGCCCCGCTTCGGAACGATGGACGTAGTGCTTGCGCAGGATGTCCTTGACCGTCTCGATGCCTGTCGCAATCGAGGCTTCGTCATCGGTTGCGCAATATTGGCCGAGCAGGTATTCGAGCACATAGGTGGGAACAATGGCGTTCCCCTTCACCGCCTTCACCAGGTCTTTGCGTACCACGAAACCGGCAAAATGCTCGTTGATCTTGTCATCAAGGGTCGACATCGGCACCTCAGAAATCGAAATCTGTGCTGATCCCGCGTTTCAGCAGCAGCGGCTGCGAAGCGTGATCTTCGAAATGGCTGGTCTTGCCGATGCGCGTTCGCAGCTTCAGGAAGACTGTCTGATTGTTATAGGCGTCTGCCGCCTTGGTCAGCAGGAAGCCCCGCGATAGCTCACGCTCGCGCGGGTTCTCGGACGCGAAATCGAACTCCAGCTCGGCTTCGTCAGAGATGAGTGTTCCATCGTCCGCAAAGATGGCTGCATGCACCTGCCGGGGCTGCTGCTTCTCGGTAACTGGCTCCGCCTGATAGAAAGTGATCTGGATCTGGCCCGTGGTGATCTGGGCACGGGGTGGCGGAATGATCTGCACCGATACCTGCCCGACATCCTCCTTGCGCTGCTTGCCCACACGCAGGACTGGCAGGACGACCTCCTGTAGGCTTGCCCCGCCATGGACAAAGCGGCTTCCTGATCCCTTCACGCGCAGGCGGTTGATCGAGTTCGGGATCAGGATGTCCTGATCACCCCCCAGCCCAAGCTGCGAGGCCGTGAACTTCTTCATGCCACCGCTGCTGCTGAGGCCCTGTCCGATCACATAGCGCCGGTTGCGTGTAACGATGTCGCCTTCCGGCTCACTCAGCGCAAAACCGCTCTCTTCCAACGCCCGGTGCTGCCACAGGAATCCGTGGTCGGCGGTGATCAGGATGTTCGAGAAATTGGCCGAGGTCAGCTTGCGCACCAGCTTCACCAGATCCTCGATGGCGGTCTCTGCCGCTGCGGGAACATTCTCTTCGGTGGCGAGCTTGTCGCCAATCGCGTCAATCTGGTTGTGGTAGAGATAGAGGATGTCATGATCCCGGAAGAGGTCTTTGCCCTCTGACGATCCAAGGTTCATGAAATCCTTCGCCGCCAGAACCTTTACCCGGTCTCCAGCCCGGCCAGCAGCCAGCGCCTTTTCACGAGCGGCGGTACCCATGGTGCTTTCGCCGTCCAGAAGCACCAGATCATTGTCATCCCGGATCGTCAGTTGCCGGTGCGGCAAGAGCGCCGCCATTCCGAGCTGGGTATAGCTGGGCAAGGCCCCGATCATCGGCTTCAAATCGGCATCAAACCGGTTGAGCTTGCGGATCTCGCGCAGCGCCTCTTCGGCCACCTCGTAGCGCAGCGCGTCCGAGATGATGACCACGACCTTCTGGTCCTTGCGCCTGAACTCTGCGGCCTGTTCGCGGTAGAAATCCATCTGACGCGGAAAGCCCGGAATCGCCCAGTCCGTCAGGCGGGCAACCTGATCCTGCCAGGCGTCGTTCAGCTTCAGCACGAAATTCGTGGTGTAGCGGTTCTCGACCGCCTCATAGAGCGCGGAGAGCAGCCCCGACTGCCCGCTTTTCTGCATGTGATAGATGAACTTGCGGTAGAGCTGGTCCAGCCGGAACCAGCTTGCGGAATAGCGCTTCACGCCATCGGACAGGCTGGTCATCGTCAGATCAGCTTCGGCCAGGGCCTGCTGGAACTCCGTAGCATAGCCGATGGCCTGATAGACATCGGCGTAACGGCCATACCAGTGGCTCTGGCGGCGATCACGCACCCATTTCAGCACATCTGTCGCCGGCAGGCTTTGTTGGGCCAGCCCTTCAACGATGGCGACAACGATCCGCCGGTCCACTTCCTCGAAATGGTCATGCGGGATCAGGACGCGGAAATCGCGCGAGGCCAGATCATCCCTGATCTTCAGCACATCCTGATAGTCGCCCGAGAGCTTCTCGAACGCTTCACCCCACCGGCGCGAGGCGCTCCAGCGGCGGAACATCAGCGCGGCATCGGTATTCAGGGGCGCAGTCTCGCCCATAGCCCGCGCCCATGCGCTGGAAAACAGCGTGATGGCGAAATCCTGAAAATCCGGCTCGGAAGCCGCATAGCCATAGCGCGCCGAAACTTCCTTCCAGAAAAACTCCGCTAGCCCGATCCGATCCACCAGCTTCAGCGCGTCATCACGGTCTTCGGCCAGTTCAGCCAGCAACGCCTCGATCACCGTATCGAGATCGCCATCCGCACCGGCGCAGACCGCCAGCATCTTGCGGCGAACATCGTTGGCGCTCTGCGAAGGACGCTCGCGCTCGATGGCGCGCAGGGCTTCCAGCCGCTTACCAGAACGGTAGAATTCGGCGTGATCGCGCACGGCGGCTTCGTATTTCGCCGGGATACCCAGATCCGCCACCCAGATCGCTGCCTGATCGGCGCGAAAAACGGCGCTGGCCAGTTGCACATCCAGCAGCCAGTTCTCAGGCATCGGCGGCTCGGGGCCGTCCTTGTAGAGCAGGAACCGCGCCTTCGGCTCCTGCCGCAGCATGCGGTATTTCAGGCCGAATTCGTTGTTAGTGATTTCCACCTTGGTCACGCCGGGCAGGTCCACCGCGTCGAACGCCGTGCGCAGATCGCGGGCGGCGTCGTACCAGAAAACGATGCGGTGGCCCTGATCCTCATAGAGCCGCGTCAGGCCGGCAGTGATGCGGTCAGTCATCCGCAGCCTCCAGCCCCTTGATCGGCTTCAGCGCACCGGCGAACAGCGGATAGTTGCGCTTCACCCCGTCATCCAGATCGATGGCGATCTTCTGCTGCGCCATCGGATAGACGACTTCGCGTTCCCATTCGGTCAGCTCGGCTATCTGCTTGATGACCGTAGCCGTTTCCTTCTGCGCCTTTGTTTGCTGGGCGGGCGTAGCTGCAGGATCGACAGCCAGCTTTTCCAACCGGGCGCGCTCGACCTCCAGCTTGTGGATGAACTCGCGCACATATTGGTTCAGCACGACCGAGACAGTGTCGGGCCGATAGCGGTGCATATAGATCAGCGCGTTGAAGCTGCCTTTGGGGCTGGAGAACATCCAGTAGATCGGGCGCTTCTTGTAGCGGCGCACGTGATAATCAAAGAAATCCTTGGTGAACCAACGGCGCAGATCCTTGCCGAGCGCCTTCTCGATGAAAGCGAGGTTTTCGCGGAACTTCGCCTCGCCAAAGGTGACGCGCAGGAAATCGCGAGCGCGGGTGACGATGTCATCGGCGAACCAGTCAGCATCCAGCACCGGGATGACATTGTCGCGGTCGGGCGCGAAGCTAGGCTGCGGCACGCGGGCCAGATACTCCTCGATCCCTTCGCCCTGATTGGCGAGGATCAGGCCGGGCGCGTCAAGGCTGTAGCGTCCGAACATGCAGCCCACGGCATAGTGGAGGAATTCGGCCACCGTATCCTCGCGCAGCCGCGCCTCGCGCTCCTCTTCCGAACCTTTCACGCCATAGCGATAGGCTGGGTTGCAGGTGAGCGTGATTTCCTCGATCGGCACTTCAGAGGTAAGTTCGTCAGTCAAGCCATAGGCGTCGATGAAGATTCGATTGTTCTCTTCCTCCAACCGCTGCATCTCATCCGTCATGCCCTGCCAATGGGCGCGAAGGTTGGCATAGGTTTCCGCCAGCGTCGCGGCGCGGCAATCGGGCGAGAGCAGCGGGAGCGAACTGAAGTCCCAGGAGGTTTCGTAGGCGTCCCAGTCGGATCTCCCAAAGACCGAAAGGTTTCGGCTATTTTCAGAGACTTCCTCAGCTTTTTCCATGTTAGCAACGAAGGGAATTCGTGCCATATCCCCGACCTGAAATGTAGCTGTCGGGTTCAGAATTGACATGAATTCAGTCATCAAAGTGCTGTTCAGAAGCGCCAAGCAGATATGCAGATGACGCTTCTCAGGAAAACCTGACGAGCCTTTAACGTCAAATACACTGCCTGTCGGCGCATATCTTGCAGCAAAGCTCGACGTCGTAATATCTGCCCAAGTTATTCCTTCCTTGAAATAATATTCAGTGTTCTGTGGACGAGACCTAACCTTTCCATTTTCATCCGCAAAATTTCGGATTTCGTCGCCATCATTTTCCCAGTTCACAACGAAATCGAAGTTTCCGTACCATTTACGCCAATCACCGCCCTTGTTGTAAGGGAACCACCTTAGACCGGACGCCGCTGCATCTTTACGGTTCGATGAGTCGAAGCCGATAACTTTATGAGAGAGTTCGGCCCATCCTCGAAGAAAGCGATCATTGTTCCCTGTTGCCAGGCCTTGGCGAGGTTTGATCACTTCACCTAACGGTATCCCTTCACAAAAAGCAGTAACGATGGGTTTGGAAGCCCAGTAGGCTATCGGACTTCCGGGGATAGAGGCAAATTTGTCTGCTGCCGCCCGAAACCTATTTGGCGCATATCGCGATGCCGCTCCTTGGAGCTGCAAGGACTTTTCTGCTTCATTTCGGCCCTGTAGCAGAGAGACAAAGTTCCCTTTGATATCTACAGCAGTAGACTTCAGCAGAACGAATGCGGTGGTCGAAACGACATCCCCGCCAATCGAGTCAAATCCCCGAGCGCCAATATGTGCCATTGAAACAATGGGATTATCTGCGATATGCTTGGCTCGGAGTTTTTCATATGAGGATAAGAACATCCACGATTGCATGGTGACCATCGAAGTTAGGCCACATTGAACAATCAGTCCTCCCGACCTCTCAATGAACATTGCAAATAGATCTGACTTGCTGTCAGGGAAATGGGTCTTCGCGAAGCCTTGAAGCTTCGGGTCCATATTTTTGCTGCCCATATACGGCGGGTTCGCCACCACCACATGATACTTCAGCGACAGCGCCTCAGCCATGCGCAGCACAGCCACAACACGCGCCTGCACCTCCTTCAACAGCAGGTCGGACCCAAAATCCCGCGCCTCGACCACCCACAGCGTCTCGGCCGGATCGCGCAGCTTCGGCACGATCAGCGAGCCGAAGTTCTTGGCCTGCTCGAACTGCAGCAGCGTCTCGCGCAACTCATCCGTGAACAGGTCGCGCCCTACCACGGCCGCCACATCCTGCATCTCGGCCGGGGTGAAGGTCACGTTCTGCAGCACGACGATGTCGGGCTTGGCCTCCATCCGCAGGAACCGCCGCCGCCCCAGCTTTGCCGCCGCCTTCATCGACAGCGCGAACGCCGCAAGCGCCCCGGCACGGTCATCAATCTCGATGCCGGTCAGGTTGTGCTGCAGGATCAGGCCGGGGATGTCGGCCGCATCATGGCCCTCCTCGGCATAGATTTCATAGAGCAGGTCGAATGCATAAGTCAGCATATGGCCCGAGCCGCAGGCCGGATCGCAGATGCGGATATCCTCGGGCTGGGTGATCTTCAGGAAGTCCGTCTCCGGCTCTTCCGGCGCGATGTAATACTCCATCTTCGCCGCCAGCTTCGATTGCGGACGATTCAGTAGCCACAGCCGCCCCAGCGAGTTTTCCACCAGGTAGCGGACGATCCAGTGGGGGGTGAACAGCTGCGTCGCGGCAGGGATGTTTTCTGCCGTGATCTTCTGGTTCTTCTTCAGGCCCGCAAAAACCTGATCCTTCTTTTCGCTGATATAAAACTGGTAAAGCCAGCCGATGATCTCGACATCCTGGCAGGCCTCCTCCGTCATCACCTCACGCAGGCGAGCAAGGATGCTGTCCGGCGACAGAAGATCGTCGGGTATCAGCAGCTCGGTATAATCCTCGGCCCGGTCGAGCATGTCGGCGCGCTCGAACATATAGGGCATCGCACCGTGCCATTCGTTGCAGGCATGGATCAGCAGCAACCGATAGGCTTCCGCCTGCCCATCATGGGCGGGGCGGGTACCATTCAGATACTCGGCAATCTCGGGACGCGCGCGATCAGGCAGATTGCCCGCCATCGCCTCGGCCAGAATCTCGGGCCGGGTGGCGCCATCGGCGGGCGAGACCACGCGCGGGTTGGTCAGGCCCGTAACGTCCATGAAGCGTAAAGCTGTGAAGCGGTTGCACCAGGTGTAAGCGGCCTGCTCGATCACCTGGGCGCGGCTGCTGTTGGCCGCAGCTTCCAGCTTGGCAATCGCTTTCGGATGCTCGCGGCGGGCCGCTGCGCCCTCGGCAAGCACCATATCCAGCCGGGCGGTGCCCTGATCGATCAGCAGGTTGCGCGCGCTTTGCGCAAATTTCTTCAGGGCGTTGGTATCCATCAGACAATCACTTTCTTGCCCGCGCCGATCTCGGCCAGCAGGGTCTTTTTCATCTCGTCGAGGTAGCGGGTCACATCGTCTGCATCTTCGAGATAGGTTTTCGCGAAGGGGACGGTGATCGACTGCGCCTTGATATATTGGGGCTTTGCCGGTGTCGGCGGCACATATGGCTTTGCCGGGGCTTCGGCCACGCCACCTGCAGGTTGGGGCTGCGGCGCGGGCGTCGGCGCAGGTGCAGGCGTCAGTTCAGCGATCCGCGTCAACGTGTCGGCCAGAAGGTTGGAACGCACCTCTGTCGCCCGATGGCGCAAGGCCGGGATCAGAGTTTGCGAAGCCACACTGGCTTTCTGCGCGGCAAGCTCATCGCGGATACGGGTCTGCTGCTCTGGCGGTAGCGCACGGAATTCCGAAGTCTGGGTGGTTTTCTCGGCCACCTCTTCGATCGCCGCGATGACGGCGTTGCGCTCGGCCAGAACCGATTGTTCGATACGCTCCTTCAGGGTGTAGAAATCCGCCTTCAGTTCCTGAATCGCGGTGCCCTTGAAGCACTGCGGATCGGCCAGTGCCTGACGCAGTGCATCGGCGGCAGGAGCGTCGGCAAAGGTAACATTCTGATCCTGTGCCGTCAGGAAAGCGCGCACCTCGTCGTAGATGCTCTTCTGCGGTCCCGACATGAAGCTGCGGACCTTGTCGAGGATATCCTCCTTGGCATCCAGCAGCTGATCTTCCTGCCCAACCGGGCCGGTAATGAACCATGTCGCCGACTGGTCGCGCATGCTGTCGAGCAGAGTTCGCAGAGGATCGAGAGCTGCAATAAAGGGATAGCCAGCCGACTGCCGGCCAAGGCTCTCCAGTTCGCTGGTCAGCTTGCGCAACTGCACCTGCCACTCTGCCCCCAGACTGCGGGCGTCATTGCCCGACGCGGGCAGATCGAACAGTGCCTGGAACAGCTCGCGCGATTTGCGGATCTGGGGGCCGGTAAACTCGATCTGCGGAGAGAGCAGGATATTGCCAAGGGCATGGCTGTTGCGCAGCCCCTGCACCAGAGCATCCCCTTCCAGCAGAGCGCTGTCGGCCCGAGCTTCGAGCTTGCCGCGCGCGACAAGGCTCGCGGTCAGGCACAGCACCGCAATGGACGGCCAGCCATAAGGTTTGGCGCCGAACTTCTCGACAAGTGCCTTGACGGAGACCCGCGTCCCAAGACGCATCTGGGCCTGAGCGTGATTCAACACGTCCTGCTCGGCTTCGGTCAAACCGCTGCCTTCGCCGCCGAAAAGCCCGCCATCGATACGGCCGGCACGCCCAAGATCGGCTTCGGTGTAGGTGGCGCCGCGCAGCACAGGCAGGCTGGTATAGACCTTGTCGACCAAGACCTGGAAACCTTTGACCAGCCGTTCCTGCGGGTCTTCGCCTCCGATTTCCAGCTCGGCTCCACGCACGAAAAGGCGAGCATCCGTGATCAGAGTGCGGAGACGCTGCACCAGTTCCTTTTCGCGCCGCGTATTCTGATCACGCTTTTCCGCAATGATACGATCACGACCGGGCTGGGCGTCACCGCTGGTGACCTGACGGGCAAATTTCACGGTCTGGAGCCAGAGGACGAGATCGCGCGTGAAGCGCACATCACGTCCCAGCAGAACAACCATCTCATCGCTTGCCATGCTGTTCGAACGAATCACATCCGGCGCGTCGGAATCGTCGCTGAAGGGCGAGACGATGTTCACCGAAAGCTCATGCTCCCGGTTCAGGCTGTGCCCGTCGAGCTTGCGGGTAAACGCATAGTCCACACTGGTGCCGGCATGCTTGATCTTGCCGTGACGGAGGATCGCTCCAAACGCCAGTTCATCGAGCTGTCGTTCGATCTCGGCGGGATCGACGGCAATTGCCTTAATCTCGGCCTCGACGTCCTTTTCCTCATTGGTGAGGAATTCATAGACCTCGCCATTACGCTGGATCAGCGTCTGGCGTTCCAGAAGCGACAAAGCCTCTTCGATATTACGGCGCTGCTCGGTCTGGTCCGCCTCGAACCGGGACAACAGGAGGATCGATATGTTGCGGGCAGTCGGCTTGAATTCCTTGACGTATTTCACAAGGAACAGGACTTTCAGAACCCGAACGGCGAAATCATCGCCAAGGTTCTTCTCGGCCAGCTGGATCGACTGCTGAACCGAGGATTTGAGGGCAGTGCGAATCCCCTCGAACATCAGGTCGAAGGTCGCCAGCCCCCCGACTGGCGTATCCGCCAGCTTCTTGGCCACCTCCTGAAACACCCCCAGCATGGAGCGTTCGCCGACCGAGCTGTGCTTGCCCTCAAACGCGTTATGCTGCGAGAGGCCCATGATCGCGCGCTGGAACAGATCATACTGGTAGTTCGGAAACGGATAGCTCGCGACGAATTGCTCCTTTCCGGAGAAATTCCTGAACTTGAAGGAATTATCGCCGAAATCGAACAGAGTGCGCAGGTTGTTCTCCTCAGCATCATAAAGATTGCCGAGGGTGATCTGACCGGCCTCGGTCTTGGCCAGAAGGCGGCGCTGGATGACTTCGGCCACATCCTGGGAGTTCAGCGGCATCCGGTTGGCGAAGCGCGCCTGGATTTTCGAGAAGTCATTCTCCTGCTGCGCCGTCAGATCACCGATGACCGAACCCATGTCCTGCTGGGCGGTGACAACAATCCAGGCCTGTCCCTTGCACTTCGTGTTCAGGCTTTCGGCGATGGTCTGCAGGTTCGTCATCAGTTTGACGTTGTCGGCGATATACTGCCCAACTTCGTCAACGAAGAAATTCAGCCGGAACTTCGGCCCCTGCGCATCGATCCACGATTTCACCATGTTGGCGAAATCTTCGATCGAGACCTTGGTATCCTTGCGGTACTGGCCAAGAATATCCTTGACCTCATCGCCCGTGACCTCGGCGAAGGCGGCGCCAATGTGCTTGCCTTCCATCAGAGCCTGTTCGCGCCCGCGCTCCCAGGGCTTACCGGAAGACTGCTCGAAAGCCGCCTTGAAGGCATCAAGCTTCCCGCGGCTGTCCAGATCTCGTTCGAACTGCGCGATATGCGGGAGTTTGCCGTAATAGCCGCACATCTCGTCAAAGACCTTCTGGAAGACGGCCAGAAGCGCATCGACATCCGTCTTCGAGATCACATCCGCCTTCTGGTCGATATTGAACAAGACCGACCGGGACGGAATCGACACTGCCTTGCGCAAGGCCCCCGCCAGCATCGGGTTGCCTGCGAGCTTTCGCTCAAAGATTTCGACGGCGCGCTGCCCCTCGACCTCGTCGTTCTCCAGAAGGAGGGCGAGCATCTTCAGCAGGTGAGATTTACCTGATCCGAAGAAGCCCGAGATCCACACGCCGTTCGCGGTATCGTAATTGTTGTAGGCGTCGAGGAATTGCTCCAGTCGGGCGCCGATCTCGTTGGTGATGACATATTCATCGAGCTCGGTCAGGAGGCTGGCCTTGTCGTCAGCCTTGATCACCCCATCGATCGAACGGTCGACCGGCTTGGCAAAGATGTCACGTAGAAGAGTAGCCATCGGTCAGACCTCGTAATTCATGATATTGAACGCGCGGTAATATTTGTCGTCATGCAGCAAGCCGAACAGTTCCAGCGATGCTCCTGTCGCCAACGCGTGCGTGTATTTCCCCGGGAAGAACATGACCGTCGGGCGGTCTTTCGCGGTGCTTTGCAGGTTGTTGAGTACGTTGTGCGACCGCAGGTAGGGGTAAACTTCGCCAACGCCTGACAGGAAGATCACGTCGTGCGGGGTTTCTTCAATGCGCCGCGCAATCTCTGGAATGAGGTGCGCCTGCGGGTCCAGAACGCCCTGCAACAGCTCCTTGAGCTCCGCCTTTTCCGTTTCGGCTTCAACCTCAAGGATCTGCTCGAAGATTCCCCGGTCTTCGAGGATACTGAGTGAAAGGTCATAGAGATCGATATCGAGTACGCGCACGCCAGCGTGGCCCAGCCGGGCGATCAGATCCTCGCGATCCTCGCCCAGGCTCAGTCCGTCTTCGGCATCAAAAGCGCAGATGAAAAAGGGAACCTCGTTTCCCAGCCCTTGCTTATGCAAGAACCGATCACTGGAAATTACCCTGAATAGGTGCTCGGCGCGGGCGCGCCGATCAGTTTTCGTGCCCACAATTACCCCCCATTTCCGGGAAAGACCCGCAAGTCCGCCGGATTACTCTCCTCAATCAGCCGCTTCATGCGCCCCGACAACCAGATCGGCTGAATTCTGCCCTCGACACTTCTCAAGCCAGCTTCACGCAATATCCGAAACAGGACCTGACGCAATTTCGCACAGGTTGAAGCTGAAAGCTCAGCGAGGCCAGGATCACTCTCGGCTTTCTCCGCGAGAAAGCGGTCAAAAACCTCATGGCCCAGGTCAAGCCGCCATGATTGGTAGCGTTCGCTGATCACCTCGACTGCGAATTCGTATACAAAGCGATAGGTCCGGCAGACCGCCAGCCACACCATTGCCTGCTGTTCAGCGCGGTCAGCCTCTGCCGACAGGTAATCGCGTTCGGCATCCGAGAGATGACCTATCCGGTCGTACACTTCACGAAGCGTCCGGGTTTGCGAGGCCAGTTTGGGCAAGGATGACGTGCCCTGGGCCAGCAAGCGCTCACGAGCAGACGCCCAGCTCTCACCGGGCCGATAGTCTTGCGCAATCGCGAGGCTCTCATTGAGCATGAGCCCGCCCACACCAAAGGACATCCGGTATTTCGGTACGGCCGACATCATCGGGGCGCGACCCCGCTTGCCATGTCAGCGTCATCGAACTCATGCTGCGCACGCTCAAGGGCGGCGGCAACCTCCTGTTCGTCTGCTGCAACGATATGCTGGGTCCGGGGGTCTCGCAGCCTTGCCCCTTCAAGGAGCCCCAGCCGCTTGAGCACATAGAACAGCATGGCATAGCGAACTGTGAGTACAGCGCGCCCATCCACCATGTTGTAGTCCTTTGCGACCACCGCCTGCTGACCGGCCGACAGTTCGGGATGGGGCACAATGATGATGTCGAATGATTCTTGCCACAGCCTGTCCTGAGCCGCACCGGCACCGGGCTCACCGAACTCGCCGTATCCAAGGACGCGCGAAAGCAGGAAATCCTTAAACCGCGCCGTTTCATGGCACCAGGCCCGAACATGCCAGCGTAGACCATCAAAGCCAAAGGCATGGGGGGTGATCCGCCGCCATGCCGGATCGGGTCGATCGCGGTTCATGGATTGGTAGTGAAGCTTGAGCGACCTTTCATCCCGCACTGCCGCCAGAACTGAACGCAGAACTTCGGTATCGATCTTGCGGCGCAAAGTAAGTGCGATATCCATGTCAGGCGGGGTCGAAAGCCAGTTCGAGCCTGGCTCGGCGAAACCTTCCGCCATCGAGCGCAGCCGCATGAGATAGGCATCCGGATCCGGATCAAGGAACACCGGTCGAAATTCCGGCCCGGCAACGTAGCGGCGCGCGCTTTTGTCATAGACCGCGTTCAGCGGCGCCCGCTCCTGATAATGGGTCAAATCCTTTGATGCCTGCGGAACCGAAACGCCAAACGTATCGATCAGGTCAGAGCGATTAACGCCCCCCTCCCAGAACAGGCGGAATTCGATGAACTCCAGCCGCCTCTCGACACCCCATTTCAGCATTGTTCGTCCCGTCGCGCTCACGAGAATATAAAATATATGGACAACCTTGCGATGCCCGTATACTTTTTATTCTGACATGCATCAAGCTGTCAAGTCCGGGGGAGACCTGATGCGAATTCTGCACACTGCTGACTGGCACATCGGTCAAACCCTGAATGGCTGGTCGCGCGAGTATGAACATCAGGTCTTTTGTGACGCTCTGCGCGATGTGATTGTCACAGAGGGCGTCGACGCGCTCCTGATTGCCGGCGACGTGTTTGATGGCATCAACCCGTCAGGTGAAGCGCAGCGTTTGCTTTATGCCGCGATCGCCGGGTTCTTGCGTGCAAATCCCCGGCTGCAAATCGTGATAACGGCAGGCAACCATGATCCGGCGCAGCGGCTTGAGGCGCCCGAGGCCGTCCTGAACGAGCTTGGCGTACATGTGCTCGGCACGTTGCGGCGCGATGCTGCGGATGTAGATTTGCAGCGCCATCTTATTCCCTTGCGTGACAGCACCGGAACGGTCCGCGCGCACGTGCTGGCTGTGCCCTTCCTGCGACAGGCTGACCTGCCGGGGCTGCAACTCGGGGCGACCGGTGGAGCAGAGTCCGCCGTTACCACTGCGGTTCGCGCATTACATCTTGCGATGTCAGACGCCGCGGAGACGCAAGCTGGCGGACTACCAATCATTGCCATGGGGCATCTTACCTGTTCGGGTGGCCTCGAATCCGAAGGGGCGGAACGACGCATTCTCATCGGCGGCGAGCATGCGGTACCGCCTGACATCTTCCCGCCAGCCCTGTCGTATGTTGCCCTTGGGCATTTGCACCGGCCGCAATCGCTTGACGGCGGCAGGGTGCGCTATTCCGGTTCACCCTTCCCAATGTCCGCCGCCGAAATCGGCTATGATCATGGTGTCACGCTGCTCGATC
>Ga0114984_1000438_pt1 | contig 16195 bp, 11 predicted proteins | sample Shrwel1BS1Day1_FD_96987 | JGI IMG/M metagenome (GOLD analysis project Ga0114984, IMG submission 96987) | Subsurface microbial communities from deep shales in Ohio, USA - Utica-3 well 1 S-1-Day1 | ecosystem: Environmental > Aquatic > Deep subsurface > Shale gas/oil reservoir > Produced water/Flow...
ACAGTGTTTCGCTCGGTGCGCACGGCGCACCCTACGGGCGGGTGCAATGGCGGCTTACGTAGGGTGCGCCGCGCGCACCAGCTTCGGATGAAAACGTCATCTACCCACCACGGAAACTAGGGTGGATGAAAACGGCGTCATCCATCCTACGGACTGCCCGGCCGTAGGGTGCGCCTTTCGAACCGGTCGTTCCCCCGGATCGCATGCGTCGGGCTACACTGCCCGCCGTTCTCAACAGGAGGTGCCATGAGCGCTCAGGTCATAGTGGTCGACGACGAAGCGGCGATTCGCGAAGCGGTGCAGCAGTGGCTGCAGCTGTCCGGTTTCGAGGTGCGTACCTGCGCCAGCGCGGCCGAAGCCCTGGCTGCGGTGGACCGCGACTTCCCCGGCATCATCGTCAGCGATGTGCGCATGCCCGGCAGCGATGGCCTGCAGCTGCTCGAGCGGCTGGTCGAGCTGGACCGCGACCTGCCGGTGATTCTGGTCACCGGCCACGGCGACGTGCCCATGGCGGTGCAGGCACTGCGCCAGGGCGCCTATGACTTCATCGAGAAACCCTTCACCCCCGAACGCCTGCTCGACAGCGTGCGCCGCGCGCTGGACAAGCGCCGTCTGGTCTGCGAGAACCGTCAGTTGCGCCGGCAGGTGGCCGACAAGGGCCGCATCGAAAGCCAGCTGATCGGCATCTCTCGACCCATGGAAAACCTGCGCCGGCAGATCCTCGAACTGGCCGGCACCTCGGTCAACGTGCTCATTCGCGGCGAGACCGGCAGCGGCAAGGAGCGCGTGGCGCGTTGCCTGCACGACTTCAGCCCGCGCGCCGGCAAGGCTTTCGCCGCGCTCAACTGCGCGGCGATTCCCGAGACCATTTTCGAAAGCGAGCTGTTCGGCCACGAGAGTGGCGCCTTCACCGGTGCCCAGGCGCGGCGCATCGGCCGCATCGAGCATGCCGACGGTGGCACCCTGTTCCTCGATGAAGTGGAGAGCCTGCCGCTGGCGCAGCAGGTCAAGCTGCTGCGGGTACTGCAGGAGAAGACCCTGGAGCGCCTCGGTTCGAACAAGAGCATCCATGTCGATCTGCGGGTGATCAGCGCGGCCAAGCCGGACCTGCTCGACGAGGCAAGGGCTGGGCGCTTCCGCGAAGACCTGGTGTACCGCCTGAACGTCGCCACCCTGCACATTCCACCGCTGCGAGAGCGTCGCGAGGACATTCCGCTGCTGTTCGAGCACTTCGCCCGCAGTGCCGCCGAGCGTCACGGCCGCGAGGCGCCGCCGCTGGCGCCAAGCGAGCTGGCGCGCCTGCTCGGGCATGACTGGCCGGGCAATGTGCGCGAGCTGATCAACGCCGCCGAGCGTCATGCCCTGGGCCTGTCCAGCCCGCCGCCGGCCGAGCGCTTCGCCGGCCAGGCGCTGGCGCAGCAGATGGAGGCCTTCGAAGCGCAGTGCCTGCACAACGCCCTGCTGCAATGCCAGGGCAACATCGCCGCGGTGATGGAGATGCTGCAGCTGCCGCGCCGCACCCTCAACGAGAAGATGCAGCGCCACGGCCTGGCGCGCGGTGACTACCTGCCCGGTGGCGAGGAATAAAGCACCGCCTGCCGGAGCCGGCTTGATCTGTGGGAGCCCCGCCCCGGGGCGAAGCTTTTATTTTGGGATGGCTGCAATTCGCCGCGGGGCGCGGCTCCTACAGGGCGCGTGACGCGATAAGCGGATTTTTGCCGACTCGGTCACAGATGTAGGCGATTTCCCGCTCAGTGACCCTTGGGTCTTGCAACAGGGCCGCTCTAGATCGAGCCTTTCAGCCTCTGGCACGGCATCTGCTATGTCCGTTGTAGCCGTGCGGCAGCCTGCCGACGCGGCGACCATAACAACGACAAGAGGTCAGCCCCATGAACTGCCATGCCCCTCGCGCCATGCCGCACTCGCTGCTTTGCATGGGCCGTCTTCCTACCGCGTTCGCCGCGGCTCTTGTCCAACGCTGCACCCCGCGCTGCTGATCGCGCGACGCCGGCGTCGCCTCGGCGCGTCGAGTGAAACTCTGCATAAAGCCATAACAACGACGGAGATACTTCCATGCGACTGACCAAGAAAATCAGCCTGTTCGCCGCGGCTGCGGCCATCACTGCCAGCACCGCGGTGCTCGCTGCCCCAACCTTCATCAACGTGCTTACCGGTGGCACCAGCGGCGTGTACTACCCGATCGGCGTGGCCCTGTCGCAGCTGTACAGCAACGGCATCGACGGCGCCAAGACCTCGGTGCAGGCGACCAAGGCGTCGGTGGAAAACCTCAACCTGCTCGAAGCCGGCCGCGGCGAGCTGGCCTTCGCCCTCGGCGACTCGGTGGCCGATGCCTGGAACGGCGTGGAAGATGCCGGCTTCAAGGCGCCGCTGAAGAAGATCCGCGCCATCGCCGGCACCTACCCGAACTACATCCAGATCGTCGCCAACGCCGAATCCGGCATCAAGACCCTGGAAGACCTCAAGGGCAAGCGCATCTCCGTCGGCGCGCCGAAGTCCGGTACCGAGCTCAACGCCCGCGCCATCTTCGAAGCCGCCGGCCTGAGCTACAAGGACATGGGCAAGGTCGAGTTCCTGCCGTACGCCGAGTCGGTGGAGCTGATCAAGAACCGTCAGCTGGACGCCACCCTGCAGTCCTCCGGTCTGGGCATGGCCGCCATTCGTGACCTGGCCTCGACCATGAAGATCAGCTTCGTCTCCATCCCGGCCGAAGTGACCGCGAAGATCGACAACGCCGCCTACGAGGCCGCCACCATCCCGGCCGGCACCTACGACGGTCAGGACGCCGACGTGCCCACCGTGGCCATCAACAACATCCTGGTTACCCATGAAGGCGTCTCCGACGAGGTGGCCTACCAGATGACCAAGCTGATGTTCGACAACCTCGAGCGTCTGGGCACCGCCCACTCCGCGGCCAAGGACATCAAGCTGGAAAGCGCCACGCAGAACCTGCCGATCCCGCTGCACCCGGGTGCCGAGCGCTTCTACAAGGAAGCCGGCGCGCTGTAATGCAGGGCTGGCCGTGGCGTTGCGCCACGGCCTGTTTGCTCTGTATCGACGCCGATGTTGCTTCTGTAGGAGCGGCTTCAGCCGCGATGTCCGCGAGCAGATCGCGGCTGAAGCCGCTCCTACAGCGCAATGGCTAGAACCCCCAGAATCGCGAATAAAACCGGCGTTCACAGGCGGTAGGTTTTGTTGGCGACTCTGTCTCCGCAATCGAAGTAGTCATGAGGTGTGCACTCCATGAGTGAGCAGAATCAGGGCATGGGCGCCAGCCCGTCCGACTGGCCGAAGGCGCTGTTCGCCGTCGCGCTGCTGTTTTCCATCTTCCAGATCGTCACCGCCGCCTTCCACCCGGTGTCCACCCAGGTGCTGCGCGCAGTGCACGTCGGCTTCCTGCTGCTGCTGGTGTTCATCAGCATCCCCGCCTTCGGCGTCAAGCGCCCCTGGCAGCCGCTGGCCTGGCTGCTGGGCCTGGCCGGCATGGCCACGGCCATCTACCAGTGGTACTTCGAGGCGGACCTGATCCAGCGCTCGGGTGACATGACCACCGGCGACATGATCGTCGGCCTGGTCCTCATCGTGCTGGTGTTCGAGGCCGCGCGGCGGGTCATGGGCATCGCCCTGCCGATCATCTGCGCGCTGTTTCTCGCCTACGGCATGCTCGGCCAGTACCTGCCGGGCGATCTGATGCACCGCGGCTACGGCCTCGACCAGATCGTCAACCAGCTGGCCTTCGGCACTGAAGGTCTGTACGGCACGCCGACCTACGTCTCGGCCACCTACATCTTCCTGTTCATCCTGTTCGGCGCCTTCCTCGAGCAGGCCGGAATGATCAAGCTGTTCACCGACTTCGCCATGGGCCTGTTCGGTCACAAGGTCGGCGGCCCGGCCAAGGTGTCGGTGGTGTCCTCGGCGCTGATGGGCACCATCACCGGCTCCGGCGTGGCCAACGTGGTCACCACCGGGCAGTTCACTATCCCGCTGATGAAGCGTTTCGGCTACCGCCCGGCCTTCGCCGGCGGGGTCGAGGCGACCTCGTCGATGGGCAGCCAGATCATGCCGCCGATCATGGGCGCCGTGGCCTTCATCATGGCCGAGACCATCAACGTGCCGTTCTTCGAGGTGGCCAAGGCCGCGCTGATCCCGGCGCTGCTGTACTTCGGCTCGGTGTTCTGGATGGTCCACCTGGAGGCCCGTCGCGCCAACCTGCGCGGCCTGCCCAAGGAGGAATGCCCGAACCCGTGGAAGGCGGTGCGCGAGCGCTGGTTCCTGCTGATCCCGCTGTTCATCCTCATCTACCTGCTGTTCTCCGGGCGCACGCCGCTGTTCTCCGGCACCGTCGGCCTGGCCCTGACCGCCATGGTCATCCTCGGCTCGGCGATCATCCTGCGGGTCTCGTCCAAGGCCATGCGCTTCGCCTTCTGGATCGCCCTGGGCGTGCTCTGCGCCGGCTTCTTCCAGCTCGGCATCGGCGTGGTGTTCGGCGTCATCGCGGCGCTGGTGGCGGTGTGCTGGTTCGTCAAGGGCGGCCGCGACACCCTGATCCTGTGCCTGCACGCGCTGGTCGAAGGTGCGCGTCACGCGGTGCCGGTCGGCATCGCCTGCGCCCTGGTCGGGGTGATCATCGGCGTGGTGTCGCTGACCGGGGTGGCCTCCACCTTCGCCGGCTACATCCTTGCCATCGGCCAGGACAACCTGTTCCTCTCGCTGGTGCTGACCATGCTCACCTGCCTGGTGCTGGGCATGGGCATTCCGACCATCCCCAACTACATCATCACCAGTTCGATCGCCGCGCCGGCACTGCTGGAGCTGGGCGTGCCGCTGATCGTCTCGCACATGTTCGTCTTCTACTTCGGCATCATGGCCGACCTCACCCCGCCGGTAGCGCTGGCCTGCTTCGCCGCCGCGCCGATCGCCAAGGAGCGCGGCCTGAAGATCAGCCTGTGGGCGATCCGCATCGCCGTGGCCGGTTTCGTCGTGCCCTACATGGCGGTGTACTCGCCGGCGCTGATGCTGCAGGGCGACAGCCTGCTGGCGACCTTCTACGTGCTGTTCAAGGCGGCATTGGCCATCGGCATCTGGGGCGTGGTGTTCACCGGCTTCCTGCAGGCCAGGCTGGCCTGGTGGGAGCGCATCCTGGGCCTGGCCGCCGGCGCCAGCCTGATTCTGGCCACGCCGATCAGTGACGAAATCGGCTTTGCCCTCAGCGCCATCTTCATCGCTCAGCACCTGTGGCGCGCCCGTCGTGCCGAGGCGGCGACGGCGTGATCGGCCTGTGCCTCGGGTTGGCCGGCGCGGTGTGGGCAGAGTTGCCCACGCCGGCCTTCACCCTGGCCTGGACCCACACCATCGAGAAGATCCGCTGGGAAGAGGATTACCGCGTCACCGCCGAGGGCCTGGTGCTCGGCGAGGCGCGGGTCAAGGGTTCCGGCGCCGGAATGGAGATTCCCGACGGCGCCGAACTGCGCAATGGCAGCTGGCACTACCAGCGTCAGCTACCGCCTTTGCAACCCCTGCGAGTCGGGCGTACGCCCGAAGCCGGGGATTACCAACTGTGTATCGACCAGCGTTGTCGCCCGATGAGCGACTGGCTCGGCCCGCCACAAGCGAGCCAGCCGGCGTTGGAACTCTGGAGCTGCGAGCTGAGCTCCCCCGCGGCTGACGCGGGCTAGGTTCGCCAGAGCGGACCCAGGCTTCCGGCGCCACAAGTGCCGGGCGGAAAGGAAGAGAACCCCCATGCGGCGCGAGCCTATGGGGGTTTTGTTCGTCTGCGGCCTGCTAGGCTTGGCTAACCACCTGCCCAGGAGACCTGCCATGCGCCCGATCTTTCGTTTCGCCCTCCCGCTCGCCCTCTGTCTGTCACCGCTGACGGCCAGCGCCCTGGATATCCAGCCCGGCGTCTGGGAAGTCAGCTCGCACAACATGCAGGTGGGCGGTCAGGCCATGCCTGGCATGGAGCAGATGCTGGCGCAGATGCAGAACCTGCCGCCCGAACAGCGGCAGATGATGGAAAACATGATGGCCGAGCAGGGCATCAGGCTCGGTGCCGGTGGCGTGCAGATGTGCCTGACCGCCGAGCAGATCAAGGCGCAGGAAATCCCCCTGCACGACCCCGAATCCGGCTGCAGCAACGAGATCGTCGAGCGCAGCGCGAAGCTGTGGAAGTTCCGTTTCAACTGCCCGGACGCTCAGGGCGAAGGGGAGACGCGCTTCGTCAGCGACAAGGAATTCACCACGCAGGTCAAAGGCACCTACAACGGCCAGCCAAGCAGCATGGAAAGCCGTGCCCGCTGGGTCGGGGCGGACTGTGGTTCGCTCAAACGTAACTGATACTTATACGAAGGTGTAAATATTTCTCATTGACGGGTGGATCTTCTGTTGCGAGAATTTTGTCGCTAATTATTTGCGTTTGCGTCTAGCAAATGCTGCCAGTGAGGCAACCTGCTGCAAAGGGACTGCCAGCAGCTATCGACAGCGCATCAGGAGATCGTCCCTTGTTCAGCAGAAAAACCCACCTGGCCGTGGCGATTGCGGCCGCCTGCAATTTCAGTCAAGCGCTGGCCGCCGAGCAGGAGCAGCTCGAGCTGGATGCTCAGACCGTGGTCGGCAGCAGTGCGGCGGACGAGGTCAATAGCTACAAATCCACCCCCAGCAGTGCTGCGACCAAGCTCGACCTGACCCCGCGACAGACGCCGCAGGCGATTTCCACCCTGAGCGGCGCCCAGCTGCGCGACTTCAAGCTCACCAGCGTCAACGATGCGCTCAAGGCCGTGCCGGGCGTGCAGGTGCAGGAGGTCGAAACCGATCGCACCTACTACACCGCCCGCGGTTTCGATATCACCAACTTCCAGTACGACGGCATCGCTGTGCCCTTCGTCTACGGCAATGTCGAGGGTGATCTGGACACCTCGATGTACGAGCGCGTGGAGGTGATTCGCGGCGCCAACGGCCTGATGTCGGGCACCGGCAACCCCTCGGCGACCGTCAACTTCGTGCGCAAGCGGCCAACCCTGGCACCGCAGGCGCGCGTGGACCTGACGGCCGGCTCCTGGGACAAGCGCCGTATCGACACCGACGTATCCGGTGCGCTGACCGATGCCGGCAACATCCGCGGCCGCGTGGTGTACGCCAACGAAAACAAGAACTCCTACCTCGACCGCTACTCGCGCGAGAAGAACGTCTTCCACGGGGTGCTGGAGTTCGATCTGGACGAGCGCACCGTTTTCACCCTCGGCCACACCCTGCAGACCAGTGATGCCAACTCGCCGATGTGGGGTGCGCTGCCGCTGAACTACAGCGACGGTTCGAAGACCGACTATTCCCGCTCCACCAGCACGTCCTCCGATTGGGCCTATTGGGACGTCAAGGAAAACCGCACCTTTGCCGAGCTGGCGCACACCTTCGACAACGGTTGGCAAGCCAAGACCGTACTGACGCGAGTGGAAAAGAAGGGCGATGGCTCGTTGTTCTATATGTACGGTACGCCGGATCGCAATACCGGCCTCGGCCTGTTCAGCTATCCCTCCGAGTACAAGGACGAGAACAAGCAGCTGATCGTCGATGTGCAGGCCAGCGGCCCGTTCAGCCTGGCGGGTCGGCAGCATGAAGCCGCGCTGGGGGCCAGTTGGTCGCGCTCGGAGCTGAACGATATCTCCTATTACGACTCCACCACCGGCACTGCCCTGCCGCCGCTGGAGCAGTGGCATGGCAACATCGGCAAACCGCTGAACGACCGGCCTACCAACGGCAGCGATTTCACCGACCGCATGAAGAGCATGTACGGCGCCGCGCGCTGGAGCTTGACCGACAAGCTGAGCCTGATCACCGGCACACGTGTCGTCGACGTGAAAAGTGACGGTACCAATTACGGTGTCGCGAAGACCTCGAAGAACAGCGGCAAGGTGGTGCCCTATGCGGGGGTGGTCTACGACATCACCGATCAGTATTCGGTCTACGCCAGCTATACCGAGATCTTCGATCCGCAGACCAAAACCAATGCTGCAGGCTCGCGCCTGGCGCCGGTAGAGGGCGTGAACTACGAAGTGGGCATCAAGGGCGAACTGTTCGACGACAAGGTCAACGTGGCGCTGGCGGTATTCCGCACCGAGCAGGACAACTTCGCCGAACAGGCAGGCAGCATCGGTGGCCGCGCCTATTACCGCGCGGTCGAGGGGCTGACCAGCGAAGGCTACGAGATCGAGATTTCCGGCCAGCCCATTCAGGGGCTGGAGCTGAATGCGGGCTACACCTTCGTCGACATCACCAATGCCGACGGCTCGCATGGGGTCACCTACTCGCCCAAGCACATGGTCAAGACCGCCGCGACCTATCGGATTCCGGCGCTGGACAAGCTCAAGGTCGGCGCCGCCGTACGTTGGCAGGACGATATCCACAACGGCATCGCCGAGCAGGATGCCTACGCCGTGGTCGACCTGATGGCCAGCTACGATATCGACCCCAACTGGAGCGTGTCGGCCAACCTCAACAACCTCACCGACGAGAAGTACCTGAACAGCCTGTACTGGACGCAGGCCTATTACGGTGCCCCACGTAACGTCAGCGCCACCCTGACCTGGAAATACTGACTGCCTGGGCCGCCCGCACGGGCGGCCCCGACGAGAGGATTCGATGCGCCCGATTCTGGTACTCCTGCACCGCTGGTGCGGCCTGTTCATCGCCCTGTTCCTGTTCACCGCCGGCTTGACCGGCGCTGTCATTTCCTGGGATCACGAACTGGACGAATGGCTCAACCCGCACCTGTTCGATGCGCAAACCGAAGGGCAGGCGCAGGACCCGCTGCAACTGGTGGACGCCCTGGAAGCGCGCGATCCGCGCCTGCAGGTGAGCTTCATGTCGCTGGCGCTGGAACCCGGCCATGCGCTGGGCATCTTCGTCGATCCGCGTGTCGATCCAGCCACCGGCAAGGCCTTCGAGCTCGGCTTCAACCAGCTCGGCATCGACCCGGTCACTGGCGACATCCAGGGCCAGCGAGAATGGGGCGCTATCTCCCTGAACCGGGAAAACCTGCTGCCGTTTCTCTACAAGCTGCACTACAGCCTGCATATCCCGGATGGCTTCGGTATCGAGCTGGGCGTGCTGTTCTTCGGCATCGTCGCCATCGTCTGGTGCATCGACTGCCTGGTGGCGCTGTGGCTGTCGTTTCCCAACCTGCGCAGCTGGCGCAAGTCGTTCGCCTTTCGCTGGCGCCAGGGCGGCTACAAGCTGAATTTCGACCTGCATCGCTCAGGTGGCGTGTGGATCTGGCTGTTGCTGCTGGTGCTGGCCGTCACCTCGGTGTCGATGAACCTCGAACGCCAGGTGGTGCGCCCGCTGGTGGCGCTGTTCTCGCCGCTGACACCCAGCCCCTTCGCCAGCCGCACGCCGGTGACCCTGGATCAGCAGATCGTGCCGCTGATCGACCGCCGCCAGGCCATCGCCGTGGCCGATGCCGAGGCGCGGCGGCTGGGCTGGGACGCGCCTCCTGGCGGGCTGTTCCATTCGGCCGAGTTCGGCGTGTATGGCGTCGGCTTCTACGAGCCGGGCGACGATCACGGCGATGCCGGGCTGGGCAACCCCTGGATCTACGTCGACAGTCAGAGCGGCGAACTGGCCGGCGCGCATGTGCCGGGCACCGGCAGTGCCGGGGATATCTTCCTGCAGGCACAGTTCCCGCTGCACTCGGGGCGCATCATCGGTCTGCCGGGACGTATCCTGGTGTCGTTGCTCGGTTTGGCCGTTGCCGGCCTGTCCGTGACGGGCGTGGTGATCTGGGCCAGGAAACGTCGCTCGCGCGTGCTCGCCGAACAGCGCCTGCGCGGGGTTTCACAGGCCGTGACGTAAACGAAGCGCCGCGACCAGCTCGGCGCGCTGTTCGAGGAAACGGTCGAAGGCCTCGATCAGCTCGGGATGGCGGATGCTCGACAGGTAGTAGTGATCCTCGACGTGCGCGAGCTGCGGGTCGAACACCAGGGCGTCCGGCGCCAGGCGCATCTGGCGCAGCTGATGGGTGACCACGCGGGGGTTGAGGTACACCGCATCGACCCGGTCGCTGGCGGCCATCATCAGCAGTGATTCGATCTGGTTGGCCTGGATCAGCTTGATGTGCCCGGCCTGGATCTCTGCCAGATATGGCCAGGGGGTGAAGCCGTTCTGCGTGCCGAGCAAGGCGATGCGCTGCTTGCCCTGGCCGAGATACTGCGGCTTGACCAGCACGCCATCGATGTAGGGGGCTGCCGGCCGGCTGTAGCGCACCGCATGGCCGGCCTTCTGATCGGCGTTCCACTGAGGGTGGTCGGGAAACTTCAGATCGACCCGGCCAGCGAGAAAATCACTGAGCAGGCGCCTGACCGGCAGCGGCGTATAGACGAACTGGTAGCCGTATTCGGCGGCGAAGGCATCCAGCAGCTCGCGGGCGTAACCACCGTACTCACCATCTTCCACCGCGTAATAGGGCTTGTAGGGCTGCAGCTCGACGCCGACACGGCTCGGCGGCTGCGCCAGGGCGTCGAGGTTGATGCAGAGGCAAAGCAGCAGGCTGAGCAGTGTCTTCATCGCGGAGTCTCGCTGACGGCTAACAGCGGCGGCCTCATAACCATAGACGCGACTCAGAGGATCGGCGAGATCAGCCGTGCCACGCGCATGCCCAGTTGCTGCAGGCGATGCAGGTTGCGCCGGTCGGCATTGGCCAGTTCGCGCGAGCGGCTGAAGTCCTCTTCCAGCATGTTCGCCACCTGGGCGTTGAAGCCCTCGTCGAAGGTCAGCAGGCTGGCCTCGAAATTGAGGCGGAAGGAGCGGTTGTCCAGGTTGGCGCTGCCCAGCAGGCAGGCGTCGTGATCGATCAGCAGGGCCTTCTGGTGGAGGAAGCCCGGCTGGTAGCGGAAGATGCGCACGCCGGCGCGCAGCGCCTCGAAGGCATACAGGCTGGAGGCGGCGTAGACGATGCGGTGGTCGGGGCGCGCCGGTAGCAGCAGGCGCACGTCCACGCCGCGCATCACCGTTAGGCGCAGGGCGGCGAACAGTGCCTCGTCGGGCACGAAGTAGGGACTGCTCAGCCAGACCCGTTCGCGCGCTGCGTGAATCGCTTCGACGAACAGCAGCGAGCAGGTTTCCTGCGGGTCCGCCGGGCCGCTGGCAATCACCTGGCAGAGTAGGCCGGGGTCGTCCTGTTTGCTCGGCATCAGCAGCGGCGGCAGCTTGCGGCAGGCCCAGTACCAGTCTTCGGCGAAGGCTTCCTGCAGGCTTGCCACCACCGGCCCGCGTACTTCCACATGGGTGTCGCGCCAGGGCGCCAGGGGTGGCTTCTGGCCGAGGTATTCGACGCCGACGTTGAGCCCGCCGAGAAAGCCGATCTCGCCGTCGACCACGACGATCTTGCGGTGGTTGCGGAAATTCAGCTGGAAGCGATTGAACAGTCCGGCGCGGGTGGGGAAGGCGTGCACCTGCGCGCCGCCGCGGCGCAGGCTGTCGATATAGGCGCGCGGCAGCGCATGACTGCCGACGCCGTCATACAGCACGTGTACCTGCACGCCTGCGGCGGCGCGCTCCAGCAGCACGTCGCGCAGGCGCCGGCCGAGGGCGTCGTCACGGATGATGAAGAACTGCAGCAGGATCACCTGCTGCGCGCTGTCCAGGGCTTTGAGGATCGCCTCGAAGGTGGCCTCGCCGTCGATCAGCAGATCGACGCGGTTGCCGGTCACGCCCGGCAGGTGCGACAGGCGCGGCAGCGCCCGCAGGCGATCGTAAGCCGGTGATAGATGCGCGGCCTTGGCTTCCTCGACCCAGGGGCGCCAGTCCTGTGCGGCCATGGCGTGGCGCATTTCCCTGTCGGCCTGGCGCCGCGCCCTGACGTAGGCATCGAAACGGCTGCGGCCGAATACCAGGTAGGGCAGCAGCGTCAGGTAGGGCATGAAGAACAGCGACAGACCCCAGGCCAGCGCGCCCTGGGCCGTGCGCACGGTCAGTACGGCGTGGATCGCCGCCAGTACGCCGAGGGCGTGAACGGTGGCGATCAGGTAGGCGAACAGGTGGGGAATGCCGAAGTCCGCGGGCATGCAGGGTCTTCCTTTGCACTGGCTGTGTGCAGCTGACCGTGGGTGTTGCGCAGCGTTCGCCGCCATCCTGCCACGGCCATGCCGCGAATGGCAGTGCCGGGCAAATTGCCAGCTGTCAGGGAATTATTCGAGGCTTTCACGTGTCTTGGTTTCCGAATGAACGGAATTCATGTGTTAGCCTTTCCGGTTCGACCCCTTTCCGGTCGATCTCAATTGGAGGAGGGCAACCGTCCTGTTCACGCTCGTTCAGCGAGTCAAACGCATCAAGGAGAACGCCAACCATGGGAAACGTCCCTTCGCATGACACGACACCGCCATCCGCAGCGGAAACCAACGAAGGCATCCCGGCACCGACCGGCGAGGCCAACCTGATCGATACCGATTACGTCATCGGCCAGGACAACATTCAGGGCAAGTTCATCTTCGCCCTCGACATTCACGGCAAGGTCTTCACCATTTCCGCGCTGGTCGCGGTGATCTTCGTAGTACTCGCCCTGGCGCTGCAGAACCAGATCGAGCCGCTGTTCAGCGGCCTGCGCGACTGGCTCACCCATCACATGGCCTGGTTCTTCATCGGCGCCGCCAACGTCTTCGTTCTGCTCTGCCTCGGGCTGATCGTTTCGCCGCTGGGCAAGGTGCGCATCGGCGGGATGGAGGCCACGCCCGATTACACCTACCTGGGCTGGTTCTCCATGCTGTTCGCCGCCGGCATGGGGATCGGCCTGATGTTCTACGGCGTGTCCGAGCCGATGTCGCACTACAGCGCGGCGCTGGGCGGCATCAGTGTCGGTGAGGACGGCGTACGCACCGACTGGGCGCCGCTCGGCGGCGCCGCCAGCAACACCGAGGAGGCCGTGCGCCTGGGCATGGCGGCGACCATCTTCCACTGGGGCCTGCACCCCTGGGCGATCTACGCCATCGTCGCCCTGGCGCTGGCGCTGTTCTCCTTCAACAAGGGCCTGCCGCTGTCGATCCGCTCGATCTTCTATCCGATTCTCGGTGAGCGCGTATGGGGCTGGCCGGGTCATGTGGTCGACATTCTTGCGGTGTTCGCCACCCTGTTCGGCCTGGTCACCTCGCTGGGCCTCGGCGCCGAGCAGGCGGCCGCGGGTGTGGAATATCTGTTCGGCATCCCCGCCACGGATACCACCAAGGTACTGCTGATCGTCGCCATCACGCTGATCGCCCTGGCTTCGGTAGTGGCCGGTCTCGACAAGGGGGTCAAGCGTCTGTCGGAGGTCAACATGGGCCTGGCCATGGCCCTGCTGCTGTTCGTCATCATCGCCGGGCCGACCCTGGCCATCTTTACCGGCTTCTTCAAGAACCTCGGCGCCTACCTGCAGTACCTGCCGGCCCTGGCCAACCCGGTCGGGCGCGAGGACACCAACTTCAGCCAGGGCTGGACCGCCTTCTACTGGGCCTGGTGGATCAGCTGGTCGCCGTTCGTGGGCATGTTCATCGCCCGCGTCAGCCGTGGCCGCAGCGTGCGCGAATTCCTCATTGCCGTGCTGCTGGTGCCGTCGCTGGTCTCGGTGCTGTGGATGACCGCCTTCGGTGGTACCGCCATCAACCAGCTGCTGGCGGATGGCTTCACCGGGGCGCAGGATGCCGGCCTGGAGCTGAAGCTGTTCAGCATGCTCGGCGAGATGCCGCTGACGGCCATCACCTCGTTCATCGGCATCGTGCTGGTGGTGGTGTTCTTCATCACCTCGTCGGACTCCGGCTCGCTGGTGATCGACACCATCACCGCCGGCGGCAAGGTCAACGCGCCGGTACCGCAGCGCGTGTTCTGGGCCAGCATCGAAGGCGTTATCGCCATCGCCCTGCTGCTCGGCGGTGGCCTCGTGGCGCTGCAGGCGATGGCCGTGTCCACCGGTCTGCCGTTCACCATCGTGCTGCTGGTGGGCTGCATCGCCATCGTCAAGGGGCTGATGAGCGAGCCGCGCTGACTCACCCGGTTCGCCACTGACGAGAGCGCGCCCGTGGGCGCGCTTTTGCATTTCTGGGGCAGTCGTTAATGGGAAAGCCTGCGGCGTTTGCGCAGAGCAGGCCCGATTTTCCTTCTGATAGCGTCAGCTCCGCGTATGGCAGCGGTCGTCGCCGCATTGCTCGCGAATAGAAAAAGAAGGAGCAGCCCCTTGAGCCAAGGCCCCGTATCCCGCAAGAACGATTCATCAGCAGACGGTATTCCCGCGCCCAGCGGCGCGGTCAATCTCATCGACACCGACTATGTGGTTGGCCAGGACAACATCCGTGGCCGTTATCTGGTCAATCTCGACATCCATGGCGTGGTCTTCCTGATATCGGCCGTGACCGCCTTCATTTTCGTCGCGCTGGCGCTGGCCATGCACGATCAGGTGGAACCGCTGTTCAAGGCCGTGCGCGACTGGCTGACCGTGCACCTGTCCTGGTTCTTCATCGGTTCGGCCAACATCTTCGTACTGCTTTGCCTCGGCCTGATCGTCTCGCCGCTGGGCAAGGTGCGTCTCGGCGGCACCCTGGCCCGCCCCGATTATTCCTACTTCTCCTGGTTCGCCATGCTGTTCGCCGCAGGCATGGGCATCGGCCTGATGTTCTATGGCGTCGCCGAGCCGATGTCGCACTACGGCACCGCACTGGGCGGTACGGCGGTGGATGGCAACGGTCTGCGTACCGACTGGGCGCCACTGGGCGGCGCCGCCAGCGACTCTGCCGAAGCCGCTCGCCTGAGCATGGCCACCACCATCTTCCACTGGGGCCTGCACCCCTGGGCGATCTACGCCATCGTCGCCCTGGCGCTGGGCCTGTTCGCCTTCAACAAGGGTCTGCCGCTGTCGTTCCGCTCGATCTTCTTCCCGCTGCTCGGTGAGCGTGTGTGGGGCTGGCCGGGCCACATCATCGACATCCTGGCGGTGTTCGCCACCCTGTTCGGTCTGGTCACCTCGCTGGGCCTGGGCGCCGAGCAGGCCACTGCCGGCCTGAATGCGCTGTTCGGCCTGCCGGCCGACACCACCACCAAGGTGCTGCTGATCACCGTGATCACCCTGATCGCGCTGTGCTCGGTCCTGACCGGCGTGGACAAGGGGGTGAAGATCCTTTCCGAAGTGAACATGGGCCTGGCCCTCGCGCTGTTGCTGTTCGTGCTGGTCGCCGGTCCCACTGCGCTGCTGCTGACCGGTGTGCTGGACAACCTCGGCGCCTACCTGCAATACCTGCCGGCCCTGTCCAACCCGGTGGGTCGTGAAGACGCCAACTTCAGCCAGGGCTGGACCGCCTTCTACTGGGCCTGGTGGATCAGCTGGTCGCCGTTCGTGGGCATGTTCATCGCCCGCGTCAGCCGTGGCCGTACCGTGCGTGAATTCCTCACCGCCGTGCTGCTGGTGCCCTCGCTGGTCTCGGTGATCTGGATGAGCACCTTCGGCGGCACCGCGCTGCACCAGGCCCTGGGTGGTCTGACCGAACTGAGCCAGGCCGCGCTGGAACTGAAGATGTTCGTCATGCTCGACCAGCTGCCGATCAGCGCCATCAGCTCCTTCGCCGCCATCGTGCTGGTGGTGCTGTTCTTCATCACCTCGTCGGACTCCGGCTCGCTGGTGATCGACACCATCACCGCAGGCGGCAAGATCAACTCACCGGTTTCGCAGAAGGTGTTCTGGGTGGTCATGGAAGGCGCGCTGGCCGTGGCCCTGCTGCTGGGCGGCGGCCTGGTGGCGTTGCAGGCCATGGCGGTGTCCACCGGCCTGCCATTCACCATCGTGCTGCTGGTTGGCTGCATTGCCATCGTCAAGGGCCTGTGCAGCGAGCCGCGCTGAGCGCCGTTCAGGCAGGCTGCGTCCGGCCCTGCTCAGGCATCGGCCGGCGTGATGCTGTCGCTAGCGTGCAGATGCGCTGGCTGAGGGCAGCGCCCGGCCGGCACCGTCGCGGACTACCGTGGGCCGCAGGAAGACCATCAGGTTGCGCTTGACGTGGGAGTCGCGGGTCGAGCGGAACAGCCCGCCGATCAGCGGGATGTCGCCGAGCAGCGGCACCTTGGAGATGGATTGGGTGACGTCGTCCTGAATCAGGCCGCCGAGCACGATCACCTGGCCGTCGTCGGCGAGGATGGTGCTCTTGATCGAGCGCTTGTTGGTCACCAGGTCCACCGC
>Ga0114984_1000439_pt1 | contig 16192 bp, 12 predicted proteins | sample Shrwel1BS1Day1_FD_96987 | JGI IMG/M metagenome (GOLD analysis project Ga0114984, IMG submission 96987) | Subsurface microbial communities from deep shales in Ohio, USA - Utica-3 well 1 S-1-Day1 | ecosystem: Environmental > Aquatic > Deep subsurface > Shale gas/oil reservoir > Produced water/Flow...
CCAAAACATACAATGGCCGGCTTTCCAATTATCTCAGGATGTTGCATATGCAGCCGCTTGTAGGACTCATCATGGGCTCCAAATCCGACTGGCCCACCATGGAACACGCCGCCAACATGCTCGAAAAACTCGGCGTACCCTACGAAACCAAAGTCGTCTCCGCCCACCGCACCCCGGACCTGCTCTTTGACTACGCCAAAACCGCCGCCGACCGCGGCCTGAAAGTCATCATTGCAGGCGCCGGCGGAGCCGCGCACCTGCCGGGCATGGCCGCCTCCCAGACCGCCCTGCCCGTGCTCGGTGTACCGGTCCAGTCCAAAGCCCTGAACGGCCTCGACTCCCTGCTCTCCATCGTCCAGATGCCCGGCGGCGTCGCCGTAGGCACCCTGGCCATCGGCAAAGCGGGAGCCACCAACGCCGGTCTGCTTGCAGCACAGATCATCGGCACGTTCGATAATAATGTCCGAAAGGCCGTCGAAGAATTTCGCTCGACCCAGACCCAAACGGTCCTCGATAATCCGGATCCCACTGATCAATAACGTTGGATTCGGAGCAAGAAGCGCGCGGGGCCTTGTGTCCAAAACACGCTACAAGCACGTCCCTGTGCGCTTGTTTCGGGCCGTCCCTGGCCCTCAACAGTTTTGGACACAAGGCCCCGCACGCTTCCCGGACTTTTGAACCATGCCGTTCAATGGCAAGATCATATATCCGAATGGCCTTTACCACAGTCCGAGGCGTGAAAACCATTAACGGTTTAGCACCAGAGTTTGATGAGCGGGTTGGGGAGAGCTTTCCAAAACTGTGCGGAGCCATGGATGGCGAAGCCCAAGCGTCACATGGACGTGCCGCAAGGAGCGTGTTTTGGAAAGCTCTCCCCAACCCGATCACACCACCCAATTTAAATGCCGATCAGCAGGCAGGAGAACACAAATGAGAATTGGTGTACTGGGCGCCGGCCAGCTCGGGCGCATGCTGGCCCTCGCCGGATACCCGCTGGCCAAGACCTTTGTATTCTACGACATGTCCGGCAGCCCCAGCGCCGGGCTAGGCGAAGTCATCATCGACCGCGAAGGCCGATACCTGGACGACTTCCTGTCCCGGGTTGACCGCGTCACCTACGAATTCGAACACCTGCCGGTCGAGGTCGCCGAAAAACTGGCCAAAGAAAAGCCGGTCCACCCCTGCCCCCGCGCCCTGCAGGTGTGCCAGAACCGCGAAGCCGAGAAAACCCTGTTCGGCCAGCTCGGCATCCCCACCCCCGAGTGGAAAATCGCCGACAGCGCCGAATCCCTGAAAGCCGCCGCCGAAGAGCTCGGCTGCCCCGTGGTCGCCAAGTCCGTCACCGAAGGCTATGACGGCAAGGGCCAGGCAGTTCTGAAGAATCCCGAAGACGCCGGAAGCGCGTGGGAAAGCATCGGCCACCAGCGTCTGATCGTCGAGAAATTCGTCAACTTCAAGCGCGAAGTGTCCATCATCGCGGTACGCGCCGAAGACGGCGATCTCGCGTTTTACCCGATGGCGGAGAACACCCACCACGAAGGCATCCTGCGCTACTCCATCGCCCCGGCCCCGGGCCTGTAAAGGGATGTCCGGAAAGATGCCGAGCGCTACATCAAGGCGCTGCTGAACGAACTGGACTACGTTGGCGTATTGACTCTTGAGCTGTTCGAGACGGAAGACGGGCTCACGGCCAACGAGATGGCGCCCCGGGTGCACAACTCCGGCCACTGGACCATCGAAGGAGCCATGACCAGCCAGTTCGAGAACCACATTCGCGCCGTCAGCGGTCACCCGCTGGGAAATGTCGCGCCCCGTGGTCTAAGCTGTATGATAAATATCATTGGCGAACACGGCGACATCGAGCGGATCCTGGAACTGCCCTACGCGCACATTCACCTCTACAATAAGGGAGAACGGCCGGGCCGCAAGCTGGGCCATGTGAACATTCTGGCGGACAGCTACGAAGAACTGGTCTGGCGAGTCCGGAACTGCGCGCAGTTCCTGCCCGGTTGCCCGGAGTTTAAAAGTTCGTTGACAGAGAGCCACTGAACGGTTCAGAAACTGCCTCCGGAGATTATAGAACCGTTCAGTGACTCCACGGGTTGATTTGGCTCAAATCGCCCTTATATTGCAGCAACGTACACTCACATAAACAGAGAGACAGGGAGAACGACCTCATGGCATTTGAACTTCCCGCACTGCCTTACGAAAAAAACGCACTGGAACCGCACATCTCTCAGGAAACCCTCGAGTACCATTACGGTAAGCACCACAACACCTACGTCACCAAGCTGAACGGCCTGGTCGAAGGTACCGACAACGCCAACAAGTCCCTGGAAGACATCATCAAGAGCTCCAGCGGCCCGCTGTTCAACAACGCAGCCCAGGTGTGGAACCACACCTTCTACTGGAACTGCCTGAGCCCGAACGGTGGCGGTGAGCCCACTGGCGCAGCCAGAGACGCCATCGAGAAGGCCTTCGGTTCTTTCGAAGAGTTCAAGAAAGAATTCAACGACAAGGCCGCCAACAACTTCGGTTCCGGCTGGACCTGGCTGGTGAAGAAGGCTGACGGCAGCGTGGCTATCGTCAACACCAGCAACGCGGAAACCCCGCTGACTGGCGCGGACAAGCCGGTTCTGACCGTAGACGTGTGGGAGCACGCCTACTACATCGATTACCGGAACTCCCGCCCGAACTACCTGGAAGCATTCTGGAACCTGGTTAACTGGGATTTCGTCAACGAAAACCTGGCATAATCAGCCGATTCCGGCTTTCAGACGGCGGTCCAGCGGGACCGCCGGCAAACGCCCGCCCCGTGCGGGCGTTTTTGTATCCGCTCAGCACCAAAAATGAACAAATTGATACAACCCGCGCAGGAATTTTCTGAAAAAATCAGGGATACTCAAGGAAGTAGATTCAGACGAACCACCCAGAGGAGTTGAAATGGGAACGACGCTTATCGGCCTGGCAGTGATCGCTGTCGTCGTTATCTACCTGGTGCTCATCTACAACCAGCTGGTATCCCTGCGCAACCAGTTCAAGAACGGCTTTGCCCAGATTGATGTGCAGTTGCAGCGGCGCCATGACCTGATCCCCAACCTGGTGGAAGCCGCCAAGGCCTATCTCACCCACGAGAAATCCACCCTCACCCAGGTGATGGACGCCCGTAACAACGCGGTCAGCGCCCAGAAGGACGCCGCCACCGATCCCGGCGACAGCACCAGGATCCAGCGTCTGGGCAGTGCCGAGAACCTGCTCACCAAGGCCCTGGCCAACTTCTACGCCGTGGCCGAAAACTATCCGGAGCTGAAGGCCAACGAAACCATCCAGCAGCTGATGGAAGAGCTCTCCAGCACCGAAAACCGGGTGGCGTTTGCCCGCCAGGCCTACAACGATGGCGTAATGAACTACAACACCTACCGCGAGAAGTTCCCCAACAACCTCATCGCGGGGATGTTTGCATTCAAGGAAACCACCCAGCTCCAGCTGGAATCCCCGGAAGCCCGCCAGGCCCCGAAAGTCGCTTTCTGAGGCCTGAGCCATGGCTCATCCCGGATTTTTCCAGCGCCAGGCCCATGCCCGGCGCAACACCGGCCTGCTGGTGTTCCTGTTCCTGACCGCGGTGGTGCTGATCACCCTCGCGGTCTGCGTCGTTGGCTACCTGGTCACCCGAAGTGAAACCTCCAGTCTCGCCTTCCATCACTGGCTGCTGTCCAGCCATGGCCTGATCACCGCTTCCGCGGTGGTCGCCCTCATCGGCCTCGGTTCGCTGGTGCGCTGGGTGGATCTGGCCGGCGGCGGTGAACGGGTGGCCCGGATGGTAGGTGCCCGCGCCATCGATCCCGACACCCGCGATCCGGACGAACGCAAACTGCGCAACATCGTCGAGGAAATGGCCATTGCCAGCGGAGTCACCGTGCCGGAACTGTATGTCATGGATCAGGAGACCGGCATCAACGCCTTTGTCGCCGGCTACACGCCGGGCGAGGCGGTGATGGTGGTCACCCATGGCGCTCTCACCCAACTGAACCGGGACGAACTCCAGGGCGTTGTCGGCCATGAATTCAGCCACATCCTCAACGGCGACATGCGGATCAACGTCCGCCTGATCGCGTTGCTGGCCGGCATTCTGATGATCGGCCAGATCGGCCAGTTCCTGCTGCGCGCCGGCTTCTACAGCAGCCATGGGGTCCGGTCCCGGAACCGGGATGGCCGCGCCCAGGCTGCCATGGGCGTGGTGGGTCTGGCCCTGATGATTATCGGCTACGTGGGTGTGTTCTTCGGCCGTCTGATCCAGTCGGCCGTCTCCCGCCAACGGGAAATGCTGGCGGACGCCTCCTCGGTGCAGTTCACCCGTAACCCCGAAGGCATCGGCGGTGCCCTGTTCAAGATCGGCATGAAAGGCGGTTACCTGGATACCACCAGCCACGCCAGCGACATGAACCATATGTGTTTTGGCGAGGCCGCGCGGATGAAGTTCAGCTCGCTGCTGGCCTCACACCCGCCCATCGACGTGCGTATCAACACCATCCAGCCCGGCCTGCTGGTCCGCCTGCGTAGCCGTCTGCGGGACACCCGGCCCAGCGCCGGTCTCCGTACCGGTGCCCGGGCCCCCGCCGGTGCAGCGGGTATTGCTGACCTTGCCCGGGACATCTACCAGCCGGTCCGGTCCGGCCGTACCTCGCCCATTGCCCGCGCCGCGCCGGTGCCGGCCAGGGAATTGTCGGGCCAGGTGGGCACGGTCACCCGGCGGGGTGAGGACTTCGCCATGGCGTTCCTGGAGCAACTTCCGGCCACCTTCCGCACCCTGCTGTACACCCGCGCCGGCGCCATTCAGTTGTGTTATGCCATGCTGGTGTGTGAGCTCTCCCGGGAACAACAGAAGGAACACCTGGCCCTGCTACCCGAGCATCCCCTGCTGGGCTGCCAGCCGGAAATCATGGCGAAGATCCTGCCAGCCCTCAAAAGCATTGGAGGGGGAGTGCGCTTCCCCGCCCTGGAACTGGCTATGCCGGCCCTGCGCAAGCTCGATCCGGAGGAGCGGGAGGGGCTGATCAATAATGTTCGAAAACTCGCCGCGGCGGACGAAAAGATCAGCCTGTTCGAGCTGACCCTCACCAGCTTCCTGTCCCGCCACCTGGGCGATCATGCCGGCCGTGCGGTCCCGGTCCGCCACAAGAGCTACCAGCCACTGCTACCGGCTATCCAGCGATTGCTGAGCCTCATGGCCCGCGCCGGCACCGCCGACAACACCGAGGCACAGAAGCTCTATCAGGAGGCTGTTGCCGGCTTCTTCGATACCCGGAAGGGAGGCCTGCCGCCACTGGAGAAAGTCACCATGCGGCAGTTGCAGGAGGCACTGAGGGCATTGAACAGCCTGTCGCCCCTGCTGAAGCCAGCCATCATTGATGCCTGCGCCCATTGTGTGAGCCACGATGGCAAGGTGGAAGTCAAAGAATATGAGTTGATGCGACTGGTGGCAGACCAGATGGATTGCCCGATGCCGCCGTTGTAGGGAATTTTGGTGGTGGAGTCAGGAGAAGCCGACTCAGGGGTCTGATGGACACCTTCATCCGACCCCATGTCCACACCTCACTGCACCCGGATCTCACTGCCGGAATCAAACAGATCATCAATCGCCGGCCGCTCATCCGCGCCTGGCAGGCCGAGCTTCTCGCGGACGTTCAGGTTCACCTCCCACAGCGCCTTGTACTTCTTATCGGTCGCCGCGACGGCGTCCGCCTTGCCCAGCATGATTTTCGGGCGCAGGAACACCAGCAGGTTGCGCTTGATGCGGCTCTTGGATTCGGAGGAGAACAGGCGGCCGAGCACCGGGATATCCCCCAACAGCGGCACCTTGCTCCTGGTGATCTGGAGGTCGTCGCGGGTGAGGCCGCCGAGGACGATGGTTTCGCCGTCGTCCGCCAGCACGGTGGTCTTGATTTCACGCTTGTTGGTGACGATATCGGAAGCATTCTCGATGCTGTCCGCCACGCTTTCCGTGGTCTGCTCCACCACCAGCCGCACCAGGCCATCCGCGCTGATGGTCGGAGTCACCTTGAGGGTCAGGCCCACGTCGCGGCGCTCGATGGTGGTGAACGGGTTGGTCAGGCCATCGCCGGTAACCGCCGTCTGGCCGGTGCGGAACGGCACGTTCTGACCGACAGTAATCTCGGATTCCTGGTTGTCCAGGGTAATGATGCTGGGCGTGGACAGCAGGTTCGCCGCACTTGAGGTGGACAGGGCCTGAAGCAGAATGGCCCAGCTCAGCCCGTTCTCATCCCGCTCGCCCGCGCCGATGGTGATGCCTCCCGTTGCCGGGGCGATTGCCGACCCACTCAGGATTGCGGTAAGCACATCCCCGAGACTCCGACCGACATTGCCGAAGTTGGTACCGACTATCGGCGTCGATTCACCGGACTCGTCCCCCGCCGCAAACTGGACACCAAGATCCTGCCCCAGCTCATCACTGATCTCGACAATGGCCGCCTCGATCATCACCTGGGCCCGGCGAAGGTCCAGCTGCGCGACAATATGTTCGGCTTCCTGCATCAGCGAGGGGTCACCCCGAACCACCAGAGCGTTCAGGCCTTCGTCCGCAAACACCGAGAAGTTATTGCCGGGCTTGCCGGAACCCCCGGCGACACCGCTGCCGCCATTGCCTTCCTTGACCAGTTCCCCCATCACACCCTTGAGAATCTCGGTCAGGTTCTTGGCATCAGCGTGTTTCAGCCGGAGGACCTTGGTAGTGCCCCCGGTGGCGGAGGGCTGGTCCAGTTTCCGGATCAGCTCACGCATCTTGTCCCGGAAGGTTTCATCGCCCCGGAGAATCAGGCGGTTGCTGCGTTCATCGGCGGTCACGCTGTACTTGCGGGCGGCATTGTCACGCCCGGCCTTGCCCAGTTCATCCGGCGCCAGTTCCTGCAACAGGGTCACCATATCGCCCACCCAGGCTTCCTCCAGCTGGATCACTTCCACCTCATACTTGGAGGGGCTGTCCAGCTCCCGGACGATCTGCTCGATGCGCTCGATGTTGGAGCGATGATCACTGACAATCAGGGCATTGGCGGCCGCCACACCGGCCAGGTGCCCGTACTTGGCCACCAACGGGCGCAAAATGGGCACCAGCTCCAGGGCGTTGGCGTTATCAATCTGGATCACCCGGGTGATCAGCTGCTCAGAAGGGGTTTCAGGAAACCGGTCCAGTATCTCGGCGGACTGCTTGGCGTCCACCTGCTGCACGATCTTGATCACCTCTTTCCCGGGAATGGCGGTAAAGCCGTGCACGTTCAGCACCGCCAGGAACAGATCGTAGATTTCATCCTTGTTCATGGGCGCGCTGGAGAGCACCGTCACCTTGCCCTTGACCCGGGGGTCCACCACAAAACTGTAGCCGGTGATGTCTGCCACCTGGGTCACGAAGGCGCGGATGTCCGCATCCTTGAGGTTCAGCCTCCAGGTCTCTTCCTGTCCGTGCGCAAGAGACATCATCGGGAAAAGGATCAGCAGCGCAATGGCCCGCAGAAGATTCGTCTTGTGGTTATACATCTGGCGATTCAGTCCTGTATCGTTGATCCCGGTCAGCGCCACTGCTCGGGTATGGCATAACTAACGGTGAGAATGCTTCCGTCACGCTCGATTTCGATTTCCAGCCGGGCCTGGCCGCGCCAGCTTTCCAGCAGGGACTTGTCCTGTTCCAGGTCACCCAGCCGCTGGCCGTTGATGGCGGTGATCACATCGCCGGCCTGCAGGTTGACGGCATTGAACATGGCATTGGAGCCGTCGTAGACATAACCGGACATGCCACTGTCGTCCACCGGGCTCAGGCCGTATCGGGCCAGCGCCGCTGCGCCCTGGCTGTCCAGCTGTTCACGGGCACTGGCCAGGAAGACATCCGGTGACGATTCTGCCGGCATATCCTCCACTTCTGCAACCACGCCCGAATCGACCGACTCCTCAAAGGTCAGTGATTCGTAGCGTCCCCCACGACGCAAAATAATCCGGCCCGGCTCCACGCCAGCCAGCTCGGCATTGCCGGGCAACATGTCACCCACCCGATAATACGCGGTTTCGCCATTACTTCCTGCCACTATAGCGCCGGAACCCTCGGGGCGTTCGCCAACCAGTACCCCCTCAAGCCGAAGGCGCAGGACGGTCTCCGGCGCCGAGCGCTTCACGGATTCCGCGACGCCCGCCTGAACGCCGGGTCGACCAAAGAAATCATAACCGGCAATGGGAAAATCCTGGCCACCCGACGGGGCCATTCCAGGCGCCCCGCGGGTTGGTGCCACCGGTACCGGGCGGTCATCCCAGGCGACCAGCCAGGTGATCCGGGCCAGGGCAACCGCAAGGTAGAGGATCAGCCCCGACAGCAACAGATTGGCAAGAATCCGGGAGACACGGGTCTGGGCCTGGCGAGGAAATACCATCATATTACAGACCTCCGGGAATCAGCGGCTGCCGGACCCGGAACACCACATCGTCCGGACTTGCAGAATCCGACCAGGGCTGGCCGGCCAGATCCATCATACGCTTGTAGACCCGTATTTCCATCATGCCGTTCCAGAGCAGATTGGCCTGGCCGGCGGGGCCATCACCACCCTGTTCCGCGATCTTCAGCTCCACCCCACCCCGGACTGTATCCAGGCTGGCCTGCATGGGCGGGAAATCCGCCGAACCGGTCTGGTCCCCCATGGGCCAGGTCACCCGGCCGCCCGGCCACGTAGCCAGGCCATCGGCACGGGTAATCCGGTCATCTTCCCAGGCCAGCTGCAGGCGCTCGATGTTCACATCACCTTCGATCATGGCGCCGCGGCTTTTGCGGACCAGTTCCCGGAACTCGGCAACCCCGATGTGCCCCGAGGCATCCAGCGCGGCACTCAGGGGCCAGCCCAGCGTCAGATCGCCCTGGAGCGAGGATTGTGCGGTATCCAGTTCGATATCCACGGGCAATGTCACTTCACCGAGGGAAGGCCAGCCCAGCGCCCAATCCACCCGCAGCGGATAACCGGCGACCACGACACCCGCGGCACCGTCCCACAGCTTGCCGGACACCTGCCGAACCTGCACCCGGGGCGGCAGATTCACATGGGAGGAGGCCTGCTGCCACACCCAGCCGGCGGGCACCAGGATCACGAGTGCCACCACATACACCAAGGCCCCGGACAGGAACAGCAACAGCAGCTTGCCCGGGCGGAAAAAGGATTTGCTTCCGGTGTCACTCATTCATTACTACACACAAAAAGATCTGGAGTCCGAGTCTAACAAAGGCGTGGGGCAAGTTCATGACAAAAAAGAAAAAACCCCGCACCAGACAGACCCGGTGCGGGGTTTGAGGTGGACCCAATCAGAACTTCTTCAAGATAAAGCTCCCAAGCGGCGCAGAGCATCAAAACTCCACTACGAGTTAAATGCCCCCAACCCTCGACGGCACGAGACCTTATCCTTATTGTCTGGCCTGTTTTACCGCGTCACGGAATACACACTTTGCCCACCACCGTAGTAGCTGGTCATGAGGTGGTGAAACGCCACGTCACATTTCTCGTTGTAAATTTCTTCCTCGAAGCTCTCCGGTAGCCCCCGGTCGAAAACGATCTCCAGGGTGCGGCGAACCTCACCCCTGGCCTGGGCTTTCTTGCGCCAGTCCAGCACCAGTTTCTCCTCCTTGAGGGTTTCCAGCAGCTCCCGACACATCGCCTTCACCTGAGCCACCTCCTTGTCGGTCATCTCCGGTGCCGGCTTGGTGATGATGTCGAACAGTGCCAGCTCCTCCTCGGTGAGCCCCTCACGGATCGCCCGCTGGTCTTCCTCCTGCAGCTCCTCAGTAAACACCATCAGCTGCTGGAAGAATGCCTCAATGTTCATGCTTCCGGCGTTGTACTTCGCGATCAGTTTCTGCAGTTTCTCCATGAAATCGGTGCGGGTGGGATTCTTCGCCACCATGCTCTCCAGTTTCTGGTTCAGAAGCGCCCGTAGCTTCTCGGCCTCGGTGCGCTTCTTGCCCTTGTTGAAACGCTCCTTGAGCTTCTCGAAGTCGATCTGGCTGAGGTCGAAGAGTTTCTCCTCATCCGTCTCCTCTATGACGTAGGGCACAGGGGCCACCGACTGATCCAGCAGGTCGTCAACGTCCCTCATCACCTGGGAGATGTCCACTTCGGGCTCCAGTGCTTTGATCTTCCGGGCCAGCACAGAAAGCAGCACGGCATCAGGCGCAAGTTCGTTGGCGGAGGGGTCGGGAAGCACCGCCCGGTACACTCTGGACGCAGTCCTGGCGAGGTTCAGGAAAGCCTTCCTGGTTTCCTCGCTCTCCAGTAGCTTTTCGACCGCGTCGTCCAGAAGGGCTACCTTTCCGAAGCCTCCCGCTTTCTTTATCTCTTCAGCGTTGACCTGTTTCTGCGAGAGGAAGGTGATCCCCCGGGCCAGTAAGTGTTTGAGGTGCTCTACCAGTTCTGCCTTTTGCTGAATCGGTGCGTCAGTGCCTGAGCCACCCGTGCCGCCATATGGTGGATGATCTTCCTTGCTTTTTGGGGCCCCGCCATAGATGGCCAGCGCCTCCTGCAGCTTCCTGAAGACCCCCGCGTAGTCGACGATCAGACCCGCTTCCTTGCCGGGATACTTGCGGTTGGCCCTGGCGATGGTTTGCATCAGGGTGTGGTTCTTCATCGGCTTATCGAGGTAGATGGTTGAGCAGGAGGGCACATCAAAGCCGGTAATCCACATGGCACAGACGAACACCAACCGTAGTGGGTCGTCAGGATCCTTGAATTTCTCGTCCAGGTCTTCCTCCACCATGCGCTTGCGGTGAGGCAGGATATCGAGCCCCTTGTCCGCCAGCTCCTTCACCTCGTTCTGCCCCTGGGAGACCACCACGGCCATATCGGTCGTCTCCAGCACCTTGATTTTGTGCTTGAGAGCCTCCCGCTGCTCCTTGGGAGCCGATGCCAGATCGGCCTGAAGTCGGGCCAGGTAGTCTTTCCAGTGGGCCTGAACCTTGTCGTACATCTTTACGGCGGTGGCCTTGTCAATGCAGACCATCATCGCCTTGCCTTGGTGGCCCCTACCGACGAAGTGCTGTACCAGATCCTCAGCGATGGCTTCCAGGCGGTCATCACGAGTGATCAGGTGGTATTCACGGGCGAACACCCGCTCGACCTTCTTCTCCTGATCTTCGTCCAGCTCGGCATCTTCCAGCAGCCGGGTCAGGTCGTCGTTGAGGTTCTCGTTGATCAGCTGCAGCTCGGGGATGCGGTTCTCGTAGTAGAGCGGCACCGTGGCACCATCGGCGATGGACTGGCCGAAGTCGTAGACCGAGATGTAGTCCCCGAACACCTCCTTGGTCTTCTCCTCACCGGCCATCAGCGGTGTCCCGGTGAAGCCAATGAAGGCGGCATGAGGCAGCGCCGTGCGCATGTTCATGGCCAGGGTGTCATATTGGGAGCGGTGGGCCTCGTCGGTGATGACGATGATGTCCTCGCGCTCGGAGAGCTTCGGGTAGGTCTCCCCCTGCCGGGTGCCGAATTTCTGGATCAGTGTGAAGACGTAGCGGTGATCCTCGCTGAGCAGCTGCTTGAGATGGGCACCGCTCTCGGCGTGGGCTTCCGCCTCATTGACGGCACCCGTGGCGGCGAAGGTCTTGTAGATCTGCTCATCCAGCTCATTGCGGTCGGTGACGATCACAAACGTCCAGTTGCCGGGGATGGTGCGGTGGATCTTTCGGGTGAAGAACACCATGGAGAGCGACTTGCCCGAACCCTGGGTATGCCAGAACACCCCCAGCCGACCGGCCTCACCGGCAGGGCGGTTCTTGATCCGCTGCAGCTCGGCGATGGCCCTGTTGACCCCGAGGTACTGGTGATTCCTGGCGATCTTCTTGATGGTGCCGCCCCGGGCCTCCTCGAACACCGTAAAGTTCTCCACGATGTCCAGCAGCCGCGTCGGCTCGGCCATGCCCCGTATGGCGGTCTCCAGGGACACTACGCCCTTTTCGCCCTCGTCGTTGATGCGCTTCCATTCAAAGAAGTGCTCCCAGGACGAGAAGGTGCTTCCCACCAGGGTCCCGGAGCCATTGGAGAGCATCACCACGGCGTTGTAGGTGAACAGTTGCGGAATTACGGAGCGGTAGTCATTCAGGTTGCCGTCATAGGCGGCCTTGAGGGTCCTGTGGCTGGCCTTGAGCTCCAGGAACAGCAGCGGTAAGCCGTTGACAAAGCCGACCAGATCGGCACGTCGTGTATGCAGCTCACCCCGCACCCAAAATTGCGAGGCCAGCAGAAAGTCGTTGTTCCCGGGTTGGCTCCAGTCGATCACCCGCACCGTCTCAATAAAGGTGCCGCCCTTCTCATCGGGCACCTCCACCTTTACGCCATCCCTGAGTAGCCGGTAGACCTCGAGATTGGCGTTTACCGGGAGCAATTTGGCGCGATCACGGGTCAGTTCCTCGATGGCCTGCTCCAGGGCATCGGCAGGCAGCTCGGGGTTGAGCGACTCCAGGGCCGCCCGCAGCCGGGGCACCAGCACCACATCCTGCTGGGTCTGCCGTCCCTCGCTCGATACCGTTCCCGACCACTCCCCATAGAGATTGGCAGTGTCCCAGCCCAGGTCAGCGAACAGCTCGATGGCAGGCTGCTCGACCAGGGCATCCTCGGAATAGGCCGAAGCGGGGGATGGCGGGGGTGTCATACCGAAATCCAGCCTTGTTGTTCAATGCGTTCGTAAGCTTTGTAGATATGCCTTGGCTTCATTAGTTGCTTTTTACGATGATTCCAGGCCGCTACCCGTTCGCTGACTTGGTCCAAATCTCCCGCAATATCAGGTTCATGGGTCACCAACCAATGAACCGTAGACAGCAGTTCCACGCCATAGGGCGTTTCAAACCCTTCGATGAGCGCTTTTACGCGTTCGAGATGCTGCCCGGCTTCCGGGTTGTCTTTAAGGCATTCTCGCGCTTCCTCCAGGGCACCGGGCATCAGGCGGATTTCGGCACCACCAGAGCGGTCGCCATAACCCCGGATAAAATGCCCTTCCATTCGCTGTAACGCATGGTTGAGGTTTTCGGCATACGGCCCCAGGTGATGAGCCGTAAACTGTAGCCGCATTGGCTCGCCCGCTGCCTGCAAGAAATAGGCGAGCTTCTGAATCTCCAACAGACTATGGCGATAGCCCTGGCGGCCGTAAAGATCCAACAATCGGATGAGAAGCGCTCTTCCAGGAGTCATCTTCGGACGCTTGGTGCGCACTGGCATTCGTTCCACAGGCGGCGCTCCCTTTGGCTCAAACAGAAGCACCCTGACATCAGGCAATTCTGCAAACGCTTTCTCAATTCTGGGTTTGACCTCGCCCCAGTTCAGGCCGCCTAGCCCAGCGCCCAGCGGGGGTATGGCGATGGATTGAATGCGATGATTTTTAACCTGCGCAATAAGGTCCTCCAAACCGGCATCAATATCTTCCATCCTGGACTTCCCTTTCCAGTGTCGTTTTGTCGGGAAGTTAATGATGTATTTTGGGTTGACCATGTTACCGGTCTCAAAGACCAGCGTTTTCCCGACCACCATGCGGCCTTCTTTGCACACTTTGGCATAAAACGAAAAGTTCTCAGGAAACGCTTGCTTGAATTGCAGAGCGATGCCTTTACCCATCACACCAACACAGTTCACCGTATTGACCAGGGCCTCGGCATCAGCTTCCAGTAGATTACCTTGTGTAACCTCGATCATCATGTCACCTCAGTAATACCAGTCGGCTTTTACAGCTACGGGGATTTTCAGCCCCAGGTTCTTGATCAATACTTCTGCCTCTTCTTTGACGTGATGGTTCATAACGCCTATTCCCCGAATGAGGTTAATGGGGAGTCTTTCATGGACCAGAAACTCAGCCTGCCGACGACGTTTGCGATCCGGATCCTCGTCAGTATCTGCCCAATAACGGGAGCGCATCAATGGCCAGTCGATTTTGTCCAGGTGGACCAGGTCATCATAGAAATCGGTCAATGCCATAATCCCATGGCCATCGGTGAACACAAACCTTAGTCCGGCTGCGTTGACACTCTGTAGGGTGGATACGATATGGATAATGGAGTGCTGGCCATCCCTGAACCCCTCCACATTGCCTTTTGAAAGCGTGAATAGCATGGGAGAGCGTGGCCCAAAGTAAAATGGCACGTAATCATGCAGCACACCGCCAGGACCGCAGGGAACCGGCGTGTGAGTTCGCTGCTCCTGAATCGTCATATGGGCAATATTGGTGTAACCCGTATCGTCCTGTTCCAGTCTGCGCTTGGCCCGTAATTCACCGGCTTCGAGGATCATCCGAAGATTCCCGAGGGCCGTGATGTGGAAGATATAAGTCGGGTCAGGGGGCATCATGCGGCCTCGACCTCATTGTCTTCCGGCATGGGAATGCCGGATACGTCGATCTCACCGGACACCAGCTTGGGGAGGAGTAGGTCGCGTTGGGCGCGGAGGTTGGCGTTCTTTCGCTGGAGCAGAAGCACTTGGTTCAGGATAGGTGTGACCAATTCCTCGAATTTTGAAGTCAATGATTCAGCAGCCATAGGAAACTTAACTTCGTTCAATGCAGATCGTTTGATGTGCTGCATTGTTGTGCCCATGCTCTTGGCGCGAAAGTCGACCATTTTTTCTTTCAGAGAGAAATACAAGAATGACTTCGGGATCCCATCTATCCCATCAACCTTGAAGAGGTGCTGGTTCAGCCAGCCCTCACCCCCTCTCCAGATATAGGCATCAAGATGAGCCGACCATGAGAACAAGATATCCCCATCTTTTACGAGATACTTCTCTTTAACTTCTCCTGAGCATCGCGGTGTATCCGCAGTAATACCTGATTTAAGCTCTTTGATCTTGATTACAGGCAAGCCATCATCAGTGAAGTGCGATGGCTTGAATGCAAAGCCGTTCATGAATGAAGCGACCTCAGAGAAGGCAACAGGCTTCCACCCCTCCGGAATCCTCCCAAGCTCACTCTCCTTGAATCGCACCTGCTCATGCCCTGGGAAGCGGAAGTGGACGAACCACTCCTCGTACAGCCGCCGGGCCATCTCTTCAAGGATCTCGATGCGGCGGGTGTTGTTCTCGATGAGGTCGTCGTAAGCGGAGAGGATGGAGGCGATTTTCTTTTGGATATCCAATGGTGGAAGCTTGAACGGAAAAGACCCTAAAATCTGTGCATTTGCATTTGGTTGTGCGGCCCCGCCGACATTCCGCTTAATGAATTGTTTGTACGCCGCTGATTGAACAACATGACCAATAAATTCACTATCAACTTCTCGATTAGGTTGAAAGCGCACAAGATACGAGGCAAAAACAGATTGTGGCGGATTTCTTAAAAGCTTTCCATAGCCAGTGGTGGCCCCTGTTCTTGCGACGACAATGTCGCCGTCCTGAAGGAGGTACTTTTGGAGGTTCTTATTGTTTATCTCGCAATGTGGCACAAGTCGCCAATCTACGGACTCTGGGACAATATCTGTTATCCGAAGAAACTTTGGTCCTATGGGGTCAGCAGTCGCGCTGGCAGTATAGCCGTACTGAATGCGGTCGCAGACATCCTTTAGGGTCACATCCCTCCAGCTCACTGTGATCCCTCCAGTACTTGGGCTACGTTCTCAGAGATTTGTTTCTCTAAAGCTTCGGACTCAAGGTTTAACTGCAGCAACTCCTCAGCTAATTCCTCCAGCCGCGTCGCGAAGTCCACATCCTCGGCTTCCCTCGCCGCCGCCCCCACATAGCGGCCGGGGTTCAGCGACCAGCCCTGCGCCTCGATCTCTTCCCGAGTCGCCACTTTGCAGAGCCCAGGCACATCGGCGTAGTCCTCGCCTAGCCCCTTCTCGGCTAACAGCGGCTCACTGCCCTGATCCCGCTCGACGGCCTCGCCACGGTACAAGCGCACGATATTGGCCAGAAACTCGATCTGCTCCGGTAGCCAGTCACGATGCGCCCGGTCGATCTGCCGGTAGATATGGCGGGCATCGATGAACAGCACCTTGTCGCCGCGCTCGGTCTCACTCTTGGCTCGGTCGAAGAACCACAGGGTGCAGGGCAGCGTGACGGTGTAGAAGAAGTTGGGCCCTACCGAGACGATCACGTCCACGGCGCCGGACTCGATCAGCTTCTGGCGGATCACCTGCTCGCTGCCCCGGGCATCCCCCGCCGAGTTGGCCATGACGAAGCCAGCCCGACCG
>Ga0114984_1000442_pt1 | contig 16151 bp, 19 predicted proteins | sample Shrwel1BS1Day1_FD_96987 | JGI IMG/M metagenome (GOLD analysis project Ga0114984, IMG submission 96987) | Subsurface microbial communities from deep shales in Ohio, USA - Utica-3 well 1 S-1-Day1 | ecosystem: Environmental > Aquatic > Deep subsurface > Shale gas/oil reservoir > Produced water/Flow...
GATCCGATAGAGGAAGAAGATCACGCCGAACAGGAACAGGATGTGGTCGTACCCGGTCATCATGTGTTTGGCGCCCAGGTACACGAAGGGCAGCAGATTGACGCCCGAAATTTCCTGGATATAGCCCTTGTCGCCTTCGGTGACTGCGTGGGCGAAGGCCTCTGTGCTGCCAACGAAAAGACAGATGAAGAAGGTCGAGAGAAGCAATAGACGGGATTGCCAGATCGCCCATGGCGAACGTGGCAGCCTGTCGTGAACATGGCTGTGCATGGAGACTCCGATAGTCTGAAAGAATGGGAAGCACTGCGTGGAGCAGCGCGAGAGCGAGAAGCGTCTCAGCCCATGGGTGGGCGTTCCAGCCGGGACGCCCGAACCATTTCAACCCATGGACGTACCAGCACCCACCAGCCCGGAAGCTGCGGTGCTGCAGAACTCCAGGGGACGGGCAGGGCGTGGGGCGTGTCGTGCGAGTGATCTATTGCATGGTGGGGATGGCCAGCACTTGCGCTGGCATCAACCGCCTCGAATTCGTCGCCTTGGTCCCCGTGCGCATGTCCGTGAGATTCGTCAGAAGAGGATGGCGCGGGATGGTGCGCTGCCGCGATGGCAGCAAGGCCATGGGAATTCGTCAACCCCATCGAAGAGATGACCGTCCCGAACATGATCACGACCAGAACCAGCCATCGCATGCCCAGCGCTGCCCCGGTGGGGCGCAAGCAGGATGAGGATGAGGCACGAAGGGGCATGGGTTGCAGTTGAGTTTCAAGGCCAGTGAAGTCGATTATAGTATCCCCCCCAAGAGGATACGATTAGCCATGAAACAGCCGCACATACACGCCTCCCATCCTGCCGTAATCAAACGCCTGCGCAGAGCCAGCGGACATTTGGGCAGCACCATAGAAATGCTGGAGCAAGGACGAACCTGCCTCGAAGTCGCGCAGCAGCTGCAGGCGGTGGAGAAAGCGATTCAGCAAGCCAAGAAAGCCCTGATCCAAGACCACCTGGATCACTGCCTTGAGGATCTTGTGGGCCCTTTGGGTGTTGGCCAGCGCCATTCCATGGACGAGTTCAGAGAAATCACACGCTACCTCTGAGCCGTGGGCTCCCAATATTCCTGAGCCCTTCGACCCCGATAGACACCATGCTCGATATTCTTGCCCACCGCACCTACCGCCATCTGTTCGCCGCGCAGGTGATTGCCTTGATCGGGACCGGTCTGGCCACGGTGGCGCTGGGGCTGCTGGCCTTCGACCTGGCCGGCGACAACGCGGGCATGGTGCTGGGCACGGCACTGGCCATCAAGATGATCGCGTACGTCGGCGTGGCGCCGGTCGCAGCCGCATTTGCCGAGCACTTGCCCAGGCGCACCATGCTGGTCACGCTGGACCTGGTGCGTGCGGGCGTTGCCCTGCTGCTGCCGTTTGTCTCCCAGATCTGGGAGGTGTACGTACTGATCTTTGTGCTGCAGGCGGCGTCGGCGGCCTTCACGCCCACCTTCCAGGCCACCATCCCCGACGTGCTGCCGCAGGAAAAGGACTACACCAAGGCCTTGTCGCTCTCACGTCTTGCGTACGACATGGAGAGCCTGGTCAGTCCGATGTTGGCTGCTGCCTTGCTCACGGTCATCGGTTTTCACGATCTGTTCGCCGGCACGGTGGTGGGATTCCTGGCGTCGGCCGCATTGGTGGTGTCGGTGGTCCTGCCGGCGCATCCAGCGCCCCAGCGCCGCGGCATCTACGACCGAACCACGCGCGGATTGCGAATCTACCTAGCCACACCCCGGCTGCGCGGGCTGCTGGCCGTCAATGCAGCAGTGGCAGCGGCAGGCTCCATGGTGTTCGTCAACACGGTGGTCATCGTGCAGGCCGGAATGGGCTTGACCCAGATTGCGGTGGCCTGGGCGTTGGCCAGTTTCGGGGGGGGGTCCATGGTGGCTGCGCTGGTCTTGCCACGAATGTTGGAGAAACTGGCGGATCGCAGCGTGATGTTGGGCGGCATCGTGTTGATGGTCGCGGGTATGTTCGCTGGCACCTTGGTGGTCGGACATATCTCGCTCATGGCCTTGTGGTTCGTGCTCGGTTTGGGTTACTCCACCGCCCAGACACCCTCCGGGCGCTTGTTGCGACGATCCTCGAACCCAGAGGATCGCCCCGCGCTGTTTGCCGCACAGTTCGCGCTGTCGCATGCCTGCTGGTTGTTGTTCTATCCCTTGGCCGGATGGCTCGGCACTCGCTATGGCATGCCCGTGAGCTTTTCGGTCCTGGGCGGTGCGGGTGCAATGGCTGTCTGGATCGCCGTGACGGTTTGGCCGTCCCGGGATCCAGACGTGATCGAGCACGAGCACCCGGAGTTGCCAGCCGGGCACGCCCACACCCAAGGTGCGATCGTCACCGGCGATGGCGTGCGCCATGCGCACCCTTTTGTGGTCGATGACCACCACCCACACTGGCCCAGCATGGGTGGCTGATGTCGGAACTGGGTGCCTACGCCGGACTGTTCCTCAGTGCATTCGTCGCCGCCACTTTGCTGCCCACCGCATCCGAGGCCGTGCTGGTGGGTTTGCTGCTCTCCGACACCCATTCGGTCGGCCTGCTGCTGGCGGTGGCAACCCTGGGCAACGTGCTCGGATCAGTGGTGAACTGGTTGCTGGGTCGCTGCATCGAACGCTACCGTGATCGGCCATGGTTTCCGGTCAAACCCGATTCACTGGGTCGCGCGCAGGGCTGGTATCAGCGCTATGGCAAGTGGACGCTGTTGTTGAGCTGGATGCCCGTGGTGGGCGATCCGCTCACTGTCGTGGCTGGTGTCATGCGCGAGCAGTTCGGCGTGTTTCTCCTGTTGGTCACGCTGGCCAAATTCGGGCGATACCTTGTCCTTTCAGGCATCGTTCTCGGCCTTCGGTGAAAGAGAGGATCGGCGCTACGGATGCGGCGAGTTACAACCGGCGCAAGTGCCGTGGATCGAAAAATCCACACGCTGGCCTACATAACCCAAGCTTGAAATGGTGCTGAGGAGCTGTTCAGCGACGGCCTTCGTGGGACCGCTTGCCTCGGGCAGGTCAAAGTGCCGATGGCACTCGTCGCACTCGAAACGCGGCAGCGTGGGACCAGACGCGCTCACACGCCATCCGAAGCGCCAGTTGCGGCTCAGTTCGTCGGGATGTTTCTCCAGCACTTGGGCGACAACCAGCCGGTCCAGCAATCTGTAGAGCGTCACGCGGTTGACATTCAAACCATGACCAGCAAGCTGAGCCTCCAAGTCCGCATGGGTGACCGTTAGCTCCGAGTTGCTCAAGAAGAAGTCCAACACCGCTTCGGTTGCACGCGTCCGCCGCAGTCCAATCCTGCTGAGGAGGTCTTCGACGGTGACGTTATCGCGAGCGATGGTCATGGGAATCAATTGGTGGGGCTGAGCCCGTGGGCGCCGAGCCTGAAAAAGCGAAGGGAATGATTCATTAACGCAACTTGATTGCGTTATGATCCAAGGTTGACGCAACCGAGTTGCAATTATGACCAGATCCAAGCCCCAATCCCACTCACATTTTCATACCCCCAACGACCCGATGGCAACCCATCGCGTGGATACGCTTTTGGGATCGGCAAAGACCCGTTTGCTGGGTGTCGGATTGGTCTGTGTGTTCATGTGGGTCGTGCTCTGGCTGGCCGTGCGGGGAGTGTGATCGATGGTTGCAGCACTCTCGATCGACAACGTGACGCTCGGGTACGAGCAACACCCGGCCGTGCATCACTTGAGCCTGCGCATCGAACCGGGGTCTCTGGTGGCGGTGATGGGCCCCAACGGCGCCGGCAAAAGCACCTTGCTCAAGGGTCTGGCAGGCCTGCTCAAGCCACTGGAGGGCCAGTTCGACGGGCTGGCGCGGCAGCGCGTGGCATACATGCCCCAACTCGCGCAGGTGGACCGGAGTTTTCCGATCAGCGTGCTGAACATGGTGGCCATGGGCTTGTGGCACGAGGTCGGCGCGCTCGGTGGGCTGAACAAGTCGCAGCGCCACCGCTGCATCGATGCACTGGGCGTCGTTGGTCTGGGCGATTTTCGCGAGCGAACGCTCGACACCCTCTCGGGTGGGCAGTTCCAGCGCGCGCTGTTCGCCCGGCTCATGCTGCAGGACGCGTCGGTGTTGTTGCTGGATGAGCCTTTCGCTGCAGTCGACGAGCGCACCACCAGCGAGCTCACCGCCGTGCTTCAAGGCTGGCACAGGGCCGGCAAGACCGTGATTGCCGTGTTACATGACGCGGAGCTGGTGCACCGTCACTTCGAGCACGCTTTGCTGATCGCGCGCGAAATGATTGCATGGGGCTCGCCCGCCGACGTGCTGACCCCGAACAATCTGCTGCGGGCGCGGGGCTTGCATGAAGCCTTCGACGACAAAGCGTCGTTGTGCGACGCACCCCAACATGTGCATAGCGCCGCCCCAGCGGAGACGGTTGCATCATGATCGAGAGCGCTTGGTTGGGTTTGGGTGCCCTGGTGGTCGGGCCATTCACCGAATTTAGCTTCATGCAGCGGGCTTTGGCCGGTTGCCTGGCCCTGTCGCTGAGCGCCGCCCCGATGGGTGTCTTCCTGATGCTGCGGCGGATGAGCTTGATGGGCGATGCGATGGCGCACGGCATCCTGCCGGGCGCGGCACTGGGCTACCTCTACGCCGGGCTGTCGTTGGGGGCCATGACATTGGGCGGCATCGTCGCGGGTGTGCTGGTGGCCGTGGCAGCCGGCCTCGTCGCCCGCAGCACCGTGCTTAAGGAGGACACGAGCATGGCGGCCTTCTACCTGCTCTCGCTCGCTTTGGGCGTGCTCATCGTCTCCACACGCGGCAGCAACGTGGATCTGCTGCACGTGCTGTTTGGCACGGTGCTGGCACTCAACGACGACGCGCTGATCCTGCTGGGGGCCATTACCAGCTTTACGCTGCTTAGCCTGGCTGTTTTGTACCGCCCGCTGGTGATGGAGTGCCTGGACCCGGCCTTCCTGCGCTCGGTCAGCCGATGGAGCCCGGTGGCGCACTACGGCTTCCTGGGCTTGCTGGTCATCAACCTGGTGGCGGGTTTTCACGCGCTGGGCACCTTGATGTCGGTTGGCCTGCTGGTGCTGCCTGCAGCGGCGTCACGCTTCTGGGTGCGCGAGATCACTCCCATGCTGCTGCTGTCTTCGGCCATTGCCATGGTGGGCAGCGCAAGTGGACTATTGATCTCTTACCACGCCGACCTTCCAACGGGGCCGACCATCGTTCTCTGTCTGGGCGTTCTGTACCTGCTCTCGCTGACCTTCGGTCGGCAAGGGCTGCTGCAACTCCGATCTTCACGACATCACCTGAAAGCCTGATCATGAAACTTACTCATCTACGTCGAACGGCCGATCGCGCGGTTCGTGCCTCTTTCATCTTGGTCCTGCTGACGTGCACCTCGTTCGCCCATGCCGCGGACGAAGTCAAAGCGGTGGCCACCTTCAGCATCCTGGGCGATCTGGTACGCCAAGTGGGCGGCGACCGTGTGCAGGTGAGTGTGCTAGTGGACGCGGGTGCTGACGCCCATGTGTTCCAGCCCAGCCCGACCCAGGCCAGGGCCGTGTCGCAAGCGCAGCTGGTGTTCTCCAATGGCCTGGGCTATGAGGGCTGGGTGAAGCGCCTGTTGCAGTCGGCCAGCTTCAAAGGCCGGCATGTGGTCACGACCCAGGGCATCGGGCCGCTGAATATCAAGCCAGTGGGTGAAGCGGGTCACAGCCAGGAACACAAGCATGCCCACGACGAGGCAGACCCACACGCCTGGCAGAGCGTGAAACTGACACGGCAGTATGTGAAGAACATTGCCGATGCCTTGTGCGCGGTCGATGCGGCAGGCTGCAACACGTACCGACAAAACGAACAGAGCTACAGCGCAGAACTCGTGCGGCTCGATGCCGAGATCGCAACGGCCTGGGCCGCCATTCCGGTAGAGAGTCGCAAAGTCATCACTTCGCACGACGCGTTCGCCTACTACGCCCACGATCATCGGGTGCGCTTCCTCGCCGCGCAAGGTACCAGCACCGATGCGCAAGCGTCCGCCAAAGGAATCGCTCGCCTAGTGCGTCAGATCAAGGCCGAGCAGATCAAGGCCTTATTCGTGGAAAACATCGCCGATCCGAGATTGATCGAGCAGATCGGTCGCGAGACGGGCGTCAAACCATCGGGCTCTTTGTATTCCGATTCCCTCTCGGCGCCCAACGGTCCAGCATCCACTTACATTGCCATGATGCGGCACAACACCCAGGAGCTGATCGCTGCCATCCACGGGCGGTGAGGTTGGCTGCAGACTGCATCAAGACGTGTTGTGGGCTAGGCTACTCCGAATCTACGCTGTCTCCCAACCTCCCAAGATACCCCGCCACCGCGCACCGTCGCGGCGAGCTGCTGCCCCAGCCGCTGCTCGATCACCGGCTTCCACGGCATCAGGCTGAACCCCATACCATCATCGAGCATCGCGTAGCGCCCGCTGGCGAGCATCACACTGCGCCGGTAGGTGCCGGCCACGCGCTGTCCATCCGCCACCAGGCGATGCTCCAGGCCGGTTTCCGCCGCAATGTCCTGCGCGGTCTTTGCGAGCTCGCGCCCGCGCAACGTCGCCAGCAGATTGCGCGCCAGAATCATCCGCTGACCACGCCGCTCTGCGAGCCCTTGTTCAGCGAGGAAGTCGGCGCGCTGCTGTAGTGCATCTTTGACCTCGCTACCAAAGCCGAGGTCTCCCAAGCCCTTGCCGCCGCCGATCAACTGCTGATCCAGCCAAGTCGCGCCGATCGCGTGGGCCTGCCGTTCGATGGGCAAGTGCGATTTCAACTCCACCGCCATGCCGCCCAGGCGCTGTGTGTCGTACTGGCGACCCTGCTCGGGCAAGTCGTTTGGCACCTTCCAGACGCCTTCGGCTAGCCGTTCCACAAGGCCAGCGCTGCGCAGGGATTCCAGTCGGCGGACATGGGCATTGACCACTTCGTGCGGATCGCGGTCTGGGTGAGGCTGGGCCTTGGCAATCGCCAGATGATGATCGGTACGGTAGATGCCATCGGCTGCCATCGCTGCAATGGTCTTGTCCGCCGCACGGACGGCGGCCGATCCCTTGACCTCCACCACCGCACCAGTCGGGTAGTGCTCCAGCTCCGTCCTGGGCGGCAGAACGACATAGTGCGCCTTGCCATCGGTGCCATCGACGATCAAGTAACCCTTGTCATACAGCTCGTCGGCCAGCCCCTTGCCGGCCACGCGACCGACAACGGTGCGGCCATCCTCGCCGGGCTGGAACACGGCCAGATCGCGCTGTTTGCCGCTCATGGTCCGCTGCATGGTGCGGATGATGTCGCCGCGCTCGCCCATCGCGCGCAGCGTGGGTTCGGCATCGGCATGGACAGCCCACACACCAGTCTGCATCTCGCTCGCGAGCCCCATGCGCCGTAAGCGTTGCAGGCGTCCCACCAGCAGCAGGCGCTGGCGTTGCAGCCGGGGTTCCGCCTCCAGCCGCTCGGTGCGCACCACGCCATCTACAGCCTCACGCTGCAAGGTGCGATCTAACCCCGTCCATCGCTCCTGATCGACTTCGCGCTGCATGCCGCGCTGGATCTCCAGTTCGGTGCGTGGGCCGAGCCATTCGGTGGCCAGTTTGCTGGCGCGGTGACGCATGCCTTCGGCGATGTAGTCACGGGAGATGATGAGGTCTTTGCCGGTGTCGTCCTTGCCTCGAAGGACGACATGGGTGTGCGGGTTGTCGGTATTCCAGTGATCGACGGCTGCCCATTCCAGGCGGGTGCCGAGGTCGGTTTCCATGCGCGCCATCAGGTGACGGGTGTAGGTGCGCAGATCGTCGAGCTGTTCGGCGTCCTCGGGCGACACGATGAATCGGAACTGGTGCCGATCCTCCCGGCCCCGTTCCTCAAAGGCAGCCAGGTCGGCATCGTCGGTCGCTGGGCCATAGGCTTTGCCCGGTTCGCCCTCGCGACCCACGCCTTCGCGCTCGATGTAGCGCAGGTGCGTGACGGTCGAGCGTGATCCCGCCTTGGCGAGATTGATCAGCCGGGTCTTGATCGTCACGCGCCGGGAATTGGCGGTGAGGGAGGTGCCGGTAAAGCGGGCCGCGACGTGGCCGCGCCCCAGCCGAGCACCAGGACGGTTGCCCGCCTTGGCGACTTTTGCGCCCGCCTTGCTCGTTTGGCGAACCACCTGGTTGATGAAGGCATCGCCGCGCTGCTTAGGCGCGCCCGGACGGATGCGGAAGCGGTCATCGTCGTTGCGGTTCATACGGTGCCTCCATCCAAGACGGTCGCAGCCAAGCGTGCGAGGCACGCGCATTCTTCAATAGCGACAAGGCATTGGCTATCCACGCGGCACGGTGCCGCTACTAGGCGCGTGCCGCGCCAACCCCACGTGCAGACTGGCTTTTCGCGCAACGAAGTGCCGCGACCTTTTATCTTGCCCTGCATCTTTCCCCGGCCTGACGGCACGGGGATGTGATGCCCCGGCGGCGCTGCGCAGGGCGCAGCCGACCGGCCGGCGAACGCCCGCCACGCCGCAGGCATGGCGCGTTCGGGGAAAACGGTCTGCACGTTGGAGCGCCCGCCGGAACGCGCATGGTTATGCGCAACGGCGTGCAAAACGATGCGGCTCAAATGCCGCAGCGGATGCCGTGCGAAGTGCTGCCTGAATGCGCTCGCGCTGCACGTACGGTGACGCGGCGAACGTACGCGAAACGACACGCCTGATAGCACGTCAATGACGTGCGGCAGCGTGCCTAATGTGGCGCAGAAAGGATGATGGCCAACGCACCCGCGAGGCTGGAAATCGGGCAATCTCATGGCCGTTGCTCCACGCGGATCGGCAGCGCGGTTCCGATCACGGCGGATGCCCAGATCGGTCCAAAGTAGCGGCTGTCGAACGATGCCGGATTGCTTCCGCTCAAGAGGAACAGTTCACCGTCTGCGAGTGGCCTGCACTGCTGCCAGGATGGCAGTGGGTGGCCCATCCGGTCCGTAGGCAGCAAGGAGGCCACCGGCACGCCGTCAATGCGCAGTTTTCTATCCACGATGCAGACGTTCTGCGGCGCGACCGCGCCCACGCGCTTGAGCAGCGGGATGTGCGCCGGCAAGTAACCACGCTGCGCGGCGAGTGCGGCGGCATCTGCCGGTAGCCGGACCAGCACGATGCTGCCCACGGACAAAAGACGTGGTGGCGAGCCGGCAGGCGCTATGCGATACCAGCCGACCGGCACACTGTTGGACGGGTTGTAGACAACGCGCGCCGCAGGCTGCACGAAGGATGCCCAGGCCAGTGCAGCGAGGCCGCAGGCAGACAGGATGGCCAGTACGATGCGAGCGGGCGGGCCTGAACGAGTCATGGTCGTCGTAGTGGCCGTCATTGCAGTGCCCTCCCGGCCAGCCATGCGGCGTGCCGCTCGGCGGTGTATTCGGGCAGCGGCAGGCCAGCCGCCAGACGGTTGCCCAGCGTGCGCCAGTACGCGGGTGACACGTCGATGGCGGCGATGCCCAGCACCTCGATGGCGTCGATCCTCGCCAGCGTGGCGTGCACCTTCTGCTCACCCTCGGCGTGCATCAGGATGCGTGCGCCGGGTTGCACACCAGGGACGCGCTGCACGGCATCCAATGGCGTGAAGGCCTGCATCACCATGAGCTGCCAGCGCGTGGTGCCGTAATCGTTGGACTCCCAGCGGATGCGGCAGAAGATGGCCGCCGGCAGGAACGCTGCGCTGCGCCGCCAGCGGTCGAGCTGGATGGTGCGTGCCGGGTTGCCAAAGCGTAAATAGAGATTGATGCGCTGATTCACGAAGGCGAGCGCCACGCGGGTCAGCGGCGTGTTGCCGGACTGCCCTGCGAGTGTGGAAAACGAGGGCGATGGCGTAGCCATGTCGGTAGATTCTTGCGCCTGGTTGTTTGAATTCATGGTGTCTTCTCCGGGAACTCGCGTTCCAGCAAGGCGCGCAGTAACTCTGCCACCGTGGTGTTTTGCGTGAAGGCGGAAACCTTGATGCGCGCGCGCAGCGCGGGCGTTACGTCGAGGGTCAGGCGGGCGGTGTAGAGGTCGCCTTTGTTAAGGTCAGCGCCATCGCCCTGGCGAATCCACGCCTCGGCGTGCGGATTCGCGGGCGGACGCGCGCCGATGGGGATGCGTTTGCCGGTGCGCTTGTCTGGCCCGCTGCTCATGACGGCCACCGCAGCAGTTCATCTACCAGCGCAGTGATTTCGCGCGCAGCCGCACCGTCAGGTGCCAGCTCACGCGCCATTCGGCCCGCGGCCACGCTGTCGGCGAAGACGATGCGCTGGCGCACCTCTGCGCGCAGCGCGGGCAATGGTTGATCGGCGAGCGAGCTGCGCGCCTCGCGTCCGATCACGGTGGTGCTGACACGCCGGTTGATGACGAAGGCCGCGCGCAGCGCAGGCCGGAAAACCTGGGCCTCACGGATCAACGCCACCATCTCGGCGCTGGCCCACAAGTCGTAGGGGCTGGGCTGCACCGGGATCAGCACGCAATCCGCAGCGAGAAGCGCGGAGCGCGCCAAGGCTGCGATTCGGGGTGGGCCATCGATCACGATGTGATCGGCCCGCCTGGCGAGTTCCGGCGCTTCCTGGTGCAGGGTTTCCCTTGCCAGACCGACAACGGTGAATAGGCGTGGCAATCCTTGCTGGCTGCGCCGCTGTGTCCAGTCGAGGGACGACCCTTGCGGATCGGCGTCCAGCAGGATGACCGATTGCCCTCGCATTGCCAGTTCACCGGCGATGTGGGTGGCGAGCGTGGTCTTGCCCACGCCGCCTTTCTGATTGAGCAACGCGACGATCATGGCGCAGTCCTCCCGCTTGGAAAGCCTGGCTGTTTCTGTCTTGCAAAACGTCTTTGGTTTTGGCTTCGGTTTTGCGTTTCAGCAGTTGTCCACCGAAACGGCGCGCCCCTACTAAAAGTTAGGTATTTGAAGTTAGGTAAGTTAAGGGAGGCTGGACCCCGCGTCGTTATTGGGCTTGCGGCCGTTTGGCACGCCTGATAGCACGACAAGGACACGCCTGATAGCACGATACCCCGCACGCCTGATAGCACGACGCCATTCACAAGCAGTCCCGGAGTTATCCCCGTGCCGTTCGCGGCACGGGCCGGAAGGTCAACAACTCCGCTCCATCGTCCGGCATGCGCTCGATGCCCAGGATGTAGCCGGGCAACGATTGCCGCGCCACCAGGGCCCGCAGATCGCAGGCGAAGTCGTAGGGCTTGGCCGTGCTGCCCGACTTGCGGTGCAGATGCCGGAAGTCGAATTGCCAACCATGCTCCTGCTTGCCGCCGTGCTTGCGTACCAGACGGTACAGCCAGCGCTCGATGCCGCCAGTGAGCTTGAAATACGCTGGGTCGATGGTGAGTACCAGTGCCGCATCCAGCACGCCGGCATAGAACCAGTCCGGCAGGATCAGCTCGATGCCCAGCGGCACGCCATTGGCGTCGGCCAGTTCCTTCCACTCGTTGATCCAAGAAAAGCGATGCAGTCGCCTGCCGGTCGTCTCGCGGATCGACGTGGCAATCGTGGTCGATTGCAGGCGATCCAGCGCGGCCTTGAGGCGCTGGTAGTCGCGCAGCGACTTGCCGCGCCCGATGAAGCGCAGGATCTCGTAGGGGGTGGCGCGCATCAGCCGCGAGGGGCGCAGACCGGCATCCTTGGCTTCGACGATCTGGCTGGCCGCCCAGATCAGGATGTCGGCATCCCAGATCGTGGCGATGCCATGCTCCTGCGTGCCTTCCACCCGGATGGTGATGTTCCCGCTGCGGAAGTCGATCGGCGCGACGCGCCGCGACTTCGCCAACGAGAAGAAAGGATAGGCCATCAAGTCTTGGGCATCGCGCGGCGCCATGTCGCCCGGCAGCGCGCGGAACAGGTCGAGCTGTTCGCGCTGCGGCATTGGCTGCACCTGCGGCAGCGATGGGCGGGACATGGCGATGGCGACCCGCACGCCCAGGGTCAGCGGCCATCACGGTGATCGCCCGCATGGCGCTCTGCGTATTCCGGGTCGGACGTGGCCTCGAAGCTGCGAGCGTCCGCCCAGGTTTCCAGATCGGCTACGGAATACATCACGCGCCGACCGAACTTGCGAAAGCGCGGTCCGCCGCCGATGACACGCTGCTTCTCCAGCGTGCGCGGCGACAGCCGCAAGAAGTCGGCGGCCTCGTCGTTGGTCAGGTAACGGGCTGGCTGCGTGGTCGCACGTGCGGGTACGGCGGCAGGCCGCAAGGGAGCTGGTCTCATGGTGTGAACCTCCATCGGTCAGGGTCGCCGGCCGCAACAGCGCGACCGGATGGAGGCCAGTCTCAAGAAAGGGCGGCGTCCTGCTCAGGGACGTTTTGCATCGAACGCAGAACGTCCCTGTTCAAGCAGCGGAAGCTGCGCCAGGCGGCGATAGCCGCCACGCATCAGCTTCTTGCCCCGCTGCACCAGGCGGCGCACACGGGCGCGCAGGTCGCCGTCCGCGTGCCAGTCCGCGGCCACGGCATCGGGGCCGTACAGCACGTCGGCCACCGTACGCAATGACGCGCTGGCCAAGGTGCCGTCGAGCGCCTGCAGGGTGTGCAGCTCCAGCAGCCTGGTCTGGCTTGGACGGCGCTTCGCCGTCGCGGCTGGTTCGGCACGCGCTGCGGCCAGCTTGTCCAGTTCGCCCGCGAAGGTGCGGTAGCGGGCGCAGGGCGACTGGCAGGCGCGGAAGGCGTGGACATAGGCCATGCCTTCATCCAACGCGGGCGCGAGCGCCAGGCGCAGGCAGCAGCCCGGCAGACGTGCTATCAGCAGCAGGCGGCGGCCGTCATGGATCAGTTGCTTGTGGCCAGGGATAAGCCAAAACTCGAAGGACAACGCATCGGGCGGTGGATCGACATCGGGGTAGAGCTGCACCACCGTGTCGTGGTCGGGGAACCAAGCCGGGTGCGCGTCCCGCGCATCCAGGCCGGGATCTTCCAGCAGGCGCAGGCCCCATCGCTGTGCCGCATCCGGATGTCGGCGACGGCGCAGCCAGTCGCGCCGGTAGTCGGGATCACGTCGCAGGTACTCCCAAGCCAAGGCCGGGCCGTCCAGGTGCAGGACGTAGAGATACGCGGCGCTCGGGTGCCAATGCTCAAGATTCGCTTCTGCCATGAGGCAACCTCCTGTCAAACAAGCAGGAACAGTCGCCACGGGCACACACTATGTTTTCGCCGAGGCGATGGCGTCCACGAACTGTGGGACGACCTGCTGAGGAACCGGCCGGTCAAGTTGCTGTACATCGCTGGCCGAGGCTTCGACGTGCGTGCGCAGTCGGTAATGCGCGAATTCGTGGCGGGGCAGCAAGGCGCGGGAAGAAATACCGTAAGCGCCAAACTGCTGCTGTTGGGATTCGAGGGCTACGAGTTGGACGACGACATCGAGACGCTCACGGAGGAAAACGCCGCGGTGCTGCAGGCAGTGTTCGCCCCTTTGGGCGAAACGGCCACGGTGACAGTTGGGAGGGCTGAGGGCGAGGAAGTGGCCAGTGCCAGCGACGCGCTGCGCCAGCGGGTCAAGGCGGTTCTCGACGAAATCGATGGCAAGACGGACATCGTCCTTGACGTTAGTTCGCTGCCCAGAGCGACCTATCTCGCACTGCTCACAAATATCCTGCAAAAACTCGTGCCGAGTAAGGTGCCGGTTGAGGGGGCAGATCACCCGCTGTATGCCAATGGCGTTAATTTCCAAGTGCTCGTTGCCGAGGATGCCAAGCTGGACGGACAGATCCGGGCGGAAGACCCGAGCAACGACCTCGTGAACATTCCGGGGTTCTTTGCGACCTGGCAACTCGAGAGCGTGCAGGACTGGCCACTCGTGTGGTTTCCAGTGCTCGGTGAAGGGCGGGTGAACCAGTTGCAGAAGATCGCAGCTTCGATTCCGACGGAGGCCGAGGTCTGCCCGGTAGTGCCACATCCTTCGAAGGACCCGCGCCGCGCCGATCGGTTGCTGGTTGAGTACCGTGAGCCGCTGTTTGACAGTCGCAGGACGCCGACGTCGAACATCCTGTATGCCCAGGAGTCACAGCCGTTCGAGGCCTACCGGCAACTCTTGGGGGCGATGAAGCGCTACCAGAACAGCATGGCGATCCTGGGCGGATGTCGGCTGGTCATGACGCCGTTGGGCAGCAAGCTCATCACTCTGGGGACGGGCCTGGCTTGTTTCGAGATGCGGCCGGCGGACTGGAACGCCAAGTATGGCGTGGCGATTCCACATGCTGAGCCCAGGCGCTATATAGCGTCAGTCGATGCCCTGCGCCAGTCCAAACCGGAAGTTTCGCTGCTGTTGCTCACGGGCGAAGCATATGGAGCGCCGAAGTGAGCGGGGAGTGCACTATCGTTCCCCAAGGTGTCCTGTCCCGCCATCTGGCTGTTCGGTAGCCTTGAGGACAGGACGACGGAATGCCGATCACCGCGTTTTCGAAACAATGGGGCCGCGAACTCGATGTCGAACAATGGCTGCGCCGGCATGGGTATGCAGCACAGGGCGATGCTGAACTGGCTGGCGTCCCCAACACGTTGCGGGCACTGGCGTCCACCGACATCGAATGCAGTTGCTGCGGCGCCGCAGGCGCCATCCTGGTGGGGAGCGGCCGAAGACGCGCGACGGGCAGGGCGGTCACTCAGAACCATTTCCGTTTCCGGGGACAGGACGGAAGCAACCCCCATGATCCGCTGTGCGACTACTTCGACGAGAAGAAGGTCTCTGGAGGCGATTACCTCACCAACTTCGCGAGCGACCGTTCGCCACTGACCCGGGCAATTCGCGAGCTGGTGTGCCGAGGCATTCAGGGCGGCCTCTTCAGCCAGCGCGACATGCGTCGCATGAGGCAGTGGTTTCTGGACATCAAGAGCCGGCACGCGTTCACGATGGATGTATCGACGGACCTCCTGCAATGGTGCGTCGATATGTGGTCAGCCAGAGCCTATCGGCCCGTCGGCCAGTTCCCATTCAGGCCGGAGCATGGTTCCTTGCCAGGCTTCGACTGGCAAGCCGCGGCGGCGCAGGAATGGGCGCGCCGCAACGCGCACCTAGTCGAGTTGAGCGGCCGACAGCGCGTCTACTTTCACCGTCGGTCGATCGAGCGACCGCTCAAGATCGTCGCGCAGCGCGCCGGCGAGGCCATATTCGATCCAACAGCGATTCAGTCTCAATACGAAGCCGCCACGACGCTGGCCCGTTTTGCTGCAGGTTATCTGTTTGACGCTGGACCCAGCGCAGTGCCGAGCGCTTTGCAGAAGCATCCTACGGAGTGGGGGGCGACAGGTCACGCCTTGCTCGCACTTAGCGCTCTGCTGCTGTTTCTCCGGGATTGGAGCCTGGAGGCAGGTGTGGCACTGTTCGTGCGCTTGCGCACGATGCCTCCTGCCGTAGATGATCTGGAAGGCAACCTGATCGGTCTCAACCCGTTCCACGACTTCGAGGGCTGGCAACTCATCAGGGCCGCGCGTCTGATTGGTGCGCAAAGGAGCGATCAGCGCCCGGTGCCGGAACAGGTGGCGGATGTGCTGAAGGACATACATGCCCAGCATGCCGACTGGGCAGCTATGCAGCTAGCTCCCGATAGCGCTCAAACTGAATAAAGCGGGTGGCTTTGGCAAGGGCAGGCCGCGCGTTGCTAAGGAAGCAGCTGACCCGGTTGCGCTGCGCGGAGCTGCATAGCTCTCGATAAGTCATGCCGGTCCGCGTACACAAAGCTGGTGTCGCAAGGGAGCCGGACCGTTCGCCCGGTCATGTGTCTTTTTGGCTCGTAGGTGCCCGGCTGCGTCTAGAAACCAGGCGATTCGTTTGGTGTAGCTCGAAAGGTCTGTATCGACAGCGGTAAGATGTTCTGCGATTGATGATGATGTCGAAAACGTCGCTCCCCCGCAAATCGCTCCATCTCCCGCACCAGCAAAAGATCTGCGTTTCTGACGGTAAAAGCGACGGTAAAGACCCATGTCGATCACAGCCAAGTCCTTTAACCATGCGGGTTTGGACGGCTTGTTGATGATGGAGTGGGAGTAAATCAGACTCGGCTTGATCAAGGCCGCGTCGAACATGCCCTGCTGTGTCTTTGACGGAGCAGGGCACTTGTTTTAGCGCCATCGCCTTGCCCTTGTTCTTGCGTTACGTGCC
>Ga0114984_1000443_pt1 | contig 16141 bp, 17 predicted proteins | sample Shrwel1BS1Day1_FD_96987 | JGI IMG/M metagenome (GOLD analysis project Ga0114984, IMG submission 96987) | Subsurface microbial communities from deep shales in Ohio, USA - Utica-3 well 1 S-1-Day1 | ecosystem: Environmental > Aquatic > Deep subsurface > Shale gas/oil reservoir > Produced water/Flow...
AAAGGGAGGATCACTCCCCCCTCCTCCATCAGGCCATGGTGTCGATCAGGTTGCCCAGCACCTCACCGCTTGCGTTGACCACCTTGGTGGCGGCCGCGGCGGTGTTTTGACTGACGGTGGAGGTGGCAACATCCTGATTGACCTGGCGTCCAGACGCCATTTCCGGCTGGTTGGGCCGACCGCTGCCCTGGGTGTCACCCGCCGCTTTCGGGGTGTTGTCCTGGCTGCGGTTTACGTTGAGCATGCCGCTGTTCAGAGCTGATGTGACGTTCATGGGGAACCCCTCCATTTTTGTTCGCCGTTGTTGCTTCAGGCGCCGACGCGATCGGGGCGGGAGATCAAACCCACGCCATCCAACCCGCTCCGGGCCAGAACCATTCTATCTGCCAGGTAGTATAGAACAACTGCCGCCTTTGGTCACTTTTTACCCATTCAGCAATCGATCGAGATCGAGCCTGTTTGCGACCTGGGCCGGGTCGGGGGCGGCCAGCCAGGGGATCCGCCCCAGCAGGGGGGCTCGCAACAGTGCCTCCAGCGTGGCCAGATTCTCCTCCACACAGCTCATCTCCGGGTCGACCTGGTTGGCCACCCAGCCAACCAGGCGCAGGCCGTCGCGGGCGATCGCCTCCGCCGTCAGGAGGGCGTGGTTGATACAACCCAGTTTCATCCCCACCACCAGGATCACATCCAGCGCCAGCCGTTGTGGCACGCAGGCCAGGGTTTCCCTCCGGTTCAACGGCACCCGCCAGCCCCCGGCCCCCTCCACCACCACCAGATCGGCGCCGTGCAACATGGCGCCACGACAGTAGGCGGCCAGGCGGTCACCGCTCAGCCTGCGCCCGGCCCGCTCGGCAGCGATATGGGGGGCGATGGCCGGCTCCAGCGCGACCGGATTGACCTGGTCATAACTCAGCCTGACACTGGCGGCCGCCTGCAGCTGCAGCGCGTCGCCGTTGCGCAGCCCATCCGCCGTTGGCTCGCAGCCCGCCGCCACCGGCTTGAGTCCGATAGTTCTCAGCCCCCGGCGGTTGGCCGCCAGCAGCAGCGCGGTGGCCAGCAGCGTCTTGCCCGCGTCGGTATCGGTACCGGCAATGAAGAAGTGCTTTTTCACGCCACCTCCTTGAGCAGCTCCAGGTAGTAGACTTCGTAGGTAGCCGGGAGCATGCCATCCCCCTGGCGCAGTTGCTCATAGGCCGCCAGCAGGCGGGTCAGCCGCTGCCGACTGCTCAGCCCCCGCTGGCGGCGCGGGTTGACGTTGTGCGCCCCCAGCGATTTGAGCTCCTGCATCAACTGTTGCAAGCGGGCATAACGCAACACGCGTTCCTCACGCTCCTGCCTGACCAGCCTCAAGCCGAAGCTGTGTGCCAGCAGCCGCTGCAGGGGCATGAAACTGTTTACGTGCACATCGTCGTCCACCCGGGCCCAGGCCTGTTTGAGCTGCCATAACGAATCCGGCCCCAGGGTAGCCACCAGGCAGCGCCCCCCCGGTTTCAACACCCGGGCCAGCTCCGCCATGAGCCGCTCTGGCTGCTCGCACCACTGGATCGCCAGACTGGACCAGATCAGATCGACGCACGCATCCGCCAGCGGCAACTGTTCCGCGTCGGCACAGAGATAGTGGGCGTTGGCCACCGGACGCCGCGCCCGGGCGTAGTTGAGCATGCCGTGGGCCAGATCCAGCTCGAGCAGCGGCGCCAGGGGGTAGCGCGCCCGCAGGTGGGGGGCGGCGTAACCGGTGCCACAGCCGAGATCGAGCAGATGGCCCTCGACCCGGTACGGCAGCCAGTGCAGCAGTCGATCGGCGATATCACGCTGCAGTTGCGCCACCGCGTCATAGCTTTCGGCAGCACGGCTGAACGCCTGCGCCACCTTGCGTTTATCCCGCAGCATCGGCAGCACTCACCTGGCGTATCAGCGCCGTCACAACGGCGTCGGCCTGGCTCACAAATGGCAGATGCGCACTGTGCTCCAGCAGCTGAACCGTCAGGCGGTGATTCAGCGCCCGCGCCGGCCCGGCGAGCCCGGCGGGCACCAGCTGATCAGCGCGCCCCAGCAGCAGTTGGGCCGGGCACGCCAGGGCGGCCAGCGCGGCTCGAAGATCGGCCCGCAGCAGCTTCAGCGCCGGCGCCGGCGCCCGGGGCTCGGTGGCGCTCAGCACCGCCTTGAGGCGCTTCAGCTCCTCCCGGGCGGTGGCGGAACCGCGAGTCTGGAGGGCGGCGAAGCGCTGCAGCGTCCTGCCCTGCTGGCTGGCCAGGGAGGCGAGAAAGGCATCGAACAGCGCCGGGGCCATGGCGCAGGGCCAACCCTCGCGGGCGACGAAACAGGGATTGGCCGCGATCAGACTCAGGCTTTTTACCCGCCGCGGCGCCCGTTCCGCCACCGCCAGCGCCAGCTGCCCGCCCAGCGACCAGCCGACCCAGTGGGCCTGCTCGGGAGCGGCCGCGAGCAGGGCCTCGACCACCGCGCCGAGGGACATATCGCCCGCTGGGGCGGAACGCCCCAGCCCCGGCAGATCGATCAGCGTCACCCGGTAGCGCTCGCCAAGGCGTGCGGCAAACGCGCCCCAGATCTCGGAGCTCAGCCCCCAGCCATGCAGCAGCACCAGATCGCTCCCCTGGCCGTGTGTCTCGTGCCAGGGGGTTGAGGTGGGAAGGCTCATGCGTAGCCCGCCTGCGTTTTTGTGCCGCGCACCGCCTCCAGCGCCGCCAGCAGACGATCCACCTGCGCCTCGCTGTGGGCGGCGCTGAGGGTGACCCGCAGGCGCGAGCTGCCGGCGGGCACCGTCGGCGGACGGATCGCACTGATGAAAATCCCCTGCGCTTCCAATGCCGCGCTGATCCGCATCGCCTCACCGGCATCACCGATCAGAATCGGCTGAATCGGTGTCGGTGAGTCCAGCAGGGTATAGCCCAACTGCTCGCAACCGCTGCGAAAGCGGGCGATCAGCCGGGCCAGTTTCTCCCGCCGCCAGCTTTCACCCTGCAGCAGTTTCAGGCTGGCGCGGGTGGCCTGGGCCAGTGCCGGCGACATGCTGGTGGTGTAAATATAGGTGCGGGCAAACTGGATCAGGGTTTCGATCAGCAGCTCGCTGCCGGCAACGAAGGCGCCGGAAGTACCAAACGCTTTCCCCAGCGTGCCGATCAGCACCGGCACCTCCTGATCGCTCAGGCCGAACTGTTCCACACAGCCGCCGCCGCGGGCCCCCAACACCCCAAAACCATGGGCGTCATCCACCAGCAGCCAGCCGCCCTGCTCCCGGGTGACACGGCTCAGCTCGGGCAGGTTGGCGATATCGCCATCCATGCTGAACACCCCATCGGTGACCACCAGCTTGCGGCGCGCCTGCGAGCGGCCCATGCGCTGGCGCAGACCGGCGGGGTCGTTGTGCCGATAGCGCTGGAAGCGCGCGCCGCTGAGCAGGCCGGCATCGAGCAGCGAGGCGTGGTTGAGGCGATCCTGAAACACCGCATCCCGTTTGTCGATCAGGGCGTTGACGGCGCCGATATTGGCCATGTAACCGGTGGAGAACAGCAACACCCGTTCCCGCCCGGTAAAGTGGGCCAGCTCCTCCTCCAGCGCGTGGTGCGCCCGGGAGTGGCCGTTGACCAGATGGGACGCGCCGCCGCCCACACCGTAGCGATCGGCCCCCTGCTTGAGCGCGGCGATCACCTCGGGGTGGTTGGCCAGCCCCAGGTAGTCGTTGGAGCAGAACGCCAGGTAGCGTTTGCCATCGACACTGACCTGGGCCCCCTGGGCCGACTCCAGGATGCGGCGCTGGCGATAGAGATCATCCCGCCGGCGCGTCTCCAGCGCGGCCGCCAGTTGGTTGAAGGACATGGGCGCGCCTCAGTGGCTGAAGGTGACGTCGACGAACCGCTCGGCATCCTGCTGTGCCTGAAGCTCGGCGGCCAGCTTCTGCTCCTGCTCCGCATCGGATGGTTCGATGCGCTGCTCGGGGCGGATACCCAGCCGTTTGAACAGCTGCAGGTCGCGGTGGGTTTCAGGGTTGGGGGTGGTCAGCAGGCACTCGCCGTAGAAGATGGAGTTGGCGCCGGCGAAAAAGGCCATCGCCTGCAACTCGTCAGACATCCGCTCACGACCGGCGGAGAGACGCACATGGGAGCGCGGCATCATGATGCGGGCCACGGCGATGGTACGGATGAACTCCAGCGGGTCCAGATCCTCCACCGCCTCCAGCGGTGTGCCCGGCACCTTCACCAGCAGGTTGATCGGTACCGATTCCGGCTGGTGCGGCAGGTTGGCCAGCTGCAGCAACAGGCCGTGGCGGTCCCGGGCGGCTTCCCCCAGGCCGAGAATGCCGCCGCTGCAGATCTTCATGCCCGCCTCGCGCACATGCTGCAGGGTCTCGAGGCGATCCTCGTAGCGGCGGGTGGTGATGATCTTGTCGTAGAACTCCGGTGAGGTGTCCAGGTTGTGGTTGTAATAGTCCAGCCCCGCCTCCGCCAGCGCCTGCGCCTGCGCCGGCTGCAACATCCCCAGCGTCATGCAGGTTTCCAGCCCCAGCGCCTTCACCCCCTTGATCATCTCGATCACGTAAGGCATGTCGCGCTCGCTGGGGTGCTTCCAGGCCGCCCCCATGCAGAAGCGGGTGGAGCCGGCGTCCTTCGCCTGTTTCGCCTTGTCGAGCACCGCCTCCACCTCCATCAAGCGCTGCTTTTCCAGGCCGGTGTTGTAGTGCGCGCTCTGCGGGCAGTATTTGCAATCTTCCGGGCAGGCGCCGGTCTTGATCGACAGCAGGGTGCTGACCTGTACCTCATTGGGATCGAAGTGCTGGCGGTGAACGCTGTGGGCCTGAAACAGCAGGTCATTCAGCGGTAATTCGAACAGGGCCCGCACCTCCTGTTCACTCCAGTCGTGGCGCACTTTAGCCTGGTGTTGCATGACTCCGATCTCCTTGTGACATAATCGTGGCGGCTGCATGGATCGCATCCGGTCTGCCAGCATCTTAATCGGACAGAGGGAGCTGTCAACTCATGTTCAAGCAAATCATCAACAGCTGGTTAAAAAACATACAAAGATGTGCGCTTTGTGGTGCGCCCGACAGCCAAAGCCATGGCTTGTGTGAGGGGTGCCATGCCGACCTGCCATGGCTGATCCACGGCTGCTCCCGCTGCGCGCTGCCGCTGCCCCGCCACCAGGCGGGGTTGTGTGTGCCCTGCTGGCATCAGCTGCCGCCGTTCACCCAAGTGCAGGCGGCGTTCACCTACTCATTTCCCATCAGTGAGCTGATCCCCGCCATCAAATACCGCCGCCAGCCGGCGCACCTGGGCTGGCTGGCGGCGGTGTTGGCCGAGTTCATCCGCCAGCGCCAAACGGCGCCGTGGCCCGACGCGCTGGTGCCGGTGCCGATGCACCCCTTCAGCCAGATCCACCGTGGTTACAATCAGGCTCAGCTGCTGGCACAGCGGCTGGGGGAGCAACTGCATATTCCAGTCAGCCCCTGCCTGCACAAACAGCGCCGCACCCCCAGGCAGGTGTCGCTCAACCTCGCGCAGCGACGCCATAACCTGCAGGGCGCGTTTACCCTGCGCGGGGGCGTGGCCGAGCATGTCGCCTTGGTGGACGATGTGATGACCACCGGCACCACCGCCTCGACCCTGGCGCGGCTCCTGCTGGAACAGGGGTGCCAGCGGGTCGATGTCTGGGTGCTGGCGAGAACCGCGCAAGAGCCGTGAGGTGGGCACGTCCCGCCGCTTCGGCCCAATGGGAGATCGACCGGCGCAGGCGTTTTTGCTAGGTTGAAGGATATTTCCTGGCTGGATGGAACGAGCGATGACATTGGCAATGTTGGGCGAGCTGGTTGGCGGCATCGGTCTGTTTCTGCTGGGCATGCAACTGCTCACCGATGGCCTCAAGCAGGCGGCGGGGCGTTCCCTGCGGGCGGCGCTGGAGCTGGCGACCGGCTCACGCCTGCGTGGGCTGATTTCAGGCACCCTGATCACGGCTCTGGTGCAGTCCTCCAGCGCCGTCACCGTGGCGACGCTGGGGTTTGTGAACGCCGGCCTGCTGACGCTGACCCAGTCGGTTTCCATCATCTACGGCAGCAATATCGGCACCACCATGGTCGGCTGGCTGGTGGCCCTGATCGGTTTCAAGTTCAAGATCAGCGCCTTTGCCCTCCCCATGATCGGCCTGGGGATGGTGCTGCGGGTCGGCGGCAACGACAAGCGGGTCGGCCATATCGGCACCAGCCTGGCCGGCTTCGGCATCTTTTTCATCGGCCTGGATTTTCTGCGCGGTGCTTTCGTCGGCCTGGGGGATTCGGTTCCGCTGGCCGAGTTGGGGGCCGGCCCATTGGCATTGGCGCTGTTCGTTCTGGCGGGGATCGCGCTGACCTTCTTGATGCAGGCCTCCGCCGCCGCCATCGCCATCGCCCTGTCACTGGTACACACCGGCAGCATCTCCCTGGCCGCCGCCGCGGCGCTGGTCATCGGCGCCAACGTGGGCACCACGACCACCGCCCTGCTGGCATCGATCGGCGCCACCTCCAACGCCAAGCGAATTTCGGCCGCCCATGTGATCTTCAATCTGGTCACCGGGCTGGTCGGCCTGCTGCTGCTGATGCTGCTGAGCGGCTTCCTCGACCGGCTGGACCCGGCCCGGTTCGATCTGGCGTTACTGCTGGCGCTGTTTCACACCCTGTTCAACCTGCTGGGGGTGCTGCTGATGTGGCCGGTGACCGACCGCCTGGTCACGTTTTTGCAACGCTGTTTCCGCACCCAGGAGGAGGACGAGGCAACGCCCCGCTATCTGGACAAGAACATCATCACCACCCCATCGCTCGCGGTGGAGGCGGTCAACATGGAGCTGGCCCGCGTCAGCCATATCTGCAGCCGCATGGCCCGCGACGCATTGAATGCCGAACGCGGTGTGGCCACCCGGCTGCAGCAGCAGTTGGAGAGCGTCAACCGGCTGATCAGCCGGATTGGCGCGTTCAACCAGGCGTTGGCGCGGCAAAACCTGAGCGCCGAGATCAGTGAGACGCTGCCGATCTCACTCCGGGTGGCCCGCTACTTCAGCGAGGTGGCCCGCCTGTCGGCGCGTTTGCCGGATTACTATCCGGTACTGGAACAGCTCGAAGAGCCCGAGGCGCGCCGCAGTGTGCAGGCTTTTCAGCAGGCGGTGCTCGGCCTGATCGACGCCTGCGAAGTGCGGCAGGATCGGCCGGTGCAGAGTTACGAGGTACACCAGATGCTGCGCCAGGTAGAGCGTCAATATCAGCAGCTCAAGGACGAGCTGCTGCATCAGACCATCTCCAGTCGGCTCACCACGGCCGATTCGGTTGCGCTGCTGGATGCGCTGAGCCACATTCATCGCCTGGCCGGGCAGGCCGAAAAAGCATCGCGCCACTGGAGCAGTACCACGCCGGTGCAGAAACGGGCGCCGCTGGATGAGGCCGCCTGATCGGGTATACTGCCGGGCGAATGTTACGGAGTAGACGATGACCGCCCCCCATGGCCACCCCATGACGCCGATCGGCTTCATCCACAGCCCGTTCGAGCAGAAGTTCGGCATCCCACGCCAGCCGGGGCTCACCTCGGTGCGCGCCCGTATCGAGCTGATCCCCCCCTATTCAAACCCCGCGGCGGTGCGCGGACTGGAGCAGTGCAGCCACATCTGGCTGCTGTTTCTGTTCAGCGCCACCGCAGACCAGGGGTGGAGCCCCACGGTGCGCCCACCGCGCCTGGGTGGCAACCAGCGGTTGGGGGTGTTCGCCACCCGCTCGCCGTTTCGCCCCAACCCGATCGGCCTGTCGCCGGTTCGCCTCTGTGGGATCGAGCAGGCCGGTGATCGGCTCTGGCTCGAGGTGGAGGGAGCCGACCTGCTCGATGGCACGCCGATCCTCGATCTCAAACCCTACCTGCCCTACACCGACTGCCTGCCCGAGGCGGAGTTTGCTCTGGCGCCCACCATCGAGCGGCTGACACTGCCGGTGCGGTTCACCCCCTCGGCCCAACGGGCCTGCCAGCTGCACGAAGCGCGGTTGAAGCAACCCCTGGCACGCCAGATCGGTGAGCTGTTGCGGTGTGATCCGCGCCCAGCCTACAGACAACAGGACGAGGCCCGGGAGTACGGCATCAGCCTGTATGGCCTGAACATCCGTTTTCGCATCACCCGGGATCGGATCGAGGTCAACCGCATCACCCGACAAAGCGAGCAGGATTGATTCCAGCGTTATAAGGTTGCATTATATCGTTAGAACGATATAACAGGAGCCTCACCATGAGCGAACCATCCAGCTTGACCCCCTCCGCCTCGCAACGCCTGCAACACTTTCCCATTGCGCTGATCGCCATGGTGATGGGCCTCGCCGGTCTCACCTTAAGCTGGCAGAAAGCGGCCCATACTCTGGGGATGTCGCCACGGGTGGGGCAGGTACTGCTGGTGATCACCGCCTGTGTACTGCTGATCATCACCTGTATCTATCTGCTCAAAACCCTGCGTTTCAGCCGTGCGGTGGTCGACGAGTTCAACCACCCGATCAAAATCAGCTTCTTCCCAGCGTTTTCCATCAGCCTGCTGCTCATTGCGACCGCCACGCTGGAGCTCTCCCCGCCCCTATCACGCTACCTTTGGATCAGTGGCGCCGCCATTCACCTGCTGCTCACCCTGCATGTGATGACTCAGTGGATCCACCATTCCCGATTCAAGGTTCAGCACAGCACCCCCGCCTGGTTTATTCCGGTGGTGGGCAATATCATCGCCCCGATCGCCGGCACCCAGCTTGGCTACACCGAGGCCAGTTGGTTCTTCTTCAGCATCGGCTTGCTTTACTGGCTGGTACTAAAAACTTTGATTTTCAACCGGTTACTTTTTCATGATCCGCTGCCTGAAAAAATGCTGCCCACGCTGTTCATCATGATCGCCCCTCCGGCCATCGGCTACATCTCCTATCTGCACCTCAATCAGGGCATGACAGATAACTTTGCCCACATCCTCTACTACACCTCTATGTTCATCATGCTGCTTCTGTTTACCCAGCTGCAGCGCTTCTCTCGCATCCGCTTTTTTGTCTCCTGGTGGGCCTATAGCTTTCCGCTGGCGGCATTCTGCATCGCGACCCAGACCATGTTGACCCATACGGGCAGTGGATTTTTCCTGCTGCTCTCCTGGCTGGCGCTCATTGTGGTGACCTTCGTGGTCTGTCTGCTGCTGGTCAAAACACTGCGTGCAATAATCAGCGGCGCCCTGTTCCAGCCAGACTGAAACAGGATGGCCGGGGTGCCGGCCCGGTCGCGGCGGCGGCAGCCATGAAGCCTTCGGGAAGGTTGCAGCCGGCCGCAAAGACCGTTCTAATGGCCCCTCCAGTCACCTCTTCAGGAGTAAAGATCGCCCATGCGCGGCCCCGATGCAGAGCAGCTCGCCTTCGATAGAGACCATATCTGGCACCCCTATTCCTCCATGATCGATCCGCCCCCCATGGTTCCGGTGGCCTCGGCCGACGGGGTGCGCCTGCGGCTGACGGACGGTCGCGAACTGATCGACGGCATGGCCTCCTGGTGGTCCGCCATACACGGCTACAACCATCCGGCGCTCAATCGGGCCGCCCATGAGCAGATCGAGCGCGTCTCTCACGTCATGTTCGGCGGCCTGACCCACGCCCCCGCCATCGAGCTGTCGCGCAAGCTGATCGAGATGACGCCGGCGCCACTGGAGCGGGTGTTTCTGGCAGATTCGGGCTCGGTTTCGGTCGAGGTGGCGCTGAAAATGGCGATTCAGTACTGGCACGCCCGTGGCAAACCGGAAAAACACCGCATGCTCAGTTTGCGCCACGGCTACCATGGCGACACCTTCGGAGCCATGTCGGTGAGCGACCCGGTGAACGGCATGCATGAGCTGTTCAGTGGTGTACTCTGCCAGCAGCTGTTCGCCCCGCGGCCGGAAACCCCCTTCGCCGCCCCGTTCGATCCCGCCGACATCGCCGCCCTGGAGCAACTGCTGGCGGCCCACCACCAGGAGCTGGCGGCACTGATCGTCGAGCCGGTGGTGCAGGGGGCCGGCGGCATGTGGTTCTACTCTCCGCAGTGGCTGCGCCAGGCGAGGGCGCTGTGTGACCGTTATGGGGTGCTGCTGATCGCCGACGAGATCGCCACCGGCTTCGGTCGCAGCGGCGAGCTGTTTGCCTGCGACCACGCCGGCATCAGCCCCGACATCATCTGCGTCGGCAAGGCGCTCACCGGCGGCTACATGACCCTGGCCGCCACCCTCACAACGGCGGAGATCGCCCACACCATCTCCGCCGGCGGTGCCGGCTGCTTCATGCACGGACCCACCTTCATGGCCAATCCGCTGGCCTGTGCGGTCGCGCTGGCAAGCCTCGAACAGCTCGAACAACAGCCGTGGCGCCCCCAGGTCGAACGGCTCGAGGCGGGGCTGAAGCGGGGGCTCGAACCGGCCCGCGCGCTGGCCGGCGTGGCCGATGTGCGGGTGCTGGGCGCGATCGGCGTCATCGAACGCCATGCGCCGGTCTCCCTGGCGCAGGTTCAGCCCCTGTTCGTCGATCGGGGGGTGTGGGTGCGCCCGTTCGGCAGGCTTGTCTATGTGATGCCAGCCTATATCATGTCGGATGCAGAGCTGGCCACGCTGACCACCGCGATGGTCGATGTGATGCAGGCACTGGAGCAGTCATAAGCAACTTATCAGGAGAAAGCACCAAATGGCCCGGATCAAACTGGATATGCCAGACAACTACCTGTTCAGCACCGAGCTATGCGTGCGTATCAGCGATATCAACTACGGCGGCCACATGGGCAACGACGCGGTCCTGTCGATGGTGCACGAGGCTCGCCTGCGCTTCCTGAAGCACTACCACTACGCCGAGTTCGATGTGGAAGGAGTGGGTATCATCATGACCGACTCCGCCATCGTTTATAAGGCGGAGAGTTTCCATGGTGACCGCGTGCAGGTGGATGTAACGGTGGCCGACTTCAACAAGTACGGCTGCGATCTCTACTATCTGCTGAGCAACAAGGACACCGCCGTCGAGATCGCACACGCCAAAACCGGCATCGTGTTTTTCGATTACGATGAGCACAAGGTGGTGGCGGTACCGGAGGGGTTTCGCAACAAGATGCTCAGGGAATCCTGAGCGTCGCCCTACTCGCCATCGTCGTAGTTGTAATTGATATGTGAGAGATTCTCGAAGCGGGTGTACTGACCGATGAACGCCAACCGCACCGAGCCGATGGGGCCGTTGCGCTGCTTGCCGATGATGATATCGGCGATCCCCTTGTCGGGGCTATCCTCGTTGTAGACCTCATCCCGATAGATAAACATGATCACGTCGGCGTCCTGCTCGATGGCGCCGGACTCGCGCAGGTCCGAGTTGACCGGTCGCTTGTTGGGGCGCTGCTCGAGGCTGCGATTGAGCTGCGACAGCGCCACCACCGGGCAGTTCATCTCCTTGGCCAGCGCCTTGAGCGAGCGTGAGATCTCCGAAATCTCCTGAGTGCGCCCCTCACTCCTGCCGGTTTTCAGCGTCATCAACTGCAGATAATCGACCATGATCAGCGCCAGGTCGCCCTGCTCGCGCACGAGGCGGCGCGCCCGGGCGCGCATCTCGTTGGGACTGATACCGGGCTGATCATCGATGAACAGCGGCTTGTTCTTGAGCATGTTGACCGCCGTGGTCAACCGGGGCCAGTCATCCTCCTCCAACTGCCCGTTGCGCACCCGCGTTTGGTTGATACGGCCGAGGGAGGAGAGCATTCGGGTGATCAGCTGATCCGCCGGCATCTCCAGCGAGAACACCAGAATCGGCCGCTCCGTGGCCATCAGGGCGTTCTCCACCAGATTCATGGCGAAGGTGGTTTTACCCATCGAAGGACGCGCCGCAACGATCACCAGATCCGACTTCTGCAGGCCACCGGTGCGCTCATCCAGGTCATCGAAGCCGGTGGTTATCCCCGTCAGGGTATCCGCATTGTTGAACAGCTCATCGATCCGGTCCACGGCCCGCTTCAGCAGCGGATTGATCGGCTCCGGGCCACCCTGGTTCGGACGGTGCTCCGCAATCTGAAAAATCTTCTGCTCAGCTTCATTGAGAATTTCATCAGACGCTCGCCCACCGGGATGAAACGCGCTGTCGGCGATCTCGTTGGCCACGCTGATCATCTGGCGCAGCAGTGAGCGGTCGCGCACGATCTCGGAGTAGGCACGGATATTGGAGGCACTGGGGGTGTTGCGCGCCAGGTTGACCAGGTACTCCAGCCCCCCGGCGCGTTCCAGCTCCCCGGTTCGATCCAGCTCTTCCGACACGGTCACCGAGTCGATGGGACGCCCGGCGTCGATCAGTTTCTGCATGGTACGGAAGATCATGCGGTGATCGGCCCGGTAGAAGTGGCTCTCCAGCAGTATTTCCGAGACCGTATCCCAGGCGTTGTTGTCCAGCATCAGACCGCCCAGCACCGACTGCTCAGCCTCGATGGAATGGGGCGGCTGCTTGATCCGCTCCAGCAACTCGTCGTTCAGATCTGCCATCTCCACCGAATTACCCCTCCCGAGCCTTCAACATCTGCCTCCGACCACAACGATCGACCTTCCACCGTGTACATCCTGACCATCGCCGCTCCTGCGCATCCCTGCGCCCGCGGCATACCGTACATCCTGTACATCGCCGCTCCTGCGCATCCCTGCGCCCGCGGCATACCGTACATCCTGTACATAAAAAAGCACCGCGCAGTGTACCACGCAGTGCTTTTTCGTAACCGGAGTGCAACGCGATATTATTCGCCAGCAATCACCAGTTTGATGGTGGCGGTCACTTCAGGGTGTACCTGAATATCGATATCGAACTCGCCTACGTGGCGAATCGCGCCCTCCGGCAGCCGCACTTCGCTCTTGTCGACCTGAACACCGGCAGAGCTCAGCGCTTCTGCGATGTCGCGGGTGCCGATGGAGCCGAACAGTTTACCCTCGTCACCGGCTTTGGTGACCAGCGACAGCTCCAGTTCATTCAACTGTTCGGCGCGAGCCTGGGCCTGAGCCAGTTTTTCCGCGGCGATTTGTTCCAGCTCGGCCCGCCGCGCCTCGAATCTGGCCACGTTGTCAGCCGTGGCCGGCACGGCCTTGCCCTGGGGGATCAGGTAGTTACGGCCAAACCCCGATTTAACGGCGACCTTGTCACCCAACTTGCCCAGCTTGCCGATATTTTCGAGCAGAATAACTTCCATCTCGTAAAAACCTCTTGTTCTGCAAAGGCTGCACTCTTGAATTCCCGCTGGCGCACGACCACCGGGCAGCAGCATTAAACTGATCTGGCAGCACCGTGTGCCGCCTCCGGCTTCACAACCGACGCTCAGATGTCGTGGCTATCGGTGTAGGGCAGCAGAGCCAGGTAGCGGGCGCGCTTGATCGCGGTGGCCAGCTGGCGCTGATAGCGTGCCTTGGTGCCGGTGATCCGGCTCGGAACGATTTTGCCGGTTTCAGTGATGTAGCCTTTCAGGGTGTCCAGATCCTTGTAATCGATCTGTTTTACCCCTTCAGCGGTGAAACGACAGAACTTGCGACGACGAAAAAAACGTGCCATTCAAACTTCTCCAATAACTAGGGTTGAGGATTACTCTTCAGCAGTTTCTTCGGAGCGCTCATCGGCAGAAGAACGGCTCTCCTGCTTCTGCTCGGTACGCTCCTCGCGGCGCGGTTTGCGCTCTTCACGTGACTCTGCTGCCTTGATCGGAGAAGGTTCAGTGATCGCTTCGTTGCAACGGATCACCAGGTTACGCAGCACGGCGTCGTTGTACCGGAACATGCTGGACAGCTCGTCCAGAACATCCTGGGTGGTCTCGACGTTCATCAACACGTAGTGGGCCTTGTGAGCGTTGTTGATCGGGTAAGCCAGCTGGCGGCGACCCCAATCTTCCAGACGGTGAATCTTGCCTTGGGCACCTTCGATCAGCGCCTTGTAGCGCTCGATCATCGCCGGTACCTGCTCGCTCTGGTTCGGGTGAACCAGAAATACGATTTCATAATGACGCATTTTTGCTCCTTACGGTTTCACAGCCTTCATCTCACCCGCCCAATGCCGGTGGTTGAAAGCAAGGAGTTGAACAAATAAAAGGACGCGAGATTCTACTTCTGAACCGTTTCAGACGCAAGACAAAAACCCGTTTATCGTGTCGCTCCGTTCCAGCCTGTGGGGTTACGCCCCTTCTCGGGGCGTCCGGTTCAGCCGTTGGGCCGGCACAGGTGCGTTCAAGGGCGAGGCCCGACCAAACCCGCCGCAGCGGGTCGGAGCCGGTTTCAAACCGTCTTGTGGGCGATGATCTCTCTCCACTTGGCGGGGCCGGTGATGTGTACCGACTCGCCGGAGGTGTCGACGGCGACCGTCACCGGCATCTCTTTCACCTCAAATTCGTAGATCGCCTCCATGCCCAGCTCGGGGAAGGCGACCACCCGGGCGTTGGTGATCGCTTTCGAGACCAGATAGGCGGCACCGCCCACGGCCATCAGGTAGACCGCCTGGTTGTCCTTGATCGCCTCGATGGCACTCGGGCCCCGTTCGGATTTGCCGATCATGCCCAGCAGGCCGGTGCGCTCCAGGATCTGGCGGGTGAACTTGTCCATCCGGGTCGAGGTGGTGGGGCCCGCCGGGCCTACCACTTCGTCACGCACCGGGTCGACCGGGCCGACGTAGTAGATGAAGCGGCCCTTCAGGTCCACCGGCAGCGTCTCACCGTTGTTCAGCATCTCCACCATCCGTTTGTGCGCCGCGTCGCGACCGGTGAGCATCTTGCCGCTGAGCAGCAGGGTTTCGCCTACTTTCCACTCTTTCACCGCCTCCGGGGTGAGCTCGTCCAGATTGACCCGGCGGGTGTTGGCGCCGATCTCAAAGGTCACCTCCGGCCAGTCATCCAGGCTGGGCGGGGTCAGCACCGCCGGGCCAGTGCCGTCGAGTTTGAAGTGGGTATGGCGGGTGGCGGCGCAGTTCGGGATCATGCACACCGGCAAGGAGGCAGCGTGGGTCGGGTAATCCTTGATTTTCACGTCCAGAATGGTGGTGAGCCCACCCAGCCCCTGGGCGCCGATGCCCAGCGCGTTGACCGCGTCCATAATCTCCAGGCGCAGCTCTTCGACCCGATTTTGCGGCCCCCGTTGGCGCAGTGCATGGATATCGATCGGCTCCATCAGGGACTCTTTCGCCATCACGGCCGCTTTTTCGGCGGTGCCGCCGATGCCGATCCCCAACATGCCCGGCGGACACCAGCCGGCGCCCATGGTCGGCACGGTCTGGACCACCCAATCGAGGATGCTGTCCGACGGATTGAGCATCGCCATTTTGGACTTGTTCTCGGAACCCCCCCCCTTGGCCGCCACGTGAACCTCCACTTCATCGCCGGCGACGATCTCGTAGTGGATCACCGCCGGGGTGTTGTCCTTGGTGTTCTGTCGCTTGCCGGCCGGGTCCGCCAGAATGGAGGCTCGCAGCACGTTGTCCGGGTGGGTGTAGGCACGGCGTACACCTTCGTTGACCATGTCGGTGACCGACAGGGTCGCATCCCACTGCACGTTCATGCCCACCTTGAGAAACACGGTCACGATGCCGGTATCCTGGCAGATCGGGCGATGCCCTTCGGCGCACATACGGGAGTTGATCAGGATCTGCGCCATGGCATCTTTTGCCGCCGGGTTTTCCTCTTTCTGATAGGCTTCGTACATCGCCTGCACGAAATCGATCGGGTGGTAGTAGGAGATGAACTGTAGCGCATCGGCGATGCTGCTGATGAAATCATCCTGGCGAATAACGCTCATTGACGACGCTCCAATCTGGCTGGTTTGGGTTCACTGCGATCGGGCCGGCCCAAAGACCGGCGCACTCCGGGGCCACATTGTACACCAACCCGCCCCGCTGGCGGCTCCGGCATTGGTATTAGAGCGGCAGCGGCAGCGGGTCGATCAGCGCCACGCAAAACAGCAGGCCAAAGCCGAGCAGCAACCGCGCCGTGGCCGGGGGCAGCGGGGTGCGCTGTTCGGCGGGAACGCTCAGCAGGCCGATCGGCTTCAGCGTCAGCAGCAGACTGGGCAGCAGCCAGGGCGCGCCGGGCAGCAGCCCCAGCGCCAGCAGCAAGGCCAGCAACAGGTAGGCCAGCGCCAGCAGCAGACAGTACAGTCGCACCGAGAA
>Ga0114984_1000445_pt1 | contig 15978 bp, 6 predicted proteins | sample Shrwel1BS1Day1_FD_96987 | JGI IMG/M metagenome (GOLD analysis project Ga0114984, IMG submission 96987) | Subsurface microbial communities from deep shales in Ohio, USA - Utica-3 well 1 S-1-Day1 | ecosystem: Environmental > Aquatic > Deep subsurface > Shale gas/oil reservoir > Produced water/Flow...
GACTTGCTTGGTGGTGCTTTACTCCTGTGGGAGACTAAAGAGATAGCATCACTGCTAATAAAAAATCCAACCAAAGAAGAATTCAAGAGGGCTGTTGAAGTGGACAATATACTTCAGAAGCGTTCTATATCGTCTGCCAAAAGAAACGCCGGCGCAGCCAGAAAACGATTGGAGTTGCTTGGTAAAGACTTTATAGAAGCCCTTGTGTCAGCTGATACTGAACTCTCTACCCAGATTTGCATGGCGGGGACAATAAAAAGGAACAAACTGCTTCTGGGGGATTTTATGTTAAATGTTATGTCCGATTATTACATCCTGCATAAAATAAAAATAAAGAAATACACATGGGAAACTTATGTAAAGGAACTGCAGAGTGATTATCCCGAAGATCTTAATTTTTCACAAGCCTCCCTTACAAAAATGAGAAATGTTGTATTTAATATACTGTCTCAGGCGGGTTATATAGATAATCCAAGAAACGGGACGTTGCAGAAAGTTTTTGTCAGAGAAGAGTTAAAAGATTTGTTACATAAAAATCAGGAGAAGTATGTATTAAAATGCATGGAAGTGGCAAAATGAACAACGAACTTCAAAGAGAACTCGATAAAATTCCATCTATCATATCCTCGCCGAAATTTCTCGAAAACAGAGGTTTGGGTAATGACATAGGTTTTTATATATTTGATTATCCCCCTGAACATGAACTGCAGGTAAGGTATTTTGTTTCAAACATGGTCAAAGTCCTTAGCAGTAAAATGAATATAGAACATATCAACCTTTTCGAAAAAATAATAGAATATCTGGAAAGCCGTAATATAAAGGAAGCAACGTTTGATATGCAAAAATCCGAGGGCAATAAATCAGTCCTTAAGGCATTGGAAGCGCCGTTAAACCCTAAAAAATTTGTCAGTAATATAATTGATGAGAATCAAAGTTGTGATCTGATGATTTTTACAGGTATTGGCAGTGCATGGCCGGTAATCCGTGCCCATAATATACTAAATAATTTACAGCCTATTGTTGGCGATACTCCTGTAATCATGTTTTATCCGGGCAAATATGATACAAAATCCCTGAGACTGTTTAACAAAATGGAATCCGAGGGATATTACAGGGCTTTTAAACTAATAGTCTAAAGAATCAGGAGGTTTTTGTGAAAATAAAAGAGATGTTCCAGAAAGATATAAATCGTCCAATAAACGGAGTGGTTAAGGCGGATCAGGATGATGAAGCCACAATTTTTCAGGAACTTGATGAGTACGTTATTACAAAAGAACTTGATAAACACTTTCGCACTTTTTTCGACAGCTATGTCAAAGATCCTCTGGATGCTGTCAAAACTAACAATATAGGGGTCTGGGTTTCCGGTTTCTTCGGTTCAGGTAAGTCGCATTTTATTAAAATTCTCTCTTATATACTGGAGAACAGAACAGTTAAGAACCATGACGGCGAAGAAAAAGATGCCCTGGATTTTTTTAATGAAGATAAAGTAAAGGATGCATTTTTAAGGACTAATATCGAGAAATCGGCAAAAACACCAACGGATGTTATTTTATTTAATATAGACAGTAAAAACACTAATCAGGAAGAAGTTGACTCAATCAGTAATGTATTTTTAAAAGTTTTTAACGAGTTAAGAGGATTTAGCCCCCACTATCAGCATGTGGCTTATTTGGAAAAGACTTTATTTGATAAAGGCAAATATCAGGAATTTAAAGATAATTTCTACGAGTTAAACGGAAAAAATTGGGAGGAAGAAAGAGATAAATTCTACTTTATATACAATGATGTTGTTCGCAGCATGGTGCAAACATTAGAAATTGACGAGTTTGCAGCAAAAGATTGGATTAAAAACGCTGAAAGTGATTTTCAGCAAATGTTTAATATTGAAAATTTTGCCAGGTGGGTCAAAGAGTATTTGGACAGCAAATCGCCTGATCAGAGGATTGTATTTCTTGTGGATGAGGCGGGTCAGTTTATCGGTCAGGATACTCACCGCATGTTGAGTCTGCAGACAATTGCAGAAAATTTCGGTACAATCTGCGAAGGCAGGGCTTGGATTGTAGTAACCTCACAAGAGGAGATTGATTCTGTGGTTAGTGGTTTGGAAGGATCAAGACGTTATGATTTTTCCAAAATCCAGGATCGTTTTCGGACACGTATTTCCCTTTCCGGATCTAATACTGATGAGGTTATACAGGCAAGGCTTTTAAGTAAAAAAGAGGAAGCGGTTAACGTCCTTGAGAATTTATTCAAGGCAAAAGGGGATATAATACAAAATCAGGTTTCATTTGATGATACCGGCGCCGTTATTAAAAACTTTGTAGATGAAAAAAGTTTTGTTGATGTATACCCTTTCATACCCTACCAGTTCAATCTTATACAGAAAATATTTGAATCAATCAGAAAAGCTGGCGCCACAGGATCGCATCTCAGTCATGGTGAACGTTCCATGCTTGATGCTTTTCAAAGTGCGGCAAAGCAGAGTTGTGAAAAGGACGAGGGTATACTTGTACCCCTGTATGATTTTTACCCAACTATAGAAAACTTTATAGATACACCTGTAAAAAGGGCTATAGACAAGACAAATGAAGATGACTACTTGGATGACTTTGATTCTAAGCTATTAAAAGCCTTATTTTTAATCAGATACATTGACACTATAAAAGGTACAGTTGAAAATCTTTCAACACTGTGTCTATCTGAAATCGATCAGGACAAAATAGCATTGAAACAAAAAATCACAAACTCTCTTCAAAAGCTTGAGAGACAAAATTATGTCACAAGAATCGGTGATATTTACAAATTTCTGACTAAAGCGGAACAGGATGTCACAAGGGGTATCAGAGAGATAACAATAAGCAGCCCCGAAGAAAACCAAGTATTGTCGTCTAAGATTTTCGGTGATGTTTTAGGCGGAAAATCAAAATACAGGTATCCGCATAACCGTAAAGACTATGATGTGCTTCGTATACTGGATGGCAATTTTATTGATTCACCATCATCTTACGACTTGAGAATGGAAATTATAACCCAGAGTAATGATAACTACTCAGTATACACAAAGACTCACTGTATGGGTGAAAGTCTAAAAGATGGCGGAATGATAATAATCAAATTCCCTGAAGATAGAGAACTTTTTGATGACATAAACACTTACCTTAAAACGGACAGCTATGTAAAAAGATATGGCAATGAAAATGATCCTGAATATCAAAAAATACTGTTGGAAAAAAGAAACGAGAATCGTTCAAGGGAAGAAAGAATAAAGCAGGGGCTTGAAAAGCTGTTCTTAGATGCTGAATTTTATGCATTCAATGCTGACTTGGATCCTAAAAGCAGCACTCCCGGTGGCATTTTTGATGAGTTATGTGCATTTCTACTGGAAAATACATACAACAAACTGACATATATCACTCACACGTATGATAATCCTTTGGAAGAAATGTCCAAAATATTAAATGTGGATGATTTGACACAAATGGGATTGGACATAGAAAGTCATCCCAATTCCCTTGCTATAAAGGAAATCGATGATTTTATCAGGATTAGATCAAGTGAAATTGGAAATATAATAGTGCAGGATTTGATTGATAAATTTAGCAAGTCTCCTTTCGGCTGGCGTGACGGTGAAATACTTGTATGCCTTGCAATACTTAAGGTTGCCGGAAAAATAACGTTTTCCAGTACAGTTAGCAAAAGCAATCTAAACAGTAAAGAAGCAGTGGAGTACCTATCTAAAACCAATAAAAGGAAAGAGATTTCCGTTGTGAAAAAGAAGCAGACGGAAGAAAAGATGCTTCAGGAAGCACAAAATATTTCAATGGAAATATTCGGGGAAAGGGGACCTTCCACAGAAAAAGAGTTGTATGAATTTTTAAAAGATAAAGTTGAGAATATAAGAGACAATCTTAATAGGTACAAGCAGATAGCTGAAACAGGTAATTATCCGGGACTAAATGAAATAAAATCCGGAATAGATCTTATTAACAGATTACTCAGAGATGATGAAAGCTATGATTTCTTTAAGTTATTTACCGAAAAAAAAGAAACATGCATGGATATGGAAGAAAACTACCAGGATCTTCAGGGGTTCTATGAAAATCAGATTGCAGTTTGGCAAAGACTGCAATCTGCACTATCCAGATTTAATATGAGTAGGGTTCATCTTGATAACGATAATGAAGCCAGAGAAGCCCTCCAAAAGATGGAAAGCATTATCAATGACTCTGCCCCCTATTCTAAAATCAAGGATATTGAATCATTAATAAATACTGTGGAAAATAGACATCAGGTAATACTTAGTGATATGAGGGAGAAAGCTATAAGCATTGTGGACAGCAAACTGGATATGCTTCGAGAGGATGTGGATGATTTTGGTTTAAATAACGACGAAAGTAATAGAGTAATGAGACCCCTTCAACAACTAAAAGAAAGGATATCTTCAGAAATTAGCACAGCCAATATAGCATCACTGCAGATGGAAATTGATAAAACATATGAAAATAGCTATTTGGAAGCAGAGGAAATCTACAATAAAAACAACTATGTTCAAGCTACACCCGAAAGTACACCGGTAAAAGATTCGAGAGAAGATGTCAGTATCACAAAATATTTTCCTCCTGCTATGAAATTTTTAAATGATGAAGATGATCTCGATGATTTTATATCTTCATTAAGAAGAAGATTATTGGAAGACATACATAATAATAAACGGATAAGGCTAAGGTAGTCAAAGTGATAACCAATACACCAGAGTTATGGAAGCAGGACTTAAGTCCTGCAATATGTGGGATTCGATTTAATAACAGATGTTTTTTTGTGCGGGGTTGAAGCCCGACTTCCAATAAATGTGAATAAATATACAGTGGACATTTTTGCTATACTTAGGAAAAGCAGATTTTTTTATAAATATAAAATGAGATTACTTCGGGACTTTGTCCCTCGTAATGACCCCTTTTTTTCGGTCATTGCGAACGGAGTGAAGCAATCTCTTATACGGGGTATGAGATCGCCACGGGCTGGACGCCCTCGCGATGACGTTTAGGGTCATGGCGGGGCTAAAGCCCCACTTTCTCTGATTCTACCCCTAAACAGGGAGAGAAAAAGTGCAGTATATTTCAAAGGTGGATTTATGGATACAAGACATGTAAAAGCCTACGCACCGAAAGCCAGAAAACAGTTCCTCAAAGCTGTGAAAAACAGACTTGAGAAGCTTGGCATCACTGAATCTGAAATCCTCCCATGCCGCATAGAGGGCGAAACCGCCCGTATAAACGGAACAGTTGTTACCGCAAGGGAAGGACATCTTAGAAAAAAAATTGTCGAACACATAAAAAACACCAGCTATAATCAGGTTCTGGAAAACGCAGCTTATACATGGTTTAACAGATTTGCAGCCATAAGATTTCTGGAAGTAAACAGCTTCCTCAGTCACGGAAGGAGAGTATTATCCCACCCGGACAGAAGCAGAAGCTTTCAGATTTTAGAAGAAGCAATAGATATTGACCTAACATACCTTGATAAAGAAAAGGTCAGAGAACTCAAATTAGACGGTACACGTGATGAAGAATTATATAAGGAACTGATCCTTGCACAGTGTAAAGAACTCAGCAAAACAATGCCGTTTTTATTCGAGATGTTGGATGATGAGACAGAAATCTTACTGCCGGAAAACCTTACGTCCACCAATTCCATAATCCATTCTTTAGTTGAAGATATTCCTGAAGAAGAATGGTACAATGTGGAAATTATCGGTTGGCTTTACCAGTTTTATATCAGTGAAAAGAAAGATGAAGTTATTGGTAAAGTGGTAAAATCCGAAGATATCCCCGCAGCTACACAGTTGTTCACCCCAAACTGGATTGTTAAATATATGGTGCAAAATTCTGTCGGTAGACAGTGGATGCTTGCCAATCCCGACTCCTGTCTGAAAGATAAAATGGATTATTATATAGAACCGGATGAAGAAAATGATACTTCTAATCTAACCGTTGATGCAAACTTATCACCTGAAAATATAAAAGTATTGGATCCGGCGTGTGGCAGCGGGCATATACTGGTTGAAGCTTATGATATTTTAAAAGAAATTTATAAAGAGAAAGGATACATTAACAGGGATATTCCTGAGTTAATAATAAAGAACAATCTTTACGGGCTTGATATTGATGACAGGGCTTCTCAGATGGCAGGTTTCGCCGTAATGACAAAAGCCCGAAAGGATGACAGGCGTATCTTATCAAAGGATATACGTCCCAATATTTATTCCATAAAAGAGTCCAATGGTCTTGATATTAATGATATCGCTGCATCGGTAATCGGGTCTGCCGGTTATATTGAAAAGGGGGATCATCGTCCGTTTATTTTCAGTGAAGGTGACACAGTGGAAGAAATCCACTCAAGTGGTGTGTCAAAGGATGATATAGTCAATCTACTGCTTTTGTTTCAGGATGCCAAAACATACGGTTCTTTGATAAGTATCCCTTCAGATATTTCAAATAAATTATCCGCTATCAGCCGGATGATCGAGGATATAAAAAACAGCACTGTTCAATGGCATAATCACGAACAGGCTGATATTTTACTCCCCTTTGTAAATCAGGCACAGATTCTGTCTGCCAAATATGATGCTGTCATCGCAAATCCGCCTTATATGGGTAATAAAGGCATGAATGCAGAACTGAAAACATTCGCAAAAAACAAATTCCCAAACAGCAAGTCAGATCTATTTGCCATGTTTATGGAAAGAGGCTTGGACATGACCAAGCCTGATAAATATATGGCTATGGTTACAATGCAAAGCTGGATGTTTCTCAGCAGCTATGAAAAAATGAGAGAAAATTTAATTACAAATCATTCTATTATGACATTAGCACACCTTGATAACATGGTTATGGGTATTGCTTTTGGAACTTCTGCTACAATATTTCGTAAAAATCCTCCTGATGAAAATACAAGTGCTGTTTATTTCAAAATTAATCTTGATGACTTAGATGATAGTAGAAAAATAAAGATGTTAAATACAAATACAACTAAAAGGGGAAAAGGGCTTTTTAAGCCTGAAAATCGGCATACAGCGAAGCAGGATGATTTCAAAAAGATCCCTGGCAGCCCTATAGCCTATTGGGTAAGTAAAACATTTTTCAAAAAATTTCAAGAAGGGACCCCTCTGGCAAAATATACAGTACCTAAACAAGGTTTAGCAACTGGTAAAAATGATAAATTTTTAAGATATTGGTACGAAGTTGATTTAAATAAAATCAGCTTATTTAATGTGAATAAAACTTATCTAAAATGGTATCCATGTAATAAAGGTGGTAATTTTAGAAGATGGTATGGTAATAATTTTTTTATTATAAACTGGCAAAATAGTGGTTACGAAATAAAAAGTTTTCCTGGATCTGTTATCAGAAACGAAAAATATTTTTTCATGGAAGGGATAACTTGGTCGACAATTAACAGTAAGTTAGCTATGAGATACACTCCAAAAGGCTTCATCTTTGAAACAAAAGGTTCTATGTGTTTTGAAATGAAAAAAGACTCTTTAGAATATTCTTTAGCAATACTTAATAGTAAGGTAGGAGAGTATATCATTCAGACTATATCTCCTACTATGGATTACCATGAAGGTTACTTATCTAAAATACCCATAATTGAAAAGAGTAAGTCAAAAATTAAACAAAATGTTTCAAATCTTTTAAAAATTTCTAAAAAAGATTGGGATTCTTTTGAAATATCTTGGAATTTCGAAATTTCACCAGTTTTACAGTATGGTTATAAGGAAAGATTTGTTGAAAAGTCATATAATAATTGGTATAAAATTAATGTTTCAACAATAAAGGAAACTAAAGAGTTAGAGGAAGAAAACAACCAAATTTTTCTTAAATCCTACGAACTGCAATGTCATTTAACTCCTGAAGTTAATTATAAAGAAATTAGTTTAAATATAAATCCACATTTTAGGTATAATTCAAAAAAAACATATGAAGAATATGAATCTCTTTTTTTAAGTGATAGTATAAAAGAACTTATATCATACGCTATAGGCTGCATGATGGGGCGTTACAGTCTTGATGAGAAAGGTTTGATTTATGCACACAGCGGTAATGAGGGGTTTGACCACAATAAATATCAGACATTCCCTGCGGATGATGACGGTATCATACCCCTGACAGATGTGGACTGGTTTGACGATGATGCCACAAACAGATTTGCGGAATTCATTAAAACAGTATGGGGAGAAGAGACATTAAAAGAAAATTTAAGATTTATCGCTGAGAGTCTCGGGCAGAAAAGAAATGAAACCCCTCTCGATGCAATCCGCAGATATATGTCGTATGAATTTTTCAAAGATCATGTCAGAAGATATAAAAAGCGGCCAATATACTGGCTTTTCTCCAGTGGAAAGGAGAAAGCTTTCGAGGCACTGGTGTATCTGCACAGATATAATGAAGCCACTCTGGCACGTATGAGAAGTACATACGTAAATCCTCTGCAGAGTAAGATGAATGCCTATCTGGAACATTTGAATAACGATATAGAGAATGTGGAATCAGGTGCTAAAAAGCGTAAACTGGAAAAAGAGAAGGAAGCACTGATGAAGAAGATAAAAGAATTAAGAACTTTTGACGAAGAACTGAAACACTATGCTGATATGAGAATAAGTATTGATCTGGATGACGGTGTAAAGGTAAACTATGGGAAGTTCGGCAATCTGCTTGCCGATAGGAAAAATATTACAGGGGAAAAATGAGTCTGCCAATAAACCTTGATGATTTAATTAATACCAGAACAATAGAATCCGAAAGGATTGATTTTAAAAAAGGGTTCAGTGATGAATCCATAATGCATACTATCTGTGCATTTGCCAATGATATTAACAATATCGGAGGCGGATACATCATTATAGGTATAGAAGATAATGGTGATGGTGTGCCGGACTTGCCGCCAAAGGGCCTGGAAAAATCACAAATAGATGCATTTCAAAAGAAAATAATTAGTTTGTGTCATAAAATCGAACCTGAATATTTTCCAGTAATAAGACCGGAAGTTTTTATGGGTAAACACATTCTCGTCCTTTGGGTACCCGGTGGGGACAACAGACCATACAAAGCCCCGGTCACAATAAAAGATAATGCCAATAAAAAATACTTTGTAAGGCACGGTTCAACTACAAAAAGGGCTACAGCTGCGGAAGATAAGCAGCTGATGGAACTGGCATCTAAAATCCCTTTTGATGACAGGATAAATAGATTGGCAAGTATAAAAGACTTCAAACGTTATTATATCGAAGAACATTTACAGGAAACCGGAAGTGAGTTGTACAGCTATGTAGATAAAATGAGTCTTGAGGACTTATGCAAGGAAATGCATATTGTAAAATCGTATGAGGAAAAATTATTCCCTTTGAATGTCGGTATTTTATTCTTTGCTTCCGATCCGCAGAAATTTTTTAGATATGCCACAATAGATGTTGTACAATTTTTTGATGAAAGCGGTGATAAGTTTACAGAGAAGACTTTTACAGGACCTATTCAGTATCAGTTGAAAGAGGCTTTGGAATTTATCAGCAATCAGGTTATTAGGAAAAAAATTGAGAAAGTTGAAAACAAGGCAGAATCTGATGTTTTTTATAATTATCCTTTTGCGGCTGTGGAAGAAGCCCTGGCTAATGCTGTATATCACAGAGGATATGATGAAAACGAACCGATAGAAGTAAGAATCGAAACCGACCGAATTGAAATAACATCTTACCCGGGACCTGTGCCCCCTGTCACGCAAAAGACCCTTAAAAAAGGCAAAATTGTGCCAAGGAGATACAGGAATCGTAGAATAGGTGATTTTTTAAAGGAATTGAGATTGACGGAAGGCAGAGGCACTGGATTACGTAAAATAAGGAAAGCTATGCATGACAATGGGTCTCCGGAAGCTGTTTTCGACACAGATAATCAAACCTATTTTACAACAATTTTACCTACAAACCCTGATTTTCCTAAAGGATTGTTTAAAACAGTTCCCATAATAATGGAATTAGAAGCAGCCATGAAGTCCCAAGTACACAACAAATCTGTCCCAAGATATATGTTTGACAATAAACAGCTTCTGATTTTTTTGTCCCAAGTCTGTCCTAAGTCTGTCCCTAGTGGAAAAGTTGTTTCATTGATATCTTTACTAACAGAAGGCGAAAAAAGCAAAAATGAATTAATGGATAAATTAGGCGAGACTAATAAATATCGATTTACCAAAAATATTCTTACTCCTCTAATGCAAGTTGATATAATTGAATATACTATCCCAGATAAACCAACAAGCAGAGATCAGAAATACAGACTAACAAATAAAATTTTAAATATGATAAAGGAACAAAATGGTTAGAAACGATAAGCTGCAGGAAGCGATATTAAAAAGATTTCATGACGACGGTGGAAGCAGGATAGTATTCTGGTACGATCCTGAACAAAGTTTTGGAAATACTCTTGATGAGTTGGATTTGTCTGACATTAATATCATCAACATGGACGGTGAATCAGCACTTGAAATTAAAGAATTGCTTGAACTGAAAGATCCAGGGAGTCGCTATCTACTGTATTTCCCTTCTGATGAACCTGAACATCAAGACAACTGGCTTTTGGATATACAGCTTTATTCCCGGGTTTTCACAGCAGACAAAGCTTCAATGTATTTCAATGATTTGGGATTAAAGCAGGTCAGCTTGAAATATCACTTGAGAAACAGGCTGAAATTTTTCAACAATAAAAAGCGTAGGGAACCGTTGGAGAAGATAGTAGCACCAATGGATGATGAAACAACAATCGATCTGAAAATGATAAGCGTACTTGTAAACAGCGAATTTCATTCGGTTTACGATATTATCCTTGCACTTGCTGATATTATATCAAAAGACGATATTTCTTACGAAGCTGAGTCCGGCATCATAGATGAAATTAACAAATACGGATTAAGTGAGACACTAACTGCTGAGATTAGGAATAATTTCGGATATCACAGAGATGATAAATTTAACATGACATATTTTCTGAATTTTATAAAATCCCTTATGATTTCAGGATTTTGTGAGAACCTTACTGAAAATGAGGCTAAATGGGCTAAAGGTCTAATTTTGCCCAGAGGAACCGGGATATCGACAGCAAGGTCATTTTTGTCGAAGTGGAGGGACAGTCAGAAATATTGCAAAGCCTATGATGAATTTTCCGATTTTGTGGCAGATTTAATTGAGATTGAAGATAAACTGAATGATATTGATTATGCAAAATTAATAGATGTAGAGACATTTAAACATGTTGATAAATACATTATTAAAAATATTGCAGCTGAACTTACAAAATTAACCTCACCGGAACAGAGAACAGATTTCAATAATGTCATAAAATCCCGAATCAGCAAATATTGGGCTGTAAAAGAGGACAGTGTTTATAACCGGTCTTATCAGGCATTAACTGCGTCTTTGAATTTGCTTGAACTGAAAGATAGATATATTAATGGTTTCGGATTTAAATCTGCTGATGATTTTATAAAAGGGTATGTAAGCGATATACATAAATTTGATTATTGGTATAGAAAGTACCATAGTTTCGAGAAACCACCGGGGTTTAAACAGCTAAACATCAAGATAGAGGAATTATATTCGGAATGGTTTTTTAACAAACTCGGTGATGAGTGGAATGATATAATCAGAAAAAATGATTTGATAAAAAAATGGTATTTAAAACAAATAATCAGTCAGCATAACTTTTTTGATACATACATTTCAAAATACTATAATTCTAAACAAAATAAGAGAGTAGTTGTAATAATCAGTGACGCATTCAGATATGAGGCAGCTTCTGAATTGATGCATGACATAAGACAAAGAAGTTCCGGATTTGGTGCGGATCTTTCATATATGTTTGGAGTATTACCCTCATATACTGCCCTCGGTATGGCAAGCCTACTGCCTCATAAAACATTGGAATATAGTGGTACAGTCCCTGATGATGTTCTGGCAGACGGTGTTTCCACAAAAGGCACGGCTAACCGGGATAAAATATTAAATAAATTTCACGGCAAAGCTTTTAATTATAATGAAGTTGTCGAATGGAATAAAAATGAGGGACGTGAGAATATAAAAGACTATAATGTGATCTATGTGTATCATAACAGAATTGATGCTATTGGTGACAAGGCGAGTTCGGAAAGGGATACTTTTGAAGCTGTAGGGAAATCCATAAAAGAGTTGGAACAATTAATAGGCAAATTCATCAACAACTGGAATGTAAATCATCTGATAGTGACAGCCGATCACGGCTTCATATACAGAGAATCATATCCTGAAGAATCAGACAAAACAGGACTGAAGATTAAACCTGACAACACAGTCAGTAATAAACGATATGTAATTGGTTACAATTTACCTGAAAATAGTGATGTTTGGCACGGTAAAACAAAAAATACTGCAAAAACAACATGTGACACGGAATTCTGGATTCCACGAAGTGCCAATAAATTTCATTTTATCAGCGGGTCACGTTTTATCCACGGCGGGGCAATGCCGCAGGAAATAACGATACCTGTCTTAAATATTTACAGCAAAAAAAGCCGGAAAGATGCTGTAAAAGAAATTAAAAAAGTGGGTGTTTCCACGGCGGATAGTTTTATTAATATGAGAAACACAATAAAAAGCTTTAAATTTATACAGACAGACAAAGTGGACAACACTCATAAGCCAAGAAAGGTCAAAGTTGGGATATTTGATGAAAAAGATTTAATCTCAAGTACCGAAAGCTTATATTTTGACAGTACTTCCGAATATCTGGATGACAGGGTGCAGGAAGTGAGGCTTTCTTTACTGGGCAGTGATTTTGATAAGTCGAAAGAATACCACCTGATAATTATAGATTTAGAGAGTGAGGTGGAGGTGGACAGATCTGTCGTTAAAATAGACTTGGCTTTTCAGGATGATTTTTTCTGATGAGGAGAAATTATGGAGAATGAAGTGACGGATAGAGACTTAGACAAACTATTAAATGAATATTTTGAGGGTAGAGTTGTAAGAAAAGACCTTACAAAGCTTATAAAAGAAGGGGCAAATGTACCTGTGTATGTTCTGGAATATTTGTTGGGGTCGTATTGTGCTTCTGATGACGACAGTGTTATTCAGGACGGATTGCAGAATGTAAAAAAAATATTAGCAGAAAATTATGTAAGGCCTGATGAGGCCGAAAAGATAAAATCTTTAATACGGGAGAGAGGTAGCTATAAAGTTATCGACAAAGTAACTGTGAAGCTGAATGAGAAAAAAGACAGATATGAGGCTATGTTTACAAGCCTTGGTATAAAAGATGCAAATATTAGCGCCAAATTTGTGACTGAGAATGAAAAGCTGCTTTTGGGCGGTATGTGGTGCATTGTGACACTCCATTATTTCTATGAAGAAGATCAAAAAGAATCACCTTATACAATTGCGACATTAAAGCCTATTCAGATGCCCAACATGGATATAAATGAGATTTTTGAAGGGAGAAAATACTTTTCTAAAGAAGAATGGATGGATGTGCTGATCCGTTCAATCGGAATGGAACCTAAAAATCTGGATTACAGGGTGAAATTTCATATCATAGCAAGGATGATCCCTTTTGTTGAAAACAATTATAATGTTTGCGAACTGGGACCGCGGGGAACAGGTAAAAGTCATATTTATAAAGAATGTTCACCAAACAGTATTCTCATCTCGGGTGGTCAGACTACTGTTGCCAATTTGTTTTATAACATGAATACAAGAAGAATAGGTTTGGTGGGGCTATGGGATGTTGTAGCTTTTGATGAAGTTGCCGGAATTAGATTTAAGGATAAAGATGGTGTGCAGATGCTGAAAGATTTCATGGCGTCCGGTTCTTTCGCCAGAGGAAAGGATCAGATGGAAGGGGCTGCTGCACTTGTATACGTGGGTAATATAAATCAGAGTGTTGACACTTTGGTAAAAACGAGTCATCTGCTGACACCTTTTCCTGATGAAATTATAGATACTGCATTTTTTGACAGATTTCATGCTTACATACCTGGCTGGGAAATTCCTAAGATGATGCCGGAGTTTTTCACGGACAGATACGGCATGATAACCGACTATCTGGCTGAATATTACAGAATAATGCGAAAATACAGCTATGCGGATGCAATCGATAAATATTTTAAACTGGGTAACAATATCAATCAGAGGGATACCATTGCAATTAGAAAAACGGTTTCCGGTCTTATCAAATTACTCTATCCCAATGGCAAATATGATAGAGAGGCTGTACAGGAATGTCTGGAATATGCGCTGGAAGTAAGAAGGCGGATAAAAGAACAACTGAAAAAAATCGGTGGAATGGAATTTCATGATGTTCATTTCAGCTATATAAACAATGAAGATTTGGAGGAGACCTTTGTTTCTGTGCCGGAACAGGGTGGCGGATCTCTCATCTCTGAAAATCAACCAAATCCGGGATTTGTATATGCTGTTTGTAGGGGTCACGATGGTTTGCTTGGTGTTTACAGGCTTGAAACCCAGGTTACAGCTGGAACCGGAAAGCTTAATTTATCAGGCTTTGGCAGTTCCACTTCTGCAAAAGAACCTGTGAAAGTAGCGTTTGACTATCTAAAAGCAAATATCTCAAGAATAATTGGTACGAAAAAAATCAATGAACATGATTTTCATGTGCATGTTGTACAGCTTCAGAATACTGGAATCAGTGAAGATTTGGGGATGCCGAGTTTTGTTGCACTTGCATCAGCATTGCTTGGTAAATCGGTTCAGTCACAAATGGTTGTGCTGGGTGGAATGAGTCTTGGCGGTAATGTTAAAGCTGTTGAAGGGCTGGCGGAAACCTTGCAGGCAAGTTTTGATGCCGGTGCCAAAAGACTTGTGCTGCCGATGAGTAGTGTCGGTGATATTCCTTCTGTGCCCGGAGAGTTATTTGCTAAATTTCAGACGAGTTTTTATTCTGATCCCGTCGATGCCGTCTATAAAGCCTTAGGTGCCGAATAAAAAATCTCATCTTTCCGATTTGAATATAAGAACAAGCTTATCTGTAGCTTGTTCCACCGTAACCCAATGATAAAAAAGTAGAAAAAAGATTTCCGGAACAAGCTGCGCACAAGCTGTCCCAAGCTTGTCCCAAGTTACCTGACTAATAACAAATACTTTTCAGACTTTCTGTCCCAAGTCTGTCCTAAGTTCGGTCCCAAGTCCAGTTGTTAAGTTATAACTCCGTATAACTAAAATATAACTTAATATTTCAGCGTATTTCCTACTTATCAATGATTTATATTGATTTGCGAATTAAGTTATACGTTTATATAACTTAACAGCCTCAATTTTATAACTTAATATTAATTCAATTGTTCTCTTGAAAAAACATAAAAAACCTACCCTAAAAAACAGGCTTTATTTTATAAAAACCGGTTCAGCAAAAAACAACATGGCTTAAATGAAATACACTTAAATCTCAACGTTAGCCCCTCCCACGTTTTTTACCCTGCTTACCCACATATTCTCAGCCAAAGAAAGTTTTTTAACGCCAATGTGTATCACATACCATCAAGGGGCTTGTAAAGGAAAACAGATATGGCGCATATAATTTTAAGCAAAACATTGACGCCAGATCTTATTAAACAACAAGGTCATTATTTTAAATGGTCTTAGTTGATGTTGAGTGTACCCCCATGTAGGGGGCTTGTAAAAGACGAGTGACAATGCCAACGGGCAGACAAAGAGATGCTGTAACAGCAATCTCAACGTTACCAGGTATCTGAGAAATTACCAAGGTAACACCATGTGTACCCCAAAATGTCCTGTTGCATGATAAGCAGCAGGACTAACCGGGGCTTGTAAAGGAAAACAGATATGGCGTATAAAATTTTAAGCAAAACATTGACTGGCCTCCTTTTTAATTACCAGGAACAAAAAAATGTTCTCTAAAAATTTTAAAGGAGGCTTTATTA
>Ga0114984_1000446_pt1 | contig 15975 bp, 13 predicted proteins | sample Shrwel1BS1Day1_FD_96987 | JGI IMG/M metagenome (GOLD analysis project Ga0114984, IMG submission 96987) | Subsurface microbial communities from deep shales in Ohio, USA - Utica-3 well 1 S-1-Day1 | ecosystem: Environmental > Aquatic > Deep subsurface > Shale gas/oil reservoir > Produced water/Flow...
ACCTAGTCGCCCTCGCCTCCGAGGAGATGGACACGATCTACCCGATCCCCGCGGCCTTCCCGCGAGGCAAGTACCTGCTGGTCTTCGATCCCCTGGACGGCTCTTCCAACATCGACGCCAACATCTCGGTGGGCGCCATCTTCTCGGTGCTGCGCTCGCCCGATCCGGAGGTGCCGCCGACCCTCGAACACTTCCTGCAGGCGGGCGCCGGGCAGGTCTGCGCCGGTTACGCCCTCTACGGGCCGGCGACCATGCTGGTGCTCACCACCGGTCAGGGCACCCACGGCTTCACCCTCGACCGGGATGTCGGCGAGTTCATCCTCACCCATCCAATGCTGCGCATCCCCGCGGCGACCCAGGAGTTCGCCATCAACACCTCCAACACCCGATTCTGGAAGCCGCCGGTGAAGCGCTACGTGGACGAGTGCCTGGCCGGTCGCGGCGGGCCCCGGGGCAAGGACTTCAACATGCGCCGGATCGCCTCCCTGGTGGCGGAGACCCACCGCATCCTGACCCGCGGCGGGGTCTTCCTCTATCCCCGGGATAGCAAGGCCCCCAAAAAGCCCGGGCGGCTCCGGCTCCTCTACGAGGCGAACCCCATCGGCTTCGTCATCGAGCAGGCGGGCGGCGCCTGCAGCACCGGCCGCGGGCGGGTGCTCGAGGTACCGCCTTCCGGGCTGCACCAGCGGGTGCCCCTGATCTTCGGCTCCCGGGAGGAGGTCGACCACATCGAGCGCCTCCACCAGGGGCACGACGCGGGCACCGACCACCCCTTCCGCTCCCCCCTCTTCCACAAACGCGGCCTGTTTTCCCAGTTCGTCTGACGCTCGTTTGCGAGGAACCCCATCATGTCCAGCGCCCATCCCATCATCGCCATCACCGTCTCTTCGGGGGCCGGCACCACCACCGTCAAGAAAACCTTCGAGAACATCTTCCGCCGCGAGGGCGTGAAGCCGGCCATCGTCGAGGGCGACTCCTTCCACCGCTACGACCGGCTGGCGATGCGCGAGGCCATGCAGCGGGCCGCCGCCGCCGGCAACCCCCACTTCAGCCACTTCGGCCCAGACGCCAACCTCTTCGACGAGTTGGCAAAGCTCTTCCAAAACTACGGCGAGTCGGGGCGGGGGAAGGTGCGCAAGTACCTCCACGACGCCGAGGAGGCGGCACCCTCCGGGCAGGAGCCGGGAACCTTCACCCCCTGGGAGGAACTGCCCGCGGAGACCGACCTCCTCTTCTACGAGTGCCTCCACGGGGCGGTGGTCACCGAGACGGAGGACGTGGCGCACCACGCCGACCTTTTGATCGGCGTGGTGCCCACCATCAACCTGGAGTGGATCCAGAAGCTGCACCGGGACAAGGCGACCCGCGGCTACTCCACGGAAGCCGTGGTGGACACCATCCTCCGGCGCATGCCGGACTACGTGAACTACATCGTCCCCCAGTTCGCTCGCACCCATGTGAACTTCCAGCGGGTGCCCATGGTGGATACCTCGAACCCCTTCATCGCCCGGGACATCCCCACCCCCGACGAGTCCTTCCTGGTGATCCGCTTCGCCAACCCGCGGGGGATCGACTTCTCCTACCTCCTCGCGATGCTCCACGACTCGTTCATGTCCCGCGCCAACACCCTGGTGGTGCCGGGGGGGAAGATGCCGCTCGCCGTGCAGTTCATCTTCACGCCGATGATTCTCAACCTGGTGGATCGCAAAAGGAGGACGCAGTGAAAGTCGTTAATGATGGGGTTCTGGAGGGCGCGGAGGCTCACTCCGGCCCGGTGGTGGGGCGGCCGCTGACCGCCGTCCTGCGCGCCCTGGCCATGGACGCCGTGCAGGCGGCGAAGTCGGGGCATCCGGGGATGCCCATGGGCATGGCGGACATCGCCGAGGTCCTCTGGCGGCGGCACTTGAAGCACAACCCGGGCAACCCCGCGTGGGTCGACCGCGACCGCTTCGTGCTGAGTAACGGCCACGGCTCGATGCTCCTCTACGCGCTGCTGCATCTGACCGGCTACGCGATCTCCATCGACGACTTGAAGGCCTTCCGCCAGCTCGACTCGAAGACCCCGGGGCACCCCGAGGTGGGCCACACGCCGGGGGTGGAGACCACCACCGGGCCCCTGGGCCAGGGGCTCGCCAACGCGGTGGGCATGGCCATCGCCGAGAAGGTTCTGGCGGCGACCTACAACCGCCCGGGACACGCCATCGTCGACCACTACACCTACGTCTTCGTCGGGGACGGCTGCCTGATGGAAGGGGTCTCCCACGAGGCCTGCTCCCTCGCAGGCACCCTGGGGCTTTCCAAGCTGATCGCCTTCTACGACGACAACGGGATCTCCATCGACGGGAAGGTGCAAGGGTGGTTCACCGACGACACCCCGAAGCGCTTCGAAGCCTACGGCTGGCACGTGATCCCGGACGTCGATGGCCACGACACGGCGGCCATCGAAGAGGCGCTGCTGGCCGCCCAGGCCCAGGCGCGGCGTGCCGACGGGCGGCCGACCCTGATCTGCTGCAAGACGGTGATCGGCCAGGGCTCGCCTGCCAAGGCGGGGACCGCCGATGTGCACGGCGCGCCCCTCGGGGAGGCGGAAATCGCCGCGAGCCGCGCGGCCCTCGCCTGGCACCACGCCCCCTTCGAAGTGCCCGATGAGGTGCGCGCGGCCTGGGACCGGCGCGCCGCCGGCGCCCAGGCAGAGGCCCGCTGGACGACCCGCTTCGCCGCCTACCAGGCGGGCTACCCGGCACTCGCCGCCGAGTTCCTGCGCCGCATGCGGGGCAAGCTCCCGGAATCCTGGCCGGCGGTGGCCGCCGCCTTGCACCGGGAGACCGCCGCCAAGGCGGAGACCGTGGCCTCCCGCAAGGCGAGCCAGAACGCCCTGGCCACCCTGGTGCCCGCGCTCCCCGAGCTGCTGGGCGGTTCCGCCGACCTCGCCCACTCCAACCTGACCCTGGTGAAGGGCAGCAAGGGGGTGTCCGCCGCCGCTCCTGCGGGGAACTACCTCTTCTACGGGGTGCGCGAGTTCGCCATGACGGCGATCGCCAACGGGCTCGCCCTGCACGGCGGCTTCATCCCCTACACCGCCACCTTCCTGGTCTTCTCCGACTACGCCCGCAACGCGATCCGCATGGCGGCCCTCATGGGCCAGCGCCAGGTGATGGTCTACACCCACGATTCCATCGGCCTGGGGGAGGACGGGCCGACCCACCAGCCGGTGGAACACCTGGCTTCGCTCCGCCTGATCCCCAACCTGGACGTCTGGCGTCCCGCCGATGCCTGCGAGACGGCGGTGGCGTGGACTTCCGCCATCGGCCGCCGGGAGGGACCGAGCGTCCTCGCCCTGTCGCGGCAGAACCTGCCCGCGGTAAGCCACGAGGTGGCCCCGGCGACCATCGCCCGCGGCGGCTACGTGCTGCGCGAAGGCGGGGTGACCAACCAGGCGGCGATCATCGCCAGCGGCTCGGAGGTCGCCCTCGCCCTCGCCGCCCGGGACCTCCTGGCCCTCGACGGCCTGCGGGTGCGGGTGGTGTCGATGCCCTGTACCGCGGCCTTCGACCGCCAGGACGCGGCCTACCGGAAGAGCGTGCTGCCCCCGGGGCTGCCGGCGGTGGCGGTGGAGGCGGCCCATAGCGGGCTGTGGTGGAAGTACGTGGGGCCGGGGGGCGACGTCCTGGGGATCGACTCCTTCGGCGCCTCGGCGCCGGCGGAGGCCCTCTTCCGCCGCTTCGGGCTTACCGCCGAGGCGCTGGCCGGGAAGGTGCGGGAGGTTCTGCGCCGGGCCGGGAGCTCTGAGGTGGGGGGCGCCGATCACCGTCCTTCCTGGGACACTCCGGAGCACCGCGAAGGCCTTCAGCACCGGGGACGTCGCCGGGAGCGTCCAGCGGAGGCCGAGGAGGACCAGGCGGATGCCGCCCTCTTCGCCGACATCCGCCTCCTCGGACAGGTCCTCGGCGAGACGGTGCGCGCCCAGGAGGGCGAGGCCGTCTTCGCCGCCGTGGAGCGGATCCGCCGCACGGCGGTGGGCGGCCCCCAGGGCCCTCTGGCGGATGCCACCCATGGGGCCATCGTTAACGGCGACCCGGGGGCCATCGTTGGCGGCGCCCAGGGGGCGCCAGCGGCAACGGACGCGCTGGCCGGCGTCCTCGCCGAACTGGACCCGCAGACCATCCTCGCCGTGGTGCGCGCCTTCGGCACCTTCCTGCAGCTCGCCAACATCGCCGAGGACCAGCACCACCTCCGCCTTCGTCGGGCCCGCACCATGGCCGGGGCGGCCCTTTCCCCGGGCTCCCTGGGCCACGCCCTGCAAGGTCCTACGGCCGGGCCGGAGGCCCTGCGCCGCTTTTTCGCCGGCGCCCTGGTCTCCCCGGTGATCACCGCCCACCCGACGGAGGTCCGCCGGCAGGCGGTGCAGCGCAGCCTAGCGCGCGTCGCCGCCCTCCTCGACCGCCGCGATCGCCTGCGCCTCACCCCCGAGGAACAGGCGGAAGACGCCCGGGAACTGGCCCGGCAAGTGCTTGCCCTGTGGCGCACCCGCCTCCTGCGCCCGGCCCGCCTGACGGTGCTCGACGAGGTGAAGAACGGCATCAGCTACCAGCGGCGCACCTTCCTCCCTGAGCTGCCGCGCCTCTACGGCCAGCTCGAGGATCTCCTCGCCGCGCGCTTCGGGGGCTCCTGGCCGCTCCCGCCGTTTTACCGGGTGGGCAGCTGGATTGGCGGCGACCGGGATGGCAATCCCTACGTCACCGCCGCCGTCCTCGACCAGGCAGTGGGCCTGCAGGTGGCGGCGGTCCTCGCCCACTACCGGGAGGAGGTGCAGGCCCTGGCCGGGGACCTCTGCCTCTCGGAGCTCCTAGTGGCGGGCTCCGCGGCGCTTAAGGCGCTGGCCGACCGTTCCGGCGATGCCTCGCCGCAGCGAGCCGACGAGCCCTATCGGCGCGCCCTGCGGGGCATCGACCGGCGCCTCGCGGCAACTGCGGCGCGGATCGGGGAAGCGCGTACTGGCGAGACGATTCCCGACCTGGCAAACACAGCCGCCAGCCCCCCGCCCGGCACACCCCTCCCCTACGCCAGCGCCACCGAGTTCACCGCCGACCTCACCGTCCTCGCCGACTCCCTCACCGGCTGCGGCGCGGGCCTCCTCGCCGAGGCCCGCCTGCGCCACCTGATCCGCGCCGCCGAGGTCTTCGGCTTCCATCTCGCACCCCTGGACTTGCGGCAGAACGCCGAGGTGCACGGGCGCAGCATCGCCGAGCTCTTGCACCGCGCCGGGGTCTGCGCCGACTATCCGGCGCTTCCCGAGGAGGCGCGCATCGCGCTGCTCAGCGCGGAGCTCGCCGATCCGCGGCGCCTTTACTCCCCCTACATCGAGTACTCCGCGGAGACCACCGGGGAGTTGGCGATCTTCTTCGCCGCCCGCAACGCCCAGCGACGCTGCGGGAGCGCGGTGGTGCAGAACTGCATCGTCTCGAAGAGCGAAGGAGTCTCGGACCTCCTGGAAGTGGCGCTCCTCTGCAAGGAGGCGGGGCTCCTCGATCCCGCGGCCGGGGGCCTGGCGGTGAATCTGGTGCCCCTCTTCGAGACCATCGCCGACCTGCGCCGCGCCGGGGAGGTCATGGACCGCCTCTTCGCCCTGCCCACCTGGAAGGCCCTCCTCGCCGCCCGAAGGAACGAGCAGGAGGTGATGCTGGGCTACTCCGACAGCAACAAGGACGGCGGCTTCCTCACCGCCCACTGGGAGCTCTACCGGGCCGAGATCGCCCTGGGGGAGGTCTGCCGCCGGCACGGGGTCCGCCTGCGCCTCTTCCACGGTCGTGGCGGTTCCGTGGGGCGCGGCGGCGGGCCGGCGTACCAGGCGATCCTCGCCCAGCCGGCGGGAGCGGTGGACGGCCAGATCCGCATCACCGAGCAGGGCGAGGTGATCGCCGCCAAGTACGGCCACCCGGAGGTGGGCCGCAGCCACCTGGAGATTCTGCTGGCCGCCACCCTGGAGGCAAGCCTCGGCTCTCCCGCCGGGGAGGATGCCCAGGCGGTCGACTTCCACCCGGTGCTCGACGCCCTCTCTGCCCACGCCTATCGGGCATATCGCGAGCTGGTCTACGAGACGCCGGGTTTCGTCCGCTACTTCCGGGAGGCCACTCCGGTGGAAGAGATCGCAGCGCTGAACATCGGCTCGCGGCCGGCGTCCCGCAGCGCGTCGGAGCGCATCGAGGACCTGCGCGCGATTCCCTGGGTCTTCTCCTGGGCCCAGTGCCGGGTGATGCTCCCCGGCTGGTACGGCTTCGGCAGCGCGGTGGCCGACTGGCTCGCGGCCAATCCCGAGGGGCTCCCCGTGTTGCAACGGATGGCCGCCGCCTGGCCCTTTTTCCGCAGCCTCGTCTCCAACATCGACATGGTGCTCGCCAAGACCGACCTCGCCATCGCCGCCCGTTACGCCGAGTTGGTGGGCGATGCGGCCCTGCGCGAGCGGGTCTTCGGGGCCCTTGGCGCCGAGTGGCGGCGCACCCGGCAGGCGCTACTGGCCATCACCGGCCAGACCGAATTCCTCGCCGACACCCCCCTTCTGCAGCGTTCGGTGCGCAAGCGCTTCCCCTACATTGATCCGCTGAACCACCTCCAGGTGGAGCTTCTCCAGCGCCTGCGCGCCGCGGGCCCCGAGGCCGACGAGCGCCTGCGGCGGGGCATCCACCTGACCATCAACGGCATCGCCGCCGGCCTGCGCAATAGTGGGTAACGGGCTTAATTCTGGCTGCGTGATCTGGGGCCGAAGCGCCTCCAGAAACTCGATGATCTGTTCCGAGCGAATCGCTCCCGGAAAGAAACGGAAGTAGAACTGCCAGAACGACAGTCCGGCGATGGCCGAAAGTTGCTTCCAGGTGAAGCTGTGTTGCAGAACCGGCGTTTGTCCGCGCAGGCTCCAGGTCCGCGCAACACTCGGCCGCTCGCTCAGTCCGGATTCGTCGATGAAGACGATGGTTCGGCCTTCTCACTAGTGTAGTGTTGCATCCTTGAGTGGTCGTATTTTGCGGATGCCTGAAATGCGTGTTGCCCCCGAAATCATGTTGACTAACGAAGAGCGAGTCGAACTGTCAAAACTGGCGCGCTCGCAGTATTGATCACCGCCATCGACGAGTACATCGCTGTGCATAATCAAAACCCGAAACCCTTCGTCTGGACTGCCAAGGCCAATGACATTCTCCAAGCGGGGTATCCGGATGAGTGCGGTTAGTTACAAATTTCCTACAATTCTGGCGTTTTCGGTTCGCAGACGTGGCCACATGAGCCGTTCGGCAGCCAAACCTACAGCCGTGGCCTATTTACGTAAGAGGATGAATCTCTGCACTCTTTCTCATCGCCGCACTCATCCGGATACCCCGCTTCTCCAAAAAGTCATTCGCGCCAACCGCAAGCCGCCACCCCGACCATGCATCCCCGCTTCACGCTCGCCGGACTGGAGGAGCACCCGCTCCGCCAGCGCCTGAACAACGAATTCCACGCCCGGCCGCCGATTCCGCTGGTCGGGGCGATGCTCGTCTCGCACCTGGTCTTCAAGCACAGCGCGACGACGGCGCAGGCTGAGCGCGACAACCTGGCGCTGCTCTGCCAAGGGCATGTCTGCAGCTCCATCGAGAGCTCGGATTCCCACATGACGCTGGAAACCGACGCCTTCCGCATGCGCTGGGAGCTGCACACCGAATTCTCAAGCTACACCTTCTTCCGCCCGCTCGCCCCGGGCGAAGAATTGCACCCGGACGCCACCGTCTTCGACGCCGTGCGTCCCGACTGGCTTGGGGCCATCCCCGGCAAGCTGATGGTGGCGACCCACGTCGAGTTACGGTCGACCGAGGAAATCAGCCCGGAATCGGTGCTCTCCAGCCTGTCGCCGAGCGGGCGCACGATGGTCGCCGCAGCCGCCCGGGTGGCGGACGAAACGGCCTGGATCTTCACCGACTTCAAGATCGAAAACGGCTTCTCGCGCTTCCTCGTCCTCAACGCCGGCATGACCCAGCGCCAGACCGGCCGCACCGTGCAGCGCCTGGTCGAAATCGAGACCTACCGCATGATGGCCCTGCTCGGTCTGCCCGTGGCCAGGGAGGTCGGCCGCTGGCTCTACCGCGGCGAGAAGCAACTCGCCGGGCTGATGGACCGCATCGGCCAGGCGCGGTCGGCGGAGGACGAACGCGAGGTGCTCTCCTCACTTTCCACGTTGGCCGCCGAGGTCGAGCATTCGGTCGCCCGCACGACCTTCCGCTTCGGCGCCGCGCGCGCCTACCACGGGCTGGTCATGCAGCGCATAGAGGAACTGCGCGAGACGCGCATTTCCGGCCTGCCGACCTTCTACGAATTCATGCAGCGCCGCCTGCAGCCGGCGATGAACACCTGCGAGGCGATCAGCCGCCGTCAGGAGGAACTCTCCGCCCGCGTCGCCCGTAATAGCCAGTTGCTGCGCACCCGCGTCGACATCGAACTGGAACGCCAGAAACAGGAACTGCTCGGCCACATGAACCAGCGAACCCGCCTGCAGCTGCGCCTGCAGAAAACCGTCGAGTGCCTGTCGGTCGTCGTCCTAACCTATTACGGCTCGCAACTGGTGCAATACCTCGCCAAGAGCACCAAGGATCTGCACCACCTCAATACCGACGTGATCACCGCGCTCTCGATCCCGCTCATCGCAGGCGTCGTCGCCTGGGGCACGCGGCAAATGCGCAAGAAGCTCGCCGCCGAAGAGGGCGAGGCCTGGCAGCCTGTCGGGCTCTCACAGAGATAGGCGATATTCATAGCCAGAGGAACAGAGGGAATCTGCTGCGATGGCGTTCCACCCGATAGATCGAGACACGGACTTTCTGTTGCCGCCCTCGGTGCAGGAGTGGCTGCCGGAAGCGCATCTGGCGCGGTACGTGGTGGACGTCGTCGAGCAGTTGGATCTGTCTGCCATGGAGCGGGCGTATGCGGGCAAGGGCAGCGACGCCTATCATCCGGCAATGCTGCTGGCGTTGCTGATTTACGGCTACGCCACTGGGACCTTCTCCAGCCGCAAGTGTAGCGGCGCGCGATAATTGGCACTGAATTGCGCGATAAATGGCGCTGAGCCTGTTTCGAAAGAAAATTGCAGATACCGCAAACCGACGAATGCGGTCGATTAGTCAGCCGCGGCGGCTAACTCCCTTCCACTCTGCGACTTGCCTGCGGTACGCCATCCGTCTTGCGATGATGAGCGCAGCGAGGGCGCTGAGAGCTCCGCAGAAGATCAGTCCTGCCAGCGAAAAATCTGACGCTAGGTCGCGCTGGGGGGTCATGATCGGGTCGGTGGCGAGCGCATCGACGATCGACGGGGCGACGATCGCGGCGTCGCTACCTGAGTGTGGTCCCCCGATTTGATGTTCCGATGGTCACATAGTGTGATGGTCTGCAGAGGCGATCGGCTGAATCGGAAACGCCGCCGGATGTTCAGCACCGGCGGCGTTTCCATGGTGAGGTTTCGGAGTCAGAACGGCGGTTCGTCGGGGTCGGCCGATCGGAACAGGTCCGGCTGTACGAAGTTGGGTTGCATGAGGTTTTCGCGTGCTCGTTCGTGCGTGGTAGAAGCGCTCGATCTGGCCGAAGTAATGCGACTCGAACAGCATCAGGAAGTCGTTGAGGCAGGCGTGCAGCGTCACGGCGGCCTCGTCGGGGAGTTGCGGCCAGGACAGGGGCGCGGGAAGGTGCTGGGTTTGCATCAGCGGCGGGCAGCGGCGCGCAGCGGGGTGGCGGTTTCAGGCGGGGCAAAGACCTCGAGATAGAGCTTCTCGTCCAGTTGCGGCAGCTCGCGCTGGGCGGCGACGGCGAGCAGCTCGGCGGCCAGGGTGGTGAGGATGCGGTAGTTGCCGAAGCGTGATCGCACAGCGTGTGCATGAGCGCGGGACTCATCAGGCTGGCGTTGCCGGCCGCGGCCATCAGGTGCTGCAGGCAGGCTGCTCATCGCGGCTGGCCGGCTCGGTGGCGAGCCGGGTGCAGATGCGTGAGCCCAGCGGGATCAGCTCTTCGCGGCGCAGCTTGTCGGGCAGGCGTGCATCGCCGGCGATCACCACGCACTGCAGCGACTGCGAGTCGAAGCGGGCGCTGGCCATCAGGCGCAACTCCGAGAGCACCGCCGGGCTCATCTCCTGGGCTTCGTCGATGAGCAGCACGGCGCGCCGGTGTGTCGTCTCGAGATGGGCCAACCAGGCCTCGCGCAGGGCCTTGAAGCCGCCCCAGCGGTTGTGCGGCCGCAACGGCACGCCGAAGATATCGCCAATTTCACGGTAGAAGTCGGCCAGATTGCTCTGTGGGGGGTTGATCGCCCCGACGGTGACGTCGGGCAGCCGCGCCAGGCGCTCGGCCAGCAGGCGCATCGCCACGCTTTTGCCGGTGCCCGGATCGCCGTGGATCATGGCGAAACCGCCTTCGCGGATCAGCCCCTGCTCGATGCGCCAGCAGAAGTGCTCCACCCGCGGCGGTACAAAGATCGCCTCGAGCGGCACCTCGGTCGAGAACGGATGCCACTTCAGCCCGTAGAGGGCGAGCAGGTTCGGGTTCATGCGGCCTCCTCGTTGGCGAGCGGTTCAGGGGTGGGCAGATAGGCCGGCGGTACGCCGGTGGCGGCGAGTCGGCGAGCAACTGGGAGAGCAGCGGCGCCATCCCCGTGGGGGGCAAGGGCGACAGGTCGATCGCCGCCGGCGCGCGGGGCCGCCGTTGGGCGTTGGCATTGGCGGATTTGTCGAGCGGCCGGATGGGGCACAGGATGACGCCCGTGCGGGGATCGACCAGATCGACCCGGGCGAGATCCCAGCGGGCGTAGCGCAGATGCACCACGGCCAGATGGTGGTAGCGGGACGGGATCTCGAAGCGCCGGCCTTTGAGGCCCACGGTGCCGTCCGAGCGGCGCAGCCGGCGAGGCGCTTCGATGCGGAAGGCGTCGGCGAGCAGCGTCGTGTCGGGGCAGTCGCGCCGCACGTTGGGGCCGGCGAGATAGCGTTCGAGCGGCGTGGCGTCGAGTTCGCTGTGCCGCGTGCGGTGATACTCCTGTTCGACCCAGGCCTGGGTCGCCTGGTTGAGCTGCTTGAGCGTAAGGGCAGACTCGCCCTCGATCATCGGCATCAAGCGCCCCTCGATGCCGATATCCCCCTCATAAGGCACTCATTCCCAGGAGACGCCGAGGCCCCCGACACCTATCCTTTCGGCCATACACTCACAGAGGCACTTCGCAGCCACCAAATCGAGGTCAGCGCCATGTTCACCGCCACACCGACGACTCACCAGCACAACATCGCATCGCCCGCCGCGGAGGAGAGCGATGCTCACGATGTCATCGAGACGCGCCTGTGGCTCGAGGAGCACGACTGGCTCTACCGTCTGCTGCGCAGCGAAGACAATGTGTCGCCGACCTTCCGCTTTCCCGATCTCATCAGCGCCAGCGTCTCGCTGGTCTTTACGCATCCGGATGCCGCCGCTAGCATCTTCCGGTTTCTCGGGACCGAACTCGTTCTCCGCCCACCCGAGACACCGCGCCGCCGCGAATCGATGTGGCGACACCAGTACCAGTTGCTGCTGGACCTGCAGCGTTCGCCCGCCAACCGGCACCCCAACCCCAAATTCCAACTCGACCAGTTGACCACGGCCTGCGTCGCCCTGTGCCGGGCAGCGGATGGCTCTGGCGCCGGCATCCTGCGACAGGCACGCCGCAATATGGCCGAACGTTCCCATCGCGGGCGGGATGTACCACCCGGCTGAGGCTTGCATCGCCTCAACTGTTGCCCCTGACTGGCATCCACCCGCTTCTGACCCGCTCGCTCACCGTCACCTTGCCCGGCTAGACGCCGGACCAACCCGAACCCGACCCTGACCGTCTGCACCCTCGCCGACGGCCCTGACCTCGTTACCCGCCCACCGGCGGGTCGTTCCGGTTTCGTTGGAGAGGTGACTCATGCGTCTGCCGCTGCACTTTGCTGGCTTGGCTGCCTTGGCCGTCCTGGCGACCGCGCCCACCTGGGCACGGGCCTGCTGGGAGGAGGCGGCCCAGCGCTACGGCATTTCGGCCGACCTGCTCTATGCCATTGCCCGGGTCGAGTCGAACCTGAACCCCCAGGCGGTCAACCGCTCGCACCTCCAGCGCACCGGGTCCTACGACATCGGGCTCATGCAGATCAACAGCGGCCATCTGCGGACCCTGTCGCGCCACGGCATCAAGGAAGCCGATCTCTTTGATCCGTGCACCAACATCCGGGTCGGCGCCTGGCTGCTGGCCGACAGCTTTTCTCGGCGGGGGGCAACGTGGGATGCCGTCGGCGCCTACAACGCGGCCTGTTCGCAACTCAAGGGCAAGGACTGCATCGAGGCCCGCGCCCGATACGCCTGGCGGGTGTACCGCCAGTTACCCGCACAACGCAGCGCGCAGTTGGGCAAACACTTGGTAGTGACGGCGACCACGATTCCCGCCCTGATGTCAGTGAGGGTCTCGCCATGACAGCTCACCTCCTGCGCCGTGTCGCTGCGCTCGGTCTCGTCGCCAGTTGTACAGCCCTCGCATCGTCGTGCAGCCTGTTCCGCACGCCGGTACCGGCCGATCCCACATCGGGAATGCACGCGGCGACGCCTGCGCAGTTGGCCCAACTCGACTTCGGCCGCCGGGCCCACTTCGCGCAGTGCGTGCCCCCGGCATGCCCCACCCGCACACCCAAGACACTCGCGCCGGAGGCGCCCAGCCAGCCGATCACGCGCGAAGCCGCAGTCACCCCGGCCGAATCCATCGCCCCTGCACCTTTGGCGCAAGACCCTGTGACGGAGGCGGAAAGCTCGCGCACGGTCATCGTGCAGTTCGGCCTGGGCAGCGCCAAGCTGAGCTCCGCCGCGCGCTCCCAACTGAATGCGGCCATGGGCAACCTGCTCCACGTGCGCCGCATCACGATCATCGGCCGCACCGACAGTACCGGACCGTTGGCCTTCAATGAATCGCTGGCCCTCGCCCGCGCCCTCGCGGTTCGCGACCATCTCCGCAAGACCCATCCGACGCTGGCCGCCACGCTGACGCTGCAGGCGCGAGGGGCGTGCTGCTTCATCGCTTCGAACGACACCGTGGCCGGGCGCACGCAGAACCGGCGGGCCGAGGTGGTCTTTCAGATGAGCGAGGAGGATCTGCCATGACGCCGCGCCGGTCGCCCGCTCACCTCCCAGTCCTTCACCCGTCGAGCACTCGCGCTCCCACCCGCAGGCGCATCCGTCCGCCCACCGGCCTTCCTACCTCTATCCCCCTTTCAACGCTCCACCCATGCCCGGAGGTTTTCATGAACACTGCAGTGCTTGTTTCTTCCCCCCGCGTCGCCACGCGCAAGCCGATGACCGTCGCGGTGCTGTTGGCGACGATCGTCGTCGGCCTCGGCACCGCTTTTCCCGGCTACGCCCTGGACCTCGTCGCCTTCACCGGCATCACCGGGCCGCTCACCTCGGCCCTGACCCAGATCGCCGCGCTTGGACCGGGCATCAAGGCCCTGGTCGGATTCGTCGGTTTCGTGGTCGCGCTCATCTCGCTCTCCGCGCTACGCAACTTCGGCCCGGTCCTCTTCTACGTGGGCCTCGCCATCTTCGCCGCCGTGGGTCTCGTGATCGCCGGCGCGATCATGGGCGCGGTCGTCTGACGCCAGCATCGACACCCAGGAGACCGCCATGCAAGCGGACACCTATATCCCGCGGCGTCTCGATGACCAGTGGAAGATCGGCTTCTGGGATGTCGATGTCGCCGCGCCGATCCTGTTCATGTTCTTCGTCGGCTATCTGTCCGGCAGCAGGCTGTCCTTCGCCGTCTGCATGGCGATGGGCATCTTCGTCTCGCGCTGGATTTCGCGCCTCAAGGCGGACAAGCACCCGGCCTTCGCCATCCACTGGCTGTACTGGCACCTGCCCGCCAGTCCGATGACCGCCATGCGCGCCACGCCGCCGTCGCACATCCGCCGCATGGTCGGCTGAGCCGGGAGATAAATATGAACCCCCACGCTCACTTCGTTCGCTGCCCCCCAAGGGGGCGTTCAGTGCCCTTCGGGCGGCCGGGCGGGCACTGACCATGGACTTCGAACGGCTCAACGGCGACATCAAGGAGATGCGACGCCGCAATCGCGGGCTGGGCCTGGCGGTCGGCGTGCTCGCTGCCGGGCAGATCCTCGCCCTGGTAGTGATCCTCAACCTGCTCGGGACGGTGCGCACCGTGGTCGTGCCGCCCTCGCTCAACAAAACCTTCTGGGTCACCCGCGACCAGGCCAGCAACGAATACCTCGAGCAGATGGGCAGTTTCATCGCCTGGCTGGTGCTCGACGTGACGCCGGCCTCGATCGACTGGAAAAAGGACATCCTGCTCGGCTACGTCGAACCCGACCAGTACGGCCCGCTCAAGACGCGGCAGGAAGTGGAGGCCGAACGCTTGAAGCGCATCAACGCCGCCACCGTGTTCGCCCCCCAGCAGCTCGTACCCAGCGAAGAAGGCCAGAGCATCGTCATCCGCGGGCGCCTGCGCACCCTGGTCAACGGCTTCGAGACCGCCAACGACCTCAAGGCCTACCGGGTCGAGTTCAGCTACGCCGGTGCGCGCATGCATTTGAAGAGTTTCAAGGAGGTGCCCAATGCCGGCAACTGAACCAACCCAAGCCCGATCCCCGCATCGGTTCGTCCTTGTGCTTCGGCACGGATGGGCGATGAGTGCCGCAATCGCCGCAACGGCCGCCGTCTTCGCCTTGACGCCTGTGCCCGCCCACGCGCTGCAGATCGTCGAGGCCAGCGACGGCGTGTCGGTCGAAGCCATCGTGTCGATCAAGGAGCCGACCCGCATCCGCATCGAGGGGGCGCCGATCACCGACGTGTTCGGCAACATCCATTCGAGTCATTGCGGCGCGGCGACCGCCCTGCCCGCCACACCGGGCATGAGCAGCACAGCGCCCGGCGGCGGCGTCAGTTCGGCGATCAATCCGGCCGGTGAGGTCGTGCTGGAGTGCGACCGCGACAAGGGCGAAATCTACGTTCGCCCGGTCGGCGATGCCGTGAAACCGATCAACCTGTTCGTCTCCTCGGCGAGCACCACCTACACGCTGCTGCTGCGCCGCGCGGACACGCCCGCCGACACCATCGTCATCCGCGACAAGACGCCCAGAGCGTTGAAGCCAGCCACAGCGGCCCAGGCCGGAGCCGGACCGTCACCCAACCCGGTCCGCGCGATGAAGGCGCTGCTGTTGGCGATGGCTTCGGACCGGGTGCCGCCCGACGTGCGGGTCGAAGAGACCCATCGCTCGGTCCCCCTGTGGATCGAGACGCGGTTCTCGCTGGTGCGCCAGTACGAAGGGCGCGGCCTGATCGGCGAGAAGTACCTGCTGCAGAACGTCAGCAATGCCCCCATGGTGCTGGCCGAACCGGAGTTCGATCGCCTCGATAGTCAACTGAGTGGCGGCGTCGCCGGCGTCAGTATCGAGCAGCACAACCTGCGCCCCGGCGAGAGCACCAGCGTCTACGTGATCCGCCGAGGAGAGGCGCCATGAGCACGCCGCAGCAGTCGTTCCAGGCCCTGCGCGGCTTGCCGCAGCGCCTGTCGCAGCATCTTTCTCCCCGGCAACGCCAATACGCCATGCTCGGCACGCTCCTGGCCGGCGGCGTCGGGCTGCTCTGGCTGATCTTCGCCTTCACCGGCACCCCCCCGAAGACCGGCGCCGCCCAAGCGTCCGCCGGGCAACCGAGTGCGGTCACCAACATCGGCGTGATGCCCCCCGGCGGCCAGGTCAATCCGGTGGATCAGTGGGTCGGCACGGCCGGACGCAAGCTCGCCCAGTACGAGAACGAACGTGAAGAGCAAGGACGCCTCAACAAGAACGCCCAGGCCTTCGAAGCGAAGACCATGCAGCGCTTCGCGGACCTGGAACAGCGGCTCACCTCGGCACAGCAAGCGGCCGCCACCCCGGCGGCGCCCACCCCCGTCGCGACCACGCCGAACAC
>Ga0114984_1000449_pt1 | contig 15953 bp, 12 predicted proteins | sample Shrwel1BS1Day1_FD_96987 | JGI IMG/M metagenome (GOLD analysis project Ga0114984, IMG submission 96987) | Subsurface microbial communities from deep shales in Ohio, USA - Utica-3 well 1 S-1-Day1 | ecosystem: Environmental > Aquatic > Deep subsurface > Shale gas/oil reservoir > Produced water/Flow...
ATAAAAGGAGATATATGCCTTACTCAAATGACAGACTGAATAAAGAACAAAGGGCTGCCGTTGAATATACGGGCTCACCGCTGCTTGTAATTGCCGGAGCAGGAACCGGCAAAACAAAGGTGATTGTCCATAAGATTGCATATCTGATTGATAATATAGGTGTTAACCCTGATAATATTTTGTCGGTTACTTTTACCAATAAAGCAGCCTGGGAAATGAAATCGCGGCTTAAGAATCTTGTGGGTGAAAGAGCGGACGGTGTGTGGATGGGCACATTCCATTCCATATGCCTGAGAATACTTCGACGCGAGACGCACAAAACTGTTCTTAAAAGAGGGTTCGGAGTTATTGACCAGGATGACAGGCTCTCAGCACTCAGAACCGTTGTGAAAGAACTGAATATCGACAGTAAAAAATATTCTCCGAAACAGTATATGTGGCTGATCAGCAGTTTTAAAAATACTATGGAATATGTGGAAGGTGAAGAGCCTGAAGAATTCATTTACAGGTTTCCCGAAGTTTTCAAAGCCTACCAGCAGTACCTTTCTTTTGCAAATCTCGTGGATTTTGATGATATGCTTGCCCTTGTCATAAGGATTTTTCAGGAAAACGATGAAGTGCTTACATTTTACAAAAATATTTTCCGGTATATAATGGTCGATGAATATCAGGATACAAATTATATACAGTTTTTCTTTTTAAAGCTGCTTTCAGGTGAATATGGCAATATTTGTGTGGTGGGTGACGATGATCAGTCTATTTACGGCTGGCGTGGCGCTGAAATAAGAAACATTCTCGATTTCGAAAAACATTTTTCTGATGTTAAAATAATAAAGCTTACCGAAAATTACAGGAGTTCACCGAATATCCTTTTTACAGCCAATACACTTATTGCCAACAATAATTACAGAAAGGGTAAAAACCTTTCCCCGGTAATCGATAAAATGGGAAATATCATGGTTAAAGAATGTCATGATGAGCAGGATGAGTCAATTTTTGTCATTAACGAGATTGAGCGTATGCTGGATCAGGGAATTCCTTTTTCTGAAATAGCTATTCTGTACAGAACCAACGCCCAGTCCCGAGCTTTTGAGGTGGAACTTAACAAAAGGGGGATACCCTACAAGGTTATCGGCGGCATCAGTTTCTATTCCAGAAGGGAGATAAAAGATCTCCTGGCATATTTGAAACTTTCTGATAACCCGTATGATATAGATTCCCTGAAACGTTCCGCCAAAAATCCGCCTAAGGGAATAGGAAACGTAATTATTCAGAGAATTATCGACTATGCAACGGGTAATGGTACGGATCTTATATCGGCAGCAAAAGAGATCGCTTCTGTTTCAAAGGGAAAAACCGCTGCCAATTTAAAGTTTTATACCGATATCCTTGATGATATGCAGCAGTACGAAAATATAGCGGACAAGATTAAGGTTATTTTGAACGGAAGTTCGTACGGTAATTATCTGAAACAGTTTGAGGAGCAGAATGACGCAAATAAAAGGATAAACAATATAGACGAACTTATTAATGCAGCTGCTATTTTTGATGAAAGTTATGAGGAGTCTGACTTGTCTGAGTTTCTTTCCACAACCACACTGACAACTTCCACCGATGAAAGTGCCGGAGATTCTGTAAGTCTTATGACTCTTCATTCAGCCAAAGGACTGGAATTCGATTCGGTATTCCTGACCGGCCTTGAAGAGGGTTTGTTCCCGTTGTTCCGCTCAATGGATAACGAGTGGGAGCTGGAAGAGGAAAGACGGCTCTGCTATGTAGGTATTACCAGGGCAAAAAGCAATCTTGTTTTTACCTATACGAATACCCGTATGGTTTACGGGAAAAGGCAGTTTTGCAGACCTTCGATGTTTCTGGATGAGCTGGAAATAAATGACAATGATGAACAGGAGGCAGATATCAGTTCCACGGAAAGTTATGAAAAGAAGCTAAAAGCAAATACAAGAGTATTTCACAGCAAATACGGTGAGGGGATTGTCCTTAATGTTAAAGGCGTGGGGGATAAAGTAAAAGCAGATGTTTTTTTCCAGAGTTCAGGGCTCAAAAAAATGCTTGCCGAAAGTCTGGAAATATTTTAGGTACTTATTGTTTACACTCTGTAAATTTTGCGTAGAATAGATTTTCTGTTAATCAATAAAGCGGAGGATAATGATGTCAAAAATTATCGATAAAAAAGATGTTCTGCATATAGCTGATCTTGCCCGGCTGCAATTTTCTGAAGAGGAGGCTGAGCGGTTTACCGATGAGCTCAACAATATTCTCGATTATATACATAAACTGGATGAGCTGGATACTTCTAATGTTGAACCCACATCCCATGCCCTTGATATCTCCAACGTTTTCAGAGAGGATGAAAAGAAGGATCAGCTTAACAATGAGCAGGCGCTCAAAAATGCTCCGGATAAAGAGCAGGGACATTTCAAGGTACCCAGAGTTATTGCAAATTAATAAAATCTACAGGAGTTATTGATGAATCTACTGAATGCAGATCTGAAGACATTGAAATCTTATCTGGAGGACGGCAGAATTTCTTCAAAGGAACTTGTGCAGTTTTATCTCGATAGAATTAACAAGTATGATGACAAACTTAAATCTTTTGTTTCCATTAATGAGGATGCACTAACCGAAGCGGAAAAAATAGACGAGAAAAGGCGTAACGGTGAGAAATTGCCGCCGATGGCCGGAATTCCGATAGCTTTGAAAGATAATATGGTAACAAAGGATTTAAGAACCACCTGTTCGTCGCATATTCTGGAGAATTTCGATCCCGTTTACGACGGGACTGTTGTAAGGCAGCTGAAAGAAGAAGGTTTTATTATACTCGGAAAACTCAATATGGATGAATTTGCCATGGGCTCATCCTGTGAATCCTCCTATTTTGGTAAAACAAAAAATTCATGGGATATTGAAAGGGTTCCCGGCGGCTCGAGCGGAGGTGCCGCCGCTGCAGTGAGTGCGCGCTTGATTCCCGCATCACTGGGCAGTGATACAGGCGGTTCGATAAGGCAGCCGGCTTCCTTTTGCGGTATTGCCGGATTTAAGCCCACTTATGGCAGAGTCTCTAGATTCGGCCTGGTTGCTTTTGCATCAAGTCTTGATCAAATCGGCACTATGACGTGGAACGTTCAGGACAGCATAGAGTTGATGAAAATTATCGGAAAACACGATAAAAACGATTCCACCTCTGCAGCCAAAAACGCATTCAAACCTTATGAGAAAAAGCTTGATAGTCTTAAAGGTATAAAGATCGGTGTCCCCGAGGAATATTTCAAAGAAGGGCTGAGCCCTGAAGTTGAAAAGTCTGTAAAGGATGCCATAAAACAGTTTGAATCCCTTGGCGCAGAAGTTATCAATATAAGTATGCCCCATACGGATTATGCCGTTTCCGTATATTATATTCTTGCCACGGCCGAGGCTTCAAGCAATCTGGCACGTTATGACGGTGTCAGATACGGATACAGAGCCAAAGCTGAAAATCTGGCAGAGATGTATGTGAAAACGCGCTCTGAAGGATTCGGTGATGAGGTTAAAAGGCGGATAATGCTCGGTACATATGTGTTAAGTGCCGGCTATTATGATGCTTATTATTTGAAGGCACAGAGAGTCAGGACTCTTATCAAAAATGATTTCCTTGAGGCTTTTGCAAAAGTCGATGCAATTGTTGCGCCAACTTCCCCTACAACTGCCTTCAAAATTGGAGAGAAGGTGGAGGATCCTTTGAGCATGTATCTGAGCGATATCTTTACCCTTTCCCTGAACCTTTTCGGCGGATGCGGCATTTCAATTCCTTGCGGTTTTGACAGCAATAATCTTCCCATAGGTCTTCAGATACTCGGCAATTATTTTGACGAGGCAAAGATTCTGGAAATTGCAGGCTGTTACCAGGAAAATACGGATTGGCACACAAAAATACCTCCTGAATTTGAATAAAAATTTGATACGCAATGAGGAAACAGCGGATGGATTTTATCGACAAAATCTTTTTTTACGGTTCATTGAAATCGGACGGCCCTTTTTACAGAATGTATTCGAAGAATGTTCTTTTTAAGAATAAGGCGTATACCTATGGGAAAATGGCTATGTACAAAGAAACTTTTCCGGCGCTGCTGGATGATGAGGACTCAATAGTATATGGTGAACTGTTTACCGTTTTTAATGTGAAAGATGTTCTGATGGTTCTGGATAATGTGGAAAAATATCTGGATAGAATAAGTAAAACAGTATGGATTTTACCTGAAGGTAAGAATGAATCTGAAAACAGGGAGCCCAAATCGATTACTGCCTGGGTGTATATTTACAGGGGAGATATGAGTCACATCTCTCATTTGGATATACAGGAATGGGATAACAAACAATTAAAACTGTAGTGAGGTTATAGATGAATTATGAGGCTGTGATAGGACTGGAAGTACACGTTCAGATGGGAACGGATACAAAAATATTCTGCTCATGCTCCACCAACTTTGGAGCGGAACCGAACAGCAACGTATGTCCGGTTTGCCTGGGGATGCCGGGTGTATTGCCGGTGCTTAATAAGAAAGCTCTGGAATATGCAATGACAGCCGGACTGGCTCTTAACTGTGAAATTCAGGAATCCAGCGTTTTCGCGAGAAAAAACTATTTCTATCCGGATTTGCCCAAAGGTTATCAGATATCGCAGTATGAGCTCCCATTATGCCTGGATGGCAAAATGACAATCAATCTGGAGGACTACTCAAAGGACATTGGTATCACCAGGATACATATGGAGGAAGATGCCGGTAAATCCATTCACGGTGAAAATCTCGGTGATTATTCCGCATCCTATGTGGATTTAAACAGAACAGGGGTCCCTCTTATTGAGATTGTTAGTGAGCCTGATATGAGGACAGGCGAGGAAGCGAAAGCTTATCTTCAGAAGCTTAAAGCCATATTACAGTATGCCGGTGTTTCCGAGTGCAATATGGAAGAAGGCTCACTAAGGTGCGATGCCAATATTTCCATACGTCCTGAAGGGCAGAAGGAGTTCGGTGTAAAAACAGAAATCAAAAATATGAATTCTTTTAAGAATGTTCAGAAAGCCATTGAGTATGAGATTAAGCGTCAGACTAAGGTTTTAAGCGAAGGCGGGCATATTGTTCAGGAAACGAGATTGTGGAATCCTGATAAAAATATGACGATTGCCATGAGAAGTAAGGAAGAAGCTCATGATTACAGGTATTTTCCGGATCCTGACCTGATACCTGTCAAGGTGGATGATGACTGGATTGAGCGTGTCAGAGAAAGATTGCCCGAACTGCCGGATGAAAGGAAGACCCGTTTTAAAAAGGAATACAGCCTGCAGGAATATGATGCGGAAGTACTGACATCATTTAAGGCATATGCTGACTATTTTGAGGAGTGCATTAAAAGTCATAACAATCCCAAAATAATAGCCAACTGGATTATGTCGGAAATTTTGAGGGTTGTTAATGAGAGAAGCTGCGAGATTTTTGAAATTGGAATAAAGCCTTCCATGCTTGGTGAGCTTGTAAAGTTAATAGATGATAATACAATCAGCGGCAAAATAGCCAAGGACGTTTTTGAAATCATGCTTGAGAGCGGGAAATCTCCTTCAGAAATTGTTAAGGAGAAAAACCTTGCCCAGATTTCCGACAGTTCCGAACTGGAAAATATTGTGAAGCAGGTGTTTGAAGAAAATCCTGATGAGCTGGAGCGCTTTAAAAACGGTGAAAAAAAGCTGCAGGGTTTCTTTGTGGGGCAGGTGATGAAGAAAACAAAAGGTCAGGCAAATCCAAAACTGGTTAATCAGCTGATAGCAAAATTGAGTAATTAGGAGTTTGATATGCTGAAAAAGATCGATCATATCGGGATAGCGGTAAACTCTCTGGAAGATGCAGTTAGGTTTTATGAGATTTTGGGTGTTAATGTTACTTCCAGTGAAGAAGTCCCTTCGCAAAAGGTAAAAGTGGCTTTTATCAAACTGGGAGATTCCAATATTGAGCTGCTTGAGCCCACAAGCGAGGACAGTCCTGTTGCCAAATTCCTGGATAAAAAAGGTGAAGGGATACATCACTTGTGCTATGAGGTGAAAGATATTTCTGAGTCGCTTGATGTTATGAAAAAGGAAGGCATAAAACTCATAAATGAAGAGCCGGTAAAAGGCGCCCATGGTAAATTGGTGGCGTTTGTCCATCCTAAATCGGCCAACGGTGTTCTTACCGAACTGTCTCAACCAGCAGTTTAATCTTAAAAGATTATTATAATAAAAAAGGCAGCCCTTTGGCTGCCTTTTTTTGTTTACAGTTTCAGACCTTTGAATAAGTACAAAAGGTCATCCCGAACTTGTTTCGGGATCTTTTGTTATCAATAAGTTATGAGACCCTGAAACAAGTGATTACCTGCGGTAAATTTCTCAGCCCAAAGGCTGATGCTACAGTGTGACAGTAAGGCAATGATTCAAAGGTCTCAGTTTGATATGATTATTTGATTGTACACTTGCCGTTTTCGTAGTTAACATGAGCATCTAAATAGTACAGTCTGTCCATTTGTTTGTAACCGCACATATCCTGTAAAGCGTAATACAGCTCGCTTGATCTGCCGCCGGCTGAGCACATAAATACAATATTTCCGTCTTCCGGGAGTTTGTTAATAACTGCATCACATCCTTTTTTGTAAACATCATTTACATGGATGTTGATAGCACCTTTAACATGCCCCTGTTTGAATTCTTCAGGGCTTCTAACATCTACAATGTGAATGTTATCAGATCTTTTATCGATCAAGGTTTTAAAGTATTTTTTATCAATGGTACCTTCTTCTTTACCCTCTTTCAGTGCTCCCGTTTCATCTTTTTTGACCGATTTTTCAATTGTAGCGCCGGTCTTCGTTGTGGGGCAACCGGCTTTTTTCCATCCAGGCAGCCCTGCAGAATAATTATAAACATTTTCATAACCGTATTCACTGACCAGTATGCCTGAAACTGTGTGGGATTTTACGCATTTCCACCCGCCGCAGAAAACAACAACAGCAGCTTTTTTGTCAACAGGGAGCTTATCAAGATATTTCTGCCTTTGGTCTTTCATAAATTTGAATTTTGTGTCCGGAATGCTTACTGCACCGGGGATTGTTTCAGATTCAAACTTTCTTGCTGGTCTTGCATCTACAAAAGTAGCATTTTCTTTGTAAAGTTTTACTGCATAGTCATCGGAAATTTCAACATAAGATTTTTTCGACCAATCGGGCATCCCTGCCAGATAAACTTTAACATTTGTATAGCCTTTGTCTTCCAGTTCCTTGGCTACATGATAACTTTTTACACATTTGAAGCCGCCGCAGTATACTATTATTTCAGTGGACTTTGTAACACCTGTCAAAGATTCCAGTCTCGGATAGTGCTCCTTGAACTGATTGTCGTGAATGTTAATTGCGCCCGGAATATGCCCGGATTCATATTTTCTGCCGGGTCTGGCATCGATGATAACGATTTCATCAAAATTCCTGAGTCCTTTGCCAACTTTGTTGTTAACATACTCAAAATCAACCAGTTGAAAACCCGCTGCTTCTACTTTCTCCTTTATACTTAGTGTTTTTGCTGGCTCTGCAGCTTTTTGCGGAACTGCACAACCGGCTATTAATAAAACAAATAGCAAGGATGGTAAAATAAAAAGTTTCTTGAGATTCTTGAACATACATGTACCTCCCTTTATTTTTATAAAATAATTATGACAAAAGAATAAAACCTGTCAATACTATTTTTTAGCTAAAAATCATTTGATATCAAGATATTATATAAATATGCATATATTTATATACAAAAAAAGTAATATTCTGAACTATCGATATTGAAAAAACATATAGGTTTGCTATGCATTAAAATGAGATGTCTATGTTTAATGATTAATTAATTATATCAGTTATGTTTGAGTTGTCAGAGCAGGTTTTCTGTATTTTTATGTATATTTTCTTTTTTATTGGCAAAAGAAGTGAATATTGTATAATATTTCTGAGGTGTGTTAATGAAAAAGTTTTTTTTATTTTTATTAATATTTGTGTTTGTTTTAAGTTTTGATTCTCAGGCACAGCTGAAATTCGGCATCGCTTCCATGATTTCTCCAGAGGAAACCTTTATCCTTTATAAAGATCTGAACGATTACATAGCCGAAAAACTTGATATGCGGATAGAAACGGTGCTTAAAGAAGATTACAGCGATATGAATAAGCTTATTGTTAATAACAAGGTTGATTTTGCTCTTGTGTGCACAGGATCTTTTTTCTTTTTGAAGGATAATGAGTATGAACTCATGGTAACGCCGATGATTGACGGTAAAAGTACATACAGATCATATATTATTGTTAACAACACCACTGGTATAGACGAATTGAGTGATTTAAAAGGTAAAACGTTTGCCTTTGCCGATCGGCTGTCTAATTCAGGTTCTATTTATCCCAAAGATGTAATAATTAAACGTTTTGGCATTTCTCATGAAGATTTTTTCCAGAAGACTTTCTATACGCACTCACATGATAAATCGATATATTTGGTGAATAAAGGTGTCATAGATGGAGCAGCCGTGGACAGCCTGGTCTATGATTATTTGGCTGAGACGAAGCCTGAAGAGGTAAAAAACATCAGGATTATCCATAAATCTCCCTATTTTCCTGCTCCTTCAATAGTTGCCTCAGGTGCAATTGACAAAAAATTATTTGATGAAATTACGCAGATTCTATTGAAAATGTACCAGGATCCTAAAGGTAAAAAGATTCTGGAGGATCTGAATATTGATAAATTTATTGTTACCGATCCAGAACGCTTTGAAGAAATAAGAAAAATGCAGAAATTAGTTGATGACTTTTAAAAATCTTCTGCCCCAAAAATTCACAAATCGTATAATTCTTCTGATAGGTTTTCTGGGCGTTCTTACAGCCGCAGTCAATACCAGTTTTACAATTTATACGAACTATCAAAACACTTATGAAAAGGTGTTCAACTCAATCGAGATCCAGTATGATATCTTTTCAGATGATTTTGCAGAAGCTATGCTCCTGGAAGATATATATTCGATATATTCTGAAGTAAGCGAGATAAATAAATCTTTTGATTTTATATCCAATATCTACGTTTTGGATGCAAAGGGGAATTATTTTACCGATGCTAATGCCACCAGAAAGATACCTGATAATATCCCTGAGGATATTACGGCTGAAAAGACTATAAAAGCTGGTAAGACAACCATAGGCAAAATAATTTTTGTGTTAAATAAAGACGAAATACAAAAAGGTATATTTTCTGATGTTTCGCGACTTGTTTTCGTGAATATTTTTATAGTTATTATGGGAGTGTTGCTGGGCATAGTGCTGGCGAGATTTCTTTCCAATCCTTTGAAGCAGCTGAGTTACCAGATTAGCAACATAAACCCCCTGGAGATTCCTAAAGAGCTTCATACCCCGGCATTCTCTTCTTATGAGGTTGAGCAGCTGAAAAATACCCTGCATGATCTTTCATACAGACTGAAAGAATCAATCAGTCAGATTAAGCAACAACAGAGAGAAATTAATAAGGCAGAACGGCTTGCTTCAATTGGTACAATGGCTGCCGGGCTGGCGCATGAGCTGAAAAATCCCATTATGTCATTGAAGCTTATCAGCGATACATTGAATAAAGAATATGCCGATAAAGATTATAATTTAAAAAGGGATATGGAGATGATATCCAGTCAGTCGGACAGATTGGTAAAGCGGATTAACACATTTCTTACTTATGCAAAACCGATTGAGAGTAAAATAACGGAAATATCCATCAAAGAGTTTGTAAACTATTTAGAGGATCTTTTTTCTAAATATATGGATTTTATTAATATAGAGTACGATTATCATTCAATGGGAAATTTTAAAACGGATGCAGAAATGTTGGCACAGGTGTTGGAAAATCTTGTTCAGAATTCCTATGAGGCTGATGCTGAAAATATTGCTATATCTTTCTATTCTGAAAACGGTAAGTTCTATATTAAATATTTTGATAACGGGGAAGGTTTTCAAACTGCAGACAGGGAGGAAATTTTCAGGCCGTTTTTCACTACTAAAGAGACCGGTACAGGGCTTGGACTGGCAATGTGCGAAAAGATTCTGGAAAATTTGGGTGGAAGTATTTCTGTAATTGATACTAATTACGGGGCAGGTTTTTTGATTGAAATTAATCAGAATGAGCTTTGATGGAATATTTTTTTAATTTGTCATATAACGTTACTCTGCTTATACCAAGCATTTCCGCAACTTGTGAGAGATTGCCTTTGCATTCTTTTAACGCGTCTTCAATAAACTCTTTCTCTATATCATCAAATGCCCGGTGGAGGACGTCTCCGTAGGAATGCCCTCTGTATTCTTTGTACAGATTTTTTTTAAGATTTTGTACGTTTTTTGCCGCTTCTTTATTTTTTGGCAACACAATATCGTCCAGTTCAAGTGTCTGTCTGCTGGAAACAATAACGGATTTTTTTATTATGTTTTTTAGCTCCCTGATATTGCCTGGCCAGTCATATGAGGAAAGTATTTCAAAGACATCTTTATGTACGCAGGTGACTTCCTTATCAAGATTTACACATGCTTCTTTAATAAAAAATTTGGAAAGTTCGACTATATCAGCTTTACGGTCTCTTAAAGGGGGTAAATGGATGCTGAACACATTTAATCTGTAAAACAAGTCTTCTCTGAATGAGCCTGATTCAAGTTTTTCATCCAGATTTTTGTTTGTGGCTGAAATTAACCTCACATCAACTTTTTTGAGTTTATTTTCACCAAGTTTTTCTATTGTTCCGTCCTGTAAAACATGCAAGAGTTTTGCCTGTAAACCGGACGGCAAGTCTCCTATCTCATTGAGGAAAATTGTCCCTTTGTCGGCCGTTTCGAATTTCCCTTTTTTGGATTGGTAAGCTCCGCTGAAAGCTCCCTTTACGTGACCGAACATTTCACTTTCCAAAAGGCTTCTGGGAATAGCTGCACTGTTTACAGGTACAAAAGGATAGTTTGAACGGCTACTGTAATCGTGAATAATCTTTGCGATATGATCCTTTCCTGTACCGCTTTCTCCTGTTATTAAAACAGGTGAATCTGTTGCTGCAACCGTGGCAACAGTTTTTAGTATTTTTATCATTTGAGGGGATTTTCCTATAAATACATTTGGAGGATATTCAACGTCGGAGATATTGATATAATTATCTGAACAGATATTCTTCTTTACAACGTTTGCTTTGATAAGATGAAGGAAACCATCTGTTTCCAACGGTTTACTGATAAAATCGGCTGCACCCTGGCTGATTGGATTCCAGTATCGTTTCACTGCTGCCGTACGCCGTCATAAGGATACAAGGTAATTTTGGAAAACGTCCTTTTATTTCTTTGAGAATCTCTGTACCGCTTTCTTTGCCTAACCTTTGATCTATAAATGCAATATCAATAGGATTGTTGGAAAGTATATTGTAAGCGGATTCGGAATGTGTTGCTGTAAATACCTTGTGAATGTTGCGAAGAGCTCTCTCGATACTATAGCAGAGCCCTTCGTCATCATCGATAATCAGTACATTTGCCATTACTCTCTCTTTAAAAATCTTTTAAAAGTTTATTTACATGTAATATAACATCACCTGTTATTTTATAAACATTTGTTTCAGCATTGTCTTTAATTTTTTCTGCAAAATTATCAGAAAAAGGAAGATAATATTTTTCCAGAAATTCTCTGAGCTTTGTTTTATAGTTTTCAGCGGTTACTTCCTTATCTTCGTTTAAACTTTTGAAAATTTCAGAAAAGAGAAAATGGATAAACTCCATTTCCACTGCTATATGATCGGGCGGGTCATTATAATCGGAAGCCACTTCTAATCCGCAGTCAAAATAAAACTGACCTACTTCCATTGTGGTATCACCCATTATCTTTCTGTTTTTTTCAAGATAGACAGATCCGTAAGGAGGCGCTAATAGTTCAAAAGGCCCTATCATAAGCTGAGCGTGGTCAGCAACAAGGTCTTCTTCGGAGTTTTCTTCCAGAGATTTTTTGAGTTTACATAGTTTTGATACCAATTCATCATCTTTTAAATCTTCTGCATATCCGATGAAATTACCAAGCAGCTCCATTTCTTTTGATATACCTTCTTTTGGCGTATACATCAGAACGGATAAAATATGCATTATATTGCCGAAAATTGCTGTGTGGGAGAGAGTTTTTGTATTTAAAGTCATTATTCCTCCATTAAATTAAAACCACTATTTTTTATTTAAAAGGGTGGCTCAGCCACCCTTTTAAATATTATGAACGACTTTTAAATTCTCTGATATAGTAAACATTGGGTTTTGTACCTGCTTCAGGTTTTCTTACCCAATATCTGTATTTTTTAAGTAGCTTAGCAGCTTTACTGTTTGGATTGTCAATATCACCTACTATCCTTGTCTGTGCCGGACAGGCCGTTGTACAGTAGGGTTCTTCTCCCGCTTTCAACCTGTGTTCACACAGTATACATTTTCCAACGATACCGGGCCTTCTTACAGCCTCGTAGTCAGGATGCTTGTACTCCGTTTTATAGGGAGGTGTTGCTCCTGTTTTTGAAGCAATCTCAGCACCTGAAGCTGTACATCCGGCTATCATCTCCTCTTTGCTACGATACATCTCATGTGTTTTCTCACCATCAAAATTAAAGCTGATCACTGAAGTTGCGTTGCTGTCTTCTGTCTCTAAATTCATTTTGCTGTATGGGCATGCCTGCTGGCATGAACGACAGCCTATGCAGCGCTCATTATTATGCATAGTTATACCAGTCTCTGTTTTAAACATAGCTTTAGGAGTAACCGGGCATACTTCAACGCATGCAGCATTAGAGCAGTGATTACAAAGTACGGGTATGATTTCGTAACTAACATCCGGGAATTTTCCGCTCCATTTTGTTTGAAAATCCGCCCAGTTATATGCCTGACCATTTTTCCTGTTATCCGTATTGTTTTCAGTTTTGCACGCCATACCGCATGCACCGCACCCGGCGCATTTGTGCAAATCTATGACCATTGCGTATTGCATAATTCACCTCTTATAAAAAATTTTATTATACTTTCTCTATACGTACACCGACAAAACCGCCATTTCTTGCTGTACTTCCGGAAAGCCTGTCATAATCAGCTGGCATAAGATCGTTGTTGTTTATGCCGAACGCTTCTTTTGCGAATTTCTTGGAAGCAATTCGACCATATGCTGAATGTCTCTGCCCATATGTTGAGAGAACCGTCCCGGGGCGTACGCCTTCAGAAAGTTTTACTTTGATTTTTCTTGAAGTTACAACAGTAGTAACTTTTACCATATCACCGTTTTTGACGCCCAGCCTTGCAGCATCAGCAGGATTTATTTTGATAAAGTTGTCCCAGCGTTCATCACCAACGTCCAGTACTCTGAATTCCTGCATCCATGGACAGTTAGCACTTCTTCCTTCTTTATTGAATTTTGATTTTGTATCGATAAGTGTAAAAGGATATGCACTTTTGCTTCCATATCTGTACGGTGCTTCATAGTGGGGAACAAAAGCTCTTTCATCTCTGGCCGTATAATTTGTTTCTTCAAGCACTTTATTTACATCTACATTATGCTTTTTGGCATGTTTTTCCAAAGCCTCTTTCAGTGTTTCACTGTAAAATTCAAATTGCTGTGTTTTCGTGTGGAATTTACCCCAGCGTTTTCTGTAAGGATACGGATCGGAGTTCCATACACCGATTTTTTTGAATTCTTCCCAACTCTTGAATGAGTCGCCGCCTTTGCCATGTCCCTGCCACATCGGAGCAAGATAATGTTTTGTTGCATATTCAGCGAACTCCCTTTCATTAGTGGGCTTATTACCTGTATCAGGATCTCTGAATTCATTCTGATAATATTCCAGCAAATTATCAAAGCCCCTTTCGGCAAGTTTCTCAGCTATCATATAAGGAATTTCCGATTCATCTATTTTAGCTTCCCAAATCGGCTTAACCACAGGCTGAAGAAGAGTACCCGTTCCTATTCTGTTTGCTTTAGTTTTCAACCATCCCCATTTTTCAAACGTTGTGGTGGCAGCCGGTAACACAATGTCAGCAAACATGGAAAACTCAGAAGCGTGTGTTGTCAAATGGACTGTAAAAGGTACTTTTGCCATAGCTTTGTCCCATCTCTGTCCTTCTGTGCCGGAAAAATTAAAATTATTCATATAAGCGACAACCATTTTAATTTCCATGGGATCCTCATCTAATATCCCCTGGGGTACGTTGTTTGTGACAACGCCTCCTCCAGATTTACCTTCCTTTAATGAGGGGAATTTCAAATAACCCCTTTGATCTATCTTTACATGAGGTTTATTTTTGGAGATGGTATCCTGGTATTTTTTTATACTCGGAGTATCGTTGGATGGGGGTGAAATTTTAGCCATGGGGCCACCTATATTGTCAGTTGAGCCCATAAGCCCGTTAAGTGCATGGATAGCCATGGAACTGTATGTTCCGCGGATATGCATTGCAGCTCCGGGGCCAAGCCATACGGCTACTTTTGGTGCAGCTGCTCCCATTCCTCTTGCAACCCTGTATATCTGTTCGGCTTTTACCCCGGTAATTCTTTCCGCCCATTCCGGTGTTTTATCTTTAAGTTCTATATTCCACCATTTTACAAGGCCGCTTGTATAGTTTTCTTTGAATGTGGATTCATCAACTTCTTCTCCAAGCTTAAATCTGTTTTTGCCGTCTTCAAAATCTCCGACAAATTCCTTGTACCATAAACCTTCTCTTAAAATAACATGAGCTACTGCTACAGCAAGAGCACCGTCTTCACCCGGTTTTACAGGCATCCATTCGTCAGCTTTTGCACCTATTGTTGTAAGGGTAGGGTCAACAGCAACTACAGTAGCCTGATCCATAACTTCACCGATTTTACTTATTGCAGTGGGAACCTGCCTATTGGATCTGAGAGGGTCAGCTCCCCAGCATACAAGGTATTTGGTGTTTGGCAGATCATAATCTCTGTAATCCCATAAACCTTCTGTGAAAAAAGGACCGGACTTGTCTGCTTCGGCGCAAAGGGCGGAGTGAGATATATTGTTGGAAGAGCCGAATATCTTTGTCATCGAGGAATAGATGATATCCCTTGTATAAGTATATCTGCCTCTGAGTAGAGCGTATTTATGAGCTTCACCATTGTCTCTCAGCTCCATCATTTTATCAGCAATAGTGTTCAGTGCCTCATCCCAGGAAATCGGCACGAATTTGGGATCTTCAAATCTGCCTTTTTTGGGGTTGGTTCTCTTCATAGGAACCTTAACTCTGTCCGGGTCGTAAACCTGCTGCAGACCTAAGTGACCTCTTGCGCAGCAGTAACCTCCGTTCATTTTGCTGTACTCATTACCACGGACTTTTATTGCACGTCCGTTCTGTACATAAACCTGAATCGGATCCCATGTGGTGCATCCCTGACATGTTGAGGGAATCCACTCACCTTTGTTTTTGCCGTAAGGGCTTACCGTTTTGTCAGTTTTCTCAAGTGCATTCAGTTTAGTGCCGCAGCCTAATGCTGTCACTGTGGCAACCGCTGCACTGGCTTTGAGAAATTCTCTCCTGCGGATTTTCATGTTACCTCCTTTTATAATTAAACGTTCATTGGGTTATTGTAAGTTGCTTTCTTGCAATATCGATGCCAACACACTCCAATTGACAAATGCCCGTATAACAGCTATTTATGAAAGGAATTGTAAGCGGGATATGTAAGTATTCTTTACAGCTATGTAAGATATGTTTACAGATAAAAAAGAGGGTGGTTTTGGAGAATGAATTTTTATGAGTTTTTACAAATCGGTATTTTGGTTATTTTTTAGTAGATTATCGATTATTGGTGAAGTAGAGAAGTAGTGAAATAGTGAGATAATGAAATAGGGGATCGGGAAAAGGGCATAATTATGCCCTTAATGCAA
>Ga0114984_1000450_pt1 | contig 15951 bp, 15 predicted proteins | sample Shrwel1BS1Day1_FD_96987 | JGI IMG/M metagenome (GOLD analysis project Ga0114984, IMG submission 96987) | Subsurface microbial communities from deep shales in Ohio, USA - Utica-3 well 1 S-1-Day1 | ecosystem: Environmental > Aquatic > Deep subsurface > Shale gas/oil reservoir > Produced water/Flow...
CCTCCCAAGCTTCGGCGTTTTCGTCGCTAGCCAAAACATGGAGCGGTAAGAGCAACGCCAAAGTGCTCAGGACCATCGACAAGAACATTTTTCGAGGTATCACGTTGGTCTCTCTCCAATTATCGCGGAGTCATCTCCCTGAGCCAGAGAGCGGCTTCGGTCAGCACTGTCCAAAAATGTTGAAGGCCAAGGATGGCCTGAAACAAGCGCACAGGGACGTGCTCGTAGCGGTTTTTGGACAGTGCTGACCGAAGTCGCCTACGCCAAGATAAGGCCCCATACTCCAAAATACGCGGACATCAACTAACAAGCTCAATTCAAGAACAGTTAAACTCTATCCTCAGAGCCACCATCAAAGGAAAAACGAAATGCCAATCTGGGTCGACGCCGACGCCTGCCCCGTCCCCATCCGGGAAATCCTCTGCCGCGCCGCCACCCGCTGGCAAATCCAGACCACGTTCATCGCCAACCACGCCATCAGCCTGCCGCCGAGCCCCTGGATCAGCCGCCGCCAGGTCCCCCACGGCTTCGACGTCGCCGACAACGAAATCATGGACCAGATGACCAAAGGCGACCTCGTCATCACCCAGGACATCCCCCTGGCCGCCGAGGCCATCGATAAAGGCGCCGACGTCTTCAACCCACGGGGCCACGCCTTCACCAAAGAAAATATTCGCCAGCGCCTTGCCATGCGCAACTTCATGGAAGAAATGCGCAGCGCCGGCCAGGTCACCGGTGGCCCGGCCCCGTTCAGCCAGACCGACCGCAAGGAATTTGCCGACCAGCTCGACCGCTGGCTGCAACGCAACCACAAACGTCCAGGCAAATAACTGGTAAATACCGGCCTATTTGTCCAAGGTAAAGGAACACAGCCACCCCGAATCGGGAGGACGACCATGAGCCGGAAACCCGCCGACATTGCCCGCCTCGAACGCTACGGACCGGACACCAGCGAATACACCCTGGCCATCATCACCGACGAAGACCATGCCGCCCAGATCCAGCTGGAAGACGGCCAGGTCGCATGGCGTTCCACCCTGCGTTACGACAAGCTTTACCGGGAAACCGATCCGGACACCGGCAAGGTTCGCTACCGACTGGAGGAAATCCCGGCACACCAGGGCGGAGAACACCAACTTATCAGCCTCATCGCCGAAGGAGGTCGGGGCGCCGAATTCTCGGAACTGGTGCTCTTCGGCCAGCGGCTGATCACCTTCGATGACCGCACAGGTCTGGTGTGCGAAATCCGCAATGAAAACCAGCTGATACCCCGCCACATCCTGATGACCGGCAGTGGCGACGAAGCCTTCAAGGGATTCAAAAGCGAGTGGGCCACCTTGAAGGGCGACCAGATGATCGTCGGCAGCCACGGCAAGAACGCGCGGGAAGAGTGGATCAAGGTGCTGGACCGGAATTACGCACTCGAGAGCGTCGACTGGCACCAGTACTACCAGAATATGCGCACAGCACTTGGCGTCGGCGAACAGGGCTATGTCACACACGAAGCCGCCGAATGGCACCCCTATCGCAACCAGTGGCTGTTTTTCCCGCGCAAGATCTCCACCACGCCTTTCGACGAACCGGTGGACGAACAGGAGCGCGGGGGCAATACACTGATCATGGCCAACCCGGATTTCACCGATATCCGCACCCTGGAAATCGGCCCCCGAACACCGGACCGGGGCATATCTTCCTTCAAACTCATCCCCGGCCATCCGAGCGAATGCATTGGCCGGAAAAGCGTGGAAATCGGCGACCGCACCGAAACCTACCTGTTCTGTTTTGACCTGGAGGGCAACCTGTTGCAGGAAGATACATTAATAGGTCGATACAAGTGTGAGGGCGTGGAGATTCTCTAGAAATGCGGCATGCCGCATTTCTAGACGGTTTCCCCAGCTTCCATTCACATTTCCAGAACATTAACAAAGATTCAATCCCCTTTATTCTCGGGAACGAAACATCAGGTTGAGAGCCAGAGGCGATGGATACGGTGACCAAAGCAACACACCGCATCCACACATTCACAGATCAACACACCAGGATTGGTAAGGAGATCTGATTATGAAACGCACCACGCTTTCACTGGCAATCGCTTCCACCCTGCTGGCCGCACCGGCTGCAACTCTCGCCGCGGACTCAGCAGCGGAAAATGAAAGCCCGTACCTTGCCCCGGACGGTTCATGGATCACCCTGAGCGGCAAGGTCACAAGCACCACCGAAGATACCTTCATGCTGGACTATGGCAAGGGCCTGGTCACGGTTGAAATGGACGACTGGGACTGGTTCGAGGAAAACGGCGAAGTCCTTCCGGGGGATGAAGTCACCGTTTATGGTGAAGTGGATGACGACACCTTCGAGGGCGCCAAAGTCGAGGCCAGCAGCGTCTACGTGGACAATCTCGGTACCTACTTCTATGCCAGTGCCATGGACGAGGAAACCTTCACCGATCTCGATGTCGCACCAACATTGAGTGTGGGTGACCTGATCCTCACTGGTACGGTAACCGGTGTAAATGGCGCCGAATTCACCATCGATTCCGGCGCACAGAAAATGACCGTGGATACCGCACTGATGCCCTACGATCCAATGGATGGCGAAGGTTTCCAGCAGATCGAAAAAGGCGATCTGGTCACCGTCACAGGTGATATGGAAGATGATACCTTCGAGTCCGCGGAGGTGATGGCCGACAGTGTCGTCACCCTTGAGGACGACAGCGTCAGCGACTCCTGATCCAACGGACGCCTGAAGCCCCGTCTCGAACGGGGCTTTTTTTTGATAATGATTCTCTTTTAATCCCGTTCGCGAACCGCTACCCTTGGCGCTCTTCCTGCCAACCAGCATCAGGTACAGTCAAGAGCACACCATGCCAAGCCACAGCCAGACCCATGCCAGCAGCTTCGCCGCCCTGGGCCGCCTTCTGCGTTATGCCCGCGGTTACCGCCGTCAGATCATTGCCGCCACCACCTGCTCCATCATCAACAAACTCTTCGACATCGCCCCGGAGATCCTCATCGGGGTCGCCATCGACGTGGTGGTGAATCAGGAGCAGAGCTTCGTGGCCGGGCTCGGCTTCGAGACCGCCCGGGAGCAGATCACGGTCCTGGCGATACTGACCTTCTTCATCTGGGCCGGGGAATCCCTGTTCGAGTACCTGTTCCAGATTCTCTGGCGAAATCTCGCCCAGCGCCTGCAATCCGACCTGCGCCAGGACGCCTACGAACATGCCCAGCGGCTGGACATGAGCTTCTTCGAGGCCCGCAGTTCCGGCCAGCTGGTGGCCACCATGAACGACGACGTCAACCAGCTCGAGCGCTTCCTCGATGGCGGCGCCAACGCCATGATCCAGGTCCTGGTTACCGTGGTGGCGGTCGGCGCTGTGTTCTTCGTGATTTCGCCCACCGTCGCCCTGCTGGCCTTCACTCCGATTCCCCTGATCATCTGGGGCGCCTTCTATTTCCAACGCAAAGCCGGCCCCCTGTATGCCGACGTTCGTGAAAAGGTAGGCGACCTGTCCAGCCGGCTGGCCAACAACCTCGGCGGCATCGCCACCATCAAGAGCTTTACCGCCGAGCAACGGGAGGCAGAGCGGCTCAAGGCCAGCAGCGAGGCGTATGTGGATGCCAACCGCAGGGCCATCCGCATCAGTTCCGCCTTCATTCCGGTCATCCGCATGGCCATCCTCGCGGGCTTCCTGGCCACCTTTACCGTCGGCGGCATGATGGCCCTGGAAGGCACCCTGAACGTGGGCGCCTACGGCGTGCTGGTGTTCCTGACCCAGCGTCTGCTCTGGCCGCTGACCGGTCTGGCAGAAGTCATCGACCTGTTCGAACGGGCAATGGCCAGTACCCGGCGCATCCTGAACCTGCTGGCCGAACCGGTCCACGTGCGGGACGAAGGCGGCAAGGACCTGGCGCAGCCGGTAAAGGGTGAGGTGGAATTCCGCAACCTCAGCTTCCACTACCCTTCCAGCGGCGCCGGCATCCGGGACATCAGCCTGAACGTACCGGCCGGCAACACCCTGGCTCTGGTGGGCGCCACCGGTTCCGGCAAGTCCACCCTGATCAAGCTGCTGTTGCGCTTCTACGACCCGAGCCACGGCGAGATCCACATCGATGGTCAGCCGATCCGGGACATCAATCTCAAGTCCCTGCGCGGGGCCATCGGTCTGGTCAGCCAGGATGTATACCTGTTTGAGGGTTCCATCCGCGAGAATCTGGCCTACGGCAAGCCCGATGCCACCGATGAGGAAATCATCGAGGCCGCGAAGACCGCTGAAGCATGGTCCTTTATCGAAGCCCTGCCGGAAGGCCTGGGTACGCCGGTCGGCGAGCGAGGAGTACGGCTCTCCGGTGGCCAGCGCCAGCGCCTGTCCCTGGCCCGCGCCCTGCTGAAGAACCCGCCGATCCTGGTGCTGGACGAGGCCACCAGCGCGGTGGACAACGAAACCGAGGCCGCCATCCAGCGTTCCCTGCGCCGGATCGGCCACAACCGCACGGTGATCATGATCGCCCACCGCCTGTCCACGATCGTGGATGCGGACACCATAGCGGTGATCGAGAACGGCCGGGTCGTCGAGCAGGGCAACCACGAAACCCTGCTGTCGAAGGACGGAGCCTACCGGGCTCAATGGCGCGTCCAGACCGGGCAAGTCTGACTTCAAACCCAACACCATTATTGATAGTAATTCGTATTTAGATTAACCTGCAGACTCTCAGAACAAGGGAGTCTGCATGTCGGCGTTCTTCGAAGTATCCAGCCTGGGTGTCCGTATCGGTGACACCCCCATTCTTCGCAATATCAACATCGGTTTTCAGGAAGGGGAAGTCACTGCCCTGCTTGGCCACAACGGTTCCGGCAAATCGACACTGCTCAAGGTACTGGCCAGGCATCAAGCTCCCTCGGAGGGCAACGTCAGCCTGCTAGGCCGGTCCTTTCGCAGCACCGGGGCAAGGGAATTCGCCCGCACCGTCGGTTACCTGCCCCAGCATCCACCGGGCACCGATGGATTGACGGTGCGCGAACTGGTTGCCCTCGGCCGTTACCCCTGGCGGGGCCCCCTGGGACGCTATAACCGGGAAGACCACCGACTGATCGACCAGGCCATTGCCGACACCGGCCTGGAACCGTTCACCCACCGCTCCGTCGACACCCTGTCCGGCGGCGAGCGCCAGCGGGCGTGGATCGCCATGCTGCTGGCCCAGCAGACCCGCTGTCTGCTCCTGGACGAACCCATTTCCGCACTGGATGTGAAACACCAGGTGGAAACCCTGCGCCTGGTGCATCGCCTGGCCGAGCAACGGGAGCTGACCGTCATTGTTGTCCTGCACGACGTGGACCTGGCCGCTCGCTTCTGCGACCGTCTTGTAGCCATCAAGGCCGGCCGTTTGGTGGCCGATGGCCGTCCCGAGGACATCATGGATTCCGGCATCCTGGAAACCATTTATGGCGTGCCCATGGGTGTGATGGAACGGGCTCCGGGGCAGTGGGTTTCCTATGTGCACTAAATTCGCGGGGCTGGCTGGCCTCTTTCTCCTGTTAATCACACTCGCCATACCCGCCAACGCGGGCACCTGGCAGCACGAGAATGGCACCCTCACCCTGGACAAGGTTCCCGAACGCATCGTTGCCCTCAACTGGGCAGCCACCGAAGCGTTGCTGTTGCTCGGAGTTACACCCGTCGGGGTGGCCGACCTGGCTGGTTACAGCCACTGGGTCCGGAAGCCAGCGCTGCCGGAAAGCGGTGTGCGCAATGTCGGCACACGGGTAGCGCCCAGCCTGGAAGCCATTGCCGAGCTGAAGCCGGACCTGATCGTGACCAGCGCCGAAATGGCCCCGGCCGCAGACCTGCTTGAACGACTGGCCCCCACTTATGTGGTCAGTGTTTACAGGGAGGGTTCGCAACCCTTTGCCAAAGCCCGCAAGATGCTACTCACCCTCGGCGAAATGCTGGGTCGGGAAGCACGCGCACAAGAGGTGGTGGAGGATATCGAGCAGACCCTCGCCAACCAGCGGAAGCGACTTGCCGAGGCGGGTGTCACGGAGCGACCTGTCGCGCTGGTGAACTTCCTCGACGCCCGGCACGTGCGCATCTACGCCCCGAACGGTCTTTACCAGACCGCACTCGACGCCCTCGGGTTGACCAACGCCTGGCCCCACCCGGGAAATTTCTGGGGGTTTTCCGTGGTCGGTCTGGAAGCGATTGCACCGTTTCGGGAGGCCCGGCTTATCGTGATCTCCCCGACACCGCCAGGGCTGGCCGACACCCTCGCCGATAGTCCGTTCTGGACCTACCTGCCGGCAGTGCAACGGGATCAGGTGTACCAGGTGGAGGCCACCTGGCCTTTCGGGGGCATCTACCCGGTCAAGCGGCTGGCCACCCAGATTACCGACAGTCTGCTGGCGGGAGGTTCGGATAATGTACAGTAATACCGCCACCCTCCCGGCACAGCGCCCGGCCCTTCCCGCCCGCTTGCCGGTGGCGGCCGCGCTCCTGTGGCTGACCGCGCTTCTGGCCAGTGTCCTGCCCTGCCTGCAGCAACTGGACCCGCTGGCCCTGCTGAGTGCTTTCTGGACCTTCAATCCGGATACCTACGCGTCGGTGCTAGCGCACTTCAGCTGGGCACCCAGGGTGGCCATGGCAGTCCTGGTCGGCGCGGCACTGGGGCTCGCCGGTGCCGTCACCCAGCAGATCCTCGGCAACCCACTGGCCTCGCCGACCACCCTCGGCGTTGCCGCCGGGAGTCAGTTTGGCGTCACCGTCGCCTCGCTCTTCTTCCCGGGCCTGCTCGCCTTCAGCCCGGACCTGCCTGCCATTGCCGGCGGCCTGCTGGCCATTGCCATGGTCATCGCCCTGACCTGGCGGCTGGGCTTTTCCCCGGTCACCGTGATCCTCGCCGGCCTGGTAATCACCTTCTTCCTCGGCGCCACCAACATGGCGTTCCTGTTGCTCAAGGGCGAGTGGCTAGGCAACCTGTTCATCTGGGGCGCCGGCTCCCTGGTCCAGAACAACTGGCAACCGTTTGCGGATCTCTGGCCCAGGGTCGTGATCCTGGCGGCCCTGATGCTGTTGTTGATGCGGCCACTGCAGCTGCTGCAACTGGGAGAGACTTCGGCCAGCTCCCTGGGTGCAAAAGTGGCATGGGTACGGGCGTTGGCTTTGTTCCTTGTGGTTCTGCTGAGCGCGACGGTAGTGAGCCGGGTTGGCGTAATTGCCTTTGTCGGCCTTGCCGCGCCGGTACTGGCCCGGCTGCTGGGCGCCCGCACTCTCGGCGGGCGCATACTTTGGAGCACCCTGCTTGGCGGTGGCCTGCTGTTACTGGCAGACACCCTGGCCCATTGGGCGTCCACCTGGGGCGACGGCTCCCTGATTCCCACAGGCACCACCACGGCGCTCATTGGCGGGCCGATCATCCTGCTGGCCCTGCAGGGCTTCCGGAATACCCATCACATGCCGGGGCAGACCTCCAGCCCGGCCGGGTTCCAGCCCAAACGCCGTCCGATCCTTTTGGTTTCAGCTGTGCTAACCGGGCTTCTACTGATTACAGTGGTGGTTTCCATGGGCTGGTCCCCCGGGCTCGACGGCTGGCGCTGGACCGGCGTTTCTCAATGGGACGAGGCATGGGTCTGGCGCGGTCCACGGATGCTGGCTGCGGTCCTCGCCGGCATCGCCCTCGGCCTGGCCGGCACCCTGATCCAGCGTATGACCGGCAACCCCATGGGCAGCCCGGAAATGCTGGGCATCAGCGGCGGGGCCGCCCTGGTGATGGTGGTCATTGTGCTTTCCGGCCTTGAGGCCGGCCGCATGGGGCAGATGGTTGCCGCCACTGCCGGCGCGGCCGGGGCCCTGGGCCTGCTGATTCTGCTGGCACGGCGACACCGCTTTGCCGGTAACCAGTTACTGCTTGGCGGCCTCGCCCTGTACGTGTTCATGGATGCCGGACTTCGCCTGGTGATGGCCTCCGGCGGGACCGAGGCCTCCAAGTTGCTGAACTGGATGTATGGCTCTACCTGGCTGGTCTCCGAGGGGGAGGCAATCAGCTTGCTGGTGTTCATCCTGATGATTTCCGGAGCTCTGGCCTCGGTTGTGCGGCCCCTGACTATCTTGCCACTGGGCGAGCAGTCTGCCTCATCACTGGGTCTTCCGGTGGCCCGGGTTCGCCTGTTACTGCTGCTTCTGGCGGCGCTGCTGACCGCTGCCGCCACGGTAGTGATCGGCCCACTCAGCTTTGTCGGCCTGATCGCCCCGCACCTGGCGCGGGTGCTGGGCCAACAAACCGTAGGCAGGCAGCTGATCGCCGCCGCGCTGGTGGGTGGCATGCTGCTCGGTGTGGCGGATTACCTGTCCCGCATTGTCGTGTATCCCAACCAATTGCCCGCCGGTCTGCTTGCAGCTCTGGTGGGCGGGATTTATTTCCTCTGGGGGCTCAGCCACCATGGTCGCGCCTGAATCTGCAACAAATAGGGAATGCTGGGTCGAGCGCTACGATCGGCTCCTGCAAGCCTCCGGTCTCGACCGTGAGGCCATCCTCGCGCAGTCTCTGCAAGCTCCGGCACAGGAACGCCGGGGCCTGATTTCCCTGGCCCAATGCCTCGAGCAGCCCGAGTTGCTCGTGCAGCAGATTCGTCACGATTACCCTGATGCCACGCATAATAAAGCCGTCCGGACCTATGCGTCGGTACTGCAACAGGATCTGGCGCTCAGTGTGCTTGCCCCCCTCACCTTAAGTCTATTCCGGGATGGCCAGGCGCCTTTGGCCGACCCAGCCCGCATTGTTCTGACGCCGGTTGAGGAGGCAGGTCAGACTGCCTCTCGGTGGTTCCAGGTTCCGGGCCAGCCCATGGCAAGCGAACAGGGATTCCGGCACGGTATGGCAGAGCAAACCGAAGCCTGGTATCCGGTGTTCAGAAAACAATTGGGAGTGAGTCCCGGCGCCTACTGGAGCAGTGTCGGCCTGGGTCTGGGCGCGCCTTTCTCGGCAGTGTGGAACCAGGCCGACCCTACCTCGGTGTGTGATCTGGCGCAACAATGGCTGGACGCATTTCGGAATGACGCCAATCGGTTCATCGACTGGATTCCGGCGGTATTCGCAGGACAGAGAACGGCAATCCCCCAGCGTAGGGGCTGTTGCCTGAAGTACCTGTTACCGGGGGGCGGCTACTGCGGTACCTGCGGGGTATATAGAAAAGAGCGGATGGCCACGCTCAGCCAACCAGGCCATTGCCAAGCGCCAGGCCAATGGCAACCAGCCCGATAAAAAGGCCAGCCCCGGCAGCGAGTTTTAGTCCTTCAATCATTTCCTGTTCAGGTGTCATTCCATTTCCTCCTTTAACCTGACATTGAAGAGCGGGGATGACCCCCGCCCTTCAAGATGGATCAGTAGACCCAGGAAACGGTCAGGCTGGCATTCGCCGGCTCGCCGTAGAAGCCCTGGGCCGAGGTACCGAATTTCTTCAGGCTCTCGATGTACTTCTCGTCGGTGACATTATTCACGTTCAGGGTGGCATTCCAGTTGCGGGCAAAGTCGTAACTGGCCATCAGATCCAGCACGGCATAGGCATCCTGCTCGGTGACGATGGTGGTGCCGGCGTTGGGGCCGGTGGTGGCTACGCCCTGCTCTTGGCTGATCTCGGACTGCCAGCGGATCTGACTGCCGAGTTCCAGGCCGTCAACACCCGGCACCTTCCAGGTGCCGCGGAGCTGGGCCAGATGCTCCGGCACGAAGGATTTGGCGTCGTTACCGTCGGCATCCTCGATATCCACAAAGGTATAGCCGGCGAAGAGCTGGATGCGGTCGGTTATGTCACCGACAATTTCCAGTTCGACACCCTGGCTCTCGAGGCCATCCACCGCACGGTAGTAGACGTCCTGGGTGCCGTCGTCATAGGTGCCTGCGGCCTCGGCCACGTTCTTCTGCTCGACCTGGAACAGTGCCATCGTAGTGTTGATACGATCCTCCCGGAACTCGCTCTTCAGGCCCAGCTCGTAATTCACACCATCGATCGGATCCAGGCGGTCACGGTTGATGTCCAGCTCGGTTTGCGGGGAGAAGATCTCCGTGTAGCTTGCGTAGACCGAGTGATTGTCGTTGATGTCGTAAATCAGGCCGGCATAGGGCGTTTCCACCGCATCGTAGCTGGTGTCCTTGGAAACACCGTAGCTGGTGCCTTTGTTATCCAGCCAGGTCAGACGCAACCCGGTGATGGCAGTCAGGCTGTCAGTCAGGGTCCAACGAGCGGCGGCATAGGTGGCGGTTTCGCGGTCGGTCCAGTCGGAGCCTGCCACGCCGTTATCGAAAGTCGGGCGCGGATAGTTACCATCCCATTCATTCAACGGCGGCAATGGATCACCGATGCCCCGGCCATAGCGGGACTCGTCCACAGTCTCGGAGCGGGACCAGCTTGCGCCAACCACCAATTCGTGGGTCCGGCTGGCCAGGTCGAACGGACCGGTGGCATAGGCATCCACCACCCACTGCTCGGAATTCAGATCATACTGGCTCGGGTACGCCAGGAGCCCCTCACCGGTGTCCGGGTCCGGGGTTCCATACTGGTAGAACAGCTCGGATTCACTGTCATTTTCCAACCGGAACACCGTGCCCTTGGCCCGCCAGCCGCCAGCCAGCTCCTGCTGCAGCTCCACGAAACTGTTGTGCTGGGTGTTATCCCAGTAGGACCAGTCGGAAGCAGTGCTGGTGGAACGGGCGAAGTCGGTGGCGGTGCCGTCGGTGTAGAACAACGGCAGCGCGCCCCACAGCGGGCTATCGGTGTCGGAGCTCTGGATAGCATGGCCGAGGGTAAGCAGCGTGGTATCGGTCAGATCCGCTTCCACCACGCCGTAGAACATCTGTTTCTCGTTGCTGTAGCGGTCGAGGTAGGAATCCTTGTCTTCGTAGCCCGCCACAACCCGGCCACGAACCTTGCCGGATTCGGAAACCGAGCCGGAGACGTCACCCACGATGCGCTTCTTGTCCCAGGAACCGGCAGTCACGGCCACCGAGGCATTGGTGTCCGCGGTGGGACGCTTGCGGATAAAGTTTACGGTGGCGGCCGGATTGCCAGAGCCCGTCATCAGGCCGTTGGCGCCGCGCAGCACTTCAACCCGATCGAAGAAGGCGGTATCCAGCTCACCCTGTACGTTGTCATAGACTGCCGGAAGGCCGACGCCATCGTACTGGAAGTTGTTGATGTCGAAGCCGCGGGAGGTGTAGTAGGTCCTGTCGGTTTCAACGGACTCAACGGTGACACCGGTGGTGCCCTCCAGAACATCATTGATGTCGTTCTGGGCGAAATCGTCCATCTGCTCCCGGGTCACCACGGTGACCGCCTGTGGCGTCTCGCGGTGGGACAGTTCCATTTTCAGAGAAGTGGTGGTCGCTTCGGGGGCATAGCTTTCGGTGAACTCCGAGGGGGTCTGGCCCCGTTCTGCGGATACTTCCAGCACCTGCAGGGTGGCTGGATTGTTCTCCTGGGCTACTGCCAGCGCGGGGACAGCGGCGCAAATCATGGCGGATACCAGGGCCTTGCGGCGGAATGCCGGCTCGGGAAGTCGGGACATCGTTTTCTCCGTGAGTGGGTTTTAGCTGTTTCGTCATCATTCGACGCACATCTTAATGCGAATCATTCTAATTTAAAACCTAAAATCACGGTAATCCATGTTCCTCTTCGCACCCTATATTCCAGAACACCCGTTCAGCGCAGTCGAGCGGGTCAACTGCTATGCTGAAAAGGCAGTTGCTTCCGAGTTCCCAGACCGAGCGCCCTACAGGCCGGAGGTTTCCATGTTCACCAGCAGACAACTGGCAGTGGTCAGCGGGCTGATGCTGTTTTCGGTATCAGCAACTGCCGACCTCACTTTCTCATCGGATGAGGCGGATTTCCGGCTGGAGATCGTTGCCGAAGGCCTTGAGCACCCCTGGAGCGTGGCGTTCCTGCCCAACGGCGACAAACTGGTGACCGAGCGGGCCGGACGACTCCGGATCATCCGCGATAACCAACTCGTTCCCGAACCGGTTTCGGGTGTTCCGGACCTGGTGGTGTCCGGCCAGGGCGGGCTGCTGGACGTGCTGTTACACCCGGAATTCGAAAGCAATCAGACCCTGTTCCTGAGCTATGCCCACCGCACCCGCGAGGGCATGACTACCCGGGTTGCCCGGGCACGATTTGAGGGCGATGAACTGAAGGGTGTGGAGGTCATTTTTGAAGCCCTGCCCCGCTCCAATACGTCCCGCCACTTCGCGGGGCGCATGGAGTTTGATCGGGATGGCAACCTGTACATATCCGTCGGCGACCGGGGTGAAATGGACCGGGCCCAGGATCTCGGAGATGACGCCGGCGGCGTGCACCGGGTCACGATCAATGGCGATCCGGTGCCGGGCAATCCATTCGTGGACCAGGCCGGTGCCGAGGATACGTTTTTCACCTACGGCAACCGCAATATCCAGGGCATGACCCTTCACCCGGATACCGGCGAGATCTGGACCCACGAACATGGCCCCCGGGGTGGTGACGAGATCAATATCCTCTCGGCGGGTACCAACTATGGCTGGCCCGAGATTACCTATGGTATCGATTACTCAGGCCTGCCGATCACCATGCACACCAAGAAGGAAGGCATGGCGCAGCCCCTGCACTACTGGGATCCGTCCATTGCGCCCTCGGGCATGGCGTTCTATAGCGGAGACCTGTTCCCCGAATGGAAGGGAGACCTGTTTGTCGGGGCACTGAAGATGCGCAAGCTGGTCCGGCTGGAAATCCGTGACGGAGAGGTCACCGAGGAGGAAGATTTGCTGACGGATCTGGGCGAACGCATCCGCGATGTCCGGATGGGTCCGGACGGTGCCCTTTGGCTACTGACCGATTCGCCCAAAGGCAAGGTCTACCGGACCGTTCCGGTGAACTGACCCTCAGTGAGGGTCGTTGGTCCTGTCGGTCTTTTCGTACTGGGGAAGGTCGTCGGTGATCTCGAACCAGTCTGACTTGGAGCCGACATAGACGTGCTGGGCGGGCCCCTTGCCCAGAGGTTCATTGATCACGCCGACCCGCAGGCGAAGGATGCCGGGGATGGCATCCACGCGGCTGTAGAACTGGCTGCCACAGCGGCTACAGAAGGCACGGTATTTTCCGGGACTGGATTCGAACTCGGTCACCCGGTGCTCACCGGAGAGAATCCGGAACCTGACCGCCTGCACCGGGGCACTGGCCGAGAAAGCACTGCCATGGGCACGCCGACACTGGCTGCAATGGCACAGGGAAATCGGACCAAGGGGTCCGTCATATTCAAAAGTGATGTCGCCACACAGGCACTGGCCGGTAAACATGGGTCAATCTCGCGCTTCGGGGCTTGGTCGAATCTCTGGCGGGATGATACCGGCGGGGCACTTGAAGAACCAGCCTGCCGACATCATGTAGGGAACTACAGAACGGTAACAGGAGGACAGACATCATGTCGTTTAGCACGCTTCCGAACATCGGTATGGGCACCTTTCGACTCAAGGGCAACGATGCCCGCGAGGCGGTGAAGAGCGCCCTTTCGCTGGGATACCGCCACATCGACACCGCACAGATGTATGAAAACGAGGCGGAAGTGGGCGACGGCATCACCTCAAGCGGCATTCCCCGCCGGGATATCTTCCTGACTACCAAGATCTGGCATGACAAACTGCACGCCAGCGATCTGATCAATAGCCTCCACGACAGTCTGGCCCGACTGAAAACGGATCATGTCGATCTGACCCTGATCCACTGGCCCTCTCCCGGCGACGAGGTACCGATGGCCGAATACCTGGGCGCGCTCCGGGATGCCCAGCGCGAGGGTCTGACCGAGCACATCGGGATATCCAACTTCACCTGCGCCCAGATGGACCAGGCAAAGGAGATTCTCGGCGATAGCCCGATCCTCACCAACCAGGTGGAGGTGCACCCCTTCCTGGCCAACCGGAAGGTGGTGGAACACGCGCAAAAGCTGGGCATCAAGGTGACCGGTTACATGCCTTTGGCAGTGGGCAAGGTGATGGAGGACGAGACGTTGCAACGCATTGCCGGTGAACGGAACGCCACCCCGGCCCAGATTGCCATCGCCTGGGTCGCCTCACGAGGCGTGGTGCCGATCCCGTCGTCTACCCGTCCGTCTCACCAGAAGGCCAACCTGGATGCCCTCGAGATTCAACTGACCGAGGATGAAATCAGGGCCATTGATGCTCTGGACCGGGGCGAACGGATTGCGAACCCGGGCTTTGCACCGGACTGGGATTGACCCTGAGCGCGATCACAAACAAAAGCAGTGCGGCCACCGGAAACCCCAGCAGCCAGAAGGTACCAAGGGCCCAATAGGTGGCCGCACTGAACAGGCTCCAGACCAGGGGCAGCATCAGCAACAGCCACTTCAGCGGCCAGGGTTGCCGGGCAAACAATAATACAGAGGCGGCCACTGTGACGCCCGGCGCCACCCCGAACAACGCCAGAGCCCGGATATCATCTGCCTCCAGCACCGACAGCCAGGGCAGCAGGAGAACCGCCAGCCACCAGCTGACCACAACGGGCCATGCCATCGGTCCGGGAAGTGCCCTCCCCTTCAGCATCAGTAATAACAGCCCCTGGATCACAAAGGCCCAGCCGAAGCCGGTCGCCGGCCAGTTCACCGGGCCGTAATAGCGCACCAGGAAAAAATACCCGCAACCGATCCAGCCCAGCCCCACCAGCGCCACCGCCAGCCGTCTAGGTAACTCGGCGGTTTTCCGGCCCAGCCAAGGCAACAGCACAGCCGCCAGTGGCCAGACCAGCAGCCACGGCCAAAGGGCCTGATTGACGCGCACAAACAGCCGCAGGAACACCTCGGGGCCGAACATCATGAAGTCCTGCAGCGAATAGCTCAGCCAGCTCGCCCCGCTCACAGCTGCCTCACGTAATCTGCCATTTTCCTGCGCTGGCTCGCATCAGGCAGCTGACCGTACATGGCGCCCATATTCTCCTGCATATGCTCGACCCGGGTGGTGGCCGGGATCGCACACGTCACTGCAGGGTGGGAAATGATGAACTTGAGGAAAAACTCGGCCCAATTGCCGATACCGGCCTCCGCCGCCCAGGATGGCAGCGGTTCCGACTGGAAGCGACGAAACAGCGAGCCGCCCTGGAACGGTCGATTCGCAATCACGGCAATGCCACGTTCCCGCGCCAGCGGTAACAGCCGCTCCTCCACCTCCCGGTCCAGAACGTTGTAGGTCAGCTGAACAAAATCCAGGGGTTCCGTTTCCATGATCCGGGCCAACTCGCCATGCCGCCGGCCATGGGAGGTGGTAATACCAATATAGCGTACCCTGCCCTCCGCCTTCATCGCTTTCAGAGTCGCCAGGTGTTCCTGCCAGGCCAACAGGTTGTGGACCTGGAGCAGGTCAAAGCGGTCGATGCCCCAGCGTCGCTCGGACGTCGTGGCCTGCTCCCGGGTCTCCGAGCCATCACTGGTCCAGATCTTGGTTGCTGCGAAGATGCGGTCATGGGCTCCGAGCTTGTCCAGCCCGGCACCGATGACATCGGCTGCGCTGCCATACATGGGTGAACAGTCGATGACAGTGCCGTTTTGGGCAAGGAAGGTCTCGAGTACTCTGGTACGCTGATCAATCAGGTACTGGTCACTGCCCACGTTGAAGGTAATCCAGGTCCCCATGCCGATGGCGGGGACCGATTCCCCGGTCGACGGAATCGGCCGGGTATGGAAGGCTTGATCGCCGGAGGACGGGGGAACGGCAAGCAGCCTGGGAGAAGCCACAGCCAGGCCACTCAGCCCGACACCGATCAGGAATCGTCGCCTTGAAAGCTCCAGCATGGTGCCCCTCCCTTGGAATCTGCCTTAAGTGACAGCCTCAACCGCCGTATTGTTCCTCCAGATACTTCAATATACGCGCCGATTCGAACATGGACGTCCCGGTGTTGGGATCTTCCAGGTAAGGCACCTGAACC